>Ga0247727_10006444_pt1 | contig 23106 bp, 18 predicted proteins | sample WisWelCaveWW1625_FD_202498 | JGI IMG/M metagenome (GOLD analysis project Ga0247727, IMG submission 202498) | Biofilm microbial communities from Wishing Well Cave, Virginia, United States - WW16-25 | ecosystem: Environmental > Aquatic > Deep subsurface > Groundwater > Cave microbial mat | place...
GTTGCATATTCCACGCTGAGTACACTCAACCCCGTCCGTCTCGCCACATAATCTGAACTGTCAATTCTGTCGCTTCGGGTTCGCTCTGCGTAACGTGAGGTATTAAATTTCGGCGCGGTCACATTACAAAATGTTGACACGGAAACACTCTTGCGTACCATTCCACGTTGGAAGAACGGGCGGGATGACCCCGCCCCTACGTTCGGATTGACGCAGACCCGAGGCGCGATTTTTTACAGCTTCGGGTCTCATTCTGTAAGGCGATTTCATTATGGGTGAAATTCTTCGCAACATGGCGCGGCGCAAATTACGCACGACGCTTACAATTCTCGGCATCGTGATCGGCATCCTCGCGTTGACGGTGATGGGCTCGATGAGCGAGTATTTTAATACGCTCGTGGACAAGGCGATCAGTTTGCTCGGCACAAACATTATCGTCACAGCTCAAGACGAGACATTTGAAGCGGCGTTGACGACGTTGGACGAACGGCGTGTGCGCCGCATTGGGGGCGTGCGCGAAGTGATTCCAACGACGTTTGACACGTTTGAAGAATTTGGGGGCGTGTCGTTTGGGATTCCCGATATAGTTTTTGGGGTGCCCGCCGAAAATTCAACAGCGCTTTTCCCAACCCTCCAGCTCACGCAAGGGCGTTGGCTGCAACGCGGCGATGAATACGAAACGGTGATCGGAAGCCAGCTCGCCAAGAAACGCAAACTCGATCTCGGCGACACGCTGCGGTATCACGATCGCGATTTGGTCGTGGTCGGGATTATGGAGGAAACACAATCAACGCCTGACACGATTGCGATGGTGAACCTCGACACGGTACGCCGTTTGCTCAAAGCGCCTGAATTTATTTCGCGGATTTATGTGACGCCCGAAGATCCCGCGCAAGTGGATGCGATTTCAAAAAATATTCGCGACACAGTGGAGAATGTCGCGGTAATGACTCCGCAAGAAGCCGCGGCGCTCGCGCAGCAATCGCTCGCGGTGTTCAATGTCATTCTCATCGGCGGCGCGGTCTTGGCTGTTTTTGTCGGCGGTCTCGCCGTGATCAATACCATGATCATGAGTGTGAACGAACGACGTCACGAAATCGGGTTGAAAAAAGCCATCGGCGCGTCGGACCGCGAAATTGTTTTGGAATATCTGATCGAAGCGGCGGTCATTGGATTGCTCGGCGGTTTGATTGGCTTGTTTCTCGGTTGGGGACTGGCGAGTCTGCTCAATCTGGTCACCGCGCAATCACTCGGCGGCAGCGGGATTTTCAATGTCACGCCGCGTTTGGCGTTAATTGCGATTGCGTTTGCATTGATTCTCGGAATGCTCGCAGGTTTTTATCCCGCGTGGAACGCCGCGCGTTTAGATCCCGTGAAAGCGCTGCGGGTGGACAGCTAGCATATCGCAAATCGCGTATCGCCTATCGTTAATCGCATTGGTTTTGGCGATACGCGATATGCTATACGCGATACGCCATCATGTTTGAAATTCTCCGCAATATGTCGCGGCGCAAAGTCCGCACAGCGTTAACCGTATTCGGGATTGTCGTCGGCATTTTTGCCGTGACCGTGATGGGTTCGATGGTCGAATACTTTAATGTGATTATAGAAAATGCGCGCACGAGCGCGGGCGAATCCATTATCGTTACACCCAAGGGGGGTCTGCGTTCGACGCTTTCAGCGGCAGATCGCGGACGCATTGAACGCGTGGCGGGTGTCAAAGCGGTGGTGCCGCAAGTGACGACGAGCTTGGATAGTTTGAGCAACGCAAGTTTTGGACCGCCCGATCAGGTGTTGGGCATTCCGCCTCAAGACGCGTTGGTCATGTTCAGCAACGCGGATTTGGCGCAGGGGCGCTGGATGGAACGCGGCGATACCCACGTGACGATCATTGGATCCAACATCGCGAAAAAGAAAAAATTGAGCATCGGCGACAATCTTGAATGGCGCGAAAAAATTTTTCGAGTGATTGGCATTCTAAAAGAAACGCGCACCGCGCCGGATGGCTGGGTGATTGTGCCGATGGACGTTGTGCAAAAAACGCTCAAACGTCCCGAGTTGATTTCGCAAATGAACGTGATTCCCGACAAGACGGGGAACGCGGACGAACTCGCGAAACAGATTCAAGATATTGTGAGCAATGTCAATGTGCAAACGCTCGATCAACAACTCGATGCCATTGAACAAGGGCTCGCCGTGTTTAACGCGATTTTGTTGAGCAGCGCGGTGCTTGCCGCGATCATTGGCGGACTCGCCGTTGTCAATACCATGATCATGAGCGTCTCGGAACGCACACCCGAAATTGGTTTGAAAAAAGCCATCGGCGCGACCGAAGGCAATATCCTCCGCGAATTTTTGATCGAGGCAGCAGTGATTGGTTTGCTTGGCGGCGCGGTTGGCTTTTTGTTTGGCTGGGGTGTTGCATATCTTTTGAATCTCTTCGCGTCCGAAGCGTTGGGCGGCAGTGAAATTTTTCAAGTCACACCGCGCCTCGCCGCCATCGCGATCGGTTTTGCCATCTTTCTCGGCGTTGGCGCGGGGTTATTGCCCGCGTGGAGCGCGTCGCGATTGGATCCGGTGGTGGCGTTGCGAGAAGAAGCCTAATTGGAGGTTGGAAGTTAGATGTTGGAAATTAGATTCCATCGTCCAACTTCCAATTTCTAACTTCTAACTTCCAAATTGAATCCGTTATCAATTTTCATTTACTACGCGCGCAACAAGCGCAAAGCATTACCCGTTCTCGGAATCCTCACGCTCGCGGTGTTTGGCATTTCGTTGACGTTGGTTTTGACCGCGACGATTTTTGATGGCGTGCGCGGGTTTATTTCGCCGTACTATCATTTCGTCATCATTGAACCGAATTACAACAAAAAATATTTTCAACTCGATACGGGCTTGCGCGCCGATGTGCGGCAGAGTCCACATTTGGAAATTTTCGCGCCGGTTCAAACTTCGTTCATTTCGGGAACCGTGCTAGGGATTCAAACCGACTTTGCGATCTTTGGCGTCGGCGATGATTTGATGCCGCGCTTGATGCACGCAACGGAAAATACGCTGCTGGCAGGACGTTTGCCAACGATACGCGAACAAGAAGTAGCGTTGCACGAGTCGTTAATGAAAACGCGTGGCTTGCGCGTGGGCGATTACATCGGGCGCGATGTAGATAACAATGATAATTTGCAAGGCAAGTGGCAAGTGGTGGGCATCACGGGCGGCAAAACGATTTTGAATCTTGTTTCCCTCGAACGCTTGAGCAAGGGCAGCACACCAAACGAAGTTATTTTGATTCCAAAATTGGGCGAGATGGAAGGACTTGTCTCTGATCTCAACGCGTTAGAAAGTGAACGCGCGGTGATTCAAACACCAGACTATTGGAATCAATTTATTGAACGCACGTTGAGCCAGTACGATGCACTCGTTACCGCCATCAATGTCGTCATCATTTCCGTTCTCTCGCTTGGCGTTGGTTTGCTCAACATGATTTATTTTCGACAACGCACAGGCGAGTTCGGCGTACTCGCAGGCATCGGTTTCAGTCGCGGCTTTCTGCTCCGCCGCGTCACGCTCGAAGCATTGTTACTCACCATCGTCGCGTGGATTTTGGGCATGCTGCTTTCCGTCGGCGTGTATCAATTAGCGGACGCGCTCATTTTTTCGCCGCGCGGCACACCGCTTTCGATTTTGAATTTACGTTTGTTGTCAGGCACAATTCCCGTCCCGATTTTTGTTTGGCTCTTTTCCACCGTGACGATCATGTGGCAGTTGTGGCGGTTGGATCCCGTCGCCGTTATTGATCGGCGCGACTAAAATTTATGATTTATGATTTGTGATTTGTTGGCACTCCGCGCAAAATCATAAATCCCAAATCAAAAATCAAAAATCAAGTGAATCCTCTCTCTGTCTTTACCTATTACCTCCGCAACCTCATCAAGCTCGCGCCTGTCTTTCTCGTTCTCGCGCTGGCGGTCTTTGGCATTTCCATGACAGGTGTATTGTCGGGTTCAATTAGCGCGTCAGCAATTTCCAAAGTCGAAGTGTATCGCGGCGCGGCAATGATTTCGCCGAACCCGAAAGATGGGCGCAGCAGCGTGGACGCCAACATCAAGGGCGATCTCGCGCGAAATCCAAACATCGCAGCTACGTTTCCAACGATCCGCGTTTCGACGTACATGCCCACACTGGCGGGACAAACGAGCGCGCACATTTACGCGGTGAATAGCGAAGTGTTTCCCGTGTTGATGAACGCGTTTGAATTGAAATTGATTCAAGGACAACTGCCGCGTTTGGGGACGAATCAAGTCGCGCTGCACAAAAGTTTGCTTGGCGCGCGCGGGTTCACATTGGGCGGCGTGATTGATCCCGAACAAGATGAACGCGAATTTATTCCGAGCAAATTGCAGGTCGTGGGCGTGTTGGATGGACCTACGCAGCTTTCGCTGGCGTCTCTCGAATACGTTTCCGCCATCCAAGATTTTCGCAACTATCCACGTTCCGTGTTGGCAATTCCGCGCGCAGGCGCGACAAACGCGGCGGAACACGATCTAGAAAATCTCGACAAAGAATTGGTGCGCCCGTACACGTACTCGGCGGAACTTGACACCTTCACGCAAGAATTTGCTTCGATGGACGCGATTGTGTGGGCGATCAACAGCATTGTCGTCATTGTGTTGGCGTTGTTAGCTGGGCTGCTCAATTTGATCTACTTTTTGGATCGCATGAACGAATTTGGATTGCTGCTCGGCATCGGCTACTCGCGCAGTTTCGTCATTCGCCGCGCGTTGATCGAATCCCTCATGCTCACCTTGTTCGCGTGGATTTTTGGGATTCTGTTTTCACAAGTGATCTATACGATACTAAACGCCGTCGTCTTTGAACCGCGCGGCGTCTCGCTCACGGTCATGAATTGGCGCGCGTTACAATTCACCTTGCCTATTCCGATCATGGTCGGCTTGTTTTCCGCAGGCACTGTGCTGCTGCAATTGCGAAATTTGGATCCGATGCAGATGATTGAGAGGAGAGATTGAGAAAGAGAGAGTGAGAGATAGAGAGATAGAGAGCGAAATTTACTGTATCACTCCATCACTCTATCACTCCCTCACTCCATCACACACTATGCTTCAAGCACATGATGTCAGTTTGATTTATCGCAATGGCGACGGCGTGACGTACGCGGTGAAAAGCGCGAACGTCTCGGTTGCCAAAGGCGAATTTTTGGGCTTGGTGGGACCATCGGGTTCGGGCAAGTCGTCGCTGCTGTATGTGATGAGTGGCTTGAAACACGCCAGCGAGGGCGATGTGTCGTTCGAGGGCGATTCGTATCAAGCGATGCAGAATGGCAAGTTGATCGAGCTGCGGCGCAAACGCTTTGGCTTTATTTTTCAACAACACTTTCTCATCAACTACTTGTCGGTGTTTGAAAATATCATGGTCGGCGCGCTCACCCAAGACAAAGCGTCCCGCGAACGCGCGAACGCGTTGATTGTGGAACTTGGTTTAGAGAAACAAAAAAATCGCGTGCCGTGGCAATTGTCCATCGGGCAAAGACAACGCGTGGCGATTGCGCGCGCCCTGATCAACGAACCCGCGATTGTTTTTGCCGATGAACCCACAGCTGCACTTGATCAAACGACGGGGCATCAAGTTGTAGATTTGCTCGCGCACTATCGCGGACACGGCAGCATCGTATTCGTCACGCACGATCCCGAAATGCTAACGCAAGCGGATCGCGTGATTCGCATGCGCGATGGAGAAATTGTGAGTGAAGAAAAACGAAACGGAAAAATGTAGGGGCAATGCCTTGTGCTTGCCCACTCTACGGAGGTCAACAATGAAGTCCAAGTTTGGAATTTTGTTTCTTGTTCTCGCAAGCATCGCTATTTTTGCGATTGCGTGCGGCGGCGCGCCTACACCGACGCCCGCCGCTACGCCCGTTGTCAACACAGAGGCGATCGTTACGGCGAAAGGTGAAGTTGTGCCGCAAAATTATTCGCGCGTTGGTTTTCAGACGAACGGCACCGTCGCGCAAATTCCCGTCAAGGAAGGATTGCGAGTCAAAAAAGGCAACACCCTCGCCATTCTCGATACGAGTGATTTGCAATTGCAAGTAAAGACCGCGCAAGAGGCGTTGGCGTTAGCGGATGCGACTTTGATGCAAACCAAAACGCCCGCGTCCGCCGAAGAAATTGCCACCGCCCAAGCCGCGTATGACGGCGCATTAGCAGGCTTGGAACGCTCGAAAAAAGGTCCGACGGCACAAGAGCTCGCCGCCGCGCAATCGGCATATGACAGCGCAGTGAGTGGTTATAACAGCGCGGTGTCATCGCTCAATCGCGCGAAAAATGGTCCAACCAAAGAGGAATTGGAAATTCTGCAATCGCAATTGGCAAAAGCAAAATCCGCGCTCGATTTGGCACAAGCCGCTTACGATCAAATCGGCGGCGCGAACAATCCCAACATCGGACAATTGCCCCAAGCATTGCAATTGGAACAAGCGACACAAGATTACCAAATTGCCTTGTCCAATTTCAACAAATCCGTGAAACCCGACGCGACGACGGTTGCACAGGCGCAGTCCCAAGTCGCGCAAGCGCAAGCGCAGGTTGCGCAAGCGAACTCGACGTTGCAAAAATTAAGAGATTCACCGAACGCGCAAGACATCGCGCAAGCGCAAGCGCAAGTGGATTCCGCCAAAGCACAACTCGATCTAAAAAAGAAAGGCGCGCGCGCGGAGGATATTCGCGTGGCGGAAATTCGCGTTGAGCAAGCGCGCACAGGCGTCGAACAAGCGCAGTCGCAACTCGCCAAAGCCACGCTGACTGCGCCGATGGACGGCACGATTACCAACATCGCGATCCGCGAAGGCGAACTCGCGGCGGCGGGACAACCGCTTTTCACCATCGCGGATTTGTCGAACTTGAAAATCGAAACCACCGACCTCGACGAATTTGGCGCGGCAAAGGTTCAATTGAATCAACTCGCCAAAATTCGCGTCAACGCCTTTACCGACAAAACGCTTACAGGCAAAGTCACCGAAATCGCCGATCAATCCGTGCTTCTTTCATCAGGCGATGTGTCCTATCCCGTCACGATCGTTCTCGATGCCCAAGACCCCGCGCTGCGCTGGGGCATGACGGTGAAGGTGGAGTTTGTGCAGTAGCGAGTCAACAGTCAACAGTCAACAGTATTTTGTTCAAACTCGTGACTGTTGACTGTTGACTAACGACTAATGACTATCCCTATCGTCGAAACCCGCGATCTCGTCAAAACCTACAAGATGGGCGACACGATTGTGCGCGCCCTCGATGGGTTGGACATGACGATTGAGCGCGGCGAATTTATAGCAATCATGGGGCGTTCGGGCAGCGGCAAGTCAACGCTGCTCAATATGCTCGGCTGTTTGGATCGTCCCACGAGCGGCACTGTGTTGCTTGACAACATTGATGTTGGCAAAGCGCGCAAATCGGAACTGCCCAAAATTCGCCGCGAAAAAATCGGCTTTGTGTTTCAACATTTCAATTTGCTGCCCACGATGACCGCGTTAGAAAATGCAATGCTGCCTTTGAAATACGCGGGCGTGAATGGGCGCGAACGCGAGAAACGCGCGCGTGAAGCCCTCGAACAAGTCGGCATGGGACATCGCGTCAATCATCGTCCCGCCGAACTTTCGGGCGGCGAACAACAGCGCGCCTCCGTCGCTCGCGCCATCGTCACTAAACCCGCGATTGTGTTGGGCGATGAACTCACAGGCGAACTGGACAGCAAAACCTCACGCGCCGTCATCGAACTCTTGCGCCAATTCAATCGCGACACAAAACAAACCTTCGTGATTGTCACGCACGATCCCGCCGTTGCAGAGCAAGCGGATCGCGTCGTGCATCTATTGGATGGGAAGGTCGAGTACGAAGAGAGACATGCGCGCTAACAAAAGAAACCCGATAAAAAATGAAACCCGTTTTTTGGCAAAAAACGGGTTTCATTTTTTATCGAGACTTGGCCGCTTACCGCGTTTTCACAATTTCTCCAAAACGCGGATCATCTCGAATCCACTCCAAATCGGGATCGCGCTTTGCCCAGTCCGCATCAAAATCCTTATCCTCACTCGCGCGTTTCAGCATGTCAAGCGCCGCATCCCCATTTCCCGCCACCGCCTCGATACACGCTCGCGCGTACATTTCCGTTTCGCCCACTTGTTCACGCGCCCGATTGATAAACAGATCCCTTTCGTTTGGTCTATCGAGTTTCCGTGAGAGATTCGCAGCAAGAATCAGCGCATCCACCTCATTCGGCGCGACGACCAACCACTTTTCTGCGAGCGTTAATGCTTCCGGCTCGCGCGCTGTTTGTCGAAGCAAAGTCACAAGCCCGATATAGCGGCGCGGATTTTGCTCGTCCAGTTCCAGCGCGCGGCGATACAATGGTTCGGCTTCGGCAAAACGGTTTTGCATCCGCAAAAAGTAAGCTACTCCGCCAATCAGATTTGCATCTTGCGGATTGAGGGCAATCGCCGTGCGATAGGCTTGCTCGGCGTCCGCATATTTTTTCATGTCATCAAGCAAATTGCCCAGATTGTAGTAGGCCGTGGCGTATTGCGGATTGAGGGCAATCGCCGTGCGATAGGCTTGCTCGGCGTCCGCAGAGCGATTCAACTTTTCATGGAGCAGGCTGCCCAGATTGTTGTAGGCGGTGGCGTATTGCGGATTGAGCTCAATCGCCGTGCGATAGGCTTGCTCGGCGTCCGCAGAGCGATTCAACTTTTCATGGAGCAGGTTGCCCAGATTGTAGTAGGCGGTGGCGTCTTGCGGATTGAGCTCAATCGCCGTGCGATAGGCTTGCTCGGCGTCCGCAGAGCGATTCGCCTCTTTGGCGAGCAGGTTGCCCAGATTGTTGTAGGCCGTGGCGTATTGCGGATCGAGCTCAATCGCCGTGCGATAGGCTTGCTCGGCGTCCGCAGAGCGATTCAACTTTTCATGGAGCAGCAAGCCCAGATTGTTGTAGGCCGTGGCGTATTGCGGATTGAGCTCAATCGCCGTGCGATAGGCTTGCTCGGCGTCCGCAGAGCGATTCAAGTCGGCAAGAGCAACGCCTAGATTGTTCCAAAAAATTTCTGACTTGGGATCGAGTTCGGTACCTTTTCTCCAGAGCGCGGCGGCTTGTTCTGTCTGCTGGATTTTGTAGAGTGTTCCGCCATATCCATTCAAAGATGCCAGCATTTGTGCAGGGTAACGATCTGCAATACGGAGGACAAGTTTCGCCAAAGGCGAAATCGAAGAATTGGGCAGAATATACTTCCGTACATCAATCAAGGTGAGTTTGGCTTGGATTTGTCCGTCCGCGGGAGTGAGAATATTTCTCTGAACCAGCTGAGGCAGGGCGCGCCGAATCGCTAACCGATGACGGAAGCGCTGGAACAAATTGCCATCGGCAATTAACCGCGCAGTCGGTTCCACTGTAAATGTATAAAGATCAATATCAACCGTTTGCAATAAATCTACTGCATCGTAAATGTAACGCGCCGCAGGATATTTCTTGGTAATGTCGCGATATTGTTTTTCCCATGTTCCTTTGAGTGATGGCACAAAGTCAGCCGCCGTAAAGGCGCGCTTGTCGCTCTTGGCATTTCTGATATTTACAACCAAATTTCGGAACGTTCGATCATTCGAACGCGCGAGGCGATGGTAGTCGTCATCGCCCAAGGCGGATTCAACGGCAGTCTGCTGGATAGTGAATTTGAGGAGATGAAACTGTGCTGGGATGCTGGGTGGGGGCAGCTCATAGCGAACAAACTTGTTCCAAAATCTCGGATGAGTATCCCATTGTAATTTCTCCCATTCGCTGGGGTCGTTCGGGTTCTCGCGTACGGGTTCGGAACGCGCCGTCGCAATCACCCGAATTTCCTGCTCGTCGCCAACAAGGCCCTTGTATCGCTCCAACATTCGGAACAAGCGGTCTTGAAGTGGCGCTTGCAGTTGCTGCTTTGGGTCGCCCGGGTGCGTAATGCTTTCGGTCTTGCCGCGCGTCAGCTTGTTCGTCAAGTCATCGAGAACGAACAAGAGCTTTTTATCGGCGCCAATTTTTTCGTGGGGGAATACAGCAGGTTCTTTGACCAGATCGGTGTGTATGAGATTCAGCACCGTCCAGCCGCGTTGATTCAGACGCTGCGCCAATTCCGCCGCTTCGCGCGTCTTGCCCCATCCCGTTTTCGCCGTAATCAAGAGCCAGTGTTGTTCTTCAAGCTGTCTCTCCAGTTCAACCTGTACATTTGTATCCTCCGCGCGTTGTTGATATGAAATACTGCTCGGCGGCAGAGGATCCGTGCTTCCGCCAGCATCCATGATCGCAGAGACCACTTGGCTGTATGGTTTGATGACATGAAAGGGAAAGTCATCCCCGCGATATTTGCGAATCTGCCATCGGATATATGACCAACGCGCGAGCGCGCCAAGCGCGCCAAGAACGGCGAGCAAGACGGGAATCATGGCAGGGTTGTCGCGCAAGAATTGGAGGATCGAGTCCATTGGAAGCGTCGGCAATTGTATCACCGCAAAAGAAACGTTTCAAGAGCGCGCGAGCGATCTGTCGCGAAAAAAAATCGGTCGACAATGATGTTCACCGACGGAGATATTATTTCTTTGCCCTCACTTTTTTCCTCTTCATCGGCACTTTTTTCTTGATTGGTGCGCCAACTTGCGGCGTTTTGCGCGGCGCGCGTTTCGCTTTTGCAGCTGCCTTTTTTGCCCGCGTCGCCTTTCTCACCACTTTCGCTTTTGGTTTTATATTTTCTGCTTCCAACATGCTCTTGATCACGCCGATGTAAAATTCATTCCATCCTTGCGTCGTCCCGTCATAATCTTCGGGCTGCACATTTTCGTGAACCAAATCGAGTTGCGTGCCACCGCGCGTTTTTTTCAAGGTGAACGAAACGACAGAATCCTCAATCGTCCAGTCCGCGGGCTTCCACGTCTGCGCGAGTTTTTTCGGCGGCTCACATTCAACAATTTCACCCGTGACGTAATCGCCAAACAATTTGTATTTGCCGCCCACGCGCGCGTCATATTCAGATAAATCGCCAGACCATTTCGCTTGCAGCGTGGGATCGGTCAATGCCGCCCAGACGCGTTCGGGGGATGCTTTGATCGTGTAAGTTTGTTCGATGTGGAGCATGTTTCACTCCTTTCACACATCTTAATTTTATGCTGCGCCTTTCACCGCGCGCAGGGCAAGGTGACGCGATAGATTTGGATCGTCTGATAGGATGGATCGCGCCACTCGGCAATGGGCGCGGTGCAACGCGTGCGAATCACTGCCATTTGCGCGTTCCATTCGGCATCCTGATTCAATTCGATCAACATTCGTTCATCCAGAACAATGTGCGTGGTGCGCGTTTGGGCTAACCATTCGTCCAGACTCGCGGCGCGCGCGCGCAGTGCAGGCATGGCTGTTGCGCTCACGGCAAAATCGTTCAAGCCCCACGCCAGGCGCGCCGAAGTGAGAATACGCGCGTCGCGCGGCAGGTGTATGCGAATCTGTTCGATCATTTCCTGATACGGACTCACTCTTGCCGCGATCTGGCGATCCACTACAAACGCATCATAGTATCGAAACATAAAGCTCGCGACGACGAGGACACTGCACGCGCCAATGAGCGTTTGAAATCTGCGCGACTTGTGCGCGCGAAAAATATCGCGCCACAAGCCACCGACAGCGATGCACACAAACGGCAAAAGCGCAATCACATACAAAGGGACTTTGGTGCTGTCGAACAATGCAAGGGACGCGCCAATGACCACCACGGAAAGAGGCAAAATCCAGTGACTCGATTCCTGCCCGCGCCACAAACGCCGCATCAAATTCGCGCACGCCGCCGCGATGCTTAAAATGAGGAGCCATGTCGTAATTTGTCCCGTCAGCGTGGGGGCGCGAAACACCGAACGCACTGCGACGCTGCCATAGCGCGACATTTCGTTTGCCAGATTTTGCGCGTAAAACGTCCAATCCCCAAAACGCGCCCGCGCGCCTTTGACGACAAAGGTTTGGATCACAAAATTTTGATAGTCCGAAAAAACATAGAACGCATACGGCACGAAAACGACAGCGAATCCAATAATCAGCAAAAGGTTCGCCCGTTCGCGCCACACGCGCGCGCGCAATTCGAGAGCCAGCGCGCTTGCAACGACGACGAGGATGAATCCGCCAAAGAATTGGGTGAGCGTGGCGAGCGCCGCGCAAAGCCCCGTAAGAAACGCGAACCCAAACGAACGGCGCCGCAAATACAAATCCAACGCGACGAGCGTCAGCCACATCCAAGCGACCGCTGTCATGTCATACCGCGCCGTGCGCGCGATATTGATAAAGCTCCATGACACCAGCAAAAATGTCGCGGCAAACATCGCGCCTTCGCCGTACCAACGTCGCGCCAAATATCCCACACTCCACAAAACTACCAGCGCGCTCAAAAAACTTACCGCGCGCGCCACCCCGATGCTTTCGCCCGCGACGCGAAACATGCCCGCAATCAGAATACTTTGGACGGGTGGTGCGAGAAACATTTTGTGATCCGTATTCCACACGCCTTGAAAAAGATCGGTGCCGAATCTGCCGTCAGTGGCGAGTGTATGCGCGACCAAAAGGATTTCGCCTTCATCGTCACTCAACAAAGGGTAATCGTTCAAGGACGGCACTATCACACAAGCTAGCCAAAACGAAAGCGCCAGCATCCACAACAGCCAAAGATGGCTGCGGATGTTGGCGCGTGAAAATCGGGGAATGTGAGTCACCTCACGTCTTGTATGCGTCAATTAACTTTCGCACCGCCGCGCTAAAGTTTTTGTCTATGCGCGCGAGGAGTTTGATTTGATGCGGATAGAGATAGACGCGTTTGGCGACGACGGTTTTATCTGTACGCGCGCCATTCGCGGTGGGTTTGCGCGGTGCGCGATTTTGAATCTTTACTTCATAATCATCGGGAACAGGTCCGATGATGTCAAGTTTTTTTCCTGCAAAACGATTTGGTTTCGCTTTGCTATAGTCTATCTCATAATGCGGAAGCATATCCCCATCATCCGTCATTTGAATTGGAATCGCGCCCTTAATCGCGTTTTTCTTGTTCATATTTTCTTCTTTCGCTCCCATCTGCCAACCTCGCACTAATCAGGCGAACAACTGTCGCGCTGCGTTCAATAAAAACAACGAACAACAACCGATTCCGTTTGGAATACCCAATTAACAATTCGCGCGTTTCGTCATCAGAATGGGTTTCATCCTCAATGAGGAGCGCATACGGATCATCGAAAGCAGTCGCCGCCTCTTCAAAGGACACGCCATGTCGAACCAAGTTACGTTGTGCTTTTTTCGGATCCCAAACAATCTGCGTGTTTTCAGGCATAGTGACACTCGCGAAGAATTATACTCTCTTTTTCACCGCCTCCGCTGACTCGGCATCCGCGCGCGCACCGGTCGCGGCGGCGCGCTCACTTTTGGAGTCATCGCCTCTTTTTGCTCACGCAATCGTTGAATCTCCCAATGGTCTTCGTCCGCCATTACCTTTTGCCATTCAGGACGCGCATCGCTCGCATCCATCACCGCGCGCAGTTCCATAATTTGGTCGCGCAGCATCGCGGCTTTTTCAAATTCCCATTTGCCAGCTGCATCTTTCATCTGTTTTTCCAACTCGTTGATCAATTTTTGCGCTTCGCTCTTGGGCATGTCGAGCGGCAACGCGCCGCCATCCGTTTTGTATTCACCGCGCGATTCCGCCGTCGCGCGCACGCGGTCGGTCAAATCTTTGATCTCTTTGACGATGCCTTGCGGCTCGATGCCGTGCGCTTTGTTGTGCGCGTCCTGGATCGCGCGGCGGCGATTCGTTTCATCAATCGCGCGCTGCATCGAATCGGTGATGCGGTCCGCATACATGATCACCGTGCCGTTCACATGCCGCGCCGCGCGTCCCGTCGTTTGAATCAACGACGTTTCACTTCGCAGAAAACCCTCCTTGTCCGCGTCGAGAATCGCGACGAGCGACACTTCGGGCAAATCCAAACCTTCGCGCAAGAGATTGATGCCGACGATCACATCGTACACGCCCATTCGCAAATCGCGCAAAATTTCGATGCGCTCTAACGTTTGCACTTCGGAATGGAGATAATGCACTTTGAACGCGAGCTCGTGCAAATAATCCGCGAGGTCTTCCGCCATCCGTTTCGTTAGTGTCGTCACCAAGACGCGTTCGCCTTCCCCGATCCGTTTGCGTATTTCCGCGACGAGATCATCCACCTGCCCTTTGATTGGGCGCACGATGATCGTCGGATCAATCAAACCTGTGGGGCGAATAATTTGCTCGACGATCTGTTCCGAGATGCCGCGTTCAAATGGCGCGGGCGTGGCGCTCACGAACAAGAGTTGCTTGATTTTCGCTTCAAACTCATCGAACTTGAGCGGGCGATTGTCCAACGCGCTGGGCAAACGAAAACCAAAATCCACGAGCGTAGATTTGCGCGCTTGATCGCCGTTGTACATCGCGCGCACTTGGGGAATTGTATTGTGTGATTCGTCAATAATGATGAGATAGTCATCGGGAAAATAATCGAGCAGTGTCCACGGCGGCGAACCAGGGGCGCGCTGCGAAAGATGGCGCGAATAATTTTCGATGCCGCTAGTGAATCCCAATTCGCGCATCATCTCTAAATCGTATTTGGTTCGCTGCTCGATGCGCTGCGCCTCCAACAACTTGCCTTGTTCGCGGAATAATTTTAGTTGCTCGTTCAATTCCGCTTCAATATCTTCCAACGCTTTCGCCAATTTTTCTTGCGGCGTAATGAAATGTTTGGCGGGATAAATATCAATCGCGGTATGCTCCAAAAGCAATTCGCCCGTGAGCGGATCAATTTCGGTGATGCGATCAATTTCGTCGCCAAAAAATTCGATGCGATACGCCGTCTCGCCATACGCGGGCGCGACTTCGAGCGTGTCGCCGCGCACGCGAAATTTGCCGCGCCCCAATTCAAAATCATTGCGCTCGTAATAAATTTCGACGAGGTGGCGAAGCACTTTGTCGCGTTGGCGCGTCTCGCCGCGTTTCAAAGAAATCACCACGCGCCCATAATCTTCGGGCGAACCCAAACCGTAAATGCACGACACGGACGCGACAATAATCACATCGCGCCGCGAAAAAAGCGAACTCGTCGCGGCAAGACGCAAGCGATCTATTTCGTCGTTGATGCTCGAATCTTTTTCGATATACAAATCTTTGGAAGGCACATACGCTTCGGGCTGATAATAGTCATAGTACGAAACAAAATACTCGACAGCGTTCTGCGGAAAAAATTCGCGGAACTCGGAGTAGAGTTGCGCGGCGAGAGTTTTGTTGTGCGCGATAACGAGGGCGGGACGCTGCACTTGATCGATCACTTGCGCCATGACGAAGGTTTTGCCCGTGCCGGTCGCGCCGAGCAGCGTTTGATATTTCATTCCCGCGTTCAAGCCGCCGACGAGTTTTTCAATCGCGGCAGGTTGATCGCCAGTGGGTTGGAACGGAGAGACGAGTTTAAATTCGGGCATGATAGAGTCCATCGAATTAAATTCGACGGCTGAACAAAGATTGGGAAAAAACAAAGCGCGCCAAACAATGTTCGCCTTTTTGCGTTGTTTTTTAGAACGCCCTGTTGAGATCGCGAACGTTGTTCGCAACGAATTACGATTCGATGGGAACCGCGCGGTGGATCGCAGAGCTGTGATGTACTGCGTTAGGTCTTGAATTTTGGCGCGCGTAGTATAGAACGCTTGTGCGAGGGTGTCAAAGAGATTTGAAAACAAAACAAATTGAACTGCGTTCAATTTGTTTTGTTTTTCAAATAGAGTTCTTCAAAACGCGGAATCAACTTTTCCCAATCATATTTTTCTTCTGCCAATTTCCGCGCGTTCCTCCCCAATTCCCGCGCGCGTTCTCGATCACGCATCAGCAGCGTAATCGCGCGCGCAAACTCTTTTGCATCGTCCGCAATCAAAACGTCGCGTCCATTCGCACAATCAATGCCCGACACGCCGAACGAGGTGCTGACAATCGCTTTGCCCATCGCCATTGCTTCCAAAACTTTCAAGCGTGTGCCGCTGCCCATGCGTAACGGTGCGGCGAATACCGCTGCGTCGGCGATATACGGGCGCGTATCGGGAACGAATCCTGTGACCTCGATCCCTTTGTAATTTTTCAACGCTAAAACTTTCGGACTCGGTTTTTGTCCAACAAAGGAAACGTGTGCGAGCGGAATTTCGTTTCGCAGCGCGGGCAAAATTTCCTCCGCAAACCAGACGCACGCATCCACGTTCGGGCGAAAATCCATTTTGCCTGTGAAGACGACAGACACTTCCGCCAACGGTTTCGCGCACACACCGTCCGACGGCACATAGTATTCGCAGTCCACGCCGTTCGGGATGACGATGGGTTTGATATTCGAATCGAGCGAGGCGATCGCGCCCGCGTCCTGTTGGGATACGGCGACAACCGCGTCTGCCTCTAAACAAATCGCGCGCTCAAACTGTTTCAGTTTATTGTACTGAATCCATGAATACAACGCGGCGTGCCAGCGTTTTGGATTTTTGCGATCCGTATCATACGCGGATTGTTGTAAGGTCCACTCCGCGTTATGATCATCGAAAACGAAGATTGGAGATTTCGTATCCAACTTCCAACTTCCAACTTCCAACTTCCAAACATTCGCCATCTCGATGCCTTCGATTTGGACGACATCATATTTATTTTCCGTCAACAACGTTTCAAGTTTTTGCGCGAGCGTTGGGGAATGTAACCGCCGCGCCATATCGGGCAGGGGATGAAAAAATGTTTCGAGCGCGCGTTGCAGCATCGAACGCGTGGGGGGGGGAACAATTTCGATGCGCGCGCAAAATTCGCGCAGTGGTGAATCGTTCAATTCGTCTGGTGTGCCAAACGAGAGCAGGTGAATTTCGTGACGCGGCGCGAGATTTTTGAGAATGTTGAAATTGCGGAGCGTTGTGCCTTGATGCGGCGGATAGGGAAGTTGCGGGGTGAGAAAGAGAAGACGCATAAAGATGAGGGATGAAGGATGAAGGATGAATTCATCCTTCATCCTTCATCCTTCATCCCTCGTTACGGCTTTGCTACTTTGCGATACACATTCAACGTCTCGCGCGCGGCGCGCTCCCATGAAAAGCGCGCCGCGCGTTTCAATCCTTTCGCAGACATTTCCGCGTGCAAGGTATCGTCCGTGAGAACACGGTGCAATTCTACAGTCCAGCCGTCTATATCATTCGGATCCAGTAAGATGCCTGCATCGCCGACAACTTCGGGGAGGGAAGAAACATTCGAGACGATGACGGGCGTGCCACTCGCCATCGCTTCGAGCGGCGGCAAACCGAATCCTTCATAGAAGGAGGGCAGCGCAAAAACGCGCGCGGCATTATACAAGTACACCAGTTCATCATTTGGCACTGCGCCGAGAAAACAAACCTTGTCGCCCAATTTGTATTTTTCGATCGCCTGATCTACTTCGTCCGTGAGCCAGCCCTTGTGTCCCGCAACGACGAGCGGCGCGACACTTTTGTATTGATCGCGCAGCTTGCTGTACGCCGCGAGCAGCGTCGGCAAATTTTTGCGCGGTTCAATCGTGCTGACAAATAAAATAAAGTCCCCTTCGATCTGATATTTTTCGCGCACATGCTGTTTCGCTTGCGTTTTATCCAGCGGTCGCGTGGACGAGTTCGCGGCTTCATAAATCACAGAAACCCGATCCTCCGGCACACCGAGCAGACGCGTCACATCCCGTTTGGTGGATTGCGAAACCGCGATGATATGCGCGGCGCTGCGGGAAGATGGATCAATTTGTCCGTAATAGCGCGCAGCTGCGGGCGTGAGAAAACGCGGATAGAGCAGGAACGCGAGATCGTGAATGGTGATTACGTTTGGCGGACGCGTCTTGCGCGGGGGAATAAAATCGGGGCTGTGAAAAACGTCGAGCGGATCGAGAAACAATTCCACAGACATCGCCAGGCGTTCAAAGCGATGATGACTGGGCGTCCACAAACTGCGGCGATGCACGTTGGGCGCGTGCGCGATGCGCGTGCGATCTTTGCGGCTTTGATACAGATAGTATTCGTTTGTGTTGTCGAGGGCCGCGAGGGCATCGGTGAGGCGCAAAATATATTGCCCGATGCCCGCTTGCTGATAATGCACCAGCCGCGCATCAATTCCAATTCGCATAAAGAGCTCGTCTCGCTTTTCGATCAATTACCGCGACGAGCCACGTTGCGCGCAGCGCGGACCATTTCCACATGCGGCGCAATTATAGTCGGATACAGACGCGGCGCAAAAAATGTGCCACGCACTTCCGCAAGTGCGTGGCACATTTTTTACGGCAATACCGTTATGGGAATTTCCAACATGAGCGTGGGCTGCATACAAGGCGGCGTTGCTTGACGACACGGTGGATCACTCGTTGCAAACAATTTTGTTTTGCCCGCTTTGAACGCTTCAAAATATCCTTGACTGCCTGCGGGAATAGTTGCCGCTTCAATGGCATGCACAATGGATTCATCTGCGACGCGAATTTTCCAGCCGTGTTCGCCCAAATCCAACAAAAAGCGTTCGCCCACGCGCAGCGTGACACCACTTTCCGCGTTCTGCATATTCACCGTGCCGCCCGCGTGCGCGGCGGGAAACGGCGTAGGCGTTTTGATTTGTGAAAGGGGCAGACTCGTCGAAGCGGGTCCGACGACGATGGTGGTGACGGGCCGAATTTTTACATCTGTAGCGGCGGGAACGGGAGTTTCCAACGCGTTCAACCGCACTCCTGTCGTTGCGCGCGCGCATCCGCCAAGTATTACGAATGCACAGCTCAACGGGATCAAGATTCGGTGAAGCATCATTGGGAATGAAATAGAGACGCTCCAACACGCGTTTTGGTTGCACGCTAGAGACCCCACGCTCCAGACCCCAAGTGTTTTTGCCGCGCTTTGACTCGAGAGGCGCTTTTGTTCCAAACACTTGGGGTCTTGATTATTTCACCTTGAACGCCCGCCATTCCGAATTGCTCTTGCCAAACGCGTTTTTGGCGGTCACGCGCCAGTAATACGTTTGTCCTTTTGTCAAGGCGGTCGTTATCACCTCCGAGACGCTTAGATTCTTTTTCTTGAACGCTTTGGTCCCCGTGGTGGAACCGTGATTGACAATGACATCGTAAGCGTCCACACAGTTTGGATCGTTCCAATCAAGCGCGACTTGCGGGCCTTTGGCTTTTTGTTGTTGCCGGGCGAAAGCAACGCAGGTTGGTCTGGTTTGCTCGCGCATGCCACCTGCACTTCCACCGCGCCAATATCACATGCCGCGCCTTGTCCCACCCGCGTGAACCCACGCTGGTCGGTGGCGGGACAGCCGCTGTTTGTGCCGCCATCAATGACAGGGCTGCCCGTTTGCGGCAAATGCGTGAACGTGGGTCCACCGTTATCCGCGAGCGCACCGAGCAGCGGATCGTATTGTGCGCCATTCTTGTCACCGATTTGATTGAGATACGGCGCGCAGGAAGAATCATCTGATAGATTGAACCCAGACGAGGTGATCAAACTCCCGGCGCCAGAAGCATTGTAGCAATTTCCACCCGACGGGCTTTTGGCGACGATGGTATTCAAGAGGATAATTTTTTTGCTAGTACCGCTATAGTGGAGAATGCCACCGCCATCAGGTGCCGAGTTATATGCAAGGGTGACATTAGTCAGACTCATCTGACCGTCTTCGTTGAGGATGCCACCGCCGTAACGGGTAGCGTTATTATTACTCAATGTGACATTGGTTAGCGCAGCGGTGCCATAGTTTAAGAGTCCAGCGCCGTGCTTGGCGGAATTGCTATGGACCGTACTGTTTTCGAGCGTGAGATTAGCGTCGAGCGCAACATGCAATCCTCCCCCATACCCACTTGCTGCCTTATTTTCACTGATGACGACTTGACGCAAGTGCGAATAATGATTCACATCCCCATCGCTGTTAACTGTATACATTCCACCCGTGTCTACCGCCGAGTTACCGACTATGGAACCGCCCGTCCAAGTTACCTGCCCCTTGTCGTTGACCAGCGCGCCACCCGCGTTTGCGGCGGTATTGGTCAAGAAATTTACGTTTTCGAGGACGACCTCGCTGTAGGAATAGTATGCGCCGCCGCCATACGTGCCAGCATGATTTTCCTGAAAGGTGACGTTGGTCAAACTCACGAACGCAAACTCGGCATGCAGTCCCCCGCCGTCATCGGTTGAGGCGCTTTTTTTGATTGTGACATTGTCGGCATAAAGATTCCCGCTGCTCACGCGGATCGCGCCGCCGGGGTTCCCGATGGCGCCGTTGGTCAACGTCAAGTTGTTCAGGTAGAGATCCCCGCCTGTACTTACAAACAAGATCCGCGAGCCATTCCCGCCGCTCAACGTGATTCCGCCCGCCCCGTTGATCGTCACCGTTGTTGAGATAAAGGGCAGCTGTCCATTCAAAAGAATCGTTGCGGGTCCGCAGGTAAAGGTAATAACCCCGCCGCCGCTGGCTTGCGCGGCGTCAATTTTCGCGCGCAGTTGATTCGCGCCGCCGTTATCGCCGCAGTCGGTGACGACTTGGTCGGCGGCGAACGCCTCACGCGCAAGCATCAATAAACAGATGCCTGCGATTAGCAAACCGATTAATCTCATGCGTTTCATAGCTGCCTCCCGTGAAAATAAACCTGCCAACGGATTGTAAAAACGGATAAACGGATAAGCGGATGCGCGCAATTTACTAAAAGAAATTTCACGTATAATGCAAACACCTTTAACCGCACACTTTTAAAACCCGCGCTCAACACGATTACACCATATTGGGCGCGGGGTGTAAAGGGTTGAACGCGGACAAGAACGCATACAAAAAGTGGTACACCAAAATTCGCCGCGCGCCTCGCGCGCGCAGCTTGGCTTTGGCAACATAATCAAAACGCGCCGTCAGCAGCTCGATTTGTCACGCGCCGAACTCGCCCAACGCGTGGGCTGCGCGCACGCGACGCTGGCAAGCATCGAACAAGGCAAACGGCGGCCCTCGCGTCAAATTGCGGAACTTTTGGCGCACGCGCTCGAAATTCCCCCTGCCGAACGGGTGGGCTTTATGGCACACGCGCGCGGCAACCACGCGGGCGCACCGCTTGCACAAACGCTGCCCCCCTCCAATCTGCCCGCGCTGCTTGCGCCCGTCATTCCCCGCCCAACCGAAATTGCAGAACTGGGCGCGCTGTTGATTGAACAACGCGTGCGGCAGTTCAAACCGCGCTTTACTGCGACGCTTGAAAATGCGCGCGCGCTGGTGGAAATTTGCGAACGGCTGGAGGGCTTGCCGCTGGCGTTGGAATTAGCCGCCGCGCGCCTGCGCGAATTTTCGCCCGCGCAGCTGGCGGCACAATTGAACGCCGCAATCTTGCCCATCGCCGCTGGCACCTTGCGCGATGTTTCGCCGCGCCATCAAACGCTGCGGCAGGCAATTGCGTGGAGTTACGCGCTGCTGGACGATGCTTCGCGCCGCGTGTTTCGCGCGTTAGGCGTCTTTCGCGGCGGGTTCACCTTTGAAGCCGCCGCGTCCGTTTGCGCGGATGCGACGCGTGACCGTCTGATGGTTCTCGTCGTGCATAATTTGATACGGGGGTTCGATGACGCACACGACTCACCAGAGGATAAAGCGCGGCTGACGATGTTGGAGACGCTGCGCGAATTTGCGTGGGAACAGTTGGCGGAGCATGAGGAATTGGAAACGCTTCAACGCCGCCACGCCGAATACTTTACGGGGCGCGCGAATAACGCGTTCGAGGTTCGCTACACAACGCCCCTCCGCTGGCAGGCATGGCTCTTGAACGACGAGCCGAATCTGCGCGCGGCGTTGGGCTGGAGTGCGGAAAGGGATCCAGAATTGGGTTTGGAACTCGCGGGGGCGTTCACTCTTTTTTGGGAGAACGCGGGCTATCAGGCAGAAGGCGCGCAATGGCTCGAAAAAATGTTGACGCGGCAAGGGAAAAACAATGCGACACGCGCGCGCGGCTTGTTGGGTCTGGGCTGGCTCACCCGCCGTCAGGATCGCGCGCAAGCTGAACGCGCGGGGCAAGAGGCGCTGGCGTTGTATCGTCGTTTGAAGAATCGCGACGGGCAAGCCGATGCCATGCTCATCCTTACCGAAATCGCGATGCACGAACAACTTTGGGAGTGCGCCGAACAATTGGGAGAGCGAGGGCTGTCACTCGCCCGCGCGCTGGGCGCGAATTTGCGCGTCGCAGATGCATACGCGACGTTGGCAAACATTGCGCGTACTCAAAAACAATTTGCGCGCGCGTACACCTTGCAAACGCAAGCCTTTGAGGTTGCGCGCCCGTTTGGCGATTCCGTTCACTTGGCATGGCTCTTGACATACAGCGCGAATGACGCGCGCTTGGCAAAGGACTTGGACCGCTGCTATGAACATTTGCAGGACGCCGAGCGCATCTTTGTGCAGCACCGCGCAAATTTAGGACTGCTGTTTGTCGCCGCGCAACGCGTGAGCGCGGCATTGATGCAAAATGACTTGGCGCGCGCAGAACAATTTCTCTACGCCGCGCTGCCGCTGGTAAAGCATGTGAAAGCATACGCGGGTGATTTGGTTGCACAAGCGGGCATCCTCGCCATCCGCCACGGCGATTTTGTGCGTGGGGCGCAGTATCTCGCGGCGGCGGAACATGCGGACCCCGAACAATTCAAGCGGATGGATTCCGACGAACGCGCGGATTATGAGGAGTGTGTTTTGCAAGTGCGCGCGGCGTTGGGCGATAAAGAGTTTGAACAGACGTGGGAAGAAGGCAGCGAGCTCACGTTGGAACGAGCGTTGGGGCAGATTGAATCAAATCATCATTGGCAAATTCCTTTGACAGTCATTCCCACTCGGCATACAATACCCCACAAAAGTGAAGTATCTGACTACTGACCACTGACCACTGACTACTGCATACAGATTCTTATGAAATACCTGCTGACCGACAGCGCATCGTTCACTTTTAGCCGACAGCGCATCGTGCAGTTTTGAGCTTTAACAACCGACAGCGCATCGTGCAGTTTTGGGTACGT
>Ga0247727_10006445_pt1 | contig 23103 bp, 7 predicted proteins | sample WisWelCaveWW1625_FD_202498 | JGI IMG/M metagenome (GOLD analysis project Ga0247727, IMG submission 202498) | Biofilm microbial communities from Wishing Well Cave, Virginia, United States - WW16-25 | ecosystem: Environmental > Aquatic > Deep subsurface > Groundwater > Cave microbial mat | place...
ATAAACTCCCGGTTGCTTTGCGCCCAGGCGCTTAGATTGATCCCGGCGACGGCCGGTCGAACCACCAGTGGAAGCTGGCCGCCGGACGGCAGTAACTCCGTCTCGATCAAATTCTCCGATGACACATTGACCGTCTTTCGCCTGACCACTGCTATTTTCTTCAGGCCCGGCGCCGCGGGATCTGTTTCTTGCATTTTTGCCTCGCTGAAAAAGGGTAGGACAGGTTCTCAACCTGTCCTACCGGCGAAGGGTAGGACAGGTTGAGAACCTGTCCTACCTTTACCTATCTTCCACCCAGGGCTCGGGTAAAAATGAGGGGATAATAGTTCCCTGGCCCAGTTTTAGTCCGAGGTCCCGGACGAGCTTGCTGAGCGCGAGATCGAGCACTCCCAAGCCAAAAGGACTGAATACCGAGATGCTCTCCGCATCTCTCCTCCGGGCGCTGGCCTTACCCATCGAAATGTCAGCCAGGGTGCATCTCATAAAATCCCGGTTGCCGATGAGTTGTTCGGCCAGATGAACCGAAGTCTGGGCGCGACACACATGGTCGACATCATCCACCACGTTATCGCAGGACAGGATGACCTGCGGTGAAAGGTCGCGCAGTGAGATATGAAGGATCGTGCTACCCGGAGCGACTCCCGAAAGATCGTCAATGTGCGGTGTGATCGCGGTAGTAGCCATCGAGATGAGAGAGGCGGATCCGAGGATCGTCTTCATGTCTTTGGCAATCTCCACTTCGACTTCGCCGAAGGCCTTCCGGCATTTGCGCTTGAATTGCTCGGCCCTGGCTGCGTCCAGATCGTAAACGGTGAAATGTTTTATCTGAGGCAGGCCGGCGAGTAGAAACCTGGCTATTTCGAAGCTGATAAGGCCGCATCCGATCAGGCCCACGCGGTCCGCCTTGCGACCGTCATGCAGAATTTGCGCTGCCAGCGCGGCGCTGGCGGCGGTCCGTTTCGCACTGATGAGCGATCCTTCGAGGATGGTTTCGGGTCTCCCCGTCAGCGACGAATTCAAAACCACGAGAGCCGATGCCCGGTCCAACCCCAGTTCCAGATTGCCGGGGAAAGAGGACACCCACTTGATGCCGGCGACCCCCCAGTCATCGCCCAGGTAGGCAGGCAAGGCGATGATTCTGTCTCTCTGATTATCGGGAAAACGCAGAAACAGGGAATGAGGCAATGAACTATTCCCCCTGGCGTGAGTCTCATAAGCCATCCGCACCGTTTGGATGATCTCGAGCTCCCGTCCGGCCAGCAATGAATTGATCTCGGGCCCTTTCAAAATCAATAAGTCGCCACTAAGCATGGTTCTTCCTCTAGTTGTTCTGGCATTTGTTCCGGCCCTTGTTCTGATTGGCCCAGCCAGAGATTTGACACGTCGCCGAAATGCTCGGCGACCCAGTCATCCGAATAGATTGTGTCGAGATAACGTTCCCCGCGATCATGAAAAATAGCGACACACGTCGCGCCGCGAGGGATGCGATGCTTGACCTTGTCCACTGCCATCAGCACGCCGCCCGAGGAACCGCCCGCTAAAATGGCTTCGCTGTGCACTAACCGGCGGCAACCGACGACACAGTCCAAATCCGTTACGTGGATACATTCGTCAGCCAGGTTCGGTTGGTAAAGTTCGGGACGCCTGCCCGCGCCGTGTCCCGGAAGGAGCCGTTTACCCGACTGGCCTCCGAAAATCACACTGCCCACGGCATCCACGGCGAATATTTTCGTTCTCAGGTCGTGATCCAGCGCGAACTCCGCGCAGCCCCTGATTGTGCCGCAGGTACTGGTGGCGCAGAAGAGGTAGTCAACCTCTCCATAGAGGGTCGCGGCAATCTCACGCATGGTTGTTTTATAGTGCGCGCCCGCGTTGGACAGGTTGGCATACTGATTGGGCCAGAAACTGTCTTCAAGGGTCCGGGTGAGAGTACGAACCCGGTTAATCCGGGCATCGAGAAACTCCCCGGTCGCGGGATCAGGCTCCGAGACAAAATCGATCTCAGCCCCATAAGCCTTCAGAATGCGAATATTTTGTTGCGTGGTCTTCGGATCCACGACGCAGATAAACCGCAATCCGAAATAACCACAGGCCTGCGCCAGGCCAATTCCCAGGTTCCCGGAGCTCGACTCGACAATCACGGTTCCGGGCCTGACCGCGCCGGTTTCCATCGCTTCTTCGAGAATATTCACTGCCGGCCTGTCTTTGGCGCTGCCGCCAGGATTCAATCCCTCCAGCTTGGCATAGAACTCGAATTGACTATCCTTAAACACCCGAGTCAACCTGACCAGCGGAGTGTTACCTACCGTGGACAAGATACCTTCATCAATCATGATTTCGACCTCCCGACAACGTCACTCCACTGTCCAAACACCATTCCAGCACCGCCATGGCGCTGAACATCTTATGACGCGCCTGCCGCCAGGCGAGGCTTTGCGGGCCGTCGAGCACTTCATCGTGGACGTCTTCCCCGCGCACTGCCGGCAGATCGTGGAGAAAGATCGTGCCGCCGGGTTTCGAGACCCTGGCCATCAGGGCGGGAGTGACGCTACAAGGCCAGAACCTGTCTCGCCAGTTCGGATCCGCATGCGTCACGCCCATGGTTTGCCAACGGGTGGTGTAGACGGCATCGACGCCTTCGGGCAGCTCGTCCATGTTATGGTGAGAAGCGATGGTCGCGCCGTGCCGGCCGGCCAACTGGCGCGCCTGGTCGAGAAGCGGCTCCGGCATACCGTAACCTTCGGGAGTAATGAATGTAACCTTCATCCCGGGTGTTTGTGCAACCGCGAGAGCCAGGGCGGTGGCCGAGTTGTTGCCTTCGCCGAGATAGAGCAGGTGAATGTCCTCCAGCCGGCCGAACTTCTCTTTGATCGTCGAAAGGTCGGCAATCGCCTGCGTGGGGTGCTCATTTTCACTCATGGCATTGATCACAGCCATTTCGCTCTGATCAGCCAAAGCCCTCATCTCGGCAATACTGTTATTCGTGCGGATGACGAGAGCATCCAGGTAACCAGCCAACACCCGCGCCGTGTCTTCGATGGTCTCTCCGGTGACTATCTGCAGGTCGTTCGGGCCGTAGGTGACGGTTTGAGCGCCCAGCTTCAAAGCCCCGACAGTAAACGAGCTTCGGGTGCGAGTGGAGGAGCCACGGAAATAGATACCGACGATTTTGCCCGCCAGTGGTTTCCGGCCATGGTCCCGGCCCGCGGCAAATTCGACGGAGCGATCTACAAGCTGGGCCAGCTTCGCCGGCCCCAGGTCCGCGAGAGAAAGCATGTGTTTCACCGGCGCTGACTCTTCTCCCGGAGGGGAGGAAGGGCCGGACATCCGAGGTGGGTGTTCTTCCTGTCTGATTTTTTTCGTTTTCGTCATGGGGTGTTAGTCCTTATCGATAAACATATGGGCGAAAGTTTTGAGGTAAATTCCATTTTCCATTTTCCATTTTAGATTTGTCATTTGACATTGATTGAGCAGCAAATCAGGCAATGTCAAATAACAAATCTAAAATGAAAAATGGAAAATGGTATCTACCTGAATATTTTTGCCTGCCAACTTATGAGTTAATGGCTCTCCGCCTGAGAGTTTTCAGCTTATTCAGGCTGGTCTCCTCCAGCTCCTTCTCTCTTGCCATCTGTTGTTGCCTGCTCTTTTCAGCCAGCCCTTCTTCCAACTCACTCAATCTGGCATCCGGCTGTTCGGCGACCATTTCCAGAAGAGATTCGAAATCGCCCGCGATCCGGGCGATCGTGCCGGCATTGAACAGGTCAATGTTGTACTGCAGCGCGCCAATCAATCGTTGCTCCCTCTCCCACATGGAAAGGTGCAAATCGTGCCTGACCACTTTGTGATCGCTCTCCATCGGGGTCAGCGCCAGACCCGGGAGCTCCAGGACCCGGTTGATACCTTCCTGTAGCTCGAATTTAACCTGAAATAACAGGGAGCGGCTCATATCCCGCTGGGGTTGTAACTCCTCGATCAGCTTTTCAAAAGGCAGGTCCTGATGGGCATAAGCCCCCAAGGCCGTCTCGCGGACCCGGCTCATCAGCCCCCGAAAACCGGGGTTGCCCGCACAGTCGGTGCGCAGCACCAACTGGTTGATGAAGAACCCGATCATTTTCTCGGTCTCGAGGCGGTTGCGGTTGGCGACGTTGGTCCCTACCACCATGTCATCCTGCGCGGTGTAGTAGCGCATGAGGACTTTAAAGGCCGCCAGCAGCGTCATGAACAGAGTAACCCCTTCCCGGCGGCTCAGCGCTTTGAGCGCCTCGGTCAGCGGCTGGGAAAGCTCCAGGAAGTGTCTCTCGCCGCGAAAAGTCTGCGTCGCCGGTCGAGGCCGGTCGGTGGGCAGTGGCAGGGCCGGCGGCATCCCATCGAGCCGCTGCTTCCAGTAAGACACCTGCTTCTCGAAAACCTCTCCCTGTAACCACTCCCGCTGCCAGGATGCAAAGTCCGCATACTGGATACGCAGCTCAGGCAGGGGCGAAGGATTACCCGCGGAGAAGGCTTCATATAGCGCCGCCACCTCCTGGACCAGCAGCCCCATTGACCAGGCATCGCTGACGATATGGTGCATGGTGAAAAACAGGATGTGATCATCCTCTTGCAGCTTTAATAACCCGACCCGCAGCAACGGCCCCTGATCGAGCCTGAAGGGCCGCACGGCTTCCTCGGCAACCAGCCGCCCGGCTTCAATCTCCCTTTGCCGCGGCTCCATGGTACTAAGATCCACTAACGCCAGGCTCAGCGGCCCGGCCTCGGCTATGACCTGGGCCGGAAGGCTGTTCACGGTCGGGAACCCGGTCCGCAAAATCTCGTGGCGCCGCACAATCTCGGCGAGAGTCTGCTCCAGAGCGGGCAGATTGAGTTGTCCGGTGAAGCGAACAGCGCCGGGGATATTGTAGGCGGAGCTATTCGGCTCAAACTGATCGAAGAACCACAGCCGCTGTTGGGCGAAAGACAGCGGCAGCTCTCCGTCTCGTGGGATGGGCAGCATGGGCGGCGCCCGCAAGCTTTCCGCGCCGCTGCGGGCTGCTTCGATGCACTCAGCCAGCTCAGCCACGGTTCGCTTCTCGAAGAAAAGTTGAAAAGGTATTTCCAACTGAAAAGCTTCGGGCACCCGGGAAGCGACTCGAGTAACCAGCAGGGAGTGACCTCCCAGCTCGAAGAAATCATCGTGAATGCCGACCTGATCAATCCCTAAAACCTCGGCCCAGATGCCCGCGACGATCTCTTCGATCTGCGTCCGCGGCGCCACATACTCTCCCCGCGCCTCACTCTCAGGCTCCGGCAGCAGACCGCGATCGAGCTTCCCATTCGCCGTCAACGGCAGCCGCTCCAGCTTCACCACCGCTCCGGGCGTCATGTAGTCCGGCAACCGCTCCGCCACGTATTGCCGCACCTCGCTCGCCGCGAGTTCCGCCCCTTCCTTCGCCACCACGTAGGCCACCAGGCGCTTGTCGCCTCCTTCACTCTCCCGCACCACCACCACACTCTCGCCTACTCCCACGTGCTGCTCGATCACGGCCTCGATCTCTCCCAACTCGATCCGGTAGCCCCGAATCTTGATCTGGTGATCTACCCGCCCCAGAAACTCGATCTGCCCGTCGGGCAGGTAGCGCGCCAGGTCTCCTGTCCGATACAACCGGCTCCCGGCCTGCTCGCTGAACGGGTCCGGGACAAAGCGCGCGGCCGTCTGCTCCGGCACGTTCAGGTACCCTCGCGCCACCTGCCCCCCCCCGATGTAGACTTCACCCGCCACCCACACCGGCGCCGGCTCCATCCCCTGATCCAGGACGTAGACCTGCACTGCGGCGAGCGGCCGTCCCAACGGCACGGTCGCCGTCTGATACTCCACCTGCTCCGGTTCTACTTCGCATGTCAGCACTCCGACGGTCGTCTCGGTCGGGCCATAGTGATTGAGTATCCGGCACTCCGGCTGAAGCTCCCGCACCCGCTTGATCAACTCCCAGCTCGATGCCTCCCCGCCCAGCACCAGCCGCCGTCGCGGCAGCACTTGGGCCGCCTGCGTCGTCGCGAGCAAGGCGCCCAGGTGCGAGGGCACGATCTTCATGCAGTCCACTTCCTGCCGCTTGAAGTACTCGGCCAGGGCAACCGCATCGGCCGCCCGTTCCTGCCTCACCACGTGCAGACAGCCTCCACTCGTCAGCGCCGGGAAGATGGCCGTGTGACCGAGGTCCGCCGCAAAGGTCGTCACCGTGGCATAGCTCGCTCCATCGGGCAGCTTCAATCGCTCCCTGACGCCTTGCACGTAGGAGTAGAGTTGCCGGTGCTCGAGCGCCACCCCTTTGGGCCGGCCCGTAGAGCCAGAGGTGAAGAGCACATAGACCAGGTTCTCCGGCCTCACACGCTGCGGCGGTTCCTTCTCGCTCTCCTCGGCGATCCGCTCCCAATCCGCATCCAGACACACCACGATGGGAGACGGAGAGACGGAGAGACGGAGAGACGGAGAGACGGAGAGACGGAGAGACGGAGAGACGGAGAGACGGAGAGACGGAGAGACGGAGAGACCGCAGAGTTGTCGGATTCCCTTTGTCTCTCTGTCTCTCCGTCCGAAAGCTCTCTGTCTCTCTGTCTCTCTGTCTCTCTGTCTCTCCATCTCTCCGTCTCTCCATCTCTCCGTCTCTCCGTCTCTCCGTCTCTCCGTCTCTCCGTCTCTCTGTCTCTCTGGGTCAGCAGCACTCGCGGCTGCGCATCGGCGACCATCCCGGCCAGCCGCTCCGCCGGCAGCCCGGGGTCCAGTGGCAGGTAAGCCCCGCCGGCCTTCAGGATTCCGAGCATCCCGACCACCAGATCGACCGATCGCTCGAGGCACAGACCGACCAGTACCTCCGGGCCGACGCCCATCTTTTGCAGGTAATGAGCGAGCTGATTGGCGCGACGGTTCAGCTCGCCATAACTCAGTTCCTGCTCTTCCACCACCACTGCCCTGGCTTTTGGCTCCTGAGCCGCGATCATCTGGTGGATGACTTGCGCTGGCGGCAAGCTCGGCGGCGCTGGGTTGAACCGGCGCAAGATTTGGGCACGTTCGGCCTGGCTGAGAATCTTCAAGTCAGTGAGCGCGGCCTCAGGAGTAGCAACGGCGCTGCCAAGCAAGGTCATATACTGCTCGGCCATGCGCGCGATATCATCTCGCCGGAAGAGGCGTGAATCGTAGTGGAGGGCCAGGCTCAGCGCATCCCCTGGACCTGGGCGACCGAGGCCGGTGAGCTTGAGCTTGAAGCGATCGATGCAAGCCGACTGATGGGAGATCGAGAAGGTGACCGGGCCGGCCTTGTAGCTGGCGCACTTGTCACCGAACTCGAAACAGTAGGGGAAGAAAGGAACGCCCTCTCCTTTGTATCCGTCAATTTCAATTTGTTCCCAGGAAAAACATTCCTGCCACGCATGCGCCTCACGCGCCAATTCATCGAGCTGCTTCAAGAACTCGACGAATGTGAGGTTTTCTTCCGGACGACAACCGATAGGCAGATAGTGCTCGAACAGTCCCAGCGCGCCTTGTAGCTCTTCATAATTCCTGCCGTCATAAGAAGCGCCGACGACGATCTCCGGCTGCCCGGTCAGGCGCCGGAGCAGAATCTGCCAACAACCCAGTAGGAAGACCGGAAGCGAAGTCCCGGACCTGTCAACCAGCGCTTTGATCCGTGACGCCAGATCACGATCGAGCGCCGCCGGCAGAGATTGTAGGACAACCCTATCAGCCCCGGCCTTTTCGGCGCGCCGGTTCTCGAAGGGAAGCTTCAGCGCGAGTAACTCCGCCAGTGCCTGCTTGCGCCAATATTCCCGGCGCGCTTCGGTCCCCTCCGACTCGAGCAATTCATTCTGCCATTCCGCCAGATCGGCGTATTGCACCGGTTCGTCAGGCAGCTCCGCCATGCCCAGGCAGGAGGCATAACAAAGGCTGAGCTCCCGCACCAGGTTCGAAAGACCTGCCGCATCCGCGCATAACGCCGGCAAGGAGAGCAGCAGCAGATGCTGCTCAGGCGCGAGTTGCGCCACGGCAGTCTGCAACAGCGGCCCGGATTCGAGGTCGAATGGCGCCCCCGGGAGCGCACGCGGCTCGCGTGCGACATCCAGGTGATCCCCTTGGCCATTAAAATCGTAGTTTTGCACTGCTACCCTGCTCTTCTCGGAGATAACCTGAAGCGGGAGCGTCATGGCAGGTAAACAACGAAAGGTGGTGCGCAGAATTTCATGCCGCCCGACGACCTGCTCGAGAGCCGCCTCTAACAGCCGCCTGTCCAGGCTGCCCTCAATCAACACGACGGCCCGGGCATCATAGGGTAGGCGCTGGTCGCTTTGCTGCAACAGCCACAGACGCGCCTGTTGAGGTGAAAGCCTGAATCCCTCGATCGTTTCCTTGTTATCCTTCTCCACGTTCTTATTCCTGAACTATTCCTGGGAGCGCACGCGGCTCGCGTGCGCTCCCAGGGGTTCATCTCACTGCCTTTCGCTTAATGTCTTTCAACTTCTGCTGGCGGGTTGCTTTGAACTCTTCTTCCTTTTTACTCTGGTAATGCCGGTCGGCTTCGGCGAGCTGTTCCATCAGCTCAGGGAGCGTGGCATCGGGTCGGGTAACGATGTTTCGGAGCAGGGTTTCAAGCTGCGCCAGTACCCTGGCGATGGCGGCGGCGTCAAACCGGCTGGTGTCATAGAGTACTTTCAATAACAGCTTCGAGCCCGGGACGGCCCTCACCGTGAGCGGGAAGTTGTTCCGGATAATGAAATCCGAATTAACGAACCTCAGGCCCTGGCCGCTGATTGCATGCGTGCCGTCCATGGGAAAGTTCTCGAAGACGACAATGCTTTCGAACAGCGGCTTGTCCCGGGGAACTTCGCTCCACCGTTGAACCTCATTGAGCGGGCTGGTCTCATATTGGCGTAGCTCGGCCTGCTGATCCTGCAGTTCCCCCAGCCAGGGCATCAGCAACCCATCGGACGGGACTCGCACTCTGACCGGCAGGGTGTTGATGAACAGGCCGATCATCGTCTCGGCGCCCGGCAAACCGGCCGGCCGGCCGGAGAGGGTGGCTCCGAAAACCACATCCTGATGGCCGCTCTCGCGAACGAGCAGCAATGCCCAGGCCGCCTGCACCAGGGTGTTGAGAGTCAGCCGGTGCTTCCGGGCGAAGGTATGAAGGGCGGTCGTGGCTGATTCGGCGAACCAGGCGTCCTGCTCGGCATACCCATTCCCTCCCGGGAGCGCACGCGGCTCGCGTGCGACACTCAGCGGCGTGGGCGAGGTGAAGCCCTTGAGGAACCGCCGCCAGAAGCCCGCGGCCCGGGAAAGGTCCTGGCGCTCGATCCATTCGATGTAGTCGCGGTAGGGGCGGCTGTGTTCCAGATGTATGTTGAAATGCTGCGGGTGTGAACCCGCAGTAGCTTGCTGTCTACCTAAATCCTGGGCCTTGTCGAAGGCTTCGTAGAGGCCCAGGAATTCTTTGGTCAGCAATGGCACGGACCAGCCATCGAGTAACAGGTGATGATAGCTCCAGACTAACTGCCAGGTATTGTCAGCGACCCGGAAAAGATTCATCCGCATCGGCGGCGCCTCGGAGAGATCGAAGCCGAGCTTTTGATCCGCCTTCAGAAAGTCATCCAGGCGCGCTTCCCGCTCGGCCCGCGTCAGTCCGCGCCAGTCCTCTTCCGTCAGCGGCAAATTCACCCGCCGCCGGACCATTTGAAGCGGACGCTCGAGATTCTTCCAGGCGAAGGTGGTCCGCAGGATCGGATGGCGATCCAACACCTGCTGCCAGGCTCCCTTCATCGCCGGGACATTCAAGCCCTCCAGCTCATAGATCACCTGGGTGACATAAGCTCCCGACTCCGTCGCCAACAGGGTGTAGAAGAGCATCCCCTCCTGTACGGGCGAAAGGGGATAGAGGTCTTCGATCTCACGATCCGCCCGGGTGAGCCAATCCAGCTTCGACTGTTCCAGCCGGGCGAGCGGGAAGTCCGAAGGCGTGTAGCCACCTGCCTGGGCTGCTTCCGGCGACAGGCAATGAGCGATGAGCGTGCGCAGCGCGGAGGTATACTCCTCGGCCAGGCGTGCAATCGTCTCGCGGCGATGAATCTGCTCGTTGTAGGCCCACTCCAGTTGCAACCTGCCCCCGGAGATGAATGCGTTGACCTCCAGCAGATAGCGGCGCTCCGCGCGCGGACTATGGACCGGCCCGACGGATTCCGGGGCCGGCCCGAACGGCGAAGATTCAGGCAGTACCTGATCGAACTGACCCAGGTAGTTGAAGCTCGCTTCGGCTTGCGGCAGTTGCCGCAACTGCGCGGCGACCTCTCCGTCTCCGCTCAAATAGCGCAGCAAGCCATAGCCAATGCCCCGGCCGGGAATAGCACGGATCTGCTCTTTGACCGACTTTAAAGCTTCTCCCGGCCCCGGGGCCTTCGCCAGGTTCAGGAGTACGGGAAAGATCGTCGTAAACCAACCGACGGTGCGCGACAGGTCTACCTCGTCAAAGATCGCTTCCCGGCCATGGCCTTCCATATCAACTAACAAAGTCCGTTCCCCGGTCCATTGTGAGAAAGACCGTGCCAGGGCCGTCATCAAGACATCGTTGATCTGAGTCCGATAGGTATTCGGGACTTCCTGCAACAGCGCCCGGGTTTCTTCGCCGGTCAGCGAGACGGAAATGGTTTGGGCGTTGCCGGCGGTGTTGGCGCTGCGACCCTCCGGGTAGTCCACTGGCAGCGTAGCAGCCTGGGCGCGAGCCGGGGCCAGCCAATAGGGCAATTCCTGCTTCAACTCAGCCGTTTGCGCGTAGGCCGTCAACTTCCGCGCCCAGTGCTTGAAGGAGGTCGTCTTGGGAGGCATCTGCACATCCCCGCCCTGGCTCAACTGCTGATAGGCCGTCATCAGGTCTTCCAGCAGGATGCGCCACGCGACTCCATCAACCACCAGGTGGTGAATCAGTATCAGCAGGCGGCTGGATTGCCGCGGCCCGAGGTCGAAGAGCGCCACCCGCACGAGCGGCCCTTGCGACAAATTCAGGCTTGCCTGCAGCCCGGCTGATCGCGCCTCGATGGCCGCGCTTTGCTCCCCGGCGGGAACGGCCGACAGGTCGAAACGGGTGAAGGGTACTGAAGATCGAGGATCGCAGTCTTCGATCCTCGATCCTCGATCCTCGATCCTCGATCCTCGATCCTCGATCCTCGATCCTCGATCCTCTTCGTCCCAACCGGCGTTGGTCTGCTCCCAGCCCGATTCAGTTTGCACAAAGCGCATCCGCAGCGCATCGTGGTGCGCCAGCAGTTGCCGCACGGCCTTCTCCAGCAAGGTGGCATCGAGGGCCTGCCCGACGGTCAACAAAATCGCATGGTTCCAGTGATGCGGCTCCGCCAGGTTTTGCTCGAAGAACCACTGCTGGATCGGAGTCAACGGCGCCGGACCCACGACCGGCCCCTGCTCGGCCTGAATGCTCGCGGCCGTGCCCACGACGGTGGCCAGCTCACAAATGGTCGGATGCTGGAAAAGCTGCCTGGGAGTAACCCGGATACCCTGCCGGCCGGCCTTGCCAACCACCTGAATACTGAGAATGGAATCGCCGCCCAGCTCGAAGAAGTTATCGCGGATGCCGACCTGCTTGACACCGAGCACCTCGGCCCAAATGCCAGCCAGGAGTTCCTCCACCGGTGTGCGCGGAGCGACGAAGCTCTCTCCCAGATCGGGCCGCGCTCCATCCGGCGCCGGCAACGCCCGGCGGTCCACCTTCCCATTCGGCGTCAGCGGCAGGCTCTCGAGCAGGACCAGCGCCGAAGGCACCATGTATTCGGGCAGCTTCGCTTTGAGAAACTCGCGCAGTTCCTTGTTTGAAGGCCCGGAGAGAGAGTACCCAGGCTCGGCCACGACATAGGCCACCAGGCGCTTGTTGCCACCTCCGTCCTCGTGGGCGATGACCGCGCTCTCCCCCACTCCGGGGTGCTGGTTGAGCGCCGTCTCTATCTCTCCCAGCTCGATGCGGAAGCCGCGCACCTTCACCTGGTGGTCAATCCGGCCCAGATATTCGATGTTGCCATCGGGGAGGTAGCGAGCGAGATCCCCGGTTCCGTACAACCGCCCCCCCGGCTCCCGGCTGAAGGCGTCGGGGATGAAGGCCGCGGCCGTCAGCTCAGGCCGCTTGAGATAGCCCCGCGCCAGGTTCTCCCCGCCAATGTACAGCTCGCCTGCCACCCCAACCGGAACCAACTCCAGCTCGCTGCTCAGCAGGTATGTCTGTGTGTTGGCCAGAGGACGGCCGATCGGAACTATCGAACGGCCATCGGCGTGCTGATGAGGCCAGTAAGTGACATCGATCGCGGCTTCGGTCGGCCCGTAGAAGTTATGCAATTCCGCGCCCTTCAGACCCGGGCAGGCGGCGAAGCGCGCCTGCAGTTCGGCCGGCAGCGCTTCCCCGGCGCAGATCACGCGCCGCAGGCTCTCGCACCTGACGAATTCCGGCTCATCCAACAGCACACGCAGCAGGGAGGGCACCAGTTGCAGGATCGTCACCCCGTGCTCGGTGATCATTCTCGCCAGGTAGCTGCTATCCTGCTGCCCCCCGGCTTGCGCCATGATCAGCCTGGCGCCCACCAGCAACGGCGCATAGAACTCCGTCCCGGCGGCATCGAAACTGAAGGCCGTCTTCTGCAGGAAGCAATCGCTCGCCTTCAGCGCAAAGTGATCCCGCAGCCAGTGCATGTGATTGCCGACCGCCCGGTGCGAGACGATCACGCCCTTGGGCTTCCCCGTCGAGCCGGAGGTGTAGATGACGTAGGCCGCATTATCCGAGCTCACCTCGCTCGCGAGGTTCTCCGCGCTCTCCCGGGCCAGCTTCTCTGCAATCGCCTCCAGGCACACCACGATGGGAGACGGAGAGACGGAGAGATGGAGAGACGGAGAGATGGAGAGACGGAGAGATGGAGAGACGGAGAGACGGAGAGACGGAGAGACGGAGAGATTGTCGGATTCTCTCGGTCCCTCAGTCTCTCCATCTCTCAGTCCCTCAGTCTCTCTATCTCTCAGTCCCTCAGTCTCTCTATCTCTCAGTCTCTCTGTCTCTCCGTCTCTCTGTCTCTCCGTCTCTCCGTCTCTCTGTCTCTCTGTCTCTCTGTCTCTCCTTCTCTCTGTCTCTCCTTCCGAAAGCCCCAATCCTTCAACCAACCGCTGCTCGGTCAGGATTACAGCCGCCTGGCAGTCATCTAGCATGAAGGCCAGCCGGTATCTGGGGTAAGCCGGGTCCAGCGGCACATAAGCCCCTCCGGCCTTCAAGACGCCGAGGATCGCCACCATCATCTCCGGCGAGCGATCGAGGCAGATTCCGACCAGCGATTCCGGCCCCACGCCTCGCGCCCGCAGGTAAGCGGCGAGCCGGTTGGCGCGGGCATTGAGCTCTCGATAGGTCAGCTTCTCTGCTTCATAGACCACGGCGACCGCCTGTGGAGTCTGCTCGACCTGGGCCTCGAACAATTGATGGAGGCATTTGTCGAGCGGAAAGTCCACCTTGGTCTCATTCCACTCCTCGGTCAGTTGCCGCCGCTCGGCTTCGGCCAGCAGCGACAAATCCGAGATGCGCTTTTGGGGGTTGGCCAGGATGCCTTCCAGCAAGGTCTGGAAATGTGTTTGCATCCGCCGCACCGTGTCCGGATCGAAGCGGTGGCGATCATAAGTAATTCCGATTGCCACCCCGGCCGGTCCCGGCTCCACCACGACGGTGAGCGGATAGCCCGTGACGGTGGCGTGATGAATCGAATAGGTGATCTCCGGACTTCCTTCCTGTTGTCCCAGCCGAACACTCATGGACGGGTTTTCAAAGACCATGATGCTCTCGAACAGGGACAGTCCACGCGGAACCTCACTCCACTCCCGCACCTTGATCAACGGGTTGTACTCGTACCTGCGCGCCTCGACCTGCTGCGCCTGTAGCTTCTCCAGCCAGGGCAGCACCGCAATCCTGGGCGGCGTCTGCACCCGTACCGGCAGGGTGTTGATGAACATGCCGATCATCGCCTCCGATCCCGCCAGGTCCGCCGGGCGGCCGGAGGCAACCGCCCCGAAGACCACGTCCGGCTCACCGCAGTAGCGAGCGAGCAGCAACGCCCAGGCGCCTTGCACCACCGTATTGAGCGTCACCCGATGCTGGCGGGCAAAAGCATCCAGCTTTTCAGCCGTCTGACGGGAGAGGTGAATTTGCATCACCTCGTAACCTTGCAGTGGCCCTCCCGGGCTGCCATACCCGCCGTTCACCCCGACGGAGGTCGGGGTCGCGAATCCTTTCAATGCTTTTCGCCAGTAAGCCTCGGATTCGGCTTGATCCTGCTGCTTTAACCAGGCGATATAGTCCCGGTAGGGACGGTTCTTTTCCAACTGTGGTTTCTGGCTCTGCGAGAAGGATTCGTAAAGGGCGATGATCTCACCCAGAATCAAAGAGACTGACCACCCATCCAGAAGTAGATGGTGGTAGCTCCAAACGAATTCGTGGACATCCTCCGCCATCCGAATCAGAGCCAGGCGCGTGAGCGGCGCCCGGGTAAGCTCGAATCCGCGATGCAGGATCGCCTCGAGATAAGCCTGAAACCGCTCATCCTGCTCGGAAGGCGGCAGGTGACGCCAATCCTGTAATTCCAGCGGCATCTCGATCCCCCGGAATACGAGCTGCAACGGTTCGTCCACCTCTTCCCAGGCAAAGGCGGAACGCAAAATCGGATGGCGCTCCATCACCTGTCGCCACGCCTGCTCGAACGCCGCCACATTCAGGTTTCCCCGGATTGTGTACCTCAGACGCTCGACATACATTCCCGATTCCGGGGCATAGAGGTTATGAAAGAGCATGCCCTGTTGTAAGGGCGAGAGAGGATATAGATCCTGAATTTCCACACTCATCTGATTTAATACCTTAATCCGCCTTGCTGTATTTGGCCATGAGGCTGTCAAGCTGTTGCTGGTTCACCTTGGCTAATCCGAAGTCTGAAGGAGTATGACCGCCTGCTTCAGGGCTTTGGCAGTGTGCAATCAGCTCTCGCAAGGCCTTCACGAAATCCCGGGCCAGAAGCTCGACCGTTGTCCGGCGATGTACATTCTCGCTGTAGGTCCAATCCAGTTGCAGTCGCCCCTGGCGCACCGCGCCGTTGACCTCCAGCAAGTAACTCCGGTTTCCCAGCGGGCTGCTGCTGCGTCCGATCGCTTCCCGTCTCGGTGTAAACGGAGATGACTGCGGCAAAACCTGATCGAGCTGGCCCAGGTAGCTGAATTTCACCTCCGCTCGAGGCAGATCCCGCAGCCTCGCGGCAATCTCCGCCTCGCCGCCCGAGTAACGCAACAAGCCATAGCCGATGCCGCCTCCGGGAACGCCGCGCAATTGTTCTTTAATTGACTTCAACGCCTCTCCCCCGGCGCCTCTTAACTCGAGTAACATCGGGTAGACTGCCCGGAACGATCCCACCGTGTGTGACAGGTCCAGACCTTCGACCAGGGCCTCCCGCCCGTGGTCTTCCAGATCGATCAGTAGGGGCAGACCTGTGTGTCTGCCCTCCCCTGTCCACGGGGCACAGGCTTGCACCAGGGCGGTCAGCAGCAGGTCATTCACCACGGTGTGGTAGACCTGTTGTACCTCGTGCAGCAGAGCCTGAGTCTCCTCGACCTCCAGGGAGACCGACACGACGCCCGCCGAGCCGGCGGTGTTGGCGCCCGAAGCATTGTCCACGGGCAGCCGCATCTCCCGCCCACGGGATTCCGCCAGCCAATAGGCCGCTTCCTGTTGTAGCGCGGCCGATTGCGCGAACTCCGTCAGGCTCTCAGCCCATTGCTTATATGAGCTGGTTTTGGGCGGGAGTTGAATCGCCTCGTTACGGCCAAGCTGCTGGTAAGCAGCATCGAGATCCGATAACAGAATCCACCAGGAGACGTTATCGAAGACCAGATAATGAATGACGATCAGCAACTGGCGTGCTTTCCCGGGTCCGAGGTCGAAGAGAGCGAATTGCGCAAGCGGGCCGCGGCTGAGATTCAGGCTGGCCTGCAACTCAGCCACTTTGGCGCTGCGGGCGGCTTCCTGCTCCGCCGCCGGCAGATGGGACAAATCAACGCGTGTGAGGGGGACCTCGGATTCGGCCCCGGCGTTGATTTGTCCCCAGCCAGTGAAATGCTGCGGGTGTGAACCCGCAGTAGCTTGCTGTCCACCTATGAAATGCTGCGGGTGTGAACCCGCAGTAGCTTGCTGTCTACCTAACCCCTGCGGCTCAAATCGCAGGCGAAGGGCGTCGTGATGTTCCAGCAGCTTCCCGCAGGCCGCTTCCAACAAAGCGGGGTCCACGGTTTGCCGCACATCGAAGAGCATCGCCTGGTTGAAGTGGTGCGGCTCGGGCAGGTTCTGCTCGAAGAACCAGTGCTGCCCTGGCATCAGGGGTACCGGCCCCGTCACGATCCCCTGCTCAGCCTGGATGGGTTGGGCAATGCCTAAGGAGGCTGCCAGCTCGGTGATCGTCTGGTTCTGGAAAAGCTGCTGCGGAGATAACTGATAACCCGCTCGTTTGAACCTGGCGATCATTTGAATGCCGACTACCGAATCCCCCCCCAGCTCGAAGAAGTTATCCTGGATGCCTACCTGTTCGATCCCCAGCGTCTCCTGCCAGATGTCGGCCAGAGTCTGTTCCACCTCATTCCGGGGAGCGACATAAGCGGTTTGCACATCCGGTCGCGCATGCTTCGGCCTGGAGACCTCGAGCTTCTCCAGACCCTCGGCGAGACGCATCTCCCTCAGGTCTCGGGCCTGCTCGATCGTGGCGAGCAGGTCTTCGGGCGAGACCACCACCTGAGACAATCCCTTGTTGGCCAGAATGCGGCTGAAGGCATCCACACCTTCTCCAGGCGACATCCCGTGGATCAGGGTCTCTCCGGTCTCTCCGTCCCTCCGTCTCTCCGTCTCTCCGTCTCTCCGTCTCTCCGTCTCAGACGCCCCATTGCTCGCGAGGGTGCGCCCGCGGGTCGCCATCGCTTTCATCGTCTCGGTGGCTTCCCTCACCCGCTTCTGGCTGAACTCGTCAACCTCGACCAACTCCAGACCGTTCTCATCCATCAGGATGACGTCGAAGGTGATGGTCTCGAACAGCGGGTCGTCGGTCGGTTTGTATTTGGCGTAGGCATAGACCCTGCCGGGCAAAGCCTGTTTGATCCGCAGCCCTTTGTACCCCAGGGGCAAATGAAGCCCTTCGGCCGCCAGGAAGACCTTGGCCGTAAAATTGGCCCGGTCGAGCAAGGCCGGATGCAACTTATAAGTCTCGACATCGGCGGCGAAGGCTTCGGGCAATTCCAAAACGGCCACCAGCTCATTCCGGCCCAGATAGACCTTCTTCAGGCTTTGCCATCTGGGGCCGAGGTCTTCGTAGTTAATGATCGGGTTATCATCGGCGATGATGATTTCCTGGTCGTTACATTTTTCGATCAGAGCTTTGATGTCGTGCCGTACGGGCGGTTCCGGTTCCAGCAGTCTGGCTTTCCCCATCACGTATTCCTGCCAGACCTCGCCATTGGCTGACGGGGCTTTGCTGATGACGCGGAACTCGAAGCCGTCGCCATTCTTCTCGATGACGGCCCGGACCTCTTTTGTCTCGTCCTCCCTGACCGGCAGGGCGGAGAGGAAATAGACATCGCGTAACTCGATGGTTTTGTCCCCGGCGTGCAGGGCGAGCGCGGCGCGCACCATCTCCAGGTAGGTCGTGCCGGGAATAATCGGCTGCCGCACGATGCGATGATCATCCAAAACCCAATGAGTGGCGACGCTGAAGTTCGTCGAATAGGTTTCGCGTTCGGCGGTCTTCTCGATACATCTCTGAAGCAGCGGATGACCGATCTCTTCGACCGCCACTTCCTTCTCTCGGGCCTTGACTCCCAACTGAGCCAGCGTATCAACGCGCATGCCGACTTCCTGCCAGCCGGCCCAATTGATCGAGACGGTGGAATTGCCGTTTTTGGCATTCCGATAGTGAGCGAAAGAATCCAGGAAGGCATTGGCGGCCGCATAATCCACCTGGCCGAAACCGCCGAGGATCGAGCTGCGCGATGAACAGAGAGCGAGGAAATCGAGCTTCCCGTCCTTGAAGACCTCTTCGAGCACGCGAGTTCCCTGCACCTTGGGAGAAAGCACCTGGTGAGCCATCTCCGGCGTCTTCAACTGGATCATGCCTCCGCCGGCCACGCCGGCGGAATGGATCACGCCGTGAATCGGGCCGAAGCGCGCCGATGCCAGTGCAACCACCTCTTGCATACGCACTCTGTCGGCCACATCGGCGCTGAGCACCATCACCTCCGCTCCAAGCTCTTCGATGGCCCGGAGCTTCCGTATCTTGTAGCTCAGCGCATCCTGCTCATCGTGCGTGCTCAGATGTGTATCCCAGGTCGCTCTCTCGGGAAAAGCGGAACGCCCGATCAGCACCAGTTTGGCCTTCACGGTTCGGGCCAGATACTCCGCCAGCTCGAGGCCGATCCCGCCAAGCCCGCCAGTGACCAGATAGACGCCTTCCGACCGCAACCGCGGCGACCTTCCATTGAAATGCTGCGGGTGTGAACCCGCAGTAGCTTGCTGTCTACCTAAGTGCTGCGGGTGTGAACCCGCAGTAGCTTGCTGTCTACCTAAATGCTGCGGGTGTGAACCCGCAGTAGCTTGCTGTCTACCTAAGTGCTGCGGGTGTGAACCCGCGGTAGCTTGCTGTCCACCTAAATGCTGCGGGTGTGAACCCGCGGTAGCTTGCTGTCCACCTAAATGCTGCGGGTGTGAACCCGCAGTAGCTTGCTGTCCACCTAAATGCTGCGGGTGTGAACCCGCAGTAGCTTGCTGTCTACCTAGCAGCATCGGCTCGAAGGTCTGCTCCCAGCGATGATGGCCGCGGTAGGCAATCACCATCTCGGCAGGCTTGGGTTTGGCGAAGAATTCAGCGATGAGATGGTCGGCCAGTTTCTCATCCTGCCAGCACGAAGCATTCGGACAGGAGAGATCGATGCTGCGGCAGGTGATGTTCTCGTATTCCTGCGAAATAGCCCGGCAGGCTCCGATGGCGGTCGCTCTCTCCGGATGCGTCACCTCGCTACCGACCACCTCCTGCATATTGTTGGTCACGACCTCAATTTGGAGGGGATCCGTGTTATTTCCGGCGCCCAGCGCCTGGGCCAGAAAGATCAGGCTGTAGAAACTCAGGTCCAGGGATTTCTCAGGTTCCGCCTCGGGCGCGACATTCCACAAATGAACGATCTTCCCCGGAGTCTTATTCCGCGCCCGCAGCGATTGCAGCAGGGCCTTATAGTCCTCGCCTCGTCGCGGGGCGATCGTATAGACGCCATCACCGCGTTCGCCGAACGCTTCTCCGACGGCCACGCTGATCACATCCTGGCCCATCTCTTCCAGCCGCTGCGTTAATTGCGCGCCCAACCCGCATTCATCATCAAACAGCAGCCAGGTCTGATTCGGCGACTCGGACGGCTCTGGAGGCAAAGGCGGCGCGGACCGCTTCCAGGAAGGCACGTAGAACCAATCGGCGATGTCCGGCTTTTTGTGCAATGCTGCTTGCCTGCCGAGGCCCCCGTATGCTCCGCTGCCGGCGGCTTGCGCCTCGATCCAGTAACGCTGGCGCTCGAAGGGGTAGGTCGGCAGCGGGATCCGGCTCCGGCGCTCGTGGGTATAAAACCCGGACCAGTCTACCTGCACGCCGGCAAGCCAGAGCCGGCCCAGGCTGGCCAGCAGGAATGCGATATCCGATTCCCGCTCCGCCGCTTCCTGTACATGTGGCACGTGCGGCAGCGAGGTCAGCACAAGCTGTCCGGCCGCCCTGCCGGGATACCATCTGGCGATGGTCATCAAGGTCCGTCCCGGACCCGCCTCCAGCAAAATCCAGTCCGGCTCCCTGACCAGCTCGCTCACTCCATCGGCAAAACGCACCGTGCCGCGCAGATGCCTCACCCAATAGTCGGGATCCGTCGCCTCTTCAGGTCTGATCCATGTGCCGGTAACATTGGATAGGTATGGAATGGTCGGCGGCTTCAGCTCGACCTTTTTTACCTCCCGGGCGAATTGCTCCAGGATGGGATCCATCATCCGCGAATGAAAGGCATGCGAGGTGTGCAGGCGGCGCGGGCCCAATCCCTGCTGCGTGAGTCGCTGTTCCAATTCATCCACCGCGTCAGTCGGACCTGAAACCACGCACAGCGATGGCCCGTTGACCGCGGCCAGCGAAAGTCGCTCGCCGACGAGCGGCAGCGCCTCCTTCTCCGAAAGCGGAACGCTGAGCATGGCGCCTTCGGGGAGGCTCTGCATCAATCGCCCTCGGGCCGCCACCAGCGCCAAAGCGTCTTCCAGAGAGAGAACGCCCGCCAGACAGGCCGCCACATACTCTCCGATGCTGTGACCGATCATCGTCTCCGGACGCACGCCCCACTCCATCCACAACCTGGCCAGAGCGTACTCGATCACAAACAGCGCCGGCTGTGTGATGTAAGTCTGTTTCAGTTTCTCCGCGGCCTCTTCGATTCGCTCCTGACCGGGATACAGTACTTCACGCAGATCGAACCCGAGGTGAGCCACGAGGAGCTCACAGCATCGAGCGACCTGTTCACGAAACGTCGGCTCCACCTGGTAGAGCTCCAACCCCATATTCACGTACTGCGCTCCCTGCCCCGGGAACATAAACACCACCGGCCTTTCCCTGGGTTCCTGGACGCTGGTGTAAACCGTTTTGGGATCCAATGTCTCGAGGGCTGCTACTGCGTCGCCGTCACGGCAAATAACCGCTCGTCGCTGAGCAAAAGCTTTTCGACCGACCTTCAGTGTGTAGGCCACATCAGCCAGATCGACGTCCGTGTGATGTTTTAGATACTCAGCCAGACCCACGGTCGCGTTCTCGAGCGCCGAGTTTGTTCTCGCCGAAAGAAGCAGTACCTGCCAGGGTCTACTCTCAGTGGAGGCTTCCGCCAGGGGAGCCTCTTCGAGCACGACGTGGGCATTGGTTCCCCCAAGACCGAAAGAGCTGACTCCGGCGCGGCGCGGCGTGTCTTCGCTTTTCCACTCGGAAAGCCTGGTGTTGACGTAGAAGGGATTGTTCTCGAAGTCTATCCTGGGATTGGGTTGTTCGTAATGGAGGCTGGGCGGAATCTGCCTGTGTTTAAGAGCGAGCACGGTCTTGATCAACCCCGCCACACCGGCGGCGGTATCCAGATGTCCGATGTTACTCTTTACCGCCCCGATGGCGCAGAAGCCTTTCTTATCAGTACGGTCGCGAAAGGCGCGCGTGAGAGCCTCGATCTCGATGGGATCACCCAGGTTCGTTCCCGTCCCGTGGGCCTCGATGTAGCTAATCGTTTCGGGATCCACTCCGGCCACCGCCATCGCCTCGGCAATAACCTCGGCCTGACCATCCACTCCGGGCGCGGTGTAGCCCACTTTCATAAACCCATCGTTGTTGATGGCCGATCCCTTGATCACGGCATGAATACAATCGCCATCCTCGAGGGCGTCCGCCAATCTCTTCAGGATGACGATTCCGACGCCGCTGCCAGGGACGGTCCCTCGGGCCCTGGCATCGAAAGGACGGCAGTGCCCGTCAGGAGAAAGGATGCCTCCTTCCTGATAGTAGTAGCCGGCCTTATGCGGAACGGCGAGGCTACAGCCGCCGGCCAGCGCCATATCACATTCGTTGTTGAGCAGGCTTTGGCAAGCCAGGTGAACGGCCACGAGCGAAGTAGAGCAGGCAGTCTGGACAGTAACACCCGGCCCCCTCAGGTTGAATTTATAAGAGACCTGGGTGGTTAAGTGATCGGTCCGATTGCGAATGGAAGTCTGGAGCGCGCCGACCGATTGCCTGAGGCCGGGGTTCGAGAAAACATTGGTAATCGCGTAGGAGGGTACGCCGACGCCGGCGTACACCCCGATCGCCCCTTCATATTTCTCAGGGTTGTAACCGGCGCTTTCCAGGGCTTCCCACGCCGCTTCCTGAAAGAGGCGGTGTTGCGGATCCATGATCTCGGCTTCGCGAGGGTTGATGCCGAAGAATGCGGCATCGAACCACTCGATCCCTTCCAGTGCGCCATGCGCCTTGACATAGCTGGGATCCTCGAGCATGGCGGGACCCACCCCCGAAGCCTTCAGTTCCTCATCGGAAAAAAACGAAATCGCTTCCACCCCGTCTCGCAGGTTCCGCCAAAACTCTTCGACGTTTTTGGCCCCTGGGAAACGGCCGGCCAGGCCGATAATAGCGATGCCGTCTATTGAATCGTGTGTATTCGAGTTACTCATCGGGCTCGTCTCTCCATCATCACTGGTGTCTGTCTGACTGGCGTCTGCCGGCTCCTCGCTCTTCTTCGCTTCTCAGCCCGGTCATGGGCTTTTTGCAGCGGAGGTTGCGTGCGTTCTTCATCGGCAAAATACTTCGCGAGGGAGCCGACGGTCGGGCTCCTGAACATTTCGATCAACGAAATGTCTTTGCTGAAAGCTTCCCGCAGCCTGCTATGGACCTGGACCATGAGTAATGAATGTCCGCCGAGATCGAAGAAATTATCCTCCATCCCGACTTTCTCCACCCGCAGTACCTCCTGCCAGATGGCGCAAATGGTCCCTTCGATCCTGGTCTTGGGCGCCACGTAAGCGGCGTGCAATTCCGGGCGTTCGCTCTCGGGAGCGGGCAGCGCCTGGCGGTCTACCTTCCCGTGTCGCGTCAAAGGCACTTCATTCAGCCTGACGAACGCCGAAGGAACCATATACTCAGGCAGCTTCTCTCTGAGGAAGCTTCTCAGCTCACTCATCACCGATCCCGGCTCCCGCGACAGAACGACATAAGCCACCAGGCGCGAGTCGCCCGGCACATCCTCCCGGATGATGGTCACGCCATCGAGCACCGCCGGATGCTGCTCGAGCACCGCCTCGATCTCCCCCAGCTCGATGCGATAGCCGCGGAGCTTCACTTGATGATCTATGCGCCCGAGGAACTTGATGCTGCCATCGGGCAGGTAGCGGGCCAGGTCGCCGGTCTTGTAAAGGCGGGCGCCCGGCTCCTCACTGAATGGGTTCGGAATAAATCTCTCAGCCGCCAGATCCGGCCGGTTGAGATAGCCGCGGGCCA
>Ga0247727_10006446_pt1 | contig 23098 bp, 29 predicted proteins | sample WisWelCaveWW1625_FD_202498 | JGI IMG/M metagenome (GOLD analysis project Ga0247727, IMG submission 202498) | Biofilm microbial communities from Wishing Well Cave, Virginia, United States - WW16-25 | ecosystem: Environmental > Aquatic > Deep subsurface > Groundwater > Cave microbial mat | place...
TATCCTTCCCTGTTCATTCACAGTAATATCTTGTATAACATTATACCATACATCCTCCTGACCTGTTAAGATACATACATAACTTCTAAGTTCCTCTGTCTCCTGGCTTCCTTCTTCATAAATGGTACTTACGTTATTTTCGTCTGTAACTGACCATATTGCCGATTGCAGAACCGAACGATTAGAATATGCTTTAGGGTTTTGCGCGATAAACTCTATTAGTTTTATCAATTGTCTGTCCTTGGTGTGATCAATATAATAAACGTCTCCCTCGGAGGGGCAATAATCCTGAACTTCAGTACAGAAAGCAGTGATATTTATAACCTCTTTTGAAGATGGTGCCAGTTTAATTACGAGTGGTTTCGCGATTAACATATTCTGCAATTCGCTGTCTTCAGCTGTAAACAATGTTCCTGCTTCTACCACAATGGATAAAGACGTGCTATTGAGGTTATTCAGTTCAAGCCTCATATTATTTTCTCCAAGGCCGGCTGAAGCATAAACTTCAGCGCTAACCATTTTATTAATTATAGCTTGTTCTAGTGCGATGCTTTGGTGAGTATCAGGATTGTGCAAGCTGACTTCCGTCATGCTAAGCACGATAAGCACAAGGAATGATCTGTTAATAACCATTTAGTTGAATTATCTCCCAAAACGCAGGTTATTAGTATTTCGTGTGCCGTCAGATGCTTCCATCTGAATCCGATAATATCGGATTCCGTCTTTTGGCAGAACGGGGATAGGCATACGGAGTGTCGGATGGAAGCATCCGACACCACATTAAATAGTTTAGAGTTTGAGGTTTGAAGTTGAAAAACCTTAGACATTGATTATTATTTCTTGTTTTGTGTTAGTTATTGAAATAAATCGGGAGGAGTGAAACAAGAAATGAATAATTTAAAAGGAACCTCGAGTCTGCATATCCGCACAGCAAGCGGCAGCCGGGTGATGAAGGTGGTGCGATATTAGCAGTTGATTAAGCCCTTATCACTAACTTCGGACAACAAAATAATTAACCATGACTTACGTGCTTGAAATAAAGGAAACCGCAGAATCAAAGTCACTCATTCAGCATTTGAGAACGCTGAAATATGTGAGGATGAAAAAGGCAAAACGTAAACTTCAGAGCGGGGAAGAACTCGTCAGCGCGGTGCGCAAATCCGAAAAAAGCGGGAAAATAAAATGGACTGACGCGAAAAAGCAGATTGCGTCATGGAAATAGTGATTACTGAGCATGCGCTTCAAACAGTGAATGCTGAATTTAATTACCTCAAGGAATTTGCTTCCGATCGGGCGGCTCACCAATTCAAAGACGACTTTGTCAGGCAAGTTGATTCCATTCTCCCCTTTTCCTTAGGTCACCCGGAATGCAGGTTTCTTCCGACAAAAAACAAAATTTACAGAAATATCATTTGGGGCAACTTTCTTATCATTTACAAGATCCTCAAGAATGAAATTCTGGTGCTCGGAGCATTTCATTCAAAACAAAATCCTTCTAAGCTGAAATCATACAGGAGAATAAAGAAGTAATTGACTCACCGACCAATAAACCAATTAACGGATTAACTAATTAACCAACTCCAAACTATTTTCGAGCCTGTAATTCGAAAGCTTCACAATCTTAAACCATTTCGCCTGCTTGTCGGCTGCGATTCTTTTCCATTTCTTTCCCTTGTCGGTAGTTTCGGTGATGCTGAACAGGTTGAAAAATATTTTCTTGAAGGAAATGCCTTTCATAATAAAATTTTCCATGAAAATACTTGAAAGCCATTTCCGGATGCAATCTGATTTTGCACACTCGCAAGTTGAAAAACCTTGGAATTTGCAGTTCAATGGAGTTGACGGATTCTTTTCCCGTACGGTTTTTCCTTCGATTATTCAGAAAAATGGACAGCCGGTTGAGGGACCTGCAAACGCCTGAAACTTCCATGCCCGTTGATTTTCAAGGCGAAGCGCATACACAACTCCGTTCCGCTTCGCTGTTGAAATGTTGATTAAATGTGAGTAAAAAAAATTGTGGCAAGCAAAGAGAGCCTATAATTTAGGCTTACGAATTTTTCCCCGGAATGCAGACCTCCATTAACACGAAAGCAGACGAAAAGAAAGAGCAGTTTCTCAAAAAAATGGAAGCTATCCGTAACTATTATGATTTGGTGAAGAAGGGACGCTCGCCTGAGCAAACGAGAAAAGATTTAGGTCTTTCCTTTCAGGATGTTGACAATTTTGATTTCTCGGTGTTCAATAAAAAAGCGGTATAGAAAGAATTTTCCTCTCCCGAACACAAGTTTCTTTTCTTCTCCCCGTTTATCCATTCCTATAAAGCCATTTGCTAATTTTGGCTATCCTGATTAATTAGAAACCCCATGCGGACGCTCATTCTCCTGTTATCGTTTCTGCCGTTCCTTTCTCATGCCGGACAACCTGCCGTGGTCAGCGTGAAGGTGAACAATGTCTCGGATTCAAACATCGAATTCCAGGCGGACCAGCCTTGCCCGCAGGTAAATCCCGAAAAAAAATCTTTCAGGCTGAATGCCGGCTTTGAATGGAAGATGGATTTGGAAAGGGGAACGCTCGTTTCCGCAACAGCCGGAAATGAAACACTCCGATTTTTCCTGGAGCCGGGCGATGCGATTACCGTCACTTTTGATCCTTCCGGGAAGCCTTTGTACCCCGAATTTTCGGGCAAAGGCGCGGAGAATAACCGCATGTTCAATGATTTCAGTAAAAAATTCGCGACTGATTTCAATCCGTCAAACATCAAAGCAACCATGGAAGCAGCTTCTTCCGTGGATGTTTTCGAATCGGTGCTGTTTGAGCAACGCCTGAAGCAGATGAAATTCATGAAAGAGCATTTTGACAAGAACACCATCACTCCCGGGTTCCGCGATTTTCTGAACAACCAGATTTCCTATCACTATTTTGAGCAGCTTCTTAACTATTCGATGCTGATGAGCGATGACCCCACGGGGCTTAAAGCCTCAAAGATTCCGGATATCATGCTTTCGGAGATGAAAAGTGTGCCTCTGGCTGATGAACGGGATATGAATTCGCCTTCTTACCGCGGTTTTTTAAGCAATTATATCAGGTACTCGGTTTCGGAGATGAACAGCTTTGTGAAATTTTTAGATTATTCCGACCTGCTGGAGCGCGAATACAATTATGCCCTCCGCTATCTTACCGGGGAGCCTTTTAATTACTGGCTGTCCAATGAACTTTTCGTTTACTGCGACAAAGCCTCTCCTGAAACCGTCAAGAAGCTTCACCGCGCTTTGACACAATCGGATGTGAAAGGTGATTATGTTAAGCCGGTTTCCGCAAAATGCCAGCAGGAAATCAATGCCAAGGAAGTGAAGAAGGAAAAGCCTGCCGATGAGCCTGTTGCCAAAGAAAAGGAGACTAAAACATCCAAAAAGCCGTCCAATCAGCCTTTCACGCTTATAGACCTCAAGGGAAACAAAGTTTATCTGGATAACTTCAAGGGAAAGGTGCTCTACGTTGACTTTTGGGCAAGCTGGTGCGGACCCTGCCGCCAGCAGTTCCCACATGCAAAAGAATTGCATAAAATGCTTTCACCTGACCACCTAAAGCAGGTAGTATTCCTGTACATCTCCATTGACAATGACGAAACCACCTGGAAAAATGCCATCGAAAAGAACGGGATTGAAGGTTTTAACACGTTGTCACCCGGAGGCTGGAGTTCCAGCGCAGCCCAGCATTTCGGGGTGCATTCCATTCCCCGCTATATGCTGATTGACAAAAACGGCAACATAGCCGATTCCAACGCCAAACGTCCCAGCTCAGGACAGGAGATTATCAATGATATAGTGACGCTGCTGAGAAAGTAAGCAGGTATCTTGCGTTTTGTAATCCTGCTGTTGAAATCTATCCCTGCTGGAAATTTCAATTCTTTTAATTTTGAATGCAACTCAAAGGCAGCTTTTGCAGTCATTGGGGTAGATTTCAATTCAAAATCATAAAAACGCACCCGGATGAAGAAGATTTATTCCTTTCTTTTGACTATTGTGAGCACAGTTCTTTCAGTTTTCTTTTTGCTCTTCCTGATTTTATTCCCGTCTGAATCGAAGGAGTGATTGAAAATGCCGGGCTTTTAGCAGGCTAAAACATCCGGAACCGCTACTATCTGGAAAAATTCCTGATTATCTCCTCGTGCTGCGGAAACAGCTTCGTTAACTCGTCAAAGACCCCCAACTCAAAATCCTTCACGTCAAAGCCGGGCGCCATGGTGCATCCGGCAAGTGAGTAGCTTTTGCTGTCAGAAGGTTCTGCGGCAAACCAGTGGTTGGCAGGAATCACCTGCTGCAAATCTTCACCGGCTTCCGCATTGTTCCCTAAAATTTTTGTAACCAAAGTTCCTTCAGGAAGAATTACATGAATATTCAGGCTGCAGCCTTCATAAAAATGCCAGACTTCATCAGACTTCAGCTTGTGAAATGCGGAAAATTCATTGCCCCTCAGCAGGTAAAAAATTGACGTTGCAAAATTCCGGCTGCCGAAATAGGTGGGCAGCCCGGAAGCCGGGATGATTCCCTGCGAGCGGTATGATTCCCGGTAGTAACCTCCTTCAGGATGGGGCAGCAGGTGCAGTTGATTAATCCAAAAATCCGCGCTTGGCATTTGCTTTTAAATCCAAATCAAAGTAAAGCAAAAAGCCTGAGTGATTTACAGCGTAAAATCTCAACGAACAATCTCAGCAGGTTAACCTGCCCGATAAAGCAGCATCCCTGCGGCTTCGCAGCATTTTTTTGTTCTTCTTTTTTCAATTTCCGCGGGACAACATTAAACCCAAATGGAATTTTGCATTTGGGAGGGACGAGGGGCGTGGGACGAGTGATCCGATATAATCGGATTCCGTCTTTTAGCGGAACGGGTGCAGGTTTCAAGCCCCGCATTGCGCATTGCGGGGTCGAAGTGAGAAATTCTTACAAGTAGGTTTTTCTGATGGATTGTTGAAAGCCTTGCTGCTATAGCACTCGCCCCCCGACACTCGTCCCTCGTCCCTCGTCCCACCGGATTGCAAAATCCGGGTTAAATAGTCATCTCATCGCTGAATGATAGAAGTCATTCAGTTGTGCTGAAGCCATCTCCAGCGAATATTTTTCTTCAATCAGCTTGCGGGCATTCGTGCCGATTTTTGCAATTAGATTGCTGTCCTCAATGCACGCAGAAATTTTTCTCACCAACTCGTCAGGCGTGTCAGCGAGCAGAATATTTTCTCCGTCAGTGCAATCAATTCCCGCAGCGCCAATTGAAGTGGTGACAATCGTTTTGCCCTGTGCCATTCCTTCAATTATTTTCACCCGAATGCCGCTTCCGGATAGAATCGGCACAACCATGATGTCTTTTGATTTCATGAACTGAACAGGATTTGCCACCTCTCCTTCTACAATCAACTGCTCGTCTTTCATCCCGAAAAATTTCTTTGGCATTTTTCTTCCGGCAATGAAAAATTTCAAGCCCGGATATTTAACACGAAGCTGCTTCCATGCGGTTTCCAAAAACCAATTCATTCCGACCTGATTGGGAATCCAATCCATCGCTCCAAGATGGAACAGCGAGGGCATTGCGTTTGCAGTTTGAATTGATACGGAATATTTCGACAAATCCAACCCCAGCGGAATATTGGTCATGCGGATTCCCGGAAGCAGTTCATTCATTTTTTTAAAATCAGCCGGAGAAATAGTAATGACTCCATCTGCTTTTGAAAGTATTTCCCGTTCAAATTTTCTGAGCCGTTCAGCAAGCAAATTCAGATACCATCTTCTAAAAGGATTTTCTTCCGCATGTGCGGTGCTGCTCCACACTTCATTTTCAATGTTATGCAGTCGAACAATGAGCTTTGCCTTCGAATGTTTGCGGATGACATCTAAATACATCATCGGAAAGGTGGTTTCAAGATGAATGATGTCAAAGGAATATGATTTCAAAATGGAAGCAAGCCGGTCGGAAAAATCGTTTGAGTAAAAACGCTCGGCATGATACGAGCGCGATGAGAAAAGATTCAAAAAAGCTTTGAGCGGTTTCAGGCGCAGGTCAACGGGCGCAAAATGCAGCGTCACCTTATTACGCAAATCTTCGGGCCAATCAGCATCCGTTCCGCCATGCTTGTATGAAACCATGTTCAGCACCGTCACTTCACAGCCGTTTTTCACCAATGAGCGCGTCATGCTGCCTATGGCAATCGCTCCACCATCAGCAGGCGGAAAGGACGGCTTGTTGCATATCTGAAGTACCTTCATTGACGGACATCGCCTCGCGAAAACAATAATAAAGAAATGAAAAACGCTGTAAACGTAACTCCTGCCTGTGTTTCAAGCGTGTCTTCCACCAGCATGGCAATCATCACGATGAGGAGGAACACGGCAAAAAGATAATTGGAATAATTGCGTTCACAGAAAAGCGGGAACAATAACGAGAGAAGCAGCCATGCAAAACCGACTCCTCCAAGCGCCACCGCAGTGGAAAGATATTGATTGTGCGTTTTCATTCGATGGCGTTTGTCGAGCGGAGTTTTAATCGCTTCATACTGCTTGTCAAGAGAGAACTTCACGCTGCCCGTGCCATGACCAAAAACCGGAGCTTCAAAGAACGCGCCCCATCCTGCTTTCCAAAACTCAAACCGCTGTGTCACTGAATTATCCTGCGGGTTGTTGCCAATGTGATAGTGATAAATGGACCAGATTGTTTCATAGAGGCGGTCTTCAAGGCTCATTCCATCCATGTACCGAACATTAGCAATACCAGTTTCGACAGCCTTTACTTCATCATCGGTCAAGCGGGTTACTCCATCCTCATCTTTTTTCAACCCTTTGGAAGTGAGAAAACGGATGAGCGTTGCACGGAGCTGATTCCCTCTCTTATCTGTTCCTTCGATTTCCAATTCGCTGCGCTGGCTCCATGCGTTTTTCAGTTCATTCTGCGCGATGTATCGCCAGGTGTAATTACCGTTCTCAAGGTCTTTTCGGTCAGGATGGTGCTCATAAGGCTCACCGTTGGCGGTCACTTCATTTGGAGAAATAATTTCCGAAGCAACATTTTCGTAAAAATTTTTGACCGCGGAATAAACGATTACGGAAACAACAAGGGGAATGGCAGCCATCCATACTGCAAGCGCAATTTTCAGGGAATGTTTTCTCACCCGAAAGCACAAATAGAATGGAGTAAAAAAAAGCCCGCTGATGAATGTGACGATCCCCGTTTCATATTGCCATCTAAAAAGAAAAACTCCAAGCCAGGATAATGAAACAACCAAGCCCGCCTTCTTCCAAATTTCATTTTGCGATGCGAAAAAATAAAGGAGCACAAAAAAAGCAAAGCACGCCATCATGCTGAATCGAATCGGGGAGATGAACAGCCATGACCCGTTGAATGAAACGATAAGCGTATTCACAATTACACTTGCAACAAAAACCCATAAGAGAACGGACAAATTTTTTCTTGAAATGCCGGGCATCCCCGAAATGGCGAATGGCAAAATCAGCAGGGGTAGCTTCACCCGCAGGTCATTTAATCCGGCATTGATGTCGCTGGTGTATGCAAAACCGATAAGATGCAGGAAGTAGATGGATGAGAAAACCACTGCGGGTTTGTTTTGCCAGAAGCGCCCGAGCTTCTCCCGATAGTTTCCACCGATAATCCATCCCGCCAGGAGGATGAACTGAGACACGCTCATCAGGAACATCGAGAAAGGCAAAGCCGCAGCCAGCAATGACAGCCCGAGGAGGTAAATATTTTCAGAAAGAGTGGGTCTGCGTATCAATGCGAGAAATTTCAGCATTCAACGCTTTTTATTATTCACCGGATACCACGTTCTGTCAGCCAGCAGCTTGATGGAGCCGGTAAAAGCCTTGTAGGGAATTTTCCTCCACTCCCACGGGGCTATCATCGAAATGATGTGGGAGCCTTCTTGCTGTTCATAGAGGTGGTAAACCTCGCCAATCACAGGAACGAAGTTGAGGTCGGCTTCGTACACCTGCTGCGAAAATGCCACGCGCTCCTTGATGTTTTTCGCCTGCTTCAGCAGCAGTTCCAACTGCTCGCGGATTTCATTGAGCTGCATCTCGGCTTGCTCTTCCACCGTTGCAAGCGATGAGCCTTTGATTCCTTTCTTGTCAACCGGCAGGATAACCGCGCTGCCGATAGTGTGGGGATATGGAAGGGTATGCGGGTTCTCAGCAACCTTATCTTTGTCAATAGGGTTGAAGGCTTTTTGGGGTGAAGTTTTCCTTGCCACCGTTATATTTTTATCCTTCACAAAAATAGAGGTTTAGCGTCATTGCGAGTTTCGATAGCGTTGCTTGCGGGTTGAATCGGAACGAAGCAATCCCCTTATGAGAGTTGCTATTTATTCAGGGATTGCTCACAATGACGAAAAATTTAACTTGCGCTAAAAATAATAAGATGTCGTCATCAAAAATGTACTACTCCGACTACCTGCAACTCGGTAAAATCCTTGACGCCCAATCTCCGGAAAGCGAGCGGCAAAAAAAACCTGCGCACGATGAGATGCTGTTCATCATCACGCACCAGGTGTATGAGCTGTGGTTCAGGCAAATCATTCATGAACTGGATTCGGTAAGAGAAATTTTCAAAAACCCCATCAACGATAATTCTCCGGCAATGCAGATTGCCGTTCACCGGCTGAAGCGCATGGTGACGATCCTGAGAATCGCTGTTGAGCAAATCAACGTGATGGAAACCATGACACCGCTCGATTTTCTTGATTTCAGGAATCTGCTGCGCCCCGCTTCCGGTTTTCAAAGCATTCAATTCAAGATTATCGAGGCGATGCTGGGATTGAAAATGAAAGACCGCCATGCCGGAAACTATTACATCTCGCAGCTTCAAAAAGAGGATATGGCTCAAATCATGCAGGCGGAAAAAGAGAAGTCGCTTTTTTATTTCGTGAACGCCTGGTTGGAGAGGATGCCTTTTTTCAATGAGAAAAATTTCTGGAAAGGATACAAGCCGGTCACTGAAGACAATTTTCATCAGCACGCTTTTTGGAGCGAATACCGGAAAATTTATCAGCAAAGTCTTTTGAAGGAAGAGTGGGATAATATCAGCGCTTTTGATGAAATTATTTTCAAAAGAAACTCAGATAACCCGAGGAAACTAAGCGCCAGAGCCTGCCGCTCCGCATTATTCATCATGCTGTACCGCGACTATCCCCTGCTGCAGCATCCGTTTCAGTTGCTGAATACTTTGCTTGACATTGATGAATTGCTTGCCGCCTGGCGTTACCGCCACATGAACATGGTGCACCGCATGATAGGAACTCGGGTGGGAACGGGAGGCAGCAGCGGCAAGGAATACCTGAAAGGGGCGCTCGACAGGCATTCCATCTTCGCGGAGATTGCCGACCTCACTACTTTTCTGATTGAGAGAAAGCGGCTGCCGCAGTTGTCAACTGCGCTGGAGAAACATCTCGGATTTGTTTGAAGCCGGAATTCTACTTTTGCCGGAAATTTTTCAGGATGAAATTCAAGCTTTTTTCGCTTCCGTTATTCTTCATGGCGGCAGCTATCAATTTTTCTTATGGGCAGGCTCATGAGCAGGGCGACATCGCGCTGAGTCCCGGAATCAGTCTCGGCAGCTATGGATTTTATCGCAATTCCTGCGACCGCTTCGGAGTTCCTTTAGTTCTTTATGCGGATTTCTCACCGCATGATTACTGGAGCGTAGGTCCTTACCTTGGCGTTTTCATTGGCGATGGCGCTGCTTTTAATTTTGGGGGGCGCGGCAATTTTCATCTATTGCAAATTCTGGATGACAATATCAGCAGTGACTTGATGACCGATGTGCTGGATGTGTATCTTTCAATGTATCTGGGTTTCGAAGCCACTTCGCATTACTGCTACAAGAGAAACGGTAATGCTTTCAGAGGCAGGATAGGCGCCATGGCAGGGTTGAGATGGTACTTTGTCGAGCCGGTCGCTTTGATGTTTGAATTGGGAGGACCTCCGATGGGCTTCACCACTTTTGGAGTGACGTTCAAGCTTTAGTCAGAACACATACACCTGAATCATCCGGATTATCAATATCACCGTCAGAGTGATTGAAACCGACAGCTTCACGGCAGTTGCGGCAAGAAACCCGATGAACGAGCCGATTCCCGATTTCAGCGCGCTTTCAAATTGCTTTCCGGCAACCAGGTCGCCAATGATGGCGCCCACCAGCGGACCGATGATGATTCCCCAGGGAACAAAAAATAATCCTGCCGCCAAACCGATGATTCCGCCCCACACTCCTTGTTTGGTGCCTCCGAATTTTTTGGTGGCATAAATGGGAAGAACATAGTCAATCACGATGGTGATGATGACAAAAACCAGCGAGATGATTAGAAACGTAAGGCTGAAAACATCTCCTTTCCCGAAATGATAAACCAAAATTGCTGCGTAAGTGAGCGGAGGTCCCGGTAATGCCGGAGCGACACAGCCAACAATTCCCAGTCCGCATAAGATGAGGGAAGAGAATATCAGAGCAATGTCAACAGCGTCCATGAAATCCAAAATTAAATACTAATACCAAGGTAGAAAATTGGTACTGCATCAGTTTGAAAAAATTTGCGTGTTGGATTCTCCTCGCTTCAGGCGGAAGACACCGAGGGTAGCCTCGTGAGTAAAAGTTATCTGCAGAATACCCCTTTGTATTTCCCCTAAAAGGGGAAACGCCTGACGTGCGAACCAAACTGATGCACCATCAGAAAAATTGATTGCTGAAATTTGTAAATTTCGGCTTCAAAAAACGATCGCTCATGAAAAATTTTATCATCCTAATCATCATAGCCATGAATCAGCTAACCACCACCGCCCAGCAAAAAATGTCCTGCCATCCGGTTGATGAATTTGCCACGTTTTCCAGCGATGCCGCATTCAAAGCAGGGCACAGCGAGCCGAATGCTTTCAAATATTCAGGCAAAGGCGAGTTGATTACGTTCAACGCTGCTGACGGAAAGCCCGCTAAAGGTTTTTTGATTAAAGCCGACCAGCCCAGCGACAATTACCTCTTCGTTTTTCACGAATGGTGGGGATTGAATGACCACATCAAGCAGCAGGCTGCCACGTTTCAGAAAGACCTGGGCAATGTGAATGTGCTTGCGCTGGATTTATATGACGGAAAAGTAACCGCCAGCCGGGAAGAAGCTGCAAAACTGATGTCGGCAATGAATATTGCCCGTGCAGAAGCAATCGTGAATGGCGCTGTGAAATACGCTGGAGCGGCAGCAAAAATATTTACAGTCGGCTGGTGCCTTGGCGGAGGATGGTCGCTCCAGGCTTCTTTGCTGTGCGGCAAGCAGGCTGCCGGGTGCATCATTTACTATGGCATGCCGGAAAAGAATATTGACAAGCTGAAAGCTCTCAGCGCTGATGTGCTTGGAATTTTTGCCTCACGCGATGGATGGATTACGCAGGACATGGTGAAGGAATTCGACAGCAATATGAAAGCTGCCGGGAAAAGGGCGGATATTGTTTCTTTCGATGCCGACCATGCTTTTGCCAACCCGAGCAATCCTCAGTTTGACCAGGAGGCAACCAAAAAGGCTTATCAATATTCCGTTGAATTTTTAAAGGAGCGGCTTTGAAAAATACCGGTCTCAGATAAAAGAAAGTATCAGTTGAATCAAAGCCGCAGCAGACAGGATAATCACTATCCATTTATAAACCGCAAGATTGTTGTTGTGGGCTTTATCCATCATTTTGATTAAACGCCTATCTTGTGATGCTGCGTATGAAAGCGCGGGATTAAATTTAGCGTGAAAAATAATCAATCGTGAAACATCTTTTCATCGGTTCGCTCATGATTTTGTTAACATTCTCCGTTTCTGCGCAAAAGAAGGAGAAAAGCCACTACGAAAAGGCTTTAGCGAAAATTGAAGCCGAAAATTACGAGGGCGCGCTGGCTGACCTCGACCGATCCATAGAATCCGATTCGCTCAATCACGCTGCATTTTACAAGAGGGGTTTTGTAAAGGCGATGCAGCTCGACCACAGCGGAGCGCTGGCTGATTTTGACAAGGCAATCCGTCTCAATCCCGGTGAAGCCCAGTATCATTCGGAGCGGGGAATTGCAAAGCTGAACCTGGAAAATAAAGAAGGCGCCTGTGAAGACTGGAAAAAGGCGGCTTCCATGGGTTTCATTCCTGCCAAAGAACTTGCTGACGAATATTGCGATTGACCTCGATGAAAAGACGGATACTCCCATTGCTGTTGCTGATTTTTTTCCGCATTGCCGCACAGGAGGCGGAGAAAACATATCAGTCGCCTCTCCGCAGTCAAATTGATAAAATCATTCCCAGCGCTGACCAAAAAACAATCATTGCATCCGACACTTCCGGCTACGTTTTTTTCTGGACGCTGGATGGCAGCATCACCAGAATATTGCGCTCGCACAATCAAGTCATATCTTCCATAGTCGTGTCGCCTGATGGAAAATATTTTGCCACCAGTTCTTCCGATGGCGTGTTTGTTTGGGAATCTGCCACCGGCAAAAAAGTTTCCGGTACGCAGAAGAATTACATCCCCTTGTCTTTCAGTCCCGCTGGCGATGCCTTGTTTTTTGCCGACAGAAGCGGTTTATTTAAAACGTCATTGAATGACTTCAGCAAGGGAGAAAGAATTTTCAGCGTTTTCGCGTCAGGGGCTGACGCTTCTGATGATGGAAAAACTTTTGCAATTGGGGAGGGCAGTATCCTGACGCTCATCAGCGCCAGCGGAACGGTAATTGCAAAAGCCAATTCCTGCGAACGGATAGCGAAAATTGAATACAAGGGCAATAGGATATGCTGCCTTTGCGGCAACGGAGAAATTGAATTGTTTGAAGTAAGCGGAAGTGAATTAAAAAAAGCGGGAAGCAGCATGATTTCTGCGAGTTTGCTCCCGAAGCTGCTTATCACCGATGATAAGAATGTTCTGTTTACCGATGGTAAAAAGCCGGTTTTGTGGAATGTTGCCTCCGGGAAATTTTTTGACATACCGGGAATTTCCGAGCCGGTCACTGCCCTCGGATATGGCGAAAGCGGAAAATATTACACGGGAAACAGCAGCGGTAAAATAGAACTGCGCGCGGTTTCAGCAGGAGAGGAGTTGCAACCTGAAGAAAAAGAACCCGAAACCAAAACAGGGCAGACGGAAGAGAAAGAAACCGGTGCAGAGAAGCAGGTAACAGTTGAAATGACAACCGGGGGCATTCCCCAGTCCATCAACGGGCGTCCCGTGCAGGCGCAAAACCCCGTTGTGGTGAATTCTCCTGTGCTGGATGTTTACGTCTGGGATGATGAGCGGCAGGATGGTGACACGGTTTCGCTGAATTTCAACGGCAAGTGGATTCTGCAGAACTACATGATAACCGCTGAAAAGAAAAAAATAAGCATCACTCTTAATCCGGGCGGAGCGAATTATCTCATGCTCTACGCGAATAACCTCGGACTACTTCCACCCAACACTGCCGTGATTTCGTTTCATGACGGGAAGACCGAGAAACTGCTCACGCTGGAATCCGACCTGAAGCATTGCGATGCGGTGAATTTCATTTTGAAAAAATAAGCTGCTTGTCCTCTGTCATATCATCATCCGGCATTTTTGATTTTGAGGGTAAACGGGCAAAGGTAAAGGGGGTTGTCTATTTTCTCCTGTTAACCGCCCTTCTTGCTCTTCCCTTCTCGGTTGAATTGCAAATCACTAAAACCTTACGCTGGAATTTTCCTCTTGAATTATTAGTACCCGTGGCGGCTCTCGCAGTTATAATCGCAATCATCTCCAGCCGCAATGAATTCCGCTGGACATTCAGTGATGTTGCGGTGATTCTGTTTCTTATTGCAGCCGCTGTTTCCACCGCCTTTTCCAGGATTCCTGTTATCTCCGTTAAGGCGCTGGTCGTTCTCACCTCCTATGCAACCGCCTTTTATTTCGGGTTTCGTTTTCTGAATCTGAATCCCTCCCGGTGGCGGCTCGCGTGGCGCGTGCTGATGGTGTCATTCAGCTTGCTGATGCTCTACACGCTCGTGCGGTATTTTCATCTGGGCGTTCACCGCCAGCACAGCTACGGGATGTCTTTGCCGTTCGTTCCCGGTCACACGCTGCTGGTGGCTGTCGGGTTCCCGGCTTTCCTGTTTTCGCTGAATGAATTGCTGCGTAAAGAGAACTTGAAATTCAACATCCCCTTTGCCGCGCTGTTTGTCTTCACGGCTGCCATCTCCTATTCACGCGTGTATTGGGTCATCCTATTGCTCTTCGCTTTCGTACTGGTGTTTTATTATTTCAAAAAAATAAGGGTGGCGATGATGGTGTCGGCTGTAATTATAATTGCAGCGGGGAGCATCGTCTATCATCAGATTGACGCGAAGCGCGACCGCGAGCGCACATGGGACGACCCTGACGACCACAACTCCCTGTTCGTTCAGATACAATCCATTTTCGTTTGGCGCAAAAACGAATCGAACATCGAGCGCAGCAACCGGTGGCAGGCAGCCAAAGAAATTTTCAAGTTGCATCCGGTTACAGGCTCAGGGCTGAATACCTATCCTGAAATCTATTTTTGGTATAAAGACAGGGCGGTAATCAGCGAAACCAATTTGAGCTGCAACCGCATGAACGCCCACCAACTTTACATCGGCTGGCTATCCGATATGGGAATCACCGGGTTTGCAGCCGGAATCATTTTGATGCTGTCGTTTCTCACATCAGCATCCAGACTGCGCGGTACCCCGCATTTTGTGCCCGCCCTGCTGTTGTTCATGAATTTTGCAGTGCTGGGAATCATCGAAGACTTCACCACCCTTGAAAAGATTATGTCGGTGTTTTGGGTGTCGCTGGCGTATGTGCAGCAGCTCAATTCCAGATAGGGTGATAAATCGGTGATGCAGGGGATTTCTTTTGCTTGATGGCTATCTCATAGCCCGAAGTTTTTGTGCCTGTGCTTGCTTTGGGCAAGCTATCCCGAATGATTCAGTCCAGACGAGAATTTCTTAACTTGGTCAAAAGAATTCATGAATAATTACGAGAAATACATCAGCATCTCACCGGAGATTCGTTTCGGCAAACCCTGCATCAAGGGAACAAGAATAGCGGTGCTTGATATTCTTCAGTGGCTTGCTTCGGGAATGACGTTTGAAGAAATCCAAAAGGATTTCCCTGAATTGAAGTTGCAGCATATCAGGGCTGCCCTGGCATTTGCGGCTCACCGGGAAAGTATCACCAAAATCATCGCTGCCTGAGATGTAACTGCTGATTGACGCGAATCTTTCATGGCGTCTTGTTAAACTCATAGCGAAGTCTTTTCCTAATTCAATTCATGTTTCTAAAAACCAGACTGAAAATTCCCGCCAAAGACAAACAGATTTGGGATTGGGCGAAAAAGAATGGCTACACGATTGTGACCAACGCTGAAGATTTTTACCTGCTCCTTTTGACATATGGCTTCCCGCCCAAAGTTGTTTTGATACGCACGGGTAATCAGAGCACCAATTTGATAGTAGAAGTTTTGCTCCGGTACAAGGAGCAAATCAAGACGATGGTTGATTCAAAGGAATCGCTGCAAAGCATCATGAATGGGCGATTTCAGATGGGGATTTTTGCCGACAAATTTCTTGTAAGCTTTTTCAAACGACTTTGAAGAAACAAGTTTGCGCTGAGGCATAGCATCAAAGCGAGTTGAGATGCCGGATTATTTTAGTTGCTGAAAGTGGTTTCAATTTTCCGCGTTTTAAATCAGCGCGGGCTTTACGCGCGTTACGGGCAATCTGGCTTCTTCTTTCTTCTATTTGCCTCTTACGCACAATATCAATAAGCATCTCTCGCGAGGAGAAATCCAATTGCATGATTTCATCAAGGACTTTATCAATTGTAAACACGAACAGTTTTTACAAACCTAAGTTTTTTCCTATCAACAGGTCGTCCTTGAGGCGGACTTGGGGAGGGGGAGGGTGATAAGCCCGCGCACGGAAGTCGATAAGACTTCAGCCAATCACAGCAACCAAGTGTGCTGACGCGCAGAGCAGCGCGGAACACTTGATTGAACCGAGGGTCGTCCCCAGCGGGACTTGGGCAGGCGGGCGCAAGGCGTGGCTACAGAGTACGGATAGATTGGGGGTGAGATTTTTTACCGGAGGGGTGATTTTCTTTAATGTCGAAGTGATTTTCTGTCAGGTCGGAGTTAGATGATTTCCCGTTCAAGTCGTGTTCTTTACCGTTGAAGTGATTTTCTTTACCGTAAAAGTTAATTTCTTTACCGTTCAAGTCGTGTTCTTTACCGTTGAAGTGATTTTCTTTCCCGTAAAAGTTAATTTCTTTACCGCTCAAGTCGTTTTCTTTACCGTTCAAGTTAATTTCTTTACCGTTCAAAGCGTATTCTTTCCCGTTCAAGTCATTTTCTTTACCGTCCAAGTTGATTTCTTTACCGTAAAAGTCGAATGTTTTACCGTAAAAATGGGTAATGACTAACGAGTTGGGACAAGCATCTGTAAAAAAATATCTAATCTGACTTTGCAATTTTCTTTTCATCCTTCGGTTTCACGGCAATCTTAATCACTTCGGCAAACGTAGCGTTAATAGCAAGTTTCGGCTCATAGCTTCCCCGCTTGCCACGTTTAATCTTCTTTGGATTGACTTTCTTTTCCTTGCTCATTCTGCGATTAATTCATTCCATTTTAAACGCCCTTCCGCATGGGTTAAGACGTGCTGAAATCTTTCAACGTCTGTCAAATTTCGTGAATTGTAACGATATGAAAATTCAACGCAGTATTTAGCCAGATGCTTTACGCTTACTTGATGATAAATTCCGATGATTCCCCTTTTCAACAATGAAAAGTAACCTTCAACGGTGTTCGTGTGGACATCACCGTAAACGTATTGTCCGTAATGGTGATTAACGTAATCATGCTGAAAGAAGTCTTTTAAAGACCTGTAAGTAATCAAAGCATCTGTATAAACCTTTGAGCCTTGTTTAACGTGGTCGAGCATTACAGGGTAAAGCGTTTCTTTATCCACTCCGTCTAATACTGGCTTGGCAACTACTTTGCCGCCACGTTCAACCAATGCTAATACTGGTGTTTTGCCATTAGTACCCTTGCTTAAATGTTTTGGCAACCTTTTATGAGCGTGTTTGTTTCCTTCTTTTCCTCCGATGTATGTTTCGTCTATTTCAACAGTATTACTCAATACGTGCGGGGCTTTATCTTTCAGCATGTGGCGCACACGGTGCAAAATAAACCAAGCTGTCTTTTGACTTATCCCTAAATCACGGCTTAACTGATGTGAGCTAATGCCTTTTTTGTGTGCTGTTGCCAAGTAGATAGCACCGTACCAATAGCGCAATTCGATTTTCGTGTTTTCAAAAATTGTCCCAACGGTTACTGAGAACTTTTTGTAACAATCGGGATTGCCACACTTGAAACGTTTTCCGTTTTCGATACGGTAAACCTTTTCACTTCCACAGAAAGGGCATGTTACCTTACCATTCCAACGTTGCTGTTCTAACAATGCTTTACAGGTAGCTTCATCCTTGTAATAATCCAGTAATTCGATTACGCTTTTGAAATTGGTTTTCATTGTGTTCATTTGTGTGCTGCAAATATAGTACTTGTCCCACAAACTACCTAATTTATTTTAAAGAAAAATGGAACCATCCCTTAAAGAGTCCACACAATTCGTTATGGAAGAAAGATGTATCTTATTTCGTGGTCGCATTGTACATAGAGCAATTGATGTGGAAACGGCTATTGAACTGTTTATTTCTACATTTTTTTGTCATGATAAGCAAAGACAACGTGATTTTTGGGGATTAATAGCAACGGCTACTGATAGGGTTTCTTTTAACTCTAAAGCGGGGATTTTAGGCTTTATCCTGAAACAGTATTATCCCGAATTTCTTGTTAAATATCCTCGCTATTTAGAGGCTCTTAATAATTTAATAGAGATAAGGAATATTGTGGCACATAGGAAATTAGATTTATCTGATGAACGTATAGAAAAATATGATGGCAATAAAATCTACATTAAATGGACTACCACTAAAAGAGGTAAGGCGAGAACCGAATTTTTAGAACTGGATGAATATAAAGTAGCTTCAACTATGATTGACATTATGCATCTTGGCAATCAAACGCATGAATTGCTGAGAGATTTACTTAACCAAAGGGGTAAGTCATAACTTGAAATTCGGGATTTACCCTACGCAATCAGAGGTTACAGCTTATTTTATCCCCTTCGAGTTAAGCCAATTGGATTTTTGTTTCAATTTATTGTCTATCAATTACTTACACGTAGTTTGTCCCAAGTTGTTAGTCATTACCTAAAAATGAGTTAATTGGTTGATTTTAAGGTATGTCGCCTTACTCCGCCTCCCTTTGCAAATGGAGAGGGGGTATCCGGCTGTCATCTTGACATGGGAGGCTGGCTCGTGGAACGCAAAGGAGTTGATTGGGATATACCATTTTACACAGGCTGTACTTATACCCTGAGATTTGTGGATGTACGTTTCTTTTGCCTTGATGCAAAAGAAAGAACGAAACCTGCCTTCGCTAAAGCTGCGGCAGACAGGGAAAAAATCAAGCGCGAAAGAACGGCTCTGCCCTTTTGCGCGGCACGCGCACAGTTTATCACTTTGATTTAATGATTAGAGCTTTAATTAAGATGAAGGCTCCGAAAATCCGTAGTCGCCTGACGCAAGGCGGAGGTGCAAGGATGGATTGTGGGATTATTTCCGGATGGAAAATTTGGCTGCTTGGAATGTTTCTTTTGTTTGTGCGCGCAAAAAGTACACTCCGTTTGGGAAAGCGGAGACGTTGATGCTGACTTCTTTTTGTTCTGCAACGGTGCGATACATCTCTCTGCCCATGACATCATAGATTGTCAATACTGAAGGCTGGTTGGAATCTCTTATGATTAATGATTCTGAAGAAGGGTTGGGATACACTTCGAAATGGTTTAAAGGAACACCATTGATTGCGGTGGGGTTGTTTAAAAGCGTGATGGTTTTTGAAACAGTATCGGAGCACCCCAGTTCGGTTGCAATAAGCTGAACCGTGCCGGTGGAGGCTGAATCCCATAGCACTTCAATGCTGTTGGTGCCTTGGCCCAGGGTGATGGTTCCGTTTATTACGTTCCAATCATAGGTATAATTGAAGTTTGCATTGACGCTATAAACGGCTGACTGATTGATTACTGCGGTGCTTAAGCCGATAATGACGCCTGCAAAAACAACGGGACCTTCCTGGATGCTAACAGTGGTGTAAGCCGTACATCCGTTGAAATCGATAACAGTCACGCTGTAGCCTCCTGCCGGTAAGTCGGTTGGAGAATCTCCCGTGTGTCCATCGCTCCAAAGAAAGGTATAAGGAGGCGTACCGCCTGAGGCAATGATTTTTGCAGCGCCATCGCTGGAACCATAGCAGGTGACGTGTGAGGTGACGCTCGAATCGGTAGCGATGAGCAATGTTGGTTCCGTAATGAGAACACTGGCAAAAGCAGTGCAACTATTGGAATCATAAACAACAATCGAATAAAGACCTTCTTGTAATTCAGTAGCAGTTTCAGTGTTTTGCCCATTGCTCCACAAGTAAGAGTATGGTGGGACGCCTCCATGTGCTAATGCTGTTGCGGTACCATCATCATATCCATTGCAAGAAATATCGTTTTTCGATGCGCTTGCTGTCAGGGTGGATGTAACGCAGGGGTCTTGTACCACCGCTTGACAGAGAGTTACAACAGTTCCCCCGCTGGTGACAACAGTTGCCGGAGTAGTTGTAAGCACACCGGAAGACACAAGGGTAGCAGGATTTGAAACCTGGGTATTGGGTGTGGTTACCATTGTTGGAGGACTCCTTTGATAACATCCTCCGCTGTAGCCTCTGCTATCCGTTTTAATCAAATAGACAGCATATCTGCTGGAACCCTGCCCGGCAATGAGATAGCCACCACCGGGTACTTCCAGAACGGAGGCACCCCAATCATACTCCGCTCCGCCATAAGTTCGTGTCCAAAGCGTATCTCCTATTAAGTTGGTCTTTATCACGTAAATATCAGTCTGGGCCAGCCCAAAACTTATAGTATTACCACCAATAATGAATCCATTATCTGATGTTTGCCGGACACAAAAACCGCCATCATCGCTGGTGCCTCCATAAGTTTTAGACCAGAGCAAATTTCCATTGACATCTGTTTTCACCAAATAAACATCTGCATTGCCTACGCCAAAACTCCGGGTATTTCCTGTCAGAATATATCCGCTGTCCGCAGTTTGTTGAATTGACCTGGCATAATCATCTCCTGTTCCGCCAAAGGTTTTTGACCAGATGACATTGCCGTTTGCAGCAGTCTTCACCAAATAGAAATCAAAATCTCCTGCGCCAAAGCTGTTTGTGGTGCTGAGAAAAACATATCCCCCGTCAAATGTTTGCGCAACAGATGCTCCCCATTGATTGACCGTTCCACCATAAGTCTTCGTCCAAAGCGTATTTCCGGCACTATCGGTTTTAACTACATAGAGGGACGAAATTCCTCCTCCGTAGCTTGTAGAATGTCCACCCAGCAAATATCCTCCGTCACTTGTTATTATCAAGTCGTCCAGCGTTTCATCTACCGGTCCACCAATCGTCTTTGACCATAGGAGATTTCCGCTTGGGTCAGTTTTAACTAAATAGCCATCGGAACCTCCGTTGCCAAATGAGTTCGTATAGCCTGCCATAATATACCCTCCATCACGGGTTTGATGAACCGACCAACATTCATCATTATAAATTCCCCCAAAAGATTTGGTCCATAGCAGGCTGGCATTACTATCCATCTTCACCAAATAAAATTCTGTCAGACCGAATCCGGAGAGATCCGAATAGCCACCGATAATATACCCGCCATCACTTGTCGGCTCTATTGAATTTGCATTTTCAGCTCCTGTTGCTCCGCCACCAATGGTTCTTTGAAAAACAAGCAATGATTGTCCGAAAGCCGGGGTAATGAAAAACAAGAGAATTAAAAATTTTGTTTTCACGTGATTATGTTCGATTCAAATTACAACCTTTTTGTCTGGAATCATAGCAAGCAGATGACCACAAATCTTTTAAGTCAAACGCTGCTAAAGATACTAATGAAGAAACGAAGTCCCCGCGCCAAATCATCCCCCTGCCAAACACTCATAGCTAGCGCGTCCCCCTTCACATTCGCGCGGTGCTTTCGCGCAAGGGGGACTTTAATTCTTCTCCTTCGCGGTGTGGTATTTGAGTTTTTTGTCTTTGAGGGATTTCATGCATTCAACGATGCCGTTGATGGTCATGGGGAACATGCGCTGTTCGGTGAATTCGCGGATGATTTTGGTGGAGGCAAAGTAATCCCAGCCGTGCTCGGCATTGGTAGTATGCTCCTGATTTTTTCTTTCTCAATCATTTCATAGATTTGCGGTGAGTCCTCTATAAGCGAAAGCCGGCTTCATGCCGTGCTCCTGAGAAATCGGGACTAGCTTACAGAGGGCTTATCTTTTTTAGGTCAAGCCTGTTTTTCCGGTTGTAATAGTTTGCCGGATAATTGCTGAAGTCATAAATGTCAACTACAAGGCTGATTTTGCTTTTGACAAACTTCAGGTAACGGTCATCACCTGTTTTCCCAGCCAACGCGGTTTTGTTTTTCCTAAAACTCCTAAATTTATCCATCAATATCACGCCATGTTCAAGGAAGATACTAGAAATGAACTCATGGGCTACATCAGCCGCATGGAGGAAAGCGAGCAGAAAAATCTGCTGGATGCTCTGAAAAACAGAGACCTGATGAAGCGCGCTGCCGCTTTGGATAAAAAGCAAAGGGCATTTAACAAGGGGAGAAAAAAGATTAGCGATGATGAGATTGTTGAAATTGTAAGAAGCATCAGAAAAGCGAATGCCCGGAAGCACGCCTGACAGGTTGGTGCTGGACACCAATACTTTGGTTACTGCTGCGCTCAACGGAAAGTTTGAAGCAATCACCGCGCTGCAAGCCACTCACGGAATTTCAATATTCACCTGCGATAAGCAGCTCAAAGAGTTTGAAAAAACGCTTAACAGAGTTGCAAAGAAACTTGCGTCCAAACCGGAAGGATACATCAGCCTGTTCAAGGAATTCTCTATATCGGTTGTGATTGACGAACGCTTCGACCGTTCGCCCGACCCGGACGATAATTATTTGTTTGACCTTGCTTACACGGTGAAATCCTTTTACCTCGTAACGCAGGAGAAGGCTTTGCTGAATATGAAGCAAGTGAATAAAATCAAAATCATTTCATTCAGGGAGTTGAGAGAATTAATCGCTGATAGATAATCCTGAACTTCTGACGAGGGCGCTGCGAGTACGACACGATAAACAAACGAAGTCACCCGCGCCCAAACAATTTTAGATTTTAGATTGACGATTTTAGATTTTTAATTCCAAAATCGTACATCGTAAATCTGCAATCGTCAATTCTTCTCCTTGGCGGTGTGGTATTTGAGTTTTTTGTCTTTGAGGGATTTCATGCATTCAACGATGCCGTGGATGGTCATGGGGAACATGCGGGTGCCGGTGAATTCGCGGATGATTTTGGTGGAGGCGAAGTAATCCCAGCCGTGCTCGGCATTGGGGTTGATCCAGGCGAGGTAGGGGTAGTGTTCTTTGAGGCGCTGCAGCCACAGGAGCCCGCTTTCGGGGTTATTGTGCTCGATGCTGCCGCCTGAATGGGTGATTTCGTAGGGCGACATGGCGGCATCGCCCACGAGGATGACTTTGTAATCGCGGTTGTATTTGTGCATGACATCGAAGGTGGGCACGCGGTCGTGGCGCCTGCGGTTGTCGCGCCACACGGTTTCGTAGATGCAATTGTGAAAGTAGAAATATTCGAGATGCTTGAATTCGTGGCGGGCGGCTGAGAAGAGCTTTTCGCAGGTTTCGATGTGGTCGTCCATGGAGCCTCCGATGTCGAAGAAGATGAGCACCTTGACGCGGTTGCGTTCGGAGGGCACCATCTTGATGTCCAACATGCCGGCATTGCGGCAGGTGCGGTTAATGGTGTCGTCAATGTCGAGCTCTTCTTCGATGCCTTCGCGGGTGAAGACGCGCAGGCGCTTGAGGGCGAGCTTGAGGTT
>Ga0247727_10006447_pt1 | contig 23096 bp, 21 predicted proteins | sample WisWelCaveWW1625_FD_202498 | JGI IMG/M metagenome (GOLD analysis project Ga0247727, IMG submission 202498) | Biofilm microbial communities from Wishing Well Cave, Virginia, United States - WW16-25 | ecosystem: Environmental > Aquatic > Deep subsurface > Groundwater > Cave microbial mat | place...
AATATGAAAATCGTTTTCGATGATTTTTTGCCCAATTGGAATTACAGAGCTTTACCTTGCAAAACCTAAATGGGTAAGTTATTTAATCGATATTCCTAAGCTCATCCAACACTGCAGGGCTAGATACTAAAAGGTATTCGTGGCTATAGTTATCCCACCATTCGCGCGTCCATTCTTTGCGAACAACGACTTCAGCATCCGCCCGATCTTCACAATAAAAACTGGGTATTGAAGTCTCAATATAAATCCTTTGGCGCATGGGAGTCTATTTATTATTTTGTTGCTTTAATCTTAATATTCGGTTATTGTTATGTATTTAATATGGTAAAATTTGTTCACATTTGCAAGTTTTTTCAAGCCTTCAAAGCCACAAGAAGCCCCCACGATTTCGATCACAGATTGTCATTCAGTGAGGCGGGCGCGCGCTTGAATAATTTCGGCAAGATGATGATCAAATGCCAGAACCGCGGCGAGAATCGTGGCGGCGGCGTTGAAAAAAAACGGCGGATCGATGTTGGCAAAGGTATCCGTCGGTTGGTGATAATCGGCATGATCTTCCACGCCAAAATAAACAAACGGAATGCCGGCTTCATGAAACGGCGCGTGATCGGAGGAATACGTCCAATTATCAAACCCCAAACCATGGTCGTGTCCGAGCAGAAGCTTGACCGCGCTAATTTTGGCTGTCTGCTCTAAATAAGGTTTCAGGAAAGGATAATGTTTGGCGCCGGCGGCATAAAGCTCGTTTTGGGCATTGCGGCTGACCATATCGAGATTGACATTCAATGCCAGCCGTTTTTTTTCAAACGGTAAATTGTTTAGAAAGGCTTTAGCGCCGAGCAGGCCAGCCTCCTCGGCGTCAAAAATCGCGAACACCAAGGTGTGGCGCGGTTTATTTTGCGTGAAATATTTTATGAACGCCAACATCGCGGCAACGCCGGAAGCATTGTCATCGGCGCCATAATAGGTTTTTCCATTCACCACGCCAAGATGGTCGTAATGCGCGGAGAGCACGATACAGCCGGAAGAATCGCCGGAAATATATCCCACTAAATTCGTCGCTTCGTTACATTCGACTCCATTTGCCGAAAATGAAAAGATTTGTTTGTAGTTCCCGTTGAAAGCTTGCAAATGGCTCTGTTGAAAAGCCGTTAAAATGTAAGCCTGCGCTTTCTTGCTGCCAACGGAACAAGCTTTCCGTCCCTGTAACGAGTCGGCGGATAACGCTTGCAGATCATGCAACAATTGCAGTGTGTCGAGTTTGGATTGCGCGAGCGCAAGGCTTTGAATGGAAAAAAGAAAAACTGCTAGCCCAAACTTTACTTTCATAACGACAAATGTAGCTCAACATTTATGTTGAGACCCTTTTGGACTCGGTGCATGAGAAACGCAACATAAATGTTGCGCTACGATTTGCACTACGGTGTTGGCCGTTGATAAAAAGGCGTCTTGACGATTTTGGCTTTGGCGGCACGGCCGCGAATGTCGATGGTTAATTCGGTGCCGACCGCGGTATGCGCGCTCGCGACGTAGCCCAATCCAATCGATTTTTCCAGACTCGGCGAAAATGTGCCGCTGGTGACGTGGCCGACTTTCACGCCGTCATGCAAAATGGCGAAACCGTGGCGCGCGATGTTTTTCCCTTCCACTTCAAAACCGGCCAGTTTGCGCGGAATGCCGCCGGCTTTCATTTGTGCCATCACCTCGCGCCCGATAAAATCGCCTTTGTCTAATTTGGTGATCCAGCCCAATCCGGCTTCGAGAGGAATTGTGGTTTGGTCGAGGTCGTTGCCGTAGAGGCAGAACTTCATTTCCAAGCGCAGCGTATCGCGCGCGCCGAGGCCGATCGGTTCGATGCCAAATTCTTTGCCGGCTTCGAAGAGCGCGTTCCAAATTTTTTCGGAATGCTGTGGCGCAAAGCCGATTTCAAAGCCGTCTTCGCCCGTGTAACCGGTGCGCGAAATGAACGCCGGCACGCCGGCAATTTCGCCCGCCGCGAACCAATAATATTTAATGCCGGCTAAATCGACGTTGCTCATTTTCTGCAACGCGGCTTGTGCATTTCGCCCTTGCACCGCCAGCAAACTGTAGTGATCGCTAACGTCGGACAACTCTACTTCGGAGGTTTTATGCTGCGCGAGCCAGGCAAAATCTTTTTCGATATTCGAGGCATTGACCACCATCAGGTAACGATCCGGCCAGCGATAGACGATGACGTCATCCACGATGCCGCCGTCGGGATAACAAATGGCGGAGTATTGCGCTTGGTATTCCGCGAGCTTGGCAACGTCGTTGATCGTCACGCGTTGTAAAAATTCTAACGCCCCTTTGCCGCGAAATTCAAATTCGCCCATATGCGAAACATCGAAGACGCCGAGAGAGTTTCGCACCTGGCGATGTTCGTCTATAATGCCGCGATATTGCACCGGCATCCAGAAGCCGGCGAACTCGACGAGCTTGCCGCCGTGCTGAGCGTGCATGTCGTACAAAGCGGTTTTTTTGATGGTTGATGTTTTTGTTGTGTCGTGTGCCATGATTCAGTTCCTCGGATAAATAAACATTCAATATCGGCTCTTGCGCAGCGCCAGCAAATTACCCTACGAATCGTAGCCGATGTAGCCGTCGCACCCGCGCTGTCGAGCACTACGGCGCGAATCGAACCCAAATGATCTTTGAGAAAGTAAACCGTCTTCGTTGCGGCTTCGGTGGAGTAGGTCACCTCCAATTTTGGCCAGTAAGTAGAATTCGAGTATTCAGAAAGAACGAAACATAATATATTGTCCCCCCAGCCGCAATTGACGGCTTCGTAGTACCCCAAATTCATCGTGGCATGCAGAATCGGCGTTCGAGGGCCGCTCAGATTAAAATGAATCAGTGGTCGTGCCTTGTAATCGGGCTGGGAAATTTGCCACGGTCAGCTTCGTATTCGAACCGTAGGCGTTTGTTTCAATTGGAATTACTTCTTTTAACGAAAATTAAAGCTTCCGTTAAGGTCGAAAAATTAATAATGCTTTCATATCCACATCCTTGCGCGAAATAATTAAAGGTTTCTTCTCCATCTTTATTCAACCCGCAGAAAACAAAATTCCGATGCTCACCATTTTTTTTAAACTTCGATTTCATCAGAAATAGCTCTGGCCCCATACTATCAAAACCCTGTAGATTTGTACAGTCAATAATAATGCTCTCAACATTATGGGTCTTTTCTGATTTGTCTAACTTTACAATATCAGAAATTGTATCATTACTGTACAGTTCCCCAAGAGTAACGATTAGTACGTTTTCTACAATTTCAGTCTTTAAGAGCATTTAATTCTCTTTTGTTTTTCCGATGAAGTGATTGGCCGCACCTTGCTCATAAAGTTCATCTAAGTTTGGCAATCCTATTTCTTTAGAAGTGCCTTTTGTAGTCTGGGTATCTACAGTTTTTCCTCCAGCTCTTGTTTGCACAGTAATTTCATAACTGCCATCCTCCAATTTCTTGACAAAAACAAATTTACCATCCTTCATGCTTTTCAAAGATTCAACTCTTGAACCTCCTTCTGCTAAAGGTTTATTATGAAGCGCTTCAGTAAATCTCCCTGCCTTACTTTCTCCACCAATGAATACTCTTTGTAATTCTCCTTTAGTCAATCCTTTTATAGCACTCGAAGCACTTAGATTTTCTGCCCCAGGCGCTAACGCTTCTGTAATGGCTATGCCAATTTCATTTGTTGCAACCGGATTGGACAAGGCAGCGGCTGTTACATAAGGCGCTGTCGCGGCAACAGCACCCGCAGCTAAAACACCAGCACCTATTCCCGCCCCAACACGTTCTCCCTGTTGATAGGCTTTCAGATTGCTCTGATATGATCCTCCCAAGGCCGGATCACGCAGGAACCGCATCTCAATTGCACTGACCTGTCTTCCATCGGGGTCAACGAGGCGAAGCGGATTATTCAGCACGTAATTGTACGGCGTCATATCCGGATGTTTCTGCCCAAGTGGGTCAGGTGATGTCCAACGCGCGATCTCCGGAATATACCGTCGCCAATCGAAATACACCCAATTCAATCCATAATCATCATCATACTCCTTCCCCGTAAACTTGATTTTCGAGGCTCCTTGCAAATACGCATTCGGGATCGCCTTCGTGCGCGTAGCAAGCGGATAGCCCCACGGGTCGTAATCGTCGTAGCCGATAACAGGTGCACCAGCGCTATCGAGAACAGTGGCGCGAATCGAACCTAAATGATCTTTGAGAAAATAAACCGTCTTCGTTGCCGTATCGTCGAATAGGTGACTTCTAATTTCGGCCAGTATGTGGAATTTGAGTATTCAGAAGAGCGGAACCACAAGGTGTTGTAATCCGTGTCTTCATTCGTCGCCCCGACGGGCGCAACCCACAACATCACGCCAAGATTCGGCACGGTATTGCTCACCCACTGCTGCGTCAAGGCCGTCAAATCCCAATTCTTCCACGTGTAAATTTGGCCATTTTGAAACAGCATCGTGCTCTCCATCGTCCCGTTGGCATCTGTGGTCGTGGAGTCCGCGCCGCCGCCGATTTTACCATACTGCACTTTCCAAGCGACGCCCGTGCGCCGATTGTCGCGATTGGCTTGAGATTTCGCCCAGCTCTCATAAACTTGATGCGCTTGTACCCAACGGTCGCCCCATGTGCTGCCGACGCCCGAGTAATAATAAAGCTTCATCTGTGCATTCAGCACAGTGGCGCTGGCGGGAATGGTGCTCACATTAAACGAAACGAGCGATCGGCTTTTGCTTACGCCTGTATTCTTAGCAATAGAAAGCGACCCGCCCGAACCATAAAAGCCGCCGTCCATCAACCGCACATCTGAACTGTTGGTGACGGTCGTCGTTGGGTCAATGATCAAATCTCCTGCCAGTGCAGAGCTTATCCAGCTCATGGGTGCACTGATGAGCAGATAAGTTTTGTCGTTTTGCAAATACAATAACGTCACAAGTTAATCAAATTTGATCTTCCCAGAAAACAATTGCTTCAATTTATTCTTCTGCTCGCCTGTAAGTCTGGATTTACAAAAAGAAATTTCTTCCAGATGTTCGAGTTTATTTATTTCAATTGGCAATTGAGTAATCTCCGTATTGTCCAAACCCAAATACTTCAGCTTTTTGCATTGTGAAATTTCAGGCGGCAAATATGTAATTTTCGTATCTGCCAAAATCAAACGTTCAAGGTTTTCGAGTTTGGATATGGCGCTGGAAATTTCATGAATAGGATTGTCAGCCAAATTCAGATAATTCAAATTCGACATGGCGAAGATTGCCTCGGGTATCTTGGTCAAGTGATTTTCGCGCAGATCTAACGATTCAAGTGAGGTGAGATTTGACAATTCTTGAGGAAAATCATCGAGTTGGTTCTCTGCCAGACTTAATTCCTCCAATGAAGTCAAATTCCCAATTTCGCCGGGAAGTGCCTTCAACTTGTTTCTGGTTAAATTCAGCGAGTGCAAGCTCCGAAGTTTTCCAAGCTCCTTTGGCACGCTGGCCAATTGATTGTCAGAAATATCCAGTGTTCTTAAGCTTTCAAGATTTCCGATTTCCCTTGGCAATTGAGTTAGTTGATTCGCACCCAGGCTAAGTAGCCTAAGTTTTTTGAGGTTTCCAATTTCGACCGGCAAATTAACGACCCGATTTACATCACTGAAGAGAGTTTCCAGTTTTTTTAAATTCCCTATTTCTTTTGGAAAAGTTCTTATTTTATTATGGCTGATACTCAGATCGACAAGCTCACCATGGCTTACGATTTCTGGTGAGATCTCGATTATATCATTGCTCGATATATGTAATTCCCTAAGTTTTATCAAACTTTTTAGATAAGTTGGATAATGCATAAGTTGATTAGCATAAATATCCAAAATTTCAAGTTCCGACAATGATGATAAAACTGGTGGAATCTTAGCAAACCGGTTAAAAGACAAATCCAACTCTTTTAATTTGTCAAGACTTTGAAACTCTTCCGGTAAGCTGTCCAGGCGATTTCCTCTTAAATTGAGTTTCCGCAAATTTTTGAATTGCCCAATTTCCTTGGGCAATCTTTTCATATGCACTTTTCTAGTAAACATTTCTACGGGTTCCTCAATGTCTGCTTCAATAGGATTTAGCTCAAGCGACAGTGTTGACAAAGTATCGGCCTTGCTCAAGTTCGCGCGTAATATTTTTTCAGGATCGCGAACACAACCGGCCAGCATGAATCCGACAAGCACGGGAAATAAAATTTTCATAGTATTGCGTTCCAGTAAAATTGCGCCAATCATGGAAATACTATTGCCGTTCATTTTCTTTTCTCCGCTCCTCTTCCTTTCTTTTCTCTTCTTGTTTTCTTTTTTCTTCTTCCTGTTTTTTCATCTCTTTTTCTTGTTTCCTTTTTTCTTGTTTTTCCTCCTCCTTTTTCCTGCCCAGTTCCTCTTCTGTTTTTGCCAGATCTGCTTCCTCCGGCGTTGCTTTCCTTACATGGATTCCAGGAAGCAGCTTAAGTGCCTTTCCGAATAGATTTGTTACTATTGGTTCTCCTGTTTCTGAAACATCTACATCTATCAAGTCGCTTTTAGACACTTTATACCAAGTAGCATCATCGGTGAATCTATAAAAATCAAAATCTCCCTCTAAACCCTCTGTTCGTTGACCTGGCGACAACACAACGTACGCTGGCTGCCCTGGATTTTTAGTGTCGCCAACCACAACTACTTCCCTTTTAGCAGTTGCATTTCTTATATCTCTGCCATCAAGGTCATAAAATCTTATCGGATTATCTAACGCGTAGTTATACGGTGACCAACTTGAATACTTCTCAGCCAATGGCTCTCTCATCAACCACCTTCCGATCAACGGGTCATAAGGCCTAAATGGAGTGTGATATAAATTCAATCCGTACTCATCGTCCCAACCCATTCCAGTAAATTTATTCTTCGACGCGCCCTGCAAATACGCATTCGGGATCGCCTTCGTGCGCGTCGCCAAAGGATAGCCCCAGGGATCGTAATCATCATAACCAATTACCGGCGCACCAGCACTGTCGAGTACCGTCGCGCGAATCGAGCCTAAATGATCTTTCAGAAAGTAGACCGTCTTCGTTGCAGCTTCGGTGGAGTAGGTCACCTCCAACTTCGGCCAGTACGTGGAATTCGAATACTCCGACGAGCGGAACCACAAAGTATTGTAAGAAGAATCTTCGTTCGTTGCCCACAACATCACGCCAAGGTTCGGTGTCATGTTGCTCACCCACTTCTGCGTCAACGCCGACAAATCCCATGTCTTCCACGTGTTGGTTTGGCCGCTTTGAAAGAGTATCGTGCTTTCCATGGTGCCGTTGGCATCGGTCGTTGTAGAATCACTGCCACCACCGATTTTGCCGTATTGAACTTTCCATGGAATGCCGGTTCTGCGATTGTCGCGATTGGCTTGAGCTTCCGCCCAACTCACATACAGTTGATGTGCCTGCACCCAACGGTCGCCCCATGTGGAACCGACGGCAGAGTAATAATACAACTTCATCTGCGCGTTCAATACGGTGGTGCCAGCGGGAATGGTGCTCACATTAAACGAAATGATGGAACGGCTTTTGTTCACACCGGTATTCTTGGCAATAGAAAGCGATGCTCCCGAACCATAAAAGCCGCCGTCCATCAACCGAACGTCTGAACTGTTGGTGACGGTCGTGGTCGGATCAATGATTAAATCACCAAGTGGCGCAGTATTTATCCAGCTCCACGGCACACCGACGAGCAAGTAGTATTTGCCGTCTTCAGAATAGAAAACTCGTTTCACCGGCGTTCGGTTCGCAAAATCCGTCAAACTATCTGCCGCGGCGTAGGCGTAATCTTTCTGGAAGAAAAATGGCACGGTTCCATGTTCGTCTTCAAAGTCTACCGGTTCATCGCCGTTAAACGCGAGGCTCTGGTTGATATCGATGGGCACTCTGCCCATAGCCGCATGTGCCAATACCTTCGTATTGTCCGGCGTCAGCAGAAATTCCATTTTGACGACGAAGTAGGAATCTTTGCGAGAGAGGCCGTGTTTCACAGGATCGAGCAATCTGTTGCGGAGAGATTGAGAAAGAATGATTTCTTCTTTGAGCCGCATATTATCGCAGGCGTAACGAACGTCAACGCCGTTGAAAATCTGCGGATAAGTGATCACGCTGCCCGTGACCAGCGGTGGAACGTTTTTGGCATAGTCAATAATCTGATAACGATTGCGGGATTGATCGAAATATCCGCAGCTCAACACTTTCCAGCGGAGGCGCGTTATCACCGCAGGCTTGCCGGGATCGTAGAATTTTAAGTGTACCGGCTTTGGCACTTCGTACGCGACGTCCCACTTGCCGGCGCCGATCGCCGCGGCAAACGCCACGTTGTACAAGCCTTGATCGATGATGTAATACGCGCCGTTTTGGTCGAGCTTGAGATTCGTGTCGATGTCTTTGAATCTGCCGTCGCCCGCCAGGTAGTGGAGGTATCCGGCGCTGATCTGCGCGGTGAAGGTGTTGTCGCTGGCGTTGTAATAGGTTTTGCTGTTGTACGTGCGTTGGTCCGGCATCTCGACTACCGCGGCGGCGGTATCCGGCACGGGAATCTCGCCGGTTTGCGCGAATGCGGGTGTGATTGTAATAAAGGAGATGAATATATGCAAAAAATTTTTCATAACGAACTCCGGACGGTATTGGTAATGAACAGTAACGCATTGGTGCATTTTACTGAGTCCCTCGTCTTCACGACAACGCCTCAATCACCTGTTTCATCTTCCGCAAAGCTTCTTGAATATTTTCAATCGAATTGGCATAACTCAACCGCAAATAACCCTCGCCGTATTTTCCAAACGCGGTGCCGGAGAGCACGGCAACGCCGGCTTCGTTGAGCAAGCGGTCGGCGAGTTGTTTGCTGCTGATGCCGGTTTGGCTCACATTCGGAAAACAATAAAACGCGCCGCCGGGTTTCGAGCAGTGCACGCCTTTGATTTGATTGAGCAAATCGACCATAATATCGCGGCGCCGTTTAAATTCGCGCACGAAAGCGTCGGCTTCATCATGCGAGCCGCGCAGCGCGGCGACGCCGGCGTCTTGTACGAAGGTCGCGGTGCAACTGTTGCTGTTGATCATGAGCTTTTCAACTTTCTGCGCCAACGGCGCGGGCATGACGCCGAAGCCGAGCCGCCAGCCGGTCATTGCGTAGGTTTTTGAAAAACCGTCGAGCAAGATCGTGCGCTCCAGCATATCCGGCTCGGCGAGAATGCTCGCATGTTCGTGCTCATAAATAATATTTTTATAAACTTCATCGGAGAGCACGAGCAGATCATGCGCGCGCGCGATGGCGGCGATAGCGCGAATATCCTCGCGCGTGAGAATGCCGCCGGTGGGATTTTGCGGCGAGTTGATGATGATCATCCGCGTGCGCGGCGTGATCAACGACTGCAATTCACTCAACTCAAAACGAAAAGCTTTTTCTTCTTTTAAATGCAGCGGCACGGCTTTGCCGCCGACAAACTCGATGACGGATTCATAAATCGGAAAGCCGGGGTTGGGATAAATGACTTCATCGCCTTCCTCAATCAGCGCGGTGAGGGGAAAATAAATAATCGGTTTGGCGCCGGGGGTGACGACGACATTTTCCGGGCGCACGGTGACGCCGCGGCGGCGCTGCACTTCCTCGCAAATAGCTTGGCGCAACTCGGGAATGCCGCCGGCCGGCGTATAATGCGTGCGGCCATTTTTAAGCGCTTCGCGCGCGGCTTCGCGAATAAAAAGCGGCGTGTCAAAATCCGGCTCGCCAATTTCTAAATGGATAATCTTTTTGCCCTGCGCTTCTAATGCTTTCGCCCGCGCCAAAACCTCAAACGCCGTTTCCGTGCCTAAACGCTCCATCCGTTTTGCAAATCGCATGCTCAAAGCTTATTTAAAAAGTTTTTGAACATCATTGATGACGATAAACACCATAAGCGCCAGCAGCAACGCCATGCCGATTTGTTGCACGACGACGCGCGCGCGCACGGAAACCGGCCGACGCAATATGGTTTCCATTCCTAAAAACAAGAGATGGCCGCCGTCGAGTGCGGGAATCGGCAACAGATTCAACAAGGCGAGCTGCAGGCTGATAACGGCGATAAAATGCATAAGATCGCCCAGGCCTTCGCGCGCAATTTGTCCGGCCATCTTCATCATTAGCAGCGGGCCGGCCAAACCGTCACGCACCGATTCTTGTCCGGAAAAAAGCCGCCCGATGAACTTGCCGATTTCGCGCGTTAAAAACCACGACCGGATGCAGGCAACCGAGAAGGCTTCACCGAGTCCGGCGGGGCGCATTTCAAACTTTTGGGCGATGCCGATTTTGCCTTTCTGATCGGCGGCATCGAGGCGCGGGGTGACGCGCTGTTGCACTCTTTCGCCCTGGCGATCTATCTCGAGCAGAATTTCTTTTTGCGGATTGGCATGAATAAGCTTGGTTAACTGTTCCCAGGTTGCCACCGCTTCGCCGTTAACGGCTAAAATCCGATCATTTTTTTGTAAGCCGGCGCCGGCCGCGGGCATCTCCGGAATGACTTGATCAATCACCGGCAAATTGGTGGGCTCGGGTACGCCATCCTGATAAGTCAAGCCCGTCCAAAAAAGGAGGGCCAGCACGATATTCATAAACGGGCCGGCGCCGATGACGATGGCGCGTTTCCACACCGCTTTGGACATGAATTCGTCGGGCTTGCCTTCGATTTCCGTGTCCATACTTTCATCGATCATACCGGCCATTTTCACGTAGCCGCCGAGCGGAATCCACGAAATACAATAATCCGTGTCGCCAATTTTTTTGCCGAACATGCGCGGAGGAAAGCCCAACGAAAATCGCTCGACGCGAATGCCGGCCCATTTCGCCGCCAGAAAATGCCCCAATTCATGCACAAAAACCAACAATCCTAAAATAGGAATAAAGACCAGCAGATTATGCAGGGTAAACATAAAACCTCTTTGAGTAACGCCACTTCAATTTATTATTTCGATCTGTTGTCTGACGAATTCGCGCGCCCAACGATCCGCCGCTAGCACGCCGTCGAAATCGGCGCGTTGATGATTCGTATGCTTTTGCAAAGCGCCGTCGACGCAATGGGCGATTTGATCGAAGCGGATACTCTGGCACAAAAAAGCCTGCACAGCTTCTTCGTTGGCCGCATTCAAAACCGTGGGCGCGGTGCCGCCGTCTTTGAGCGCCTCAAAAGCTAACCGCAGGCAGATAAATTTTTCCAAATCCGGCTCATGAAAATCGAGCTGGCGCCACAAAGAAAAATCGAGGCGCGGAAAACGATTCGGCAAACGATCGGGGTAGGTAAGCGCATATTGAATCGGCAGCCGCATGTCCGGCAAGCCCATTTGCGCTTTGATCGAGCCGTCCACAAATTCCACCATGGAGTGAATGATCGATTGCGGATGAACGAGCACGCGAATCTGCTCGACCGGCACGTGAAAAAGCCAATGCGCTTCGATGACTTCCAGACCTTTGTTCATGAGCGTGGCCGAGTCAATCGTAATCTTGCGGCCCATCGCCCAATTGGGATGTTTCAGCGCTTCGGCAACGGTGATTTTCGCAAAATCAGCTTTGGGTCGCAAGCGAAACGGCCCGCCGGACGCTGTGAGAATGAGTGTGCCGATGCGTTCGCGCGGTTCGCCCACCAAACATTGCCACAACGCGCTGTGCTCACTATCGATGGGAATCAGCGTGCCGCCAAATTTTTGCGCCTGCGCAGTGGCTAACTCGCCGGCCACCACGAGCGTTTCTTTATTAGCCAGCGCAACGGTGCGGCCTTGTTGCAGCGCGCGCAATGTGGCGGGCAAGCCGGCGGCGCCGACAATGGCGTTGACGACGACGTCGACTTCTGTAACGCCGGCAATTTCCACCACTGCTGTTGCGCCAACCAGGTACTCGATACCTAAATTGCGGAAACGAGCAGTCCAATCTTGATACGCTGGAGGTTGCACGACCACGACGGCGCGGGGCCGAAAACGCTGCGCTTGCTCATAAAGCAACTCAACATTGCTGTTGGCTGCGAGATAAACGACTTCGAATTCATCCGGATGAGCCTCCACCACGTTCAAACAGTTGACGCCGATCGAACCGGTGGAGCCCAAGATGGTCAAACGTTTCATTTTAACGGATGCTCACGCCGACACCAACAGCCAGGTTTTTCAATTCACCGAAATTATAATCGGCGTTGACTTTGACCAATGGAAACGGCGAGAGGCTAAAACCAACCGTGCCGCTGGGATAGGTTATTTTATATGATCTCGTGATGATGCCGGGAATATTGATTTCCAAATTTGTGCGATCGATACCGCCGCCGGCATACAGCGTTCCAATGAGAAAACCTTTGCTGATGTAACCTTTGAGGCTGTAGGTGGAGATATTGCCGAACGCATATTGATCCGGCACCATCAGCGTTTGATAGCCGCCGAGCAAAGTAATTGCCGGCAGTCCCAGATTTCCGCGCAACAAGCCATATTTGAGCGCGCCGCCGAGCAGCGTGACGTTGCCGTCCGTATCGTCTGCGACTTTGAATGTAACGAACTTTGCCATGACTTCGAGATTGCCGGGCAAACCAATGCTGCCGTGCAAAAATGGAAGAGGAACGGTGTCCGTGCCGCTCAACGGATCTCTGACGCCGTATTTTTCCTTCACCTTATCCGGAACGATGCTTTGAAATTCATCCGGAATGGCGGCAATGACGCCGCGCACGCCGACATCGATGCCGGCGATCTTGTGCAGCGCCGCGGTATTCACAAAGCCGCTGCCAACCAAAGAGCTAAACAGCTTGACAATCGATTCAATTTGTTTGTCAAAATCATCATCCGCGCGGTTCGTGCGATTGTCTCGATCAGCGTTTTTAAGTCCATTGTAATTGTTGCCGAGCGTCTTCAGTGAAAAATCTTGCGCCACTAAATTCGCCGCGAGAAACAGGCTCGCGAGCAGCATTAAAATAGCGATATTCGGCTTACGCATAAGTCATCTCCTCTGGTTTAGTTCTGAGAATTTGAAAACGTTCACGCCACATTTCTGCCAAGTTATTTTCTTCTGCCGCAATGGCGCCATTATAAAACTCAATGTGTAAAATTTCCGCAAAGCCGCGCCGCAAAGCGGTAACAACTTCATCAAAGGTCACAACGCGTCCGCAGATTTTGCGCAACGTCGTGGTGTGCTCGGTCAGCAGACGCTGCTCGGCCTCGCGCGCGGAGGCCTCGCCGGTTAAAAATTCGGGCAACATTTCATGCGCCGCATCCAACAAAATCGAACCGTGTTGTAAAGTACCCTGGCGAAAACGGCGTTGCGCACTGCCGACAATCTTTTTTCCCTCCGCGAGCAGCTCGTTGCGGGCGGCGCTCGCAAAACAGGCCATGCGCAGTGGCCGCTCATTCACGTGTAATTTTTCACCGGGCGCAAAATTGACCGGCGCGCCGAGTTCGCGCAAGCCTTTGGCAATCGCTTCGCTGAGATACCGATAAATATCGAGCGGCAAAATTTCCGACCACGGATGTGTGGCGGGAATGGCCACACTGTAAGTCACTTCCTGCGCATGTAAAATCGCGCGCCCGCCGGTGGAACGTCTTGCAACATCTATGCCCGTGCGCTCGCATTTGCTTACATCAACTTCATGGGCATCTTGATGATGGCCGAGTGAAATGCAATGCGGCTTCCACTTAAAGACGCGAAGAGTTGGCTCCGTGGTCGCCCCGCTTTGCGCAATGGCGGCATCAAGCGCCATGTTATAATCGCCGCGCAGCGCGTCGGTGTTCAGAAAACGCCAAACCATCATGGTTAAAATAATTAATTCACGGTGGTTTTAACCAACCAAGCGCGCAGATCATCCACGGTTGCCAACTCCAACAACGTCGTGGCAAGTGAATCCAAGGCTTCGCTGTTAAGCCCCAGCAAACGCGCTTTCAAATCTAACGAAAGCGGCCCGAATCTTTTCTCAAGCTGTTTTTGCAAGAGCCGCTGCTTGCCGCTGATTTCGCCTTTGATTTCACCTTTGATCTCACCTTTGATCTCACCTTTGATTTCACCTTCGATTCGACCTTCATTATACCGTTGGTCGAGCCATTCGGTAAAAATAGTCGTTTCGCGAATCATAGGAAACTCCACTTTCAAATATAGTTTAATAATTTCTTCGCTAAAATGTCGCGATGCAATGATCGAGCCGATACTTTTAAGTTCTAGCCGATGCTCGGGATCGGCCACCTCTTCAAGCAGTTGACTCTCGACCTCCAAAATACTCGGGTCGGGGTTATCGTAAAACAACGGAAGAAACGGCGCTAATTCTTTGAGCTCGCCGCTGCGAATTCGCGCTTCGTGCTCCCAAAGCATGAGGCGCGCAAAACGATGCGAATTGGTGAGGCCGCCGAGCTCGTCTTCATAGCCTTCCGGAAAAGTGGCATATTTGCCGCGTGTCAGATAGACGAGAATCGTTATCACCGGCAAATCCAGATTTACTTGAAGCGCGGCATTTTTTAAATTGATCCGGCGAAAATCACGCTGATCCGGAATCGTAATCGCTTCAAGCATGATGCATCCTTCGCGAACGCCGTCATCCACGCGCCAAACTTTGTCGGCGCGATGCTCGGGAATTTGAATCTGCGCGTCTTCAACACTTTTCAAGACGACTTTGCGCTCGCGGCCATAAAACAAATCCAAAAAACAATTCGGATGCCAGGCACAAATAACTTTTACCGCATGATCAAGCTCGTGCATGATTCCCCTTCAATTTAGCCAAAAGAGTCGAAATTTGCTACAACAAAAAATCGCTTTTATGCAGGATCGACCAGAACCGCGGTGCCATAACACAACACTTCGGTTACGCCTTGCATAATTTCGTTGGCGTCATAGCGAATGCCGATCACGGCGTTGGCGCCGAGCTGCTCGGCTTGCAGCACCATCATGTCGAAAGCTTCGGCGCGCGTTTTTTCACACAACTCGGTGAACAAACTAATATTGCCGCCGACGAGCGTTTGCAGCGAAGCGCCGATCGTGCCGAAAATCGAGCGCGAGCGCACGGTGATCCCACGCACGACGCCGAGCGTTTTTTTAACGCGAAAACCGTCGAGCGTGAAAGCGGTGGTGGTCATGGCCTGTTGCATAGAATTTTCCTATGAGAAGGTGGCGTAACATTTATGTTGCGTTCGCCATTTTCATAAACTATCGGATGCCCATTCGAGCATGGGGAGTTATCCTATAATCCCTCGTTCGCTCTTCTCAATAAACGCCAACACGTTTTGCACTTCCGGCGTCAGCTCGCATTCGGCGCGAATGCGCTGCACCGCTTGGCTGACATTGAGTTTGGCGCGAAAAAGCAATCGGTATGCGCGTTTGAGCGCTGTCATGGTTTCTTCGGAAAAACCGCGGCGGCTTAAACCCACGGAATTCAAACCGCTAAATCTCGTCGGATCGCCGACGGCGAGAATGTACGGCGGAATATCTTTCACCACGCGCGAAGCGCCGCCGACGAAGCAGTGCTGGCCGATGCGCACGAATTGATGCACCGGCACCATGCCGCCGAGACTCGCCCAATCTTCAATCACCACATGACCGGCGAGATTCACCGAATTGGCGAGAATGCAATGATTGCCGATGATACAATCATGCGCCACGTGGGCATAAGCCATCAACAAGCAATCGCTGCCGATGACGGTTTTCCAATGTTCTTTGGTGCCGCGATTGAGCGTGACAAATTCGCGAATCGTCGTGCGCTCGCCGACCTCGAGCGTGGTTTCCTCGCCGCCAAATTTCAAATCTTGCGGCGGGTTGCCGAGCGCGGCGCCGGTGAAGACGCGGCAATCCGCGCCAAGTCTGGCGCCGGACGCTAAATGCACCTGCGGCCCCAGCCAACAATTTTTGCTAATGCGAACGTTGCCTTCAATCACACTATACGGCCCGATCGTGACGCCGGTTTCAATTTCTGCTTTTGCATCGACAATCGCGGTCGGGTGAATGTTCATCGAATTCTCTTGAGATGCCGTCAAAGCCATGATGCCATTTATAGTTGTCATTAGCGTGGCGCGGCTTTTCAGCCGCAGCTTGGGCTTTATTGAAAATCTTAAATTGAAAATTTACAATTTGAAATTTTCAATATTCCGAAAATCATCGTTTTTGTAATGCTTTTCTTAAGTCCGATCCACCACTGCCGCCGATAATTCCGCTTCGCACACGAGATCGTTGGCGACAAAGGCTTTGCCGGCCATTTTGCACAGCGATTGCCGGAATTTTACCATTTCCACTTCGAAGCGAATTTGATCGCCGGGGCGCACCGGTTTGCGAAATTTGACCCGATCCAGGCCGGTGAAATAAACTAATTTGCTTTCCGGATCGGATTGCGTATTCAACAACAACACGCCGCCGACTTGCGCCATCGCTTCCAAAATCATCACACCGGGCATGATGGGGTGGCCGGGGAAATGGCCTTGAAAAAACGGCTCGTTAATCGTGACGTTTTTGATGCCGACGACGCGTTCCTGCGGAATCAAATCGAGAATGCGATCCACCATGAGAAACGGATAACGATGCGGCAAAATTTTCAAAATCGCTTGCGTATCTAAAACAAAATCGCCCTTGCGATTGCCTTGATATTTCGAGGTGAGCTGGATTTTTTTGTATTCTTTGCGAATGCGCTTGACCAGCTCGACATTGGCGGCGTGGCCGGAGCGCGCCGCCTGCACGTGCGCTTTCAGCGGCATGCCGAGCAGCGCGAGATCGCCGAGCAAGTCTAGCGCTTTGTGCCGCACCGGCTCGTTTTTGAAACGCAATTCTTTGCCATTCAAAATACCGCTCCGGCCGAGTTGCACATCGCCGTCGGTGGCTTGAAAAAGCTGTTTGAGGCGGCCGATTTCGTTCTCTTCGATTTTGCGATCGATAAAGACGATGGCGTTATCCAAATTGCCGCCCTTGATCAAACCCTGTTGCAGCAGCGGCTCGACTTCTGAGAGAAAACAAAACGTGCGCGCCGGCGCAAACTCGGTTTCAAACTCGCCTTGGAGAGAATAGATCGCCGTATATTGCGTGGCTAACGCCGGGTTATGATAATCAATCAAAAACGTGATGCGAAATTCGTCCGAGGGAAACACCACGATGTCGACGCCGCGTTTTTCTTCAGAGTAGACAATGGTTTTGTCGATGACGAGATAATCGCGCGGCGAATCTTGCTCGGCAAAGCCGGCTTCTTTCAGCGCTTGCACAAAAGGCAGGGCGCTGCCATCCATCACCGGCGGCTCATTCGCATCGAGGTCGATGATGATATTGTCGATCATCAAGCCGGCAATGGCCGCCAACACGTGCTCGACCGTGTGCACCACCGCCTCGCCCTTCGCAATCGTGGTGCCGCGCGAAATGTCGATCACGTTGTCGATGTCGGCTTTCACCTGCGGGCCATCCGGCAAATCCGTGCGCCGAAAAATCATGCCGGTGTTGGGCGGCGCCGGGTGAAAGGTCAGCATGGTTTGATTGCCCGTGTGCAAACCGACTCCGGAAATCGCTACGGATTTCATGATGGTATGTTGTTTTTCCAGCATTCCTCCTCCGCGTTAAAAAACAAACAGCAAAGAGCAAAAGGCAAAAAGCAAATTTGCAGCTTCAGTTACTCGACAAGCCAGGATATTTTTTGATATGTTTTACCAAACGGTCATTAATAAGTACGCGTCTTTAATGTTTTCCTCAAGCTCATCCAGAGTTTCGCCTTGCGTCATGATCTCCGGATGCTCAAGGAGTTTTCCCAACCAAAATTTGTCCTCTTTCCAATAAATCAAAGTTAAGGATTTATTCATGGCATACTCCTCAATTTATACTACCCTCGGCGTTTTCAATTTTATCCAACGCTTCCGGCGCAATTTTCGCGAGCGCTTTTTCCAGCGCGCACACGCGTTTGAGCAGTTCGGGCAAACGCCGCCGTGCCGCTTCTTCGCGGCGCGCCAGTGTGAGCTCGCGGGCGGGAGCACCCCAGACGGTGAGGCCCGCCGGAATCGATTTGGAAACGCCGGCCTGCGCGCCAATCGTGACGTCGTCGCCGATTTCGATATGACCGACGAAACCGACCTGTCCGGCAATCGTCACGCGGCTACCGATTTTCGTGCTGCCGGAAACGCCCGTCTGCGCCGCGATCACCGTGTGCTCGCCGACTTCGACATTATGCGCCAACTGGACGAGATTGTCGATCTTCGTGCCGCGGCGAATGCGCGTTTCGCCGAACGTGCCGCGATCGATCGTGCAATTGGCGCCGATCTCAACGCCGTCTTCGAGAACGACTGTGCCGACGTGCGGGATTTTGTGATACGCGCCTTCGTGTTTGATATAACCGAAACCATCCGAGCCAATGACGGCGCCGGCTTGAATGATCACGTTGTTTCCGATTTCCACGCCGTGGGCAATATGCACTCGCGGAAAAAGCTGCACGCGGTTGCCAAGTTGCGCGCCGCGTCCGAGATAACACTGCGCGCCGATGCGAGCCTCGTCGCCGATAACACAGCCGGCCTCAACGACGCTGTGCGGCCCAATCGAAACATTCGCCCCCAAACGCACCTCGGCGCCAATGATCGCCGTCGGATGCACGCCTGCCACCGGCGCCGGCGGCTGAAAGAAATTTTGAGCGGCTTGCAAGAAAGCGAAATACGGATTGGCGACGCGAATCAACACGACGCCATTGGCCGGTATCTTCTGCGTCGTCAAATCGACCAACACGGCCGCCGCAGGCGTCGTGTCGAGATAAGACAAATAACGCGGCTGAGCGACGAAACTTAAGTCGCCCGGCCGCGCTTGATCGATCGGCGCGACGCCGGTAATGATAACGGCGGCATCGCCTTCGACGCGCCCGTCAATGGCGCGCGCAATCTCTGCCGCCGTGAATTTAAAAGAATTTGCCATTTGTCAGAAAAAGGCAAAAGTCTTTTTTGCCTTTTTGCTTTACATTAATCCCTGGGCTTCGTCGTGGGCTTCGTCGTCGTGCTGGCCGGTTTTGTGGTGACCACGCTCTTATTCAATTCTTCCAAAACTTTTTCCGTCAAATCCGGCTGCGTGGCGCCGACGTGCAAAATATTGCCATTGACGACGTCAAAGATATAATCAAATTTTTCTTCGACGCCGAGTTTCTTGATCGAGGTATTGATCTTGTCGATCACCGGTTGCATCAGCTCGGCGCGCTTCGCGAAGGCTTCGCCTTGATTGCCCCATTTTTCCTGTTGAAATTGCTGCATGCGGATATTGAGATTTTGCAGCTCCGTTTCTTTCTCTTTCTTGCGTTCATCGCTCAACAACAGGGCTTGAGATTCAAGCTCTTCCAATTTGCTTTGCAATTCCTGCTGCATGTTTTTGGCTTCGTCTTCCCAACGGCGATTGATCTCTTGCAATTGCTTTTGCGCATCTTGCGCTTCTTTATATTTTTCAAGAATTCTTTGCGAATCAATATAGCCGAGCTTGAGCTGCGCCGACGCCGGATTGACGCCGCAGAAAATCACGATTGCCAGAGCTGCGACAATCCAGGTTTTGAAATTCTTCACACCAACCTCCGTAAGTGATAGTTTTGAAAAGTTAAACATGGTTTTGCTCATAAAAGATTAAAAACTGCGTCCGAAAACAAAATGCGGTTTCCACTTGCCGTAAAGCCGGCCGGTGGGGCGATTGGAATTATCTAATTCGATATTGTCAAAACCGTACGCATAATCAAAGCCGATGATGCCGAGCAGCGGCATGAAGACGCGCGCGCCCACGCCGACCGAGCGGCGCAAGCCCATCACGCGGCCGCGCTCAAAATGCGACGGCTCGAACGGATTCGTCGAGGCTAAATTTTCCCAGGTATTGCCGGCTTCCGCAAAGAAGATGCCGAAGACGGTCGGGTTGGGCGCGATCGGCGCGCGCAATTCCAGGCCGAATTTCATCATCGTCAAATCGGCGCTCGTCAAACGGTTGCGCAGCGGATCGTCATAACCGCGCAGCGGAATCGCGTTCGTCAAGCCCTCGCCGCCCATGAAGAAATATTCCAAGTAGGGAATGCGGCTATCTTTTTTCAAACGATCCATGTAGCCCATTTGGAAATTCGAGAACCACACCAAGCCCCAAAAACTCGGCAGGAACCATTCGGTTTGCAGAATCGCTTTGTAATAACCCACGTTGCCTTGCAACGGCCCGCCCGACAATTCCGTCGACAATGAAACTTGCGAGCCGGCGGTGGGGAACTCCGCGCGGTTCAAGCTGTTGCGGCTAAAAATATGGGTGATGGAGCTCGAGGTCAAATTGCCATCTTCAAAACCGAAGCGACGACGCGCCTCCGGATCTGTAAGTTGTCCGGTAAAATCGAAATATTCCACGCTTTGCAAGCGATAAACCCAGTCGGTGCGGAAATAGCTGTCCGGCCAGCGCAGACGGCGGCCGGCGCGAACCGATCCGCCCTGGCTGCGCTGCGCGAAATCATAACCGAAACCGTTGGAGCGTTTCGTGTCGAAAATATTGATGCCGGCAAGTGTCGGCGTATCAAACAACCACGGCTCGGTGAAGCCCAACTGAAACGAGCGATAGTAGCGGCCAAAATTCCAATCGAACGACAGCCGCTGGCCGTTGCCCAAAAAATTATTGAGCGACACGCCGATCGAGCCGATGATTTTGTCGCGCTCGCTCCAGCCCGCGCTCATATTTGCAGTGTCGGTGGATTTCTCCGTCACCTCGAGCGAAATATCGACTTTCTCTTCGCTGATCGGCTGCACGTCGGGTTTCACGTCGGCAAAATAATTCAACACAAAAACTTCGCGCTGGCTGCGAATCAATGCCTCGCGGCTAAACGTTTCGCCGGGGCGCAGATACAACTCGCGGCGAATGACTTTTTCTTTCGTTTTCGTGTTGCCGGTAATGAGAATTTTGTTGATGGTGACGGCGTTGCCCTCGGTGATGACGAAATGCAAATCGACTTTGCAGCTATCCACCGGTTTTTCCACCGGATTGACCGTCGAAAAAATATAACCGGCGTCGTAATACAAGCTTCCCAGCCGCTCGGTCACCGCCTTTTGCAATTCTTTCGCGCTATAAACCGCGCCGGTTTGAAATCCCAACATTGCTTCGAGCAGCTTTTCATTATAAAGCTTGTTGCCTTCCCACGAAATTTTGCCAATGTAGTATTTGACGCCGTCATTCACCCAGATATCGACGAACATGTCTTTTTTATCGACGCCGTAATATAGCGAGTCTTTGACGAACTCGGCGTCGCGAAAACCTTCGGCGCGATAGAACTCCAAAATTTTGTCGATATCTTCGCGATACAATTTCTCGTCAAAATCGGCGCCGCGATACCACGTGTCCTGCTTGGTCTTCTTCATCTGCTTGCGCAGCTTGCCGTCCGGGAAGACCTCATTGCCGTGAAACGTGATGGCTTTGATCTGCACTTTGCTGCCTTCGTCAACTTTGATTTTCAAATTGACGCGGTCGGTGTCCGCCGTGGCGGCGGTGGAGGTTTCGATCTGCGCCAGCAAATAGCCCTTTTTCGCATAAATCTTGTTCAGCTTGCGGCGAATTTTGGCGAGATCGCGCGGGCTGATCACCTGCCCTTTGAACAGATCGATCTCTTTTTCGATGTCCTTTTGTTTCAGCTTCTTGTTGCCTTCATATTCGATTTTATCCAGGCGGCGGGACTCTTCAACTTTGATGGTGAGATAGACGCCGTCTCCCACTTGCCGATCGAGAACGATTTGGAGGTCTTCAAAAAGATTTAGCCCCCAAAGCTGTTTGACGGCTTTTTGAATATCATCACTGCTGATTTGCTCGCCCAACGAGAGGCCGGAGCTCAGTTTAATAAAATTGGCGTCGGCAGTTTTGTTGCCTTCCACCGCAATGCCCAGCACTTTAAACGCGGCCGGGCGCTGCTGCGGCCACGCGTTAAGCGCGAAACAGGAAAAAAAGATAAACAGAAAAAAAGCTAGCGTTCGCGGGACGAACCCGTGAAAAAGGCGGCGATTTAAAAAAAACAAAACATCTCCCATCGATTTGCTCACTCTTGTTTTTTGCCTAACCGGCCGGGACTGCGTTCGCGACCGGATCAAGGCGAAGTTAACCGAAAACAGGATAAAGTGAATATAAGTTAATAATTTTTTGGCCGAATGTAAAGCGATTTTTATACCTTAATTTAAGACATACAAAAAACCAAAACCCCGATCTTCCTTCAGTTACTGAAACCCATTGGCTGGCAGTTTTAGCCATATCATACAAAATCGGGGTTCTACAACCTCCGGCCTATATGGTTAGACGCTCAAGAGGGGAGGTTGGTTCTGGAAAAAGAAATTTTTTTTGTCTTCCTTATTTATAATTTATATCGAAACTTTTTTAAAAAATTCCCCCGGGCTTTTGAAGAATTGTGCTTGACAAGATGAATTTGCTGTATTAAATTTGCCATGAGTGGTTCGGGGCTGTCCTAAAACTTTTTTAATAAGATTTTTTATGAACAAAGCAATTTGCGTCACACTCAAGCGCATGTCCAGCGTATTGAAGACGCCAGAAAGTTTTAAGCGCTTCAGTTGGGATTTCAGTTGGGTATCGGGTTGCATACGGTCTCCTTTGGGTTAGGTGAGTGGATAAAATAATCGGCGGGCCGCAATAACTCTTGCGTGGCGCCGGAGATCGGAATGTCGTCATCAGGAGCTTGCAGTTTTTCCAGCAACCGTTGGAATTGCTGCGGCACATAAATTTTCTTCGCGACGGCGGTCGGCGCGGCAGCTTCTAAAAGGGCGGCAGAATATTTCGCCCTGAAATTCAGCAAGGCGAGCGCGCGGCGATAATTGAGTTTGGCATGCGGCGTCAGCACGCTCAGGATCAGTTCTTTGAAATTGGGGCCAATGGCTTGGGCGCGCTCAAGCAGGTTTTGGATGGCTTGCTCGCCCAGCAGCACTTGTACATTTTTCGGAAAGCCGGTTGAGTCGAACAAACGAGTTTGACGATTGCGCGGATATTGCCGAATCAACTGATGCTGATAAAAAATCGCGACCAGCTTCTCGGCGCCGCGCACCCACACGGTTTTGCCGATGTGCGGATGACGGACACGCGCCGCGTCGATAAAAAAACCGTAATGATCGGCGATCTCTTGATAAG
>Ga0247727_10006448_pt1 | contig 23095 bp, 23 predicted proteins | sample WisWelCaveWW1625_FD_202498 | JGI IMG/M metagenome (GOLD analysis project Ga0247727, IMG submission 202498) | Biofilm microbial communities from Wishing Well Cave, Virginia, United States - WW16-25 | ecosystem: Environmental > Aquatic > Deep subsurface > Groundwater > Cave microbial mat | place...
TGCGGTCGTTGTACTCGTACACAAACATTTTGTGCTCGCGGCAAAAATCCTGCGTCAAAAACGCGTCGATGAACATGACGTCGTTGTACATCTTGCGCACTTCAAAAATTTTTTGCCTGCCAAGCCCAAGTTGTTTGTCCCAGTTCCTTTTTACTTCGTAGTCGTCACATTCCTCGTATTCCTTGCCGAATTTGCCCTTATTCCAGCGTTCTTCAATATCGCGAAACAGCTCGATGCCGAGTTTATATGGATTGATGCGGCCGGGCGAAGTGAACATCGTGCCGGAATGATGATCAGCGTAATCGATGACTTCGGCATCCGACAGCACGCGCGAGGTCATAATCTTTGAGTGCCAATAACTTGCCCAACCTTCGTTCATGATTTTCGTTTGTGCCTGCGGCGCAAAATAATAAGCTTCTTTGCGGATAATCGAGAGAACGTCCTGCTGCCATTTTTGCAGCGGCGCGCAGTCGATCATAAATTGCAGAATATCGCGTTCCGGTTTTTCAGGATATTTGCGCAGTTTGGATTTGGCCTTTTCTTCCTCTTTCTTGCGCTGTTTGTCGATCACCGCGCGCGGATTGATGAAATCATCCATGTACGCCTTTTCGCTTTTCAAACGCAGCCGAGCTTCAATCGACTCTTCTTCTTCATCCGGTTCGGTTCTTGGCGGCTCTTCCGGCTTCTCGAGAAATTGCGAATGCGGGTCGATCAAATTTTCAATAGAGAGACAGACGTCGACGAAATCATCAGCCGTATCTTCGCCGTATTTTTCCGCGTAGCGGCGAATGCGCGTCGCGTGATTCGCCATCTCGTCCATCATCTTGCGATTGGTTTTGGAAAACCACAAACTGTTTTTGAAAAAATCGCAATGGCCGTACACATGCGCCATCACCAGCTTTTGATCGACGAGATTGTTGCACTTCATTAAATACGCGTAGCACGGATCGTTGTTGATGACCATTTCATAAATTTTGGAAAGCCCGTACGAGTAACTTTTCGAAAGCTCTTCGTATTCCATGCCATGCCGCCAATGCGGATAGCGCGTCGGAAAGCCGCCGTAACTGGCGACTTCGTTCAGCTCATCATATTCGAGCATCTCGAAAATCGTTTCGTAGAAATCAAGCCCGAACTCGCGGGCGTAGCCTTTGATTTCATCACGAATCGCGGAGAGTTCTGCGGTGAGGCTCATGTTTTCAAGTATTTTTTTAATTCAAAAGAAACAAGCAATAGAATTGACATCAATCACGGCAATAATAACATCTTTCTCGTTAAAAACCGGCTATCAGATTCCAACCGAAGCAAATACGCACCCGACGCGACTCGTGCTCCACTCTCGTTTTGTCCATCCCAAATGGCAATATGATTGCCAGCCGGCTTCTCCGTGTTTTCCAAAACGCGAATTTGTTCTCCCAGCAGATTGTAAACAAGCAAACGCACATGTTTGGCTTCAGGCAATTGATAAAAAATTTTCGTTTCCGGATTAAAGGGATTGGGGTAATTCTGTGACAACACATACTCTTTTGTAATCGCGGCTTTCCTATCATCGACGCCGACCGTTGTCGTATCACCGATCAACCGGCCGTTGACATAAGCGCCGAGCAGGTACTCCGATGTGTTCCACACCGGATTGTAGCGAACCAATCCCACATTTTTTGCAAAATAATAATACTCTTCGTCATCAACATACGGGATGACCCGATCATACATGAAAGCCAAACAGTTTGAAAAAATTCCTGCTTTGGCGTTGACCGTTGCCGAGCGGGAAAGCAGGACGACGGCTCTTTTGGGCGGTTGCTCGTATTTAATCGAATCACCCGGCTGCATGGAAAAATCGAACAGTAAAAATTCTCCTATGCCCGGAAAATACTCGTAAATGTAGCGGTTACTGTCTTCGCGAAAGTATCGCGCCGCATTGGGATCTGATCGTAAGGCAAAATAAATTTTTCCTGCGTGATTGATCGTGTCGGTGATCATGTATGAAACCACAAAATTCGGCGCCGGCCAGTTATAAACTTCCATGACCCAGCGGTTTCCTACTTGCAAAGGAAAATAGGAATCGCTCGAATCAGTGACTTGCGCAAAAATCCTCGGCGCCAAAACCAGAGTCATCAACGTTTGCAGAACTAATCCCAATGGCAGTTTTTTAGGGCGCTTGTTCTCAATCATAACTCAACACATTATGTTACTTGCCCTTCCCCAAAAAATCCTTGATCGATTGATAGATCGCTTCTTTGTCGGCGATTTCGGAGAGAATGAGTTTTTCTTCATTCTCAAAATAATCTTCCAGATCGCGGATGAATTGGCCGCTGCCATACGGGCTTTCAACTTGGCCGTAACAAAAGAGATTGGCTTTCGGAACCAGTTTCTCTTCGAGAATCGAAATGCATTCATCGGTGTCGATCTCGCCCCAATTATCGCCGTCGGAAAAATGGAAAAGATAAATGTTCCATTCCGCCGGATTGTAATCTTCATCAATGATGTGATTCGCCAGCTTGTATGCCGACGAGATAATGGTGCCGCCGCTCTCACGCGTGTGATAAAATGTTTCCTGATCAACCTCACGCGCAACCGCATCATGAATGATGTAACGCGTCGCGATATTTTTGTATTGAAATTTTAGCCACGTATCGATCCAAAACGACTCGATGCGAACGATTTCTTTTTGCTCTTCGCCCATCGAACCGGAAACATCCATCATATAAATGATCACAGCATTGGCTTCCGGATATTGCAGCGTTTTCCAGGTGCGATAGCGCCGATCTTCACGATACGGAATAATGATGGGATTGACCGGATCATACGTTCGCGTGATAATATGCCGCCGCAGCGCTTCTTTGTAAGTGCGCTTGAAATGACGCAATGATTCCGGCCCACTGCGGCTGATGCCGGTGTAGCGATCTTTGTCGCTCACAATATTCTTTTTGCCCTTCGCTTCGATGCTCGGCAGCTCCAATTCTTCGCCCAACATCTGCGCCAGCTCTTCGAGCGAGATATCGACTTCGAGCAGATGATCGCCCGGCGCTTCACCGGCCTGGCCCGTGCCGTCGTCATCATCACCGCGACCGATGGGCGTACCAACATCGCCATCGCCCTGTCCCACGCCGCCGCTATTTTTGGGTGAATAGCGAAAATGCGGCAGGTTGATCTGCGGCACCGGAATGCTCACGAGATCTTTGCCCTTCTTGCCAATCATCTCGCCGCGCGTGATGTATTTCCGCAGCTCCTTTTTAATTTTGCCGCGAATGATCTGCCGAAACCGGCTGTGGTCTTTCTCAATGCGTTTGACCATAATTAAAATTCAATTTGGCATTTATCCGTTTCCATAACCGGGCTGTGAAACTTCCCAAAACTATCATGACCAACACGTTTGAAATGAAAAAGTTTGTTGGGATATTTCTTTCTAGCTTTTTTAACTACTTCTTCATATTCCTCACCCACAAAATAATCGCCGCTATCGACCTCGATGGCGATGATTTCTCCTCGGTGTTTCTTTTCCAGTTTGTCGCGATGCTGTTCGTAAATTCGATCAGCTTTCTCGCCAAATTCACGAAGGTTAAAACCTTTGTAAGGTGTCTCTCTTTTTGCGCTTGTCCCAAGCTCTTTATCCGTACTGTTCAAAGTAGGAGTCATTCGCGGCAAGCGTTTGGGTAAAACTGTGGTTCTCATCTTCGTGGTTTTATCTGTTGTAGACATATCCTCGCCTCAAGTGCGATTTTTTAAAAAATAAATCCTACCGATGATGCTGATGCTTCACATCGCCACGCGCGAAGATACTGGCGACGTAATTGAGCACGTCGGTGGAGCAAATGTCGCAGTAGCCGTAGTATTTCGTCATGCGCGACTTCACCACGTCGATCTTCTCCTGCGTCTCTTTATCGACGACGCTGGAGATCAGGCTCGTGAGTTTGATCGTGTCCTTCTGATCTTCAAAAAGTTTCAATTCAAGCGCCTTCTGCAAACGCTCGTTGCTCTTGTAATCGAAAATCCGGCCTTCCAACGCCAGCGCGCCGATATAATTCATCACCTCGCGGCGGAAATCGTCTTTGCGGCTTTCGGGAATATCAATTTTCTCCTCAATCGAGCGCATCAGGCGTTCATCCGGATCTTCGCTCGCGCCGGTGTATTTGTTCTTCACCTTCTCGCGCTGCGTGTAAGCCTTGACGTTGTCGATGTAATTGCCGCACAAACGTTTCAACGCGTCTTCATCGGCGGCAATCGCGCGTTGCACTTCGTTTTTCACCACGTCTTCATATTCTTCTTTCACGACGGCGAGAAGCTCTTTGAAACGTTTGCGCTGCTCGTCGCTAGAAATAAGCGAGTGATGTTTCAAACCGGATTCAAGCTCGTTGATCACCATGAACGGATTGACGCAGCCTTCACCTCTATCGCTCACCAGAGCGTTGGAAATTTTGTCTTGAATGTAACGCGGCGAGATGCCTTCCATGCCTTCGCGCTCGGCGTCGGAACGCAATTCTTTGATATTGTCTTCGGTGAAACCGGCGAGAGTTTTGCCGTTGTACAATTTCAATTTCTGCAGCAGCGCCAGTTGCGCCTTTTTCGGCTCTTCGAGACGCGTCAACACCGCCCACATTGCGGCCATTTCAATCGTGTGCGGCGCGATGTGCTTGCCTTTGATGCGGCTGAGATTGTAATCTTTTTCGTAAATTTTAATTTCGTCGGAGAGCTTAGTGATATAAGGAATGTCGACCTTCACCGTGCGGTCGCGCAGCGCTTCCATGAACTCGTTGGATTGCAATTTTTTGTATTCCGGCTCGTTGGTGTGGCCGATGATCACTTCGTCGATATCGGTTTGCGCAAATTTTTTCGGCTTGACTTTGTGCTCCTGCGAAGCGCCGAGCAGATCATACAAAAACGCGACGTCGAGTTTCAGCACTTCGATAAATTCCACCAGACCGCGATTGGCAATATTAAATTCGCCGTCGAAGTTGAACGCGCGCGGATCGGAATCCGAGCCGTATTCGGCAATCTTGCGATAGTTGATGTCGCCGGTCAACTCAGTCGAATCCTGATTCTTCTCGTCCTTAGGCTGAAACGTGCCGATGCCGACGCGATCTTTTTCCGAAAGCAGCAAGCGGCGCACTTTGATCTCGTCAATCACTTTCGTCCAGTCGCCGTTATATTTGCTCAAATGCTCGCGAAAAGTTTGCCGGCAAAACGGGCACAATTCGCCGACGATGCGGACATGCTGATCTTCCAGACGATCTTTATTCAGCTCCTCCATTACACGAGCGCGAAATTGCTCCGGAATCAAATGCAACGGTTCTTCGTGCATCGGGCAATTCACCCACGTCACCTGGCCGTTGTGCTCTTGCTTCCACGCATAACTAAACAACGCGCCGTCTTTGATTATCGAATACGCTTCCAATCCTTTTTTCAGCAAACGCACGATCGTGCTCTTCGCCGAACCAACCGGTCCGTGCAACAGAAAAACGCGTTTCTCGGTGCCGTAACCTTTCGCCGCCGATTTGAAGAGACTCACAAATTTCATCAACGAGCGCTCGAGGCCAAACACCGCGTCACGCCCGTTGTCAATGGGATCGGAAAAAAATTTGTAGCGAATGAGTTTTTCCTTGTTTTCGGAAATCTCTTCCGTGCCGTAGCTGATAATCATATCGTGCACGCGTTGAAAGGCATTGCGAGCAATTTTAGGATTCGCTTTGACGACATCCAAATATTCCGCCAGGCTGCCTTCCCAATGCAACTCGCGATACCCTTGCACATCCTGCAAGTTGCCGATGAGACTGATAATGTTGTTGGATGCTGGTGATTTTTCGTCCATTGTTATACTCCAATTTGACAAGTTTTTATTCGATGGTCAAAATGGCGCTGCGCGACAGTCGCGTGAATTGCTACCTATAATGAGGCAATTGCTGCGCCATTTTGCGGTGTAGCCCTGCTGGGCGTGATGATACGGAAGTCATAGTTAGACTCCTGCCCTGAGCGACTTCCATTTGCCTAAGAACTTTTCCTTTGGAAAATCAACAACGATGTACGACAACTCAGTGGTAGGTTGCGGACAGCCATTAAGCTCTTACCCCTTAGCCAAGTCAACCGTTAAACGCAACATCCTGCGCTGCGTTAACGCGAAGAAGCTGCAGAACAGCTTTCCCCATTTCCGGCGCGGGTACAAACTTATTCTGCCCGTTTTAGCTCGTCGTGAGGTGATGGGTCTCCGCCATCGCGAAGGTCATGTCTACTTCCATTACACGTGTGAGTCTTTAACACACCCCAAGCGTCATACCTTCCGAGACAAAAAAAGTCGAATCCGCTGGAATTCGACTTTAAAGAGACAAAGATCAATTATTAGAAGAGATTGTAAGCCATATTAGCGATGTGCAGGATAAAAGTCAAGAGATTTTTTCAGCAATTTTAGCGGCGCTGCATCGCATTCGTTTTTGTCAAATACCGCCGGCCTCGTCTTTATCCTACATTCGGTTTAATCTTTTACCGTTCATGTGCGCAAAAGGTTCCAATACGTGTGAAGTTGAACTCATGGCTTGGGCCAGTCGGACTTGCATTTGCGGGCCATCAAATTTTTAAAAGACTTTCAATGCAGGTCCGACTTCACCGACTACTACTAAAGACAGATTTTTCCACTAACTTTCCCAACTCGCCTTCATAAAATTGATGCAGATAATCTTCCGATTCAAACAGATGCTGCGTGATTGGTTGGCTGCCGCGATGGATGAGATATTTGAGTTCTTCCAAATTCTGCGACCAACATGCGCCGTTGAAAAACTCCGCGCCGGCAAATTGGGTTTTGTACAACGCATTCGCTGAGTAGCAACTGCCTAAATAAATGTGCGCAAATTTTTCTTTGGCAAAATGATCGACGGCCGCAGTCATCATGAACATGCCGAGATTTTGGCGATAATAATCGAGATCGTAGAAAGCGTAATAATATTGCGCGACCTGCGGCGGCTCGAGATAAAGCGTCACCAAACCGACGTCTTTGTTTGCTTCGTTATCATAAAAGAGCATGAGATGCGAAGTGATTTTCGAATTCATTAAATTATCGAAACGCTCGGCATTCATAATCTCTTTGCCAAATTTGCTGTCGGCATATTTGAGACAGAACTCGCGCCAATGATCATTGAATAAAAAATTTTCTCGCCCCACTAATTGAAATGAAATGTTTGCGCATTTGCGCATGACTCGCCGATTTTCTGATGACGGCGAAAATTTCTGCAGCGCCACGCGCACGCTGCGGCATAAATAGAAGCGATCCAAATTTTTTGAGGAAGGCAAAAATCCCTTTTCAAAAAAATGCTGCGGCTGTTCTCCCACTTCGGGAAAGGCCCAGATCGCATAGGGGAAAATATAATGAGAATAATCTGGGGCGGCTTCGGAGAAGAGCAACGTCATGTGTGATTAACCAATTCCCTATTTTCTAAATCATCGATAATTTGGCGAATTACAGGCTTGATCTGTGGCAATCGATTTTTAACCGCCTGCCATACGAGGTTATAGTCGATGCCGAAATAGAAATGGATGAGCTTATCTCGCATTCCCGCCATTTCCTTCCAAGGCACTTGAGTATAATTCTGCCTTATATCTTCTGAAATGCTCTTCGTTGCTTCGCCGATGATTTCAAATTTTCTAATAACAGCGCTTGAAGTTTTATCATCAAGCTTGAATTGATCGAGCGTCATATTCTGGACAAAATTTTCAATAGCATTTATCGCGTCCAGAATATCTTTAAGATATAGCTGGAAATCTCTCATACAGGAACCAGTTCTTTAAGAACGCCGGTTTTTATTTCTTCGCGCAGCGAGCCCTGCGGGACAACATCAACTTTGCGGTTTAATTTTTCTTCAAGAAACAAGCCAAGCCCGACGTAGTCAAAAAGATCGGCGCGTTCATCGAAATCCACCAATACATCGATATCACTATCGCCGTTTTCTTCCCCACGCACGAAAGAGCCGAACAGCCCTTTCACTTCGGCTTTATATTTTTGCCTGATTTGCTCTTGATGTTCAGCAAGGAATTTTAGAATTTCTGTTTTCATGGAGTGATAGATCGGTGATAAATAAAATATTTTTTCAAGATCAATGGCGCGGAAGAAAAGCGAACTTCGGCTGCCTTTTTTTGTCCCAAAGACCTTCCAAAAAGATATTCGTGTCCGCAAGATACATCAATCCCTCCATTCGAGAGACTTCTTCTGAAGCTCGAGGGGCAGAAAATTGGCCGCGATAGTCTTTCAAACCGCCAATCCAATCCAACTTCGGTTTCCTCTTTCGCTGGAGACGAGCCGGACTAACTTTTTTAGCAAGCAAGAAATCAGGAGAAGTTTCATTAATTAATTTTTTTTGGAATCGTTAAAACGAACTCGCCTCCAGTATCTTCCAGATGAACTTCTTTCTGCAAATGCTCTTTCACCGATTTAATAATTCGGCGAACGCCGCTGCCAAGATCGGTGACCAATCCCATTCTTGCCAGAAAATTATAAATCGTCGGATTTCTCAAAACGTGCGCGCCGCTGGGTTTAATCCTTTCAATCGTCACTGAGTTGGGAAGCTTGCCGGGAGCTCTAAACTCAACGCGATCTTGAAAAATCAACAGACGAATCGGCGCGGAGATCGTATAATCGCGATGCGCGATAGAGTTGACCAGCGCTTCTCGCCAGGCAAATTCCGGCAGCTCAAATTTCAATTCCGAGGCAAAACCTTCGATCTGGTGCTCCTCGCGCAAATACAGCCGCAAAAATCTTTCCGTATCCGCGATCATGTCCGGAATTCTTCCTATGAAGCGCGGAAAGCAACGGTTTCATCATAATAAAGGCTTTCGGTGGCCTGAAAAAGCCGCAACAATTCTTCGCGCGATGCCTGCCGGCATTTATTCGTCGAGCGAATATAATACAAGCCGGTTCCGGTTCGATAGGGTCGCTGCGTTCCTTTTGGAATATTAACCACCAAAATGGTTTTATCTTCGACTTTGATCGTTTCCTGCACGACCGTAATCGGCGGCTCGCAACGATTAAACGCCACATCGTCAATCGTTCGCATCGTTTGATCCAAATCGGCTACGCCCATCATTTGGCCGGAATCCGTGACGCCAACAATCAGTTGGCCGCCATCGGTGTTGGCAAAACAAACGATTTTGCCAACGCCGCAACGTCCGGCAAGGTCGATTTAAATTCGGTGTGAATGTCCTCGCCTTTTTCAAGGCGTGTTTTCAGTTCAGCTTCAGTCATAATACGTCAATATCACTATCGCCGTTTTCTTCCCGGCGCACGAAAGAGCCGAACAGCCCTTTCACTTCGGCTTTATATTTTTGCCTGATCTGTTCCTGATGCTCGGCAAGGAATTTTAGAATTTCTGTTTTCATTAATAAGAGCTTTGTCTGTCATAAAGCACCTGCCCATTCCTTGCAATTTCCTTATAAACCATAAATCGGTTGTTTTTCAACTGCACGAAATGTTCGGGAGTTTCAACGATAATATCGACCGACACGGCAATGTCATAAAGCAACCGATAAATTTGTTTAGCCAGATCTCTTCTGTTCACAACGCCGGTTTTAAGAACACAAATATATTCCTCGCGAATAATTTAGAATTGCATTTACTATAAACATTTCATCCTAACGGGTTTACTCATGCCGCGACAAGTTCCGCGCGCACGGCCGGTCGATCAGCATGAGTCGGCGCACGCAACATACTCGCCGGTAAAGTCGCAACCGCTACCGTATTGCCGAGCATATCAAAAAACTCAACACTGTAACCGGTCTCACGTCCTGAAACATCATGGCGTTCAACAACGACACCGACATCACCAGCGAAGAGTCTGAATGCCGGCTTTGATGTATGGCAAAGCCTATTTAAAGAGTTTCTGCACGTCATTGATGACGATGAAAACCATCAGCGCGAGAAGCAAAGCCATGCCGATCTGTTGCACCACGACGCGGGCGCGCACCGAAACCGGCCGGCGCAAAATGCTTTCGATGCCTAAGAACATCAAATGCCCGCCATCCAACGCGGGAATGGGAAGCAGATTGATCAACGCCAGTTGCAAGCTGATCAAGGCAATGAAGTTGATCACTTCGGCAAAACCTTCACGAGCAAACTGGCCGGCCATTTTCATCATTTGCACGGGTCCGGCCAAACCTTCGCGCACCGATTCTTTACCGGTAAAAAGCCGGCCGACGAATTTGCCAATCTCGCTCGTAATAAACCATGTGCGCGCGCCGGCCAACGTGAATGACTCGCCGATTCCGGCCGGGCGCACGTTGAATTTCGGGCCGATGCCGATTTTCCCTTTGTTATCCTGCGCATCGAGACGCGGCGTCACATTCGCTTGCATCTTTTCGCCGTTGCGTTCCCATTCAAGGATGATTTCTTTTTCGGGATTGGCGTGAATGAGTTTGGTCAACTCTTCCCAGGTATTCACCGGCGTGCCGTTGACGAATAAAATGCGATCGTTTGACCGCAAATCGATTCCAGCCGCCGGCGAGTCGACAATCACTTGCTCGACAACCGGTTCGTTGGTTGGCTCCGGTATGCCGTAGTGATAGTGCAACGCCGCAAAAAAAGCGACGGCCATTACCATATTCATAAACGGGCCGGCCGCAATGACGATGGCGCGTTTCCAAATCGGTTTCGACATAAATTCGTCGGGCTTGCCTTCGATTTCAGCATCCATGCTCTCGTCGATCATGCCGGCCATTTTCACATAGCCGCCGAGCGGAATCCATGAAATGCAATAATCGGTGTCGCCGATTTTTTTGCCGATCATGCGCGGCGGAAAGCCCAATGAAAAACGCTCGACGCGAATGCCGGCCCATTTGGCGGCGAGAAAGTGTCCCAACTCATGAACAAAAACCAGCAATCCCAAAACCGGGATAAAAACCAGGACATCATGCAGGGAAAACATAATCACCTCATTATTCAAAGCAAATCAACTGGCCGGTCACTGCTGCAACGATCTACCGCATCGTCATTTTGTTATAGTGACCGCTCAGTGCTTAATTCAACATCCTATCTGCTGTTTGACAAAATCTCGCGCCCAGCGATCGGCAGCCAACACGCCGTCAAAATCGAGCCGCCAGCCGTTTTCGTGTCGTTGCAGCGCTTTATCGACGAGATTAGGAATTTGATCGAAACGAATGCTTTCGCGCAAAAACGCGTGAACAGCCTCTTCGTTGGCGGCATTCAACACCGCCGGCGTCGTGCCGCCCGCGCGCAAAGCTTCGTAGGCTAATTTTAAACAAACAAATTTTTCAAAATCAGGCTCCTGAAAATCGAGCTGGTGCCATTGCTGAAAATTCACCCGTGGATACGGATTCGGCAAACGATCCGGATAAGCGAGCGCGTACTGAATCGGCAAACGCATATCCGGCACGCCCAACTGCGCTTTAATGGAACCGTCAACAAATTCGACCATCGAGTGGATGATGGACTGCGGATGAATGAGCACGCGGAGGCGTTCGACCGGCACGTCAAAAAGCCAATGCGCTTCGATCACTTCGAGACCTTTGTTCATCAACGTGGCGGAGTCGATGGTGATTTTGCGTCCCATTCTCCAGTTGGGATGATTCAACGCTTCGGCAACGGTAATTTTGCCGAAATCATTTTTGGGCCGTTGGCGAAAGGGCCCGCCGGAAGCCGTAAGAATGAGCGTTTCGATGCGATGGCGCGATTCGCCGACCAAACATTGCCACAGGGCGCTGTGTTCGCTGTCAATCGGAATCAGCGTGCCGTCGTATTTTCGCGCCGTGCCGGTGACCAACTCGCCGGCAACGACCAACGTTTCTTTGTTGGCGAGCGCGACGGTATGGCCCTGACGAAGCGCGCGTAAAGTGGCCGGCAAACCGGCAGCACCGACCACGGCATTGACGACGATATCGACATCAGCCGCACTGGCGATTTCAACCAACGCCGAAGCTCCGGTTAAAAACTCAATGCCGAGACTTTTAAAACACTCTGGCCAATCGCCCTTCACCGGCGGTTGCACGACGACGACGGCGCGCGGGCGAAAACGTTGCGCTTGCCGGTAAAGCAGCTCGACGTTGCCGTTGGTCGCCAGATAAACGATTTCGAATTCATGCGGGTGCGTCTCCACAACGTTCAAACAGTTGACGCCGATCGATCCGGTGGAACCCAATATCATCAAACGTTTCATTCTTATTTGTTGTCTATAATACAAATTGACCGGCGAGGCCGCCTGTCTATAAAACTCAACGAAGGCTCACACCGATGCCGAGGCTGATATTTTTTAACGCGCCGAAATTATAATCGGCATTCACGCGAACCAATGGAAACGGTGTAATGGTCAATCCAACGACGCCGTTGGGATAGGTCACATCATAAGTTTTGTTGAGATCGGGAAAGCCGGGAATATCGAGCTTCAAGCGCGTAAAATCAAGGCCGAGACCGCCATACACCGTCGCTATTGTAAATCCTTTGCTGATATAACCTTTGAGGCTGAAGGTCGAAACGTTTCCGAAGGCATATTCATCCGGCACGATAAGCGTTTGAAAGCCGCCAAGCAATGTAATCGCCGGCAGCGCGATATTTCCCTGCAACAGGCCGTATTTCAGCGCGCCACCCAGCAAGGTGACATTGCTTCCCGGCTTGTCGGCGACGGATACGGTAAAAAACTTCCCCATGATCTCGAGATTGCCGGGCAAACCAAGGCTGGCGTGCAAGAAAGGAACGGGAATCGCGTCATTATGGCCGGTGAGAGGATCGGTAACATTGGGGGTACCTTTAGGAACGATGTTTTTCAATTCATCCGGGACGACGGTGATAACACCACGCAATCCAACATCAAAGCCGGCGATTTGATGCAAAGCAGCGGTATGTACGAAACCGGTTCCAACCAGCGAGCTGAAATACTTGAGTATGGATTCGATTTGCTCATCGAAATCATTTTGCTGGATCTGCTGTTGCCTCAACGCTTGAGCGTTGCCTTGGATCGTTTGCTTCGAAAAATCCTGCGCCTCGAGATTGGTGAAGAGAAAACCGCCGGCGAACATCATCAAGATTGCAACAAATTGCTTGCGCATAATTCATCTCCTTTGGTGTTTAGAATTTGAAAGCGTTTCCGCCACTTCTCTGCCAGTTCATTTTCTTCATCCACGACAAAACCGTCGTGCCAATCAATGTGCAACGTTTCCGAAAAGCCGCGACGCAAAGCCAACCTGGTTTCATCGAAATCAATTTGGCGACCGCAGATTTGCAAAAGGGTCGTTGTATGATTTTGTAAGCGACGGCGCTCGATCGCGCGCGCCGATTCATCGCCGGTTAAAAATTCCGGCAATCGCTCATGCGCGCCATCGAGGAGAATCGAGCCGTGTTGCAAAATGCTTTGCCGAAATTTTCTCTGGGCGCTGCCGACAATTTTTTTTCCGCCGGCCAGCAGCTCGTTGCGCGCCGCGCTCGCAAAACAGGCCATTCGTAAAGGGCGGCCCTCGACGTGCAATTTCTCACCTGGCGCAAAATTTATTTCGGCGCCGAGATAACGCAGACCGGCGGCAATCGCTTCGCTGAGTCGCCGATAAATATCGAGCGGCAAAATTTGGAACCATTCATGGGTCGCCGGAATCATCACGCTGTACGTCAGCTCCTGCGCGTGTAAAATCGCCCGGCCGCCGGTTGGACGTCTGGCGACATCAAGACCCTGTTGCTGACATTTTTTCAGATCAATTTCATCGGCATTTTGATGATAACCGATCGAGATGCAATCCGGCTGCCATTTGAACACTCGCAAGGTCGGCGCCACGATGGCGCCACTTTGTGCAATCGCCGCATCGAGCGCCATGTTGTAATCACCGGCATGCGCGCCGGTGTTGAGAAAGCGCCAGCGCATTGAGAATGACCCGATCAATTAATATGAGCTGAAGTCGTGGTCTGCGCCAACCAATCGTGCAGATCATCCAGCGTTGTTAAATCCAGCAATTCCGTCGCCAGTGAATCCAGTTGCTCGCTATTGAGCCAATTTAATTTTCACATCGGCTCAACGACAACCGCCGTTCCGTAACACAACACTTCTGTCACTCCTTGCAGCACTTCGGTCGCATCATATCTGATTCCAATGACTGCATTGGCGCCGAGCTGCGCGGCATGGGCCACCATCATGTCAAACGCTTCGGCGCGGGTTTTCTCGCACAGCTCGGTGAACAACGTAATGTTGCCGCCGACGATTGTTTGCAAAGCGCCGCCGATGGTTCCAAAAATAGAACGCGAGCGCACGGTGATGCCGCGCACGACGCCGAGGGTTTTCGCAATGCGAAAGCCGTCAAGCGTAAAGGCGGTTGTGGTCATGGCGTGTTGCATAGTTTACCCAATAATGCCGCGCTCGCTCTTCTCAATAAATGCCAACACGTTTTGCACTTCCGGCGTCAGCTCACATTCGGCGCGAATACGTTTCATGGCCTGGCTGACATTGAGTCTGGATTTGTAAAGCAATTTGTACGCACGCTTCAACGCCGCAATCGCTTCTTCAGTAAAACCGCGGCGGCTCAATCCGACGGAATTGAGGCCGCCAAAAGTTAACGGCTCGCCCATCGTTAAAATATACGGCGGCACATCTTTGGGAACGCGATAAGCGCCGCCGACAAAACTGTGCTGGCCGATGCGAACGAACTGATGCACCGGCACCATGCCGCCGAGGCTCGCCCAATCTTCGATGACGACGTGGCCGGCGAGATTCGCCGCGTTGGCGAGAATGCAATGATTGCCGATGATGCAATCATGCGCGACATGCGTATACGCCATCAACAAACAATCACTGCCAATCGTGGTTTTCCAATGCTCTTTCGTGCCGCGATTGAGCGTGACAAACTCGCGAATCGTCGTGCGCTCGCCGATTTCGAGTGTGGTCGCCTCGCCCTCGAATTTCAAATCCTGCGGCGGGTTGCCGAGCGCCGCGCCGGTAAAGACATGGCAATCCGCGCCCAGGCGCGTGCCGGCAGCAATGTGCACCTGCGGTCCAACCCGGCAATTTTTGCCGATTCGCACATCGGCTTCAATGACGCTATACGGGCCAATGCTGACGCCGGTTTCCAGCTCAGCTTTGGGATCGATCACTGCCGTCGGATGAATATGAATCGCCTTCGCCGCGGTTGAGGAATTCATGATGCAGTTTCCGGTTGAAGAAATTATGTCCGCGTCACCACCGCCGCTGAAAGTTCGGCTTCACAGACCAGCTCGTTGGCCACGAACGCTTTGCCGGCCATGCGGCACATCGCTTGGCGATATTTCAACATCTCCACTTCAAAACGAATTTGATCGCCGGGGCGAACCGGCTTGCGAAATTTGACGCGGTCGAGGCCGGTAAAATAAACCAACTTGTCTTCGGGATTGGATTCGGTATTCAACAATAACACGCCGCCGACCTGCGCCATGGCTTCGAGAATCAACACGCCGGGCATGATCGGATGATCGGGAAAATGCCCCTGAAAAAACGGTTCGTTGAGCGTGACATTTTTAATGCCGACCACGCGCTCCTGCGGAATTAAATCGAGAATGCGATCCACCAGAATAAACGGATAACGATGCGGCAAAATTTTCAGAATCGCTTGCGAATCCAAAACAAAATCGCCTTTGCGGCCGCCCTGATACTTCGAGGTGAGTTGAATTTTTTTGTACTCTTTGCGAATGCGTTTGACGAGTTCGACGTTGGCGGCATGGCCGGAGCGCGCGGCTTGCACGTGCGCTTTCAACGGCATGCCGAGCAGCGCCAGATCGCCGAGCAAATCCAGCGCCTTGTGCCGCACCGGCTCATTTTTGAAGCGCAATTCTTTGCCGTTCAAGATGCCGTTCATGCCGATTTTAACCTCGTCATTCAATTCAAAAAGTTTTTTCAACCGGCCAATCTCGTTGTCTTCGATTTTGCGGTCGATAAAGACGACGGCATTATCCAGATTGCCGCCTTTGATCAAGCCTTGCTGCAACAACGTTTCAACTTCGGAAAGAAAACAAAACGTGCGCGCCGGCGCAAATTCGGTTTCAAATTCTCCTTTTAATGAATAGATCGCGGTGTATTGCGTGGCCAGCGCGGCATTATGATAATCAATCAGAAAAGTAATGCGAAATTCATCTGAGGGAAATACGACGATGTCGACGCCGCGTTTTTCTTCGGAGTAAACAATCGTTTTGTCAATGACGAGATAGTCACGCGGCGAATCCTGCTCGACGATGCCGGCTTCCTTCAACGCCAGCACGAACGGCAGGGCGCTGCCGTCCATCACCGGCGGCTCGTTCGCATCCAAATCGACGACGACGTTATCGATCATCAACCCGGCAATCGCGGCGAGAACATGTTCGACCGTATGCACGACCGCATCGCCTTTTGCAATCGTAGTGCCGCGAGAAATGTCAATCACATTGTCGATGTCGGCCTTCACTTGCGGACTATCCGGCAAGTCGACGCGCTTGAAAATAATTCCGGTGTTCGGCAGCGCCGGATGAAACTTCAGGTTCGATGGATTTCCCGTGTGCAGCCCGACACCGGAAATGGGCACTGACTTCATAATCGTGCGTTGTTTTTCGAGCATTCCTCCTCCGAAAAAGAACAATCAATTTATCATTTTTATCTTACTCTTTCTCGTTTTTAACGGCTATCAAAAGCGATTACGAGTAAGAGTATGAGTAAAAGTAAGAGACCTATCAACCATCTGAATCATCCGCCTCTGGCGCGATTTTAGTGAGGGCTCTTTCCAGCGCGCGCACGCGTTTGAGCAATTCCGGCAAACGCCGTTTTGCGGCGTCTTCGCGACGCACCAGCGCGATCTCGCGGGCCGGCGAGCCCCAGACGGTGATGCCCGCCGGCATCGATTTGGCGACGCCAGACTGCGCGCCAAACGCGGCGTCATCGCCAATCTCAATATGGCCGGCAAAACCGACCTGTCCGCCTATCGTCACGCGGTTGCCGATTTTGGTGCTGCCGGAGACGCCGGTTTGCGCCGCGATCACCGTGGCTTCGCCAACTTCGACGTTGTGGGCGATCTGAATGAGATTATCGAGCTTCGTGCCGCGGCGAATACGCGTCTCGCCAAATGTGCCGCGATCAATCGCACAATTCGCCCCAATTTCCACGCCGTCTTCGAGAACGACGGTGCCAATATGCGGAATTTTGTGATACGCGCCTTCGTGCTTGACGTAACCGAATCCATCCGAGCCGACGACCGAGCCGGACTGGATAATGACATCGTTGCCGATGAGCACGCCGTGCGCCACATGCACCTGCGGAAAGAGCACGACGCGATTGCCGAGCTGCGCGCCGCGACCGATATAACTCAGCGCGCCGATACGAACATCGTTGCCAATTTCACATTCCGGCTCGATGATCGCGTAAGGGCCGATCGTGACGTTTTCACCCAGCCGCACATTTTCACCGATGATGGCGGCGGGATGCACGCCGGTAAATGATACCGGAGGCTGGAAAAAATTTTTGGCAATGTGCAGAAAAGCAAAATAGGGATTGGCAACGCGAATGAGCGCGACGCCATTGGCCGGTGCAGCGGAATAATTTGCCTCGACCAAAACTGCGGCGGCCGGCGTCGTGTCGATATAAGAAAAATAACGCGGCTGGGCGGCGAACGTCAAATCGCCCGGCCGCGCTTGCTCGATCGGCGCCAGGCCCGTAATGATAACGGCGGCATCGCCTTCGACGCGTCCTTGAATGGCGCGCGCAATCTCTGCCGCCGTAAGTCGTAGGGAAGTGACCATGATCGGAAAACAAAAATTAAAGGCATTACAATTTGCCTTTTTTCTGTTTTGCCTTTTTTCCTTTTTACTTCTGGTCTAGTTCTTCGGCTTTGGTGTCGCCGGCGGTTTTGTCGTGCTGTTGGCCGGTTTCGCGGCGACGCCTTTGTTGAGTTCTTCCAACACCTTTTCCGTCAGCTCCGGCTGCGAAGCGCCGACGTGCAAGATATTGCCGTTGACCACGTCAAAGATATAATCGAACTTTTCATCCGTGCCGATCTTTTTAATCACGGTGTTGATCTTATCGATCACCGGTTGCATCAACTCCGCGCGTTTGGCAAACACCTCGCCTTGATTTCCCCATTTCTCCTGTTGGAATTGTTGCAAACGGATGTTGAGATTTTGCAATTCGGTTTCTTTTTCTTTTTTGCGCTCATCGCTCAACAACAACGCCTGCGATTCCAGTTCTTCCAATTTGCTTTGCAGCTCTTGTTGCATGTTTTTGGCTTCATCTTCCCAGCGCTTGTTGAGATCCTGCAATTGCTTCTGCGCGTCCTGGGCTTCCTTGTATTTTTCAAGAATTTTTTGCGAGTCAATGTAACCCATTTTGAGTTGCGCCGAAGCGGACTGGACGCCCATAAGAATGATTATTGCAAGACTGACGCCAATCCAGGTTTGAAAAGTTTTCACACCAACCTCCGTGATTGATAGTTTGAACATTTGAATGATAAAAAACAGATTAAAAACTGCGTCCAAAAACAAAGTGCGGCTTCCACGAGCCCAGCAACCGGCCCGTGGCGCGGCCGGCGTCATCAAACTCGATATTGTCAAAACCGTAGGCGTAATCAAAACCGATGATGCCGAGTAGCGGCATAAAAATTCGCGCGCCCACGCCGACCGATCGGCGCAAGCCCAGCACTCTTCCCCTCTCAACGTGCGTGGTTTCGAAGGGATTCGTCATCGATAAATTTGGCCAGGTGTTGCCGGCTTCCGCAAACAACAATCCGAACACCGTCGGGTTCGGCGCAATCGGCACGCGCAATTCCAAACCAAACTTCATCATGGTCTGATCGGCGCCGGTCAAGCGATTGCGCAGCGGATCGTCATAACCACGCAGCGGAATCGAATTGCTCATGCCCTCGCCGCCCATGAAAAAGTATTCGAGATACGGAATGCGGCTGTTCTGAGTGAGGCGATCCATGTAGCCCATTTGAAAACCGGTGAACCACACCAGGCCCCCAAACGTCGGCGAAAACCAGTCCGCCTGCAAAATATGTTTGTGATAACCGACGTTTCCCTGCAGCGGCCCGCCGGCAAGTTCCGAAGAAAGCGAAAGCTGCGAGCCGGCCGTCGGAAATTCGGGGCGATTCAAGCTGTTGCGGCTGAAAATATGCGTGATCGAGCTTGAAGTTAAATTCCCTTCGTCAAAACCAAATCGGCGCCGCGCTTCCAGATCCGTCAACTGGCCGACGAAATTGCCGTACTCGACGGTCTGCAAGCGATAAACCCATTCGGTGCGAAAATAATTGTCCGGCCAGCGCAAACGGCGGCCGGCGCGAATTGATCCGCCGCGGCTGCGCTGCGAAAATTCGTAACCGTAACCTTCGGCGCGCTTGGTGTCAAAAATATTGATTCCCGCCAGCGTCGGCGTATCGAACAACCACGGTTCCGTGAAGCCGAGCTGAAACGAGCGATAAAAACGCCCAAAATTCCAATCAAACGACAAACGTTGGCCGGTGCCGCGAAAATTGTTGAATGCCAATCCAATCGATCCGATCAGCTTATCGCGCTCGCTCCAACCCGCGCTCATGTTTGCCGTGTCGGTGGATTTCTCCGCCACTTCCAGCGACACATCGACTTTCTCATCGCTGATCGGCTGCACGTCCGGCTTGACGTCGGAAAAATAATTCAACACGAACACTTCACGCTGGCTGCGAATGAGCGCCTCGCGGCTGAACGTATCGCCCGGGCGCAAATACAATTCGCGACGAATAACTTTCTCTTTGGTTTTGGTGTTGCCGGTAATGTAAATTTTATTGATCGTGACCGCGTTGCCCTCGGTGATGAGAAAGTGCAAATCGACTTTCGCGCTGTCGACCGGCTTTTCAACCGGATTGATCGTGGCAAAAATATAACCGGAATCATAATACAAACTTCCCAGCCGCTCGGTGACGGCCTTTTGCAATTTTTCGGAATTATAAATATCGCCGGTTTGAAAACCCAACAGCGCCGCCAGAAGCTTTTCCGGATAAAGCTTGTTGCCTTCCCAGGTAATGTTGCCGATATAATATTTGATTCCCTCATTCACCCAGATATCGATGAACATGTCCTTCTTTTCGGCGCCGTAATAAAGCGAGTCCCGCAAAAATTCGGCGTCGCGATAACCCTGCGTGCGATAAAACTCCACCACGTTGTCGAGGTCTTCGCGATATTTTTTCTCGTCAAAATCGCCGCCGCGCAGCCACGAATCCTGTTTGGTTTTTTTCATTTGCTTGCGCAGCTTGCCGTCTCCGAACGCCCGATTGCCGTAAAACGTGAGGCTTTTGATTTGAACTTTATTGCCTTCGTCTATTTTGATTTTCAAATTCACGCGGCCGCTATCCTCCGCCGGCACCGTCGCCGTTTCAACCTCGACCAGCAAATAGCCTTTTTTCTCATAAACTTTTTTCAGCTTGCGGCGCACTTTGGCCAGCTCGCCCGGGCTGATCACCTGACCTTTAAAAAGATCGACTTCTTTGTCGATGTCTTTTTTCTTGAGCTTTTTATTGCCTTCATATTCGATTTTATCCAGACGCGGCGACTCTTTAACCTTGATGGTCAGATAGACGCCGTCGCCGGCTTGCCGATCAAGCACGATTTGCACATCCTCGAACATATTCAAATTCCACAATTGCTTGATGGCATTTTGAATGTCTTCGCTGTTAACCTGCTCTTCCAATGACAGGCCGGAACTCAGCTTGATAAAGTTCGCGTCAGCGGTTTGGTTGCCCTCGACCGCAAGGCCCAAAATTCTAAAGGTGGCCTGACGCTGCGCGTAAACATTCATGGCGAAACAAAAAACGGCGATAAAAACCAAAAAAGACCGGGTTCGCGGCGCAAACCCAACACAACGACGATGGTTTGAAAACAAGTTTTCTCCCATGAAATCATTCACTTTCATTTGGTTTAACTTGAACAAAACAGAATGGCTATAAGGTAATAATTTTTTGGCCGAATGTAAAGCGATTTTTCTTCAACGATCTTATATTGTTAGACGCTGAGGCGGGGCGATTGGTTCTGGAAATTTATTATTTATGCTTCCGGGAGAGCTTCAGCCTTTGCAGCGCGCTGGCTGGCAATTCGTTTCGCCGAGGGATCGAGGAGGGGCAATAACTTTTAATTATAGTCCTTTCCGACAAATTGTGTACGTCAATCAGGCTACATCTCCAACGAAGGGACGAGCTGATCGTTCGATGCCACAAGCTGCTCGCTAACCTTCCCAAAACGGCGCTCACGTTGTTGGTAGGCAAGCAGGGCCTGGTAAAATTCTTTGCGACGAAAATCCGGCCATAACACTTCGGTGACGTAAATTTCCGTATAAGCCAATTGCCAGAGCAGAAAATTGCTCAAGCGCAGCTCGCCGCTGGTGCGAATGAGCAAATCCGGATCTGGAATCGCAGCGGTATATAAATGAGAAGAGATCGTGAACTCGTCAATATCTTCCGGCTGCAGGCGTCCGGCTTTGACTTCGATGGCGAGGCGGCGCATGGCATCGACCATTTCCTGACGGCTGGAGTAGCTGAGCGCCAAATTCAGCATGAGACCGGTATTCTGGCGCAGGGTGCGGATGCCGTGCTGCATGCCTTCACGCGCCAACATCGGCAAATCTTCCAAACGCCCGATCGTCATCAAGCGCACGTTGTTGCGTTTTAGATCCGCCACTTCGGCGCGAATGGTTTTAAGCAGCAACGACATGAGTGCCGAAACTTCAACTTTCGGCCGGTTCCAGTTCTCTTTGGAAAATGTATACAGGGTCAGATACTCAACCCCCAACTCGCCGCAGGCGCGCACGATCTCGCGAACCGAGTTGATCCCCTCGCGATGGCCTTCGACACGCGATAAGCCCAGGCGTTTGGCCCAACGGCCATTGCCATCCATAATAATCGCTACATGCTCCGGAAGCTTTCCGCCGCGACGCAGGCGTTCCTCAAAATACTTTTCGTCCAATTCCAACAACCTCGTTTGATATTATGAAATAAATAAAATAGAGGATGGCGCTCTGAAAGTCAAGAAAAATAAAATTAAAACAGTATTATTTTAATAAATTTTTGCAACAACACTTGGAATCAAAACTCAATTTACATATATTCATTCACGCTTCGCCGCCGCGGCGATTTTTATTTACAGCAGAGTTAGGAGATTGACTCTGTTCATCTGGCAACCTGGAACTCGTTCGGTCGAACGCTCCCGCTCGAGGCCATAACTTGACAAGGAGGTCAACATGTTATTCAAATTCAAGACCCGCGCTTTTGACGTTTTGGAAATCACCCCGCCGTCTTCCCCGGTTCTGAAAGAAAACCTCGACAACATTCTCGATGATTCGGACAAATTGAACGCCGTGGTCGAAAGCATCGATACGGCAACCGGGACTTATCGCATTTTGCTGCATGGCAAGCTGCGGCCGGCCATTTCGGAAGATCGCAAGAATTGATAGTGTGTGATATCTCAGGATCGGAGTGCGATTCCGACGCTTCGGAATCGCACTCCGAATGTCGTTACCTCTCTCAAAACTTACCGATCGGCTAAAAACCCCATTTTACGCTTTGGCTTTTGTTCAGACGGTTCCATGAGCTCGCGAATCGCATCAAAAAACCATTTTGAATTGAGCGTCGTATTTCTTCTCAAGCGCGTCGAGCTTGCGCGCGAGTTTTTCATTAGAAGCAAGCATTCGGCGCAAACTCACGAAAGCGCGCATGATTTCGATGTTCACTTTGATGGCACGCTTGCTGTTGAGAACGCTTGAAAGCATGGCTACGCCTTGCGCGGTAAATACATATGGTGGATATCGGCGGCCGCCCCAACTTGAGGTCACAATTTGTGACCTCAAGTTGGCAAACTCGTCTTTGTTAAGTTGAAACAAATTGGAATCTCACGTTTATAAATTTCATTTATGACTTTCCCTCACCAACCCCAAACACTCCTCACACCGCAGCGGCCGGCAATACAGTTTCTGCAAATGAATCAAGCCTTGCTGCGTCAATGCCGAAGTCGCAACCGAGCGACTCACTGGAAATTGTCGCGACAGTTGCTGCCGCATCGCGCGGGTTATTTGATTTTCCTGCAAGCGCGGGAAACTGCCGTAAACTTCCTGCACCAGGTTTTGCAAATGCGCATCGCCGGCTTGCCGGCCATAATGCCACAGGGCCGGCAGCACAATATTCACGAGAA
>Ga0247727_10006449_pt1 | contig 23095 bp, 12 predicted proteins | sample WisWelCaveWW1625_FD_202498 | JGI IMG/M metagenome (GOLD analysis project Ga0247727, IMG submission 202498) | Biofilm microbial communities from Wishing Well Cave, Virginia, United States - WW16-25 | ecosystem: Environmental > Aquatic > Deep subsurface > Groundwater > Cave microbial mat | place...
TTCCCACCGCGCCGATGATCCCTTGCTTTTCTATCCCAAAACAAAACCAAAACCCCAAAGAAAGGAGTCCCGCACCATGCCTGCCTCAGTTCACCCCTTCAGGCCCATTCTTGGATTAGAAAATGCTTGCCGCCGGCGGGCTACGTTCGGAGGCAAGCCGGCGCAGGATCATCCGGAGCGCAGCCGGTGTTATCCCGAGCGTAGCGAGGGATCTGCTTTCGCCCCGCGGCAACAGCAGATCCCTCGCTACGCTCGGGATGACAATTGCCGGGACAGCCAACGCCACCACTGTCGCACACCACACTGGTCATGTTACAATTGCCAGGATGAAGCATTCCACCGCCTGCTGGTGCAGGTTGCCGAACAGGGAGACACTCTGACCATCACCAGGCGCGGCCGCCCGATAGCGCGAGTCGAGCCGGTGAATGGCCCACCGAAATCCGCGCGAGACAGTTGGAAAGGCAAGATTCGAATGAAGGGCGACATCATTCACTTCGACGCCAGCGAAGATTGGGAAGGTAATACTCCGCATTGCCGCCGAAAGCGTCCAGCTCGGGGAGGTCTTTCACAAGGATCCGGCGGATCAGATCATTGGGGCTAGCTTCAGCTCGCCGCACTGTGTGTGGAACACCCGGCGTGGGCTGAAGCCTGGCTGAAGCCTGGCTGAAGCCCACGCCGGCACGCTGAAGCGCGCGCCACGCTTCCTTACCAGGTGAGGCGCAGGGTCAACTGCAAATTCCGCGGGGAGTTGGCGGAGTTGCGCCGGCTGATGATGCCGGTGTTGCCGTCCGGCTGGCCGAGGCCGGGCATGTTCAGCACGTTGAAGAAATCGACGTTGAGGCGCAGCACGAACTGCTCGTTGATGGGGGTGTGCTTGAACAGCGAGGCGTCGAGGCCCCAGCTCCGCGGGCCGGGCAAGTACTGGTTCTGCCAGGGGTGCAGGTTGGTGTTGAGGTTGGTGCGCTGCAAGGTGCCGTTCGTCAAGCGCACGTCCACCTGGTTGGTGTCGTACAGCGCGGCCGGATAAGGGACAGTCTGGCCGGGCGCCGGCTGCGGGTTCACCGGCTGGTGGGCGGGGCGGTAGTTGCTGGGCACGCCCATCACGCCGTTGGGGCGGCCGGCGGCGTCGGTAGAGTTAATGCGATTGGCAGGAATGTATCCGTTGTACCAGAGGTAGCCCTGAAAGCAGGTGCCGCTGCGGCAGTCCTCGATGGGGTATTGCTTTCCGTAGATCTCGAGGGGCCCGTGGGCGCCAAAGTTGCCGGTGGGCAGGGTCCAGTAGTTGCTCCTGATGGTGCCGAAGCCGGCGATCTGCCATCCGCCGATGAGGCGGCCTAGAACGCTGCCGGCGTTGCGGCCAAACCGCTGGCCGCGGCCGAAGGGCAGGTCGGCGATCCAGTTCCAGCGCACCCGGTGCTTGGGGATGTCGATGTCCCGTTTGTAGGTGAGGAAGCGGTTGCGGGCGCTGAGGTCCTCGGGCACCGCGCCCTTGAGGAACAGGTTGGGGGCGGTGAGCAGGTCGCTCTCCCATCCGTTGCCGGCGGCGCGCAAGGCGTTGCTCATCACGTAAAAGACGGAGAAGCCGTAGCCTTTGGAGTAGCGGCGCTGGACCTCCAGTTGCACGCCGTTGTAGTTGGACCACCCGATCTTGCTGTAGACCTCGATGGGGCCGTACGGCTCCGTGGCGAAATTGCGGCGGGCCACACCGGAGAAATCCCCGCCCGGTATGGGCAGGCCGGTGTTGGCGAACCAGACGTAGTCATTAGGGCTATCGTTGTAGTTGTAGAACTGATCGAGCCGGCTGCCGTGGGTGCCGACGTAGCCGGCGCGGACCACGGTGCTGTCCAGGATCTCGCGCTCGATGAGCAGGTTCCACTCGTGGGCGCGGGTGGTCGGCTGGTCAATATCAAAGTAACTGGTGCGGAAGGAGCCGCGGGTGACGCCGCCGGGCTGGGTGATGTCCAGCACGTCCTTGCTGTTGACGCCGGCGATGACGGTGGGGGCGGAGCGCAGACCGTAGTTGCGCAGCGCGTCGGGGGATTGCGCGGCGTCGGTGACGGACCGGGTGAAGCGGGCGTTGGTGGGGGCGTTGCTGCGCATGCGGGCGTTGAAGGTGCGCAGGGGGATGGGGAAGCCGTAGAGGGCGTAGCCGCCGCGCAGGACCGTGGAGCGCCGGCCGGTGCTGAGCCGGTAGGCGAACCCGGCCCGCGGGCCGAAGTCCCAGGGATTGGATCGCATCAGCGTATCGGGCAGGCCGGCCTCGCGCGGGGTGATGAACTTCACGCCGATATCCGTGTAGGGCTTGACGATGGCGGGCGAGCTGACGCCCAGCTCGTACATGCGCTCCAGCGTCACCCCGTTGATGATCGACATGGACTTGAGGTCGAATCCCGTCAGGACATTATTGCCCTCGCGCATGGCCGGATAAAACTCCCACCGCACGCCCAGGTTGAGCGTGAGCCGGGAGTTGAGCTTGAAATTGTCCTGGAAGTAGGCGGCGTATTCGCGGGCCCGCATGAAGTACCACTTGCGGACGAACTGCGCCGAGTAAGATCCCATGGCGCCCAGGAACAGGTTGGCGCTGTCGTGGCCGGTGCGGGGCACCGCGTTCAGGGCCGTGCCGGTGGCCGGATCGTGCAGGGCCGTGGCCAGGCTGGAGAAGCCGTGGCTGCCCTGGACCTGCTGCTGATCCGGCAGCACGTGCAGGCGCTCGTGACGGAAGCGGCCGCCGAACTGCATCTCGTGGCGGCCGTAGATCTTGGTGAAGTTCTGGTCGACGCTGACGATCTGGGTGATGTTGTTGCGCTTGTTGTCGGCGTAGGAGTAGACCATGCCGAAGCCGGTGCCGCTGAAATTGGGCAGCCCGGTTTCGCGGAAGGGGTTGGGCATCCCGAGGCGGTCGGCATGGTTGAGGTGATCGGTGCCCACGTAGATGAACAGATCCTCGTTGGACCCGGAGGCCAGCGTCTCGCTGAAGAAGGTCGGCGAGAAGGTGTGGGTCCAGGAGAAGACGGCGCTGTCGTCGCGAACGGGTCGGAAGGTAACGTTGCCGGCCTGGTCCAGCATGGTCGGCGACCCGTCGGCGCCCGAGCGGCTCTTGGCCCAGCGGTTGCCGTGACTGAAGCGGCCGAAGAGCTGATCGCGGTCCGAGAGGCGGTGGTCGACGCGGACCGTTTCGGTGTGATCCAGACGGTTGGACACCGCCGGTGCGAAGTAGTTGGAAGCCACCAGAGGGTTGACGCCCGGGTGGGTCGGTTCCGGCGTGACGCTGTAGAAATATGTCGCCAGCGGGGAGCGGAGCCGCAGCGGGATCTGGTTGTTGTTGAACGGCGTGCGCCTCCAGAAGGCGGGATTGCCGCCGCTGGCGGGCACCAACGCCGTGGACCACGGATCGTACAGGGTGGTCGGGCGGCCGGCGCCGTCAATCAGGCCGCTGAAGTCGCCCTGGCGCATGGCCATGGTCGGCATGGTGGTATTGGTGGTGCTGGCCGAGAGGTTGCGGTAGGCCTCGTAGGCGACGAAGAAGAACGTCCGGTTCTTGCCGTTGTAAAGCTTCGGCAGGTAGACCGGGGCGCCCACCGAAGCGCCGAACTCGTTGCGCACCAGGTGGGGCGGCTTGTCATAGAAGTCCTGGCGAGCGCGCGCCAGGCCGAAGGCGTTGTTGCGGTGGGTCTCGAAGACCGCCCCGTGGATGTCGTTAGCGCCGCTCTTGGTGTAAAGCATGGTGGTGGCGGGACGGTTCATCTTGGCCGAGGAGTTATTGGTCTCGACCTTGAACTCCTCGATGGTGTCGAGGCCGGGAGGCCGGCCGGAGAACTCACCGGTGTCGCGATTGGTGAGCACGGCGCCGTCCTGGAGGAACTCCATGGAGGTGGCTCGCAGCCCGTAGACGCGTGGGCTGCCGGAGGAGCCTTCCAGGCCGGGCGTCGACGCCTGGATGATGGTCTGGATGAAACGGCCGTTCAGCGGCAACTGCTCGATGCGGGCGCGCTCGACGACGTTGCCCAGGGTGGCGCTGGTGACCGTAACCATGGGCGTGACGTCGCCCACCACGGTGATTTCGGTGGTAGTGGCGCCGACTTTGAGCTGCGGCTCGACCACCGCCGTCTGCCCGACTTGCAGCACCAGCTCGCCTTCCCAGGGCTGCATCCCGGGGGCCTGGGAGGTGATCTTGTACTTGCCCGGCTGAATGGATGGAAACAGGAAAAAGCCGATCTCGTTGGTGGTGGTTTCGTGCTGGCGCGCCGTTTCCACGTGCGTCAGCCCGAGCTTGGCCCCGGCCAGGACAGCGCCGGTGACGTCGCGGACCACCCCCTGGACGCTTCCGGCCCCGGTTTGGGCAGCGGCGGGCCAGGGGCTCAGAGCCACCACCAGCAATAGAACGAAACAAGTGTAACGGCGCATAGACCCTCCTCCCAATCGTCGTCCTTTTATACCACAGCGCGGCTGCGCCGGGAGACAAAACCGCTCCTTTAGCGCTCGTTAAGAAATAACTATGCCAGTTTGCGATGCTGCTGGTGTTGACTTCGCCGGAAAAGCCAGCACCGCGTGCTGGAGGTGCGCACCGTGAAGAAGGTCGAGGACATCGAGAAGCTCGCCCGCCGGATGAAGGACCGTCTGCGAAGGTTCTACTAGGGTTCTTGGATTCACAAACTCGTTGCAGTTGAGTCAGGGGAGTCGCAGCCCCTCCACCGGGGACCGCCCCACCCGGTCCGCGGCTTCCAAAATGTCCAAACTCCAGTGACAGGCAGGAATGCCTGTCCTACTTGGCCCTAAAACTCGTATCGCAGCGCGAACTGCATCACCCGCGGCACGGTCAGTTCGCCGGAGTACTTGCCGAACGAGCCGGTGTTGCCCAGATCGAGCGTCAACGAGTTGACGTCGAAGCGCACCGCGTTGGTGAGATTGAAGACCTCCCACCGGAATTGCAGGCTGTGGCCCTCCATGGGCAACTGGAACCGCTTGCCGACGCCCAGGTCGATACCGAAGAAGCCGTCGCCGCGGACCCCGTTGCGCTGGCCGGTGTCGCCTGGCACGGTGTAGCTGTAAGCGTCGAGCGCCGTCTTGGGGTTGGTGAAGAGGTTCGGCCCGGGCCGGCCGGCCACGGCAGCGGCATTCTTGTTCTTCGTCGGGGTCGGGACGATGCCGGTCTGGGTGGCGAAGCCTTGGCTGTTGAAGTTGGTGGGCCAGAAGCGGCCGTTCCCCACGCCGGCCACCAGCTCGGTCGACTGGCGCCAGATGCCGGCCACCTGCCAGCCGCCCAGGACCTGGTTGAGCGGCCCGCCCCAGTTGGGGCCGAACCGGCGGCCTTTGCCGAAGGGCAGCTCCCAGACGTAGTTGGCATTCCACTGCTGAGTCATGTCGTAATCGGACACGCCCTTGCGCTGGCCGGGGAACCAGGAGTTCTGCACGAAGCCGCCGCCGAAGGACCCCGACCGCTCGGCGCCGCTGCCCAGGTCGATGGACTTCGACCAGGTGTAGTTGAAGTCGAACTGGCTGCCGGAGGAGAAGCGCTTCCGCACCGTCCACTGCATGGCGTGGTAGTTGCCGCCGGCGATGGAGCTCCAGGCGGCCAGGGCCGAGTACTGCGGGGCGAAGATGGAGTAGCGTCCCAGCCGGCTGCATCCCGGATCACAGAAAGCGTCTATGTCGTAGAGGGCCGAGGTCCAGTCGGGAGCGTTGGCCCGGTAGGCATTGAAAATCCGCTGCGTGGCTGTGAGACCCCCGCCGGCGGCCGCCGGGAACAGGTTCTCCCAGTAGGGAATGCGGGGGACCTGGGCCGTTGGGGTGTTGGCATTCACCAGACCCACGATCTGCTTGGCGGCTTCGAAATAGGCGACGCCACTGGCCGGATCCTTCAAATTGGTGGGCATGGCCAGGTCGCGCTGTATCAGCGAGCGCCGCGACAGCCGCCCCGCGTAGGCTCCCTGGATGAATATGCCGTGGGAGAACTCACGCTGGATTGAGAAGTTCATGCTCATCGAGTAGGGCGGCTTGAGCGTATCGTCCAGGCTGTTGAGGATCGACAGCAGGTCGGGGTAGGTTTGCGGGAAGCCGCCCTTGGGCGCCGGCTGGATCAACTGCGCCGGCAAGTTGAGGAGACCTGTGAAGCGCGGGGCGTCGGTGGCCGCGAAGACGTTGGGCGGGTTGAGGATCCGGCTGGAGAGGCCGAAGGCGGTCGAATCGTAGAGCCGTATCAAGGGCAGCCCGGTGGTGTCGTAAAACTGGCCCCACCCGGCTCGGATGGAGGTGCGGCCGGGCCCGCCGGTCAGGAACTTCACGATGCCGTCGTTGGACTGCGGGGAGAAGCTCAGCCCGACGCGCGGGGCGATGTTCTTCTTGTGGAAGTCATAGAGGGGCCGGCCGCCCTGGGCATTGTGCAGGATGTAGGTGAGGCGGCCAGCTTCGAGCTGCGAACGGCCGGCCTCGGCCAGGGCGCCCCGCTTGTTGAACCACTCCCCAATGGACTGGTCGGTCGAAACTTGCACCCCGTTGGCTTCATAGACCGGCGGGCTCAGCGACCACCGCAGCCCAGCCGTCAGGGTGAAGGAGCGGCTGAGGCGCCAGGTGTCCTGCGCGTACATCTCGTATTCCTGGCCCGCGAACTTGCGCTTCACCGGGCTGCCGACCGGCTGTACGTTGCCCTGAATGTCGTAGTTGTAGAGGGCGGTGCCCTGCGAGAGAATCCCCAGCAGGGCCATGGTGGCGTCGCGGAAGGCGGTGCGGAACGTGGAGCGCAGGTCCGGCAGGTTGACGTGCAGGTCGGCGCCAATGCCGCGCAGCCAGGAGGAGTTGGTGGTGGCGGAGCTGAAAGCGTTGGCGAAATTCACCCGGTCGCTGGCGATGTAGCGCAGCACGCCCCCGAACTGCACGCTGTGGGCGCCGCGCGTCCAGGTGAAATCCTGGGTGATGTTGTGCACCGGCACGATCTGTGAGAGACCCCTGGAGAGGCCGAAGCGGTCGGAGATGTTGCGGAACGTCACGGACGGCCGGGACTGGATGCCGGTCGACTCCTCCCCTTGCCGGGTGTAGCCGTAGCGGGTGACGCTGATGAGGTTGGGCCGCAGCATCAGGTTGTAGCCGACAGCGAATCCCTTGTTGTTGGCCAGGTTCACGCTGTTGGGCGGGTCGCCGGGAAACTGCGGCAGGCCGATGTCGTTGTCGTTCTGCAAGTTTCCGCGCCAGAAGAGCTGGTGGCGGTTGTTGGCGTCGAGGTTGTAATCCATTCGCGCGATGTAGGTATTGTAGCGCAGCCTCAGGGGCGCCTTGAACCGGAAGCCCACGATGTTGAGCCCGTCGCCCACCGTGAAATCGTTGGGCTGAGGGTAGGACTGAAAGATTTGCAACACCGCCGGGTTGGCCCCGATGCGGGAGGGGTCGACCAGGTCCCGCACCTGTTGAGGCGACAGGGAGGCCAGCGAGCCGTCGGTGCGCTGGTACTGCACAATGCCCTGTCGCAGCTCGGTCGAAGGAACCGAGCGCACGGCGCTGGCCTCGCTGCGGTCGCGACGCCCTTCGTAGTTGAAGAAATAGAAAAGGCGGTTCTTGATGAGCGGCCCGCCGGCTGAAGCGCCGAAGACGTTGCGGTTCAGCTTCTGCCGGGGCACGCCCGACGAATTGTTGAAGAAGCTGTTGGCGGAGGTGGCGGTGTTGCGCAGGAAGTGGTAGAGGGACCCGTGGATGGCGTTGGTGCCGCTCTTGGTCACCAGGGCGATCTGGGCGCCGGAGCTGCGTCCCTGATCGGAGTTGGGGTTGAGCGTCGTGACGCGAAACTCCTGCACCGAGTCCAGGGTGGCGCGCAGCACGCTGGTGAAGGCGAAACGGTTTTGCTGGTCGTTGACGTCCACCCCGTCCAGGGTGACGTTGGCCTGGTCGCTCTTGCCGCCGTTGACGGCGCCGTTGCGGGAGTCGTTGGTTTCCCCGATGTAGGTGACTCCCGGCTGCAAGGCCAGCAACCCCACGACGCTGCGGGCTTCAAACGGCAGCTGCTTGATGGCAAAGCCGCTGAAGACGTTGCCGAGGGTGGCGTCGCTGGTGTTCACCTGCACCCCCTCGGCCGTCACGGCCACCACCTCGGCTACCGCCCCAACCTTCTGGAACTGGAGATTCACAGTGGCCGGGCTGTTGACCAGCAGCCGGAGGTCGGTGATGGTCACATTCTGGAAGCCGGCGGCCTTGGCGTTGATGCGGTAGCTGCCAGGCCGCACTTGGGGAAACGAGTAGTGGCCCGCAGAATCCGCAACCGTCTCCCGGTGGGTCCCGGTATCGACGTTTTCGAGCTCGATAGTGGCGCCGGGAAGCAGCGCCCCGGTCGGGTCGGTGACTTGGCCGCTGACCGAGGTCAGGGCTTGCCCTCGCAGCGCCGTCGAAGACCAAGCAAGAAGCACACAGACAGCAACAGTTCGCATTTCTACCCACCCCCGTAGGTGAAATCCAGGTAGATCATGCACCAAAAAGGGCGGTTTGTCAACAGTGCTGCACAGCAGAAACTCGACCTTGGACGCCGCGCCTGGCTCCGTTGTGTCCCCCGCAATTGTCATCCCGAGCGTAGCGAGGGATCTGCTGCTGCGCCGGAGCGAAAGCAGATCCCTCGCTACGCTCGGGATGACAGCGGCTGCGCTCGGGATGACAGCGGCTACGCTCGGGATGACAGCGGCTACGCTCGGGATGACAGCGGCTACGCTCGGGATGACAGCGGCTGCGCTCGGGATGACAGCGGCTGCGCTCGGGATGACACCGGCTGCGCTCGGGGTGACAGCGGCTACGCTCGGGATGACAGCGGCTACGCTCGGGATGACAGCGGCTACGCTCGGGATGACAGCGGCTGCGCTCGGGATGACAGCGGCTACGCTCGGGATGACACCGGCTGCGCTCGGGGTGACAGCGGCTCCGGCCCGCTACCGTTTCTGGAATGCCGCCATCAGTTCGCGGACCAGGCGGCGCGCCGCAGCCCTGGTAGGACGCGGCGGCAGGGCGGCCGACCAAAGCGGATGGCCGGTCCCGGCGGCGACCAGCTCGACGGTTCCGGGAGCTTCGGTCCAGATCGCATCCGCCTGGGCTGGGTCGGAAACAATTGTGAACGCCCGCAGCTCCGGAGCCAGGTACTTGTCGAGACCCCCGGTCATCGAGGGGATGTGAATCCTTCGGACCTGGGCCAAGGTCAAGGGTTCGGGGCCAAGGATGGCGCGGTCCCACAGATGGGAGATCTCGAGGATGTGAAACGCCCCGACGCCGTCCGGCTGGTACTCGACAACCACGGTGTCGCCGTAGAGCACGTCGCTCCAGAAATCGCCATCGCCGAAGAGGCCGCCACTGGTGTAGGGGCCGTGCTTCTGCGAGCTGTGACGGCGGCCGTCGTGCACCCAGACCCGGCCGCCGCCCACCGAGAACCGCGTGAAGTGCACCCGCAGCCCGATAGCGCCCGGCGAGCGGATGGCCTGCTGTCCCGGCCGGCCGCTGAGCTTCACTGGGCGGTGCATACCCGCAGCGCCGGGACGGCGCTCGGCATAGGTGAGAGGCGGCAGAGTGTGGACCGTCTCGGCGAGCAGCCCCCAGCACGGAACCGCGACCGCAAGGGAGAGGATCCAGGTGGCGGCCGGCAGCCTAATGCCACATACTTTTGTGGGGCGGGCGCCCACGCCCGCGGCCGGCCCCCTGGCCGGCCGGTACGGGCCTTGTTGATACCCCACCAAGCCGGGCGAGGGCGCCCGGCGCGGCCCAGGGGGGCCGCCCCACAAGAAAGCATGTGGCACGTGGCGCTTACCGAACAGCAAGATGCGTCCCCGCCGGGGTGGTGGCGTTCCCGATGGTCACCGCCACCGTAGTCCGGTCGTTGGAGGCGAGTCCGGCGGGAACTCGGGCGTTGATTTGCAGCAGCCCCACAAACCCCGGGGCGGCGCCGGCATAGAGAACCTCGGCGACCCGGCCACCCACCCGCAGCACGACGGTTCGAACCGGTCGCGGGAACGGGTCGGTGGCGGGAGCGCCCTCGGCCCCTGCCGGGCTGGTAGGACCTTCGCCGGTGCCGAACAAAACGAAGATCGACCCGGAGGCCGCGGGATTCGACGGGGAGTTCAGGCTTCCGTCCTGGTTGACGGCAATCAGGCGGTTGGACCCGTCGGGGTAGGTAAACAAGGCCGGCGCCGTGGCCGCCACCGGAACCGACAAGGTGTTCGAGACCAGCCCCTTGCGGATCACCCGTACCTGAGTCGAGCTGCGACCTTCGAGGGTGTAGGGGGCCTGGGCATTGATCTGGGCGGCGCTGACGTAGAACAGCGGCGCCGCCACCCCGTCGAAAGTCACGATGGTGTCGTCCACGCGCGTCTCCAGGCGCCCGGCGACGTTAAGCCTGGCCCCCACCCCGGCCGGGGGTCCCAGTAACTGTCCGAACAGCGAGACGAGTTCGCCCGCCGCGATGGGGCCAGTGCGGAAGCTGGCGCCGTTCACCACCGAGGCCAGGGTGGGCGCGGCGGCGCCGCCGCCCGACACGGTGGCGGTGACGGTCCCCCGCACGGCGAGGCCTGTGCTGAACAAGACCAGCCCGATGAAGTACGACCCGGCCTGCAACGGGGGGGAGGAGGAGGAGGTGATCACGATGGTCTCGTTGCCGCCGTCACTGGTGGAGCGGAAATCGGCGGTGACGCGGCCGTCGGCCACGGCCGGCTCCGCCCCGTAGCGGACATAGAGATCGACGTCGGCGTTGGCGGTGGTGGTGTTTACGCGGACCTCCAGGCGTGTGGCGCCCTGTGGCGCGTCGATCCGGTAGGCGTTGGCGCCGGTAAACAGGGTCGAGGCGCTCACCGCAGAAAGCGAAAAGCTCGCCGCGGCGCCGGAGTTGAGGCGGGTGGCGGTGGACGGCGCCGTCGCCGCCGCCCGGTCTATGGTGGCCGTCACCGTCCCGGTCGCCGTCGTGCCGGTGGTGTACAGTCCAACCAGGATGTAGTAGGTTCCGGCCAGCAGCGGGGGCGTAGAAGCGGCCGTGATGGTGATGGATTCCACACCGGTGTTGCCGATGGAGGAATAGTCGGCCACCACCTGCCCGCCGGCGAGATCGGGCTCCCCGCCGAAGCGTACGAACAGGTCGGTGTCGGTAGCGGCCGGATTGGTCACCAGCCGGACCTCCAGCCTGGTCGCTCCGTCGGGGACCACGATGCGGAAGGCGCCCGGTCCGGACATCAGGGTGGGATTGGAGACCGCCGGGAACGAGAAATTAGCCGCCTGGCCGGAGGTCAGCGAAACCGGCAAGCGCGGCGTCGCCGAGCCGGCGCCTTCGAGCGTGGCGGTGAGGGTCCCTTCCGCCGCCACCCCGGTGGTGAACAGCGCCAGCCTGATATAGTACGTGCCCGGCCGCAGAGGGGGGGTGGAGCCGGCGCCGATGGTGATCAGCTCGTCGCCGCTCTCGCCGATAGAGCTGTGGTCGGAGACGACATCTCCGGCCGACAGCGCCGGCTCCTGGCCGTAGCGCGCGAACAGGTCCACGTCCACGTCGGGCGTGCTGGTGGCCAGGCGAATCTGGAGCCGGGTGGAGCCCTGGGGCACCTCGATTCGATAGCCGGGCGAAAACAGAGTCGGGTTCTGCACTGCCGGCAGCGACCAGGGCGCGGCAACACCCGAGCGGAGCGCGGTTCCGCCGGAGGGGGGCCCAACCGCGGCCGTGTCCACCGTCGCGGTGATGCTCCCGGCGGCCGTTACCCCAGTAGTAAAAATCCCTAGATTGATGTAGTAGGTTCCGGCCCGCAGCGGCGGCCCGGATTGCGCGGTAATGGTGACCGTCTCGTTGCCGCTGTCGCTGGTGGAGCTGTAGTCGGCTTGCACCTGGCCGCCGGAGACGGTGGCCTCCTGTCCGAAGCGGAGGTACAGATCGAGGTCCACGCCCGGGGTAGTGGTCACCAGCCGCACCTCCAGGCGCGAGCCGTTGGCGGGCACGTCAATCCGAAAGCCAGGGCGTAGCAAAGTGGAGCTGGTCACGGCCGCGAGCGAGAAGTTGGTTGCCCGGCCCGACACCAGGACCGTGGGATTGCCGGCGGGAGGCGGGGGAGGCGGCGTGTCGCCCCCGGTGGTCCCCGATGGCGTTCGTTCCTCCAGGTACTCGCGCAGCAGCGGGTACGAAACCGACAGCCGTCCATAGAAATCAATGCGCTCCACGTCACAGGCAGTCTGTCCGGAGGCCACCCGAGGCCCGTGGCTGAGCTGTCCGACCACCACGCCCGGCCGGGAGAAAATCGGCGAGCCCGAGGAGCCGCCCTCGGTGGCGCCGGCGTTCCAGCGGACCTTGTAGAAGTAGGCCGGGGGCAAGGCAATGGAGCCGTCCGGGTCGCGGGCCCCGAGCGAGATCCGCTTGTAGTCGCCTTGGGGATGGTGAATGCCCACCATTTGGTTGCCGATGGGCGGCTCGTTGGCGTCCCAGCCGAGGAACAGCACCTGGCTGGGAGGCGCGGCCACGAGCCGGACCAGCGCCGAATCGCCGTCCTGCATCGACTTGCCGGCCACATACCGCGCTCCCAGTGTCCGCGGGGCGCTGGCGCGGTTGGGCGCCGGACCGTTGCAGGAGCTGGTCTGGTAAAACCAGAAGGCCTGCACCGTACGGGCCACCGTGTCGTTGTCGAAGCAGTGGGCAGCGGTGAGGAAGTAGGGGGTCCCGGTGCGGTTGCGGGTCATCAGCAGCGACCCGCTGCACACGAAGGAACTTCCCTCCTTCTCGAAGACGATGTGGGCCACGCCCTTGGCTGAATCCGCCCACTCGTTCTGGCAGGAGACATCGAGGTGACAGGAAGCCGCCTGGCGAACCGGCCCGATTTCCTCCCACAGATGAGCGATCTCGGCAATCCGAAACGGGATCGCCTGCGGTCCCGAGGCGGGCTCGTATTCGACCACCGCCGACTCGCTGAAAACCACGTCGCTCCAAAAATCTCCGTCCCCGTGGATTCCGCGACCGGTGTAGGGCCCGAACACCTGGGGCTGGGCCGGGCGGTTGTCGTGAATCCAAACGCGCCCGGCGCCGGCGTCGAAGCCGGTGAAGTGGAGACGAAATCCGGCCGCCCCGGGCGAGCGCAGCGCCACGCGCCACAACCACCGGCCCGACCGAAAAGTCTCCCAGGCGCCCGCCACCGGCCCCGGCAAACGTCGATGAATCCCCACCACCGGAGCGGTGGTGTTGGCAGGCACGGCGGCCCGTTCGGCGTCGGTCAGAGGCCCGAGCGCCACTTCGATGGGAGGAGGCAAGGCGGCGGCCAGACCCGGCGCCAGCGGCGCCGCGGCCTTGACGGCAGCTTCCTTCTCCGTCCGATAGAAGTAACCGGGCTCGACCGGCGGGATCTGGGCGCTAGCCCAAGGAGAGGCCAGCAGGACTAGAGCGGCAATGCAATCCGGGGAGCGCATTGTCTTATGCTAAGGCTGCCACTGCCGCAGTCGTCGCCCGGCTTCTTCCAGGGTGGTGCGCTGCTTGCAGAAACAGAAGCGCACCTGCTGCGCGCCTCGGGCCGCATCCCCATAGAAGCTGGATCCGGGCACCGAGGCGACCCCGGCTTCGACGATCATGCGCCGGACGAAGTCCACATCGGTCGCCCCGAAGCCCGAGATGTCGGTCATGATGTAGTAGGCCCCATCCGGAACGTAGCAGCGGAAGCCGGCGGCGTCAAGCTCGGCGAGCAGCAGGTCCCGGCGAGCCAGGTAGTCGGCCCGCAGGCGGTCATAGTAGGAGGCCGGCAGGGCCAGGGCCGTGACGCCGGCCTGCTGGAGCGGGGCGGCGGCGCCCACCGTGAGGAAGTCGTGCACCTTGCGGATGGGGTCGGTCAGACCCGGCGCCGCAATCACCCAGCCGACCCGCCAGCCGGTGACCGAATAGGTCTTGCTCATGCTGTTGACCAGCACGGCGCGATCGCGCATCCCGGGCAGGGTGATGACCGGGTAATGAGGCGCGTCATCCCGATAGATGATGTGCTCGTAGATCTCGTCGGTGAAGCAGAGGGCGTCGAACTCGCGGCACAGCCCGGCGATGTATTCCAGCTCCTGGCGGTTGAAGACCTTGCCGGTGGGGTTGTTGGGGGTGTTCAGCACGATGCCGCGGGTGCGCGACGTGAAGGCCCGGCGCAGCTCGTCACGGTCGAAATGCCAGTCCGGCGGGTAGAGGGGCACCAGCCTCCGGACCGCCCCGCACAGCTCGGTGTCGGGGCCGTAGTTCTCGTAAAACGGCTCGAAGATAATGACCTCGTCGCCGGGGTCGATGGTAGCCAACAGCGAGGCGATCATGCCCTCGGTCGAGCCGCAGCAGACCGTAATCTCGCGCTCGGGGTCGATTTCAAGGCCGTACCAGGCTCGGTACTTGCCGGCGATGGCGTCGCGGAAGTTTTTCGCTCCCCAGGTGATGGCGTACTGGTTGATATCGTCAGCGACTGCCTGCCGGGCGGCGTCCTTGACCTCGGCCGGCGCGGGGAAGTCGGGGAAGCCCTGGGCCAGGTTGACGGCGCGGTGCTGGAGCGCCAGCCGCGTCATCTCGCGGATCACCGATTCGGTGAAGTTGGCGGTGCGCCGGGCCGCGGTCTCAACCGCCATAGAGCTTCCGGTAGATGTAGGCGTTGCGCAGCGGAGACATTCTAGCATATGGCCAAGCGCACTCGAAATCCTCACCGGGTTAAGCGGCCTGAAAGCGCTAACCCCGGCCGTTGTAGGCGGAGAGATAGAGGCTGCGGTCGTAATCGATCAAGGCGAGGCGCACGCGGTCAAGAAACCCGGACCGTCCCAAGACAGCGCGCGCCAGGTGCAACTCGGCCGCGAAATACACCACGCACTCCCAATCCAGGTCGAGAACGCTCAGCGAGACCGAATGCCCGAAGGTCTCGAACACGCCCGTCGGGGTTCGGACCCGCTGCCGATGGCCGCGCTCGATCGAGAGCCCCAATGCCTCACCGTGCTCTCGCCGGAAGATGCAGAAGCTGGCGCCGGTGTCCACGCAGGCTGCCAGAGCCAGGCTTTCCCGGCCAGTGCTCAACACCACCGGCACGGAGATTCCGACTTGTGAGGCCTGGTAACGGTGGAGCTGTTGAAATCGCAGCGAATAGGCCACGGGCTCCGCCAGCCGCTTCCTACCATCCCCCGAAGGGCAGCTCTTCCATCGGGCGGACCTGCTCGACGAACGGAATCGTCACGCCCGCGCTCCGGGCAGCCTGATAGACCTCCAAGGCACTGGAGCCGGAGGCGATGAGACGGTCCCCGGCCAGGGCCACCCACTTGCCGGCGTACCGCTTGCGGTGGGAGGAGAGCCACCGGAGAGACTGGGCGAAACCGTCAGCGGATGTTATGGAGGCAGGGACCGATCGCGCTCGGCGCCATCGAGCCAGGCTCGCCGTTCTGGCAATGGCCCGCCGCTGTTCGACCGACAGGGTTTCGGTTCGGCGCCGGCCGCCCGCCCGGCCCATCTCGCGCATGACCTGGATTTTCTCCGCTCTTGTCATACCTTCATTCTAAGCGCTTTGCTTGGGAAGGGCAGCTTCCTGGCAGCCGCGCAGCCGCGGTCTCAACCGCCATAGAGCTTCCGGTAGATGTAGGCGTTGCGCAGGACGGCCTGGACGTAGGTGCGGGTTTCTGTGAAGGGGATGGACTCGACGAAGGCCGCCAGGTCGTCAGCGGGGCGGCGCTGGAGCCACCGTTCCACGCGCTGCTCGCCGGCGTTGTAACCGGCCAGGGCCAGCTCCAGGCGGCCGTCGTACATGTCGAGCACGCGGCGCAGGTGCAGGGTGCCCAGCCGGAGGCTGGTGTCCGGCACGTGCAGATGGCTGACCGTCAAGGCCCCCATCCCCAGGTTACGACCCAGCCGGCGGCCGGTGGGCAGCACGATCTGCATCAGGCCGCGGGCGCGCGCCGGGCTGACGGCCCCGGGATTGAACTCCGACTCCTGACGGATTAGCGCGGCGACCACGTAAGGGTCCAGGTTGTGAGCCTGGGAGTAGCCCTGGATCTCGCGCCTCCAGGGCCACGGGAACAGCAGCTCCCAATACTGGCGGGGCATGGAAGCAATCGGGTAAGCCAGGTAGCCAGGCGTGTAGCGCTTCAGCAAGCGGATGGCGCGATGATGCTGGTCATGCTCGGCGGCAAGTTGTGCCAACTCCAGGCCGGCATAATAGGCCAGCTCGGGGGCCTCGGCCCGAAAGCGCAACTCGCGCTCGGCCAGATCGACCAGGCCCAGGCGGGCGAGCAGATGGGCCCGGGTGAGCTGGGAGGCTGCCCCAGGGGACGGCTGAGCGGCCGGCGGCCCGGGGGGAGCCGCGGCGCCCGCCACCAGCTTCGACACCCAGGCCGGAGCGGGTCCTTCGGCGGCGGCCAGCTTCTTCCAGTGGTCCTGGGCCAGGATCGAGTGGTAGTAGAGCGGGTAGGCTGTAATCAGGTACTGGTAGAGAGCCCGGGCGGCAGCTCGGTCAGAGGCTTCGGCCAGCCGCGCCAGCCAGTACAGAGCCGCGGTCCTGTTGGGGCTGGATGGAAACTGCTGTAGGTGGCGCTCCAGCCTCCGCCGGGCTTCGGCCGGCGGCTCCGTCTGATAGGCCCGCCAGGCCAGTTTCCAGTGAGCCGTCTCGGCATATCGCCCTTGAGGAAACTGCTCTACCAGCGCCTGATGGAAGCCGGCGGAGAGAGTCGGGTTGTTCTCGATGAGGAAGTAGTTGGCCGCCGCCAGCAGGGCTTCTTCGAGCCAGCGCGAGCCGCGGTGCTGGCGGCCAAGCTGCTCCACCGCGCCGGTGATCTCGCTTTCCCGTTTCAGGCGCCGCGAGCACGCCAACAGGTAATAGAGGCGCTCAGCGGCGGCTTCCGGCTGGGTCAGGCTCAGGCGTTTGAGATACTGGAAGCCCCGGGCGTCGTAGCGGAGCCGCTGATCGCAGGCGCCCACTCTTACGGCGGCCTGCTCACGGGCTAAGCCCTTCAGGATGGCAGCCAAGGACCGGTACTCGAGCCGGGCAGCGGAGTATTTCTGGGCGGCGAATAGGGCGTCAGACCGGCCCAGGCGCAGGGCCGTCGAGGGGGCCGGATAGCGGGCGGCCAGTTTGGTCCGTAGAGCTGCCAGGGCCGCCTGGGCGTGGGTTTGTTCTGTCCCATTTGGGAAGCCGAAGTAGACCTGCTGCCAGGCCTCGGCAGCCCGCCGAGGCTCCCCGGCCCGCTCGGCCACTTTGGCCACCAGCACCCAGTCGGAGGCCGCACGGGGCTTTTCCGGGGTCAGGCCCAGCGCCTGGCGGGCTTGGCCGGCCTGGCTGAGGCTATCAATGCGCTGCCGGGTCGCGGCGGGGGCCAGAGCGCTGTCAGGAAAACGCTCGGCGAAACCAGCCGTCAGCGGGGCCGCCCCAGCGTGGTCGGCGGCGGCCACCAGAGCCAGGGCATGGTAGTAGACGGCGTAGTCGGCAAGTTCCCCGCGCGAGGCCGGTCCTAAGTGCCCGGCGGCGGCGGCAAACCTCTTCTCGTTGTAGTCGCCGATTCCGAGCGCCAGGTACGCCAAATGGGCATCGGCCGGCGGCGGCTGGCCTGCAACATACCGCGCTAACGCCTCCCGCGCCGCCGGGGCGCCGGTTTCGGAATACTGCCGGGACAGCGAGAATACCTCCTCGGCGGCCGGCTCCGCGGGAAGGGCCAAACAGAGGATCAGAAGTGGGGTGGCGCGCATTCCTATTCCGCCTCCGGCTCGATCATAGGCCCGGGATAGTCGGGGCCTAACAGGGCCTCTTGTTCATCGGCCAGAGCGCGCAACAGTTCCAGGTGGAAGTAGTCGATGCCGGCGGTGGGGGGCTGTCCGAACTTGCGGCGGTAGACCTCGCGACTCTTGTCGATCTCCTCTTTCAGGCGCCCGTAAATGTTCTGGGTCTTCTTGCCCTCGCGGATTTCCTTGGAGCGGTAGAGTTGCAGATCGGCCACCAGGACGCGGGCGAAACGCTGGGCCCGCAGGTGGGAGTCCCGGTCCGACGGCGACATGGCGCTCCAGTCCGCGGGCGGTTCCCGGGCCGGGGCCGGGGCCATCGGCAGCTCCAGGGCCCCCGGCGACGCTTCCTGGCGCGGCTGGGACCGGCTGGAGAGGGCCTCGATAGCGCTCTCGGCCACCTGGCACAGCAACTCCAGGGCCGCCGGCAGGACCCGGTCGGAGGCGCCGGCGCCATCGGCATAGGCGACCGCGACAATCGCCTGGCGAACCCCGAGCGGAAACAGGTAAACTTTCTCCTCACTCGGAATAGCCAGGGCCTCTATGAAGGCTGCCGACAGGTTCTCAGGCGTGGCCAGCGAGATGACGGCCTCGCGGTTCTGAATGGCCTGAGCCACGGCGGCGGCGTCCGGCACGTTCATCTGGAAACTCGTCCAGGCCTCGTTGAACTCGACGGAGAACCCGCAGGCGCGCCAGCCGGTCAGCAGCTCCCCCTTGTGAACCAGCAAGGCGATCCGCCCGCAGTAGGCGGAGGCCGTTTCGAGCAGGGTGGCGCCGATTTCAGTGACGTTGGAGGCGGCTCGCAGCCGTCGGATGGCGACGTTCAGGGTTTCCACGGCGGCGGCGCGGGCGGCGGCGGCCGCTTCGGCGGCGGCGGTCTCGGCGGCGGCGGCCAGCTCGGAGTCGAGCCGCCCCGCCAACTCATTCAGGAGGCTTTGAATGCTTTCACTGGGCGAGCCGGGCATGCCTTCGCGTATATTGTAGCTCAGCGCGGAGGATGCATGAGCAAACCTTTAGCCGAGCAGGTTGGGCTGGTCACAGGCGGCACCCGGGGAATCGGACGCCGCATCGCGGAAGCGTTGCTGGAGGCGGGCCTGCGGGTGGCCGTTTGCGGCCGCAGCGCCGAGGTGGTAGGCGCGGCGGTGAGCGAAATGGCCGCCCGGGCCGGCGGGGGGAGGGTGGCCGGGCAAGCCTGCGACGTGGCGCTCTATGAAGATGTAGCGGCCCTGTTCCGATTCATTAGTGGGGAGTTCGGCGGGTTGGACGTGTTGGTCAACAACGCCGGCATCGGGTTGTTTGAACCGGTGGATCAGATTTCGCCGGCCCAGTGGCGCCAGGTGATCGAAACCAACCTGACGGGGGCGTTCTATTGTACACGCGAGGCCGTGCCGCTGATGCGCCAGAGAGGAGGCGGATATATCTTCAACATCGGCAGTCTGGCCGGCAAGAATGCCATGGCCGGCGGGGCCGCCTACAACGCCAGCAAGTTCGCCATGGTGGGACTGAGCGAGGCTTCCATGCTCGACCTGCGCTACGACAACATCCGCGTCAGCTGTCTGATGCCGGGCAGCGTGGCTACCGGCTTCGGCGGTCCGGGTTCCGGAGGGGGGCAGGATTGGAAGATCCAGCCCCAGGATATTGCTCAGACGCTGGTACATCTGCTGCGGCTGCCCGAGCATACCCTGGCCAGCCGCGTCGAGATACGACCGACGCGTCCGGCGCGCTGAGTCCAGAGAGCGGCCTGCGGCCGCCGGTAACACAGGCATTCCGGGGTGTCCCGATTCAGGCGGTCACAGCAATTCCAACAGAATTTGGCCTTTCCCTTCAGTTGCTTGGCTTCGCCGGCCTCGGTTTCTGTTGGTCGCCAATCATACACTGGAGGCAAGGGGGGTTCGTCGCGCTCAGCCGATTGTTCTCTACGGGGCGCATCCTGATCCGATAAGGTCCATGAACGAGCCGCCTAAAAGTAACTCCGTCGGCGAGTGAAAATCATGCCAGGGATGGCGCAAATGCCTACGACTCTTGATCCCACCAGAACCGGCCGCGAAGCCGAGCGCCTGGATTCGAATCTGCACCGGCGCATCATCGGCCAGGAAGAGGCCATCGAGCAAGTAGTCAATATTTATCAGACTTATCTTGCGGGAATGAATAGCCCGGGGCGTCCCATCGGGAATTTTCTCTTTTTGGGTCCCACCGGCTCCGGCAAAACCCGGCTGGTGGAGGCCACCTCCGAATCGCTGGTGGGGGACGCGCGCGCCGTCACCAAGATCGACTGCGCCGAGTTCCAGCACAGCCACGAGATCGCCAAGCTGATCGGCTCGCCCCCGGGCTACCTGGGTCATCGCGAGACCCATCCGTTGTTGAGCCAGGAGGTGCTGAACCAGCATCACACCGACAAGATCAAGATCTCCTTCGTGCTGTTCGACGAGATCGAGAAGGCCTCCGACGCCCTATGGAACCTGCTGCTGGGGATTCTGGACAAGGCCATCCTGACGCTGGGGGACAACCGCCGGGTGGATTTCTCCCACTCCCTGATCTTCATGACCAGCAACCTGGGGGCCTCGGAGATGAGCGCCCTGCTCAGCCCGACTATGGGCTTCAGCCGGTCGCTGGCCAACCTGTCGGCGGTGGCCGGCGACGGCAAGCTCAACACCAAGATCGCCAACGCCGGCGTGGCGGCCGCCCGGCGCAAGTTCACCCCGGAGTTCATCAACCGCCTGGACAAGGTGGTGGTCTTCCGGGCCCTGGGGGATACCGAGCTGCGCAAGATCCTGGACCTGGAGCTGGCCATCGTGCAGCGCCGGGTCTTCACCAACGCCCATGGCACTCCCTTTCTGTTCAAGCTGACCGATGCTGCCAAGGAATATCTGTTGCGAGAGGGTACCGATGTCAAGTACGGCGCTCGCCATCTGAAGCGCGCCATCGAGCGCTCCCTGGTGTACCCCATGTCGAACCTCATCGCCACCGAGCAGGTGCGCTCCGGGGACCTGATTCGGGTGGATTTTGACGAGCGGGGGGGCGCCATGTCGTTCCAGCGCGAGATGGAGGGCATGCCGGCCTACGCCATGATCGAAGCCGCCGGCATCGAGGCCCCCCTGGGGAGCGTCGACGCCGTGGGGGTCCCGATCGAGCAGCCGCGTCCGGCGGGGGCGCGGGGGACCAGGAAGTAATCAGGAGCACCGGCCATGGTAAACTTCAGCCAGAATGGATTTCCAGCCGGTCAATCTGTTCATCCGAGGTGCTCCGCTGGGGCCTTTGGTGCGGTTGTCCCAGGCGATTACCATGCTTTCGTTAACCCCCTCGAGCCGTTCGCCGTAGCCTGGGCGCCGGGCGCAACATCGTCATGGTAATGGAGTTTCTCATCCATACACCACTGGCTCGTTGCACCAGCGATTGTCGCGTTGTGGCGTTGTCAGCTGGAGGCGTCCGGTGAGCGAGTTTTTGCTCCCCACCTATCAGGAGTGGCTCCAAGAATACCAGGACTGGAGATGGAGCGAGCAACGCCGGGAATGGGATCCCGGCAGGATCTTCGATCGCCTGGAGCTCCGGATCCGAAGCGCCCTCTCGCTCCCTGACCGCGGGGACTACTACCGTCCGGAGAGAGCCGCGCTGGTGCTGGGGGAGCTTTGGATTGAGCCACCTCCTGTGCGCCGCGGTGGCATCGCATTCTCCGCCTGGATGGTTCGGCGGAGGCCAGAGCACCTTCTCACAAGCTTCATGGGGGCCGAGATCTGCCGGGGTTCAGCCCGGCCCTGACAGGCAGGAATGCCTGTGTAGTGTCCCAGCGTCTGGCTCGATCATCGTTGTTGCCCGCCTGCCGCCCCCGCTTGCCTCAGCTCCTCAACGACCACTCGTCCGACCAACAAAATGGCCCTAATTCTTCGGCGCCCAGTTCATCACCACCGTGATGGGCGTAGTGACGGCTTCCTCCGCAGGGCTGTTGACCAGGAAGCGGCGGCCGTCACGGCTGACGGCGTAGTGATTGCCGACGGCCATCGTGCCGAGGAGCGTGCGCAGCTCGAACAGCGGCTTTGGTACGCCCCGCTCGAACGTCGCACCGGCCGCCTTCACCTCGACCGCCATCATCTTTCGAGTCAGGCCGATGTAGAACAATTCCCGGCCGTCGGGGCGCCAGCGCGGGCTAAAACCGCCGGCAGTCGAAACCTGCCACTTGCCGCCGGATGGCGGGAAAGGCCGCACGTAGACCTCGTGGCCGCCCGACTCGTCGGAGGTGTAAGCGATCCAGCGCCCGTCGGGAGAGAACGTGCCCTGCCGCTCGCGGAACTCCGTCTGCACGAACGGGATCGGGGGTGCCCTCTGGGCCCGGTTGCCGCCCTCGGCCGCCGGCACAACCCATAGATCCTCGGCGCTCTTCGGTCCGACCGCAACATAGAGAATGAACCGGCCGTCGGGGGACCAGTCGACCGGCCACTTCTGCTCGGCCGACTTGAGCAACAGCTCCTCGTCGCCGGCGCCGCTCGAGAGCTTCACGTAGAGGTTGCCGGCTCCATCCCGCTGCGAGGCGAAGACGATCCGGCGGCCGTCTGGCGACCAAACGGGACTGGCGTCGCTCGCGGAATGGAACGTGAATCGGGAGGGGGCCGCCCCGCGGGCAAGCTCCAGCAGCCAGATATCGGCGCCGGCGTCCACGCGGCCGACCGCCACCCGCTGCTGGTCGGGCGAAAGCGCCGGGTCACGCTGGTCGGCCGGCGGGCCGACCGACTCCAGCGGCCTGCCCTCGCGGTCGACCCAGGCCAGTTGCGTCACGAAGCCGCCACTGCGGTGGACCAGCGTCCCGTTGGTCGAAGCGGAGAAGACCCCGAAGGCGCCGGTGGGCATGGAGCCCACTTGTTCGGCAACCGGAACGGCGCTCCCACTGAGACGCAGACTGCCCGCATCGAACGGCTGGGCCATCAGGGTCGTCTCGCGTAGAAACAGCAGGTATCCGGGGCCGCCGCTGCGGCCCGGAGCGTACTCGGCCTGGGTGTCGGTCTCAAGCAGCCTTTGGCGGGGCTGCGCTTCGGGTTTGGCATCGAGCGAGCCGGCGTAGATGCCGCTGTGCCCGCGTTGCGCGCTGCGCACCAGGTAGAGAAAATGACGGCCGTCGGGCAGGAACCGGGGAGTCATGTGGACGTTTTCCTGGCGTGAGGCATCCAGGCTGGTCACCGGCTCGGGCGTGCCGCCCTCTGCCGTCACCCGTTGGAGCGCGCCGGCCCCCCGAGCGAAGACGATCACCCCGTCGCGGCTCCAGGTCCCGCCGGTTCCGACAGCATCGCACAGGCTTTGCGCCGGCCCGCCGGCGGCGCGCTTCAGCGCCAATCGGAAGGCACTCTGGAGACTGCTGCGGGTGACCGGGCCACCGTTATGGGCCAGGCTGTGCTTCAGACCGTGCCGGGTGGGCGCCGGGAACAACCACAGCGGAGAGTG
>Ga0247727_10006450_pt1 | contig 23087 bp, 24 predicted proteins | sample WisWelCaveWW1625_FD_202498 | JGI IMG/M metagenome (GOLD analysis project Ga0247727, IMG submission 202498) | Biofilm microbial communities from Wishing Well Cave, Virginia, United States - WW16-25 | ecosystem: Environmental > Aquatic > Deep subsurface > Groundwater > Cave microbial mat | place...
AAGGAGTTTCGGCACAAACACTGCTTAATCTTTGGCTTCGCGAAAAAATGATGGAAACCTCAAAACACCACGCCAAAGCGGCTTAATTGGAACAGAGGTTTTAAGTTAAAATACGAATACATCGCGCATTTAACGAAGTTAAAAGGTTTGGGGAAAAAACAGTTGTACGGTATTCTGATGAAGCAGAAGTAACGTTATGAAACTCACCTATCTCAGCCACTCGTGTTTCCTCCTGGAAACCGGCACGCACCGCTTGCTCATCGATCCGTTTCTGGCCGGCAATCCGAAAGCGCCGATCAAGCCGGATTCGGTGCAATGCGATTTTATTTTGATTTCGCACGGCCACTTTGATCACCTCGGCGATGCGGTGGCGATTGCGCAACGCAACAACGCCACGATTATTTCGAATTACGAGATCGCGACCTTTTGCGGCAAGCAGGGCGCGAAGACGCATGCGCAACACATCGGCGGCGGCCACAATTTTCCGTTTGGTCGCGTGAAGTTGACGATCGCGCATCACGGCTCCGGCTTGCAAACGGATGAGGGTTTTCTTTATCTCGGCAATCCGGTGGGCTTTCTCATTACCGCCGGTGGCAAGACGATTTATCACGCCGGCGACACCGGCCTGTTTATGGACATGCAGCTCATCGGCGCCATGAATCGCATCGATGTGGCGCTGCTGCCGATTGGCGACAATTTTACGATGGGCATCGACGACGCCGTGAAAGCCGTCGAATTTCTCAAGCCGCAGGTGGCGATTCCGATGCATTACAAAACGTTCGACGTCATCGACGTTGATCCACACGAGTTTGCGCGCAAAGTCTCGGCATACGGCGCGCGCGCCCAAGTGTTGGACATCGGCAAGAGTTTCGAATTTTGAGGGAGATTGGCATTGAGCAAAATCAAGCAGATTCAGGCGCTTGTTCGCAACGGCCTTTATTATTTAACCGAACACGCTGATGACGAGGCCATGGCCGAACGTTTCGACACCTTTGATGTTGAACATGGCCTCCTGACGGGCAAGGTTTGCCGAACTTGGCCGCGCGAAGGTAAATACGAAGTTGTTGGCCGAACATTGAATCGACGAACTATGATATTGTATGCCGTATAACTGCCGGCGGCAAAGTTCGCGTCATAACGGTTTATGAAGATCATCCAAGAAAATAAGAAAAGGAGAAGCGACTATGGAATTTTGGGAAGGTGAAAACTGTGAATATTGTGGCGGTATTATTGGTGAGAAGAGAGTTGATCTATTACGAAAAGTCAATCGCAAGTATGTGCTTTTTAAAAATTTGCCTGCTGGAGTATGCGCGGAATGTGGCACACGTTACTACGCTGCAAATGTTCTTAAAACACTTGAAATCAGAGCTCACAGGGGCAAAGGGGCAGAGAGAAAAATTCTCATGCCGGTATATTCGCTTTAACCGTTTTGGAAAAACTTTAATTTATCTATGCCCTCCGCGCCAAGCTCTCCGCCCTCAGCCCAAAAACTCGCCGTCATCGGCGACCCCATTGCGCACTCGCTTTCGCCGGCGCTGCAAAACTTTTTGATTCGGCATTTCGCGCTGCCGTTTACTTATGAAGCGCTGCACGTTCGGCCCAATGAGTTGCCGGAAATGATGCAACGTTTATGCGACGGCGAGTTTCGCGGGATCAATATCACGTTGCCGCACAAGCAATCCGTTCCGGCTTTTTTAAATGAGCTTGATGCGACGGCGGCGAGAATCGGCGCGGTTAATACCATTGTTGTTGAAGAGGGAAAGTTGATCGGCTACAACACCGATGCCCGCGGCTTTTCGCGCAGCCTTGAATCTGCCGGAATCATCGTCGCCAATAGGAAAGCGTTCGTGCTCGGCGCCGGCGGCGCGGCGCGCGCAGTGATTTTTGCGTTGTTGCAGGCGCATGTCGGGCAAATCAGCGTGTGCAATCGCAGCGCCGAGCATGCTGCAACACTCATCACCGCATTTGCCGAGCATGCCGCGCCGAACCAACTGCAACACGTACCGTGGCCGGAGCGCGCCGATTGGATTACAAAAAATGAAATGCATCTCCTCATCAACACCACGCGCGTCGGGATGCATCCGCATCACGACGAAGCGCCGTTGCCCGATCATGTTTTCACCGCGCAAATGGCGGCAATTGATCTCGTTTACAACCCCGCGCAAACGAAATTTCTGCGCGCGGCCGATTCTGCCGGCGCCAAAATCGTGAACGGCCTCGGCATGTTGATTTATCAGGGCGTCGCCGCGCTGGAGTTGTGGAGCCGGCGGCAGTTGGATATTCGTGATGTCTATGCGAATTTAGAGAACAAATTGCAGGAATATTCCCACGGATGAAAAGCGGCCAATGGATTTAAATTTTGCGCTTCATTTTTTCATCCGTGGGTTTGCTTTGTTAGCGTAGCAATAATTTTTGTCGTACCCATCATGAGTCCCTTACGTTTCTTCACCGCCGGCGAATCGCACGGACAGGCCCTTGTCGGTATTTTAGAAGGCATGCCCGCCGGTCTCGTGATTGACGAGGAGTATATCGCGACCCAACTTCATCGCCGCCAGCAGGGCTACGGCCGCGGCGGGCGGATGCGGATTGAAAAGGACCGCGCGAAAATTCTCAGCGGCGTGCGTTTCGGCAGAACTCTTGGCAGTCCGATTTCGCTGCTCATTGAAAATCTCGACTGGAAAAACTGGCAGGAGAAAATGTCCGTGGACGTGGGGCAGCTCCGCCCCGCTTCATCAAAAGAACAAGGAAGCGGAGCGGGGGCGGCCCGCCTGTCCGAAATTCCCAAAGTCGAAGTCCCGCGTCCCGGCCACGCCGATCTTGCCGGCGCCATCAAATACGGCTTCGATGATATTCGCAACGTCCTCGAACGCGCCAGCGCCCGCGAGACGGCGATGCGCGTCGCGCTCGGCAGCATCGCGCGAAAATTTCTTGAAGAATTCGGCGTCGTCATCGCGAGCCACGTTTTGCAATTGCACGACGTCCGCAGTCGCTTTTCATTAATAGATTTTGGCAAACCCGAGACTGCATTTGATTTTCCTGCTGCCGAATTGAATGCGCGCGCTGACGCCTCGCCCGTGCGCTGTCTGGATGCCGAAGCCGAAAAGCCGATGATCGCGCGCATTGACGAAGCCAAAGCGCAACGCGACACCGTCGGCGGCATTTTTGAAGTGGCGGCGTTCAACGTTCCGGTCGGCCTCGGCAGTTATGTGCATTGGGATCGCCGCCTCGATGCGCGCCTTGCCGCCGCGATGATGAGCCTTCCCGCGATGAAAGGCGTGGAGATCGGCGACGGATTTTCCGGCGCAACGCGATGGGGCAGCGAAGTGCATGATCGCATTTTTTATAATGAAGATCGCGGTTATTTTCGCGACACGAATAACGCCGGCGGTTTGGAAGGCGGCGTGACCAACGGCCAACCGCTGGTGGTGCGCGTCGCGATGAAACCAATCTCGACCCTAATGCAACCGTTGGACTCCGTGAATATTCGCACGAAAGAATCGACGCCCGCGCACATCGAACGCTCCGACGTCTGCGCGCTGCCGGCGGCGGGCGTGATCGGCGAAGCGATGCTGGCGCTGGTTTTGGCGGACGCGGTGTTGGAGAAATTTGGCGGGGATTCGATAAAAGAAATTCTTGATAGAATATTATCAGCAAGGTGAAAACAAAATGGCAAGTCGACCTTTTGTATGGCAGATGATAAAAGAAGCCGTTGAGAATATTGGCTGTCAGGCTTCGTATTCAGCAATAAAAGAATATATCAAGAGCAAATTTGGCGAGGTAAATGATAGCACAATTAACGCGCAGATAATCGTCTGTACGGTTAACCATGCCTCAAGAGTTCACTATCCAGAAAACAAAAAACCTCGTTTAGCTGATTCTCGCTATGATTTTCTATTCAGTACAGGGCGGGGACAAGTGGAATCTTATAATCCTACTAAACATGGTATCTGGGAAATACGTGTATGAAATTAGTTTTAGTATCAACCCTGTTCATATTTAAGATCAAAAGTAGGGAATGCGGTGCTTAAACCGATAAACAAAATATTTCTTCTCGGCTTCATGGGCTGCGGCAAAAGCACGATTGGCCGATTGCTGGCTGCGCAATTACAATGGAGCTTCATTGATCTTGACGAACAAATCGTGACGCAGGCGCAAATGCCAATCGAGCAAATTTTTGCAACCCACGGCGAGCCGTATTTTCGCAATTTGGAATTGGCGCTGCTCGAGCAAATGCGCGCCGCCGAAAACGTCGTGATCGCGCTCGGCGGCGGCACCGCGGCGCAGGAACCGGCGTGGGCGATTTTACAGCACGGCTTGTCGATTTATTTGCGCTGTCATCCCGACGAGCTATTTCGCCGTTTGAAGGACGATCCGTATCGCCCGATGCTGGGCCACATGTCGTCCGCCGAGCGTCTCGTCGTTATTAAAAACTTGCTTAGCGTCCGTGAACCGTTTTATAATCGCGCGAATTTTACCGTCGATAGTTTCGCCGAGCATCCGCCTGCGGAAACCGCCGCGTTTGTGACGCAGCTCGTGCGTGAAAGTATTCTGCCGCCGAAAATCGCTGAAGCCAATGAAAGTCATCGAGAAATACTTTAAAAAATAACGCATTAAACTATCGCTCACTCGGTGCAACTCCGCGGTGAAGCAGTTCCGCCGAAGATCGCCGAAGTCACCAAGAGTCGCCGAGAACTATTTTAAAAAAAATGCAACAGATTCTTTTCATCCACGGCCCCAATCTCAACCTCCTCGGTGAGCGCGAGCCGGAAATTTACGGCCATTTGACCTTGCAACAGGTCAATGAGCAAATCGCCGCGTTCGCCGCCAAGTGTGAAGTCGAGCCGCTTTTTTTTCAATCGAATCACGAGGGGCAAATCATCGATTTCATTCACAAGCATCGTCGCGAGGCTGTGGGAATGGTGATCAACGCCGGCGCGCTGACGCATTATAGTTACGCTTTACGAGATGCCCTTGAGTCCGTGCAGTTGCCGGTGGCCGAAGTGCATCTCTCCGACATTCACCGTCGCGAAGCGTTTCGCCATGTTTCGGTGATTCGCGAAGTTTGTTTGGCGCAAATTTCCGGACTGGGCGTGGAAAGTTATTGCCGCGGCCTCGAAGTCGTGCTCGGTTTTTTGGCGCGGCAGCAACTCAAAAAATTGCTCAATGAAAAGGTGAGCAGTGACGACGCTTATCGCGCGTGCGTGAAAATTCTTAAACGCGATTTTCCAAAATATAACTGGGTTGGAATTTATCTGGTGGAAGGCAACGAACTGGTGGTTCACAATTATCTCGGCGCACCGACGCCGCACACGCGTATTCCCATTGGTCAGGGTATTTGCGGCGCCGCAGTGGCGGAAGAACAAACCATCATCGTTGCCGATGTCAATGCGGATCCGCGTTATCTCGCGTGCAGCCTCGAAACCAAATCCGAAATCGTGGTGCCGATTCAGGAGCGTCGCATGTACGGAGAAATTGATATTGACAGTCACACGCCAAACGCTTTTCATGAATATGATCAGAAAATGCTTGAGGGCATGGCCAAAGATCTGGCGGAGTTTTTGGATGCTATCGAATGAAGTTCGACTGCGCTCAAAGGTTTTCTAATTTAGCAACACTTCGATGCGCAAGTCGAACTTCGCACTCCTGACATTATAACGGAACAAGTAAACAATTGTCAGCCTATTGTCATTTTAACATATCTTTTAAATTAGCTCATCATTTATATAATTGAATGACTATATTTGTTCACCCAATAAATAGCTTTCTCAGCATTTCGGCTCATTAATGGACGAAAAACTGCCTGCAAGAATTTGGTACGCGCTTTGTAATAAATAAAATGGTGTATTACAAGGTCGAACAATTTGTCTGCAAACCCAAAGCTTTCCCATTTCGTATAATTGTTGAGTGAGTAGGGACACGCCGAGTTGACGACAAGTCTCGACGCGATTTTATTACGGACGAAAAATTATGAGTATTGAAAAATTTGAAGGCGAAACTATGGAACTGAGCATTCCGCAAATTCTGCCGGTATTGCCGCTAAGAAATACAGTTATTTTTCCGCAACAAATTTTGCCGCTATCGATTGGCCGCGAGAAATCAGTACGCCTTGTCGAAGAGGCGATGCGCGTCAATCGGCTCCTGCTCGTCGTGGCGCAACGCGATGGCCGCGTCGATAATCCACAAGTCGATGACCTGTTTCAATGGGGCACCATTTCGTTGATCATGAAAATTTTCAAAATGCCGGACGGCACGCACAGCGCGATGGTGCAGGGCATCGCGCGTGGGCGAATTTTGGATTATGTGCAAACCGACCCATACATTAAAGTTGCGGTGCAACCGTATCTCGAAGAAAAAGTCGAGGGCATGGATGTCGACGCGATGGTAATGAATCTGCGCGGGCAATTTCAGCGCGCCGTCGAGCTCGCGCCGTACCTCACGCCCGAGCACGCGATGTTGGTGATGAATACCGATAGTCCCGGCCGCCTCGCGGATGTGATTGCCTGGAACATTAATCTGCAGATGAATGATAAGCAGGAGATTCTCGAGCTGATCGACGTGCATCCGCGCCTGGAAAAAATCACGCTGTTCATCAGCAAAGAATTGCAGATCCTCGAGCTTGGCAGCAAAATTCAAAGCGAAGTGCAGGGCGAGATTTCCAAAAATCAGCGCGAGTATTATTTACGCGAGCAGTTGAAAGCGATCAAGAAAGAGCTGGGCGAGGAAGAAGACGAGCGCGGTGAGATCAATGAGCTGCGCAAACGTCTCGAAGAAGCGCAACTGCCGGAGGAAGCGAAGAAGGTCGCGGAAAAAGAGTTGGAACGTCTCGCCAAAATTCCGCTGGCCGCCGCGGAATATACCGTGTCGCGCACCTACATCGATTGGCTGCTCGAATTGCCGTGGACCAAGAGCACGGATGATAATCTTGACGTGAATATCGCGCGGCAGGTGCTGGACGAAGATCATTACGATCTGGAGAAGGTCAAAAAACGCATTCTCGAATATCTGGCCGTGCGCCAGTTGAAGGCCGATATGAAAGGTCCAATTCTGTGTTTCGTCGGCCCGCCGGGAGTCGGCAAGACTTCGCTGGGTCGCTCGATTGCGCGGGCGCTCGGCCGCAAGTTTGTGCGCATCTCGCTCGGCGGCGTGCACGATGAAGCGGAAATTCGCGGGCATCGCCGCACTTACATCGGCTCGTTGCCGGGACGCATTATTCAGGGTTTGAAGAAAGTCGGTTCGAACAATCCGATTTTCATGCTGGATGAAATCGACAAAGTCGGCGCGGACTACCGCGGCGACCCGTCCTCGGCGCTGCTCGAAGTTCTCGATCCCGAACAGAATTTTTCGTTCAGCGATCATTATCTCGAAGTGCCGTTCGATCTTTCCAAAGTGATGTTCATCGCCACGGCGAATCTGGAAGATCCGATTCATCCGGCGTTGAAAGATCGCATGGAAGTGATCGAGCTGCCGGGTTACACCGCCGAAGACAAAATTCGCATCGCGGAAAAATTTCTGGTGCCGAAGCAACTGAAAGAGCACGGCCTGAATCCGGAGCTACTGGCGTTTTCAAATGAAGCATTGCAACAGGTGATTTCGTCTTATACGCGCGAAGCGGGCGTGCGCAATCTCGAACGCGAAATCGCCAACATCTGCCGCGGCGTTGCCCGAGACGTCGTCGAAGCGAAGAGCAACGGCGCGACCGAGATCGCGGCGAAAATCGTCGCCAAAGAGGATCTTCATAAATATCTGGGCGTCGTCAAATATTTTTCCGACGTCAAAGAACGCACGCGGCGCACGGGCGTGGCAACGGGATTGGCGTGGACCGCGGTCGGCGGCGACATTCTTTTCATTGAAGCGACAAAAATGCGCGGCAAGGGCGCGATGCTGCTCACCGGCTCGCTCGGCGATGTGATGAAAGAGTCGGCGCATGCGGCGCTTTCTTACATTCGCAGCAAAGCGAAGCTGTATGAAATCGAGGAAGACAGTTTCGATAAATTTGATTTGCACGTTCACGTTCCGGCCGGCGCGATTCCGAAAGACGGGCCGAGCGCGGGCGTGACGATGTTCACGGCGCTGATGTCGCTGCTCACCGATCGCACCGTCGCGAACGACATTGCGATGACCGGCGAGATCACGCTGCGTGGCCTCGTGCTGCCGATCGGCGGCGTGAAAGAAAAAACGCTAGCGGCGAAACGCGCCGGCATCGATAAAATTATTTTGCCGGAGAAGAATCAAAAAGATCTCGAAGAAATTCCGCAGCACGTGCGCGATTCGATGCAGTTCTTCTTCGTGAAAGAGATGGACGACGTGATCAAGCTCGCGCTCAGCCGGAAAGTGAAAAAAACAGCGGAAGCGATTGTCGAACCGCCACCACCGCCTTCGTTGCCGCCGCAACAACCGGCAATGGCATAACAAAAAAGAGGCCTTTTGTTCACCTCGAAAACGAAGGCCGAGAATAAATTTCGGCCTTTTTTATTTCAAATTCACAATTTCCCTTGCAAAGTCCGAAAAATTTTTTATTTTATGAATAAAGTTTCCAAGATAATTCAGAAAAATTTAATAAAATCGGACACATGGAATTTCACAGTCTTTTATCGCTTTACAACCCGTGGTGGAGCGATTCCGCATGGCAGGTGGGAGGAGTTCGGCGCGAGATTTTTGACGCGCTGTTCGCTTCTATTGAAACGAATAATTATGTCACCGTTTTAAAAGGGGCGCGTCAAGGCGGCAAAACCTTTGTGATTCGACAGTGCATTTCTGTTTTATTGCAGCGCGGCTGTTCGGCGCAAAATATTTTTTATTTTCTTTTGGATGATCCGGATCTGGCCAAATATATCGAGCAGCATCCCGATGAGTTTGCCAACTTTCTGCGCAACGAAGCAAAAACTCGCGGCAAGCTTTTCGTTTTTTTTGATGAATTCCAAAAGGTCGCCGACATTACGAAGTTGGTGAAATTGTTTTACGAAAGCAGCGCGAATCTCAAATTCGTGCTCACGGGTTCGTCGTCGTTGCTCATCGCCGATAAGATCAGTGAAAGTTTGCTTGGGCGCACGGAAACGTTCCTGCTTTATCCCTTTTCATTCAAAGAATTCGTTTCGACCACCGCCGGCAGTTGGCCATTCTCCTTTCCTTTGGAAACCTGCTCCGAGCCGATGTGGAATTTTCTCAAAGATCCCGCCGCGGGTTTTAAAGAGGTGCAGGAACATTATGCGCAATATCATTTTGCCTATCATCATTTTGCCGCACAACTGCTGCCGCGCTATTTGCTCACCGGCGGCTACCCGCAGGCCGCTCTTGCAACGACCAGCCAGAACGCCTTTTTGCGTTTAAAAGAAATCAAACAGGCGTATCTGGAAAAAGACCTCATCAGTCTGTTGCGGATCGAAAAGCTCAAGGAGTTCGATCATTGCATACAGATTCTGGCTTTGCAGAGCGGCAATTTGATTCAATACACCGATCTGCAATCCGCGGTTGGAGTCAATTATCAAACGATCAAGCAATTTTTGAATATTCTGGAGGCGACTTACTGGTGGTCGCCGTTGCGCGTTTATTCGACGAATAAAATTTCTTCAATTAAAAAAATGCCGAAAGCGTATTTTAACGATCTTGGCGCGCGCAATTTTCTGGCCTCGACATTCGATCAAGCCCAACTCGAAAAAGAAAAGGGCGCGCTGGCAGAGAATTTTGTTTATCTGCAACTGGTAAAATTCAATCAATACCGCCGGCAGGGATTGGAAAATTTGTCCTTCTGGCGCAGCCCGGACGGCAATGAAATTGATTTTATTTTTGAATCGGCGAGAGAAATATTGCCCATTGAAGTGAAATTTCAAAAAGCGCAACAATTGAAAATCCAACCCGGCTTCCAAATCTTTCTCAAGAAAATGGGACTACAACAGGCGGTGGTGGTTTCCGATCAGCTTTTGGAAATGCGCCAGATGAACGGCAGTCAAGTCTTCGTTATTCCGCTGGTGCTGTGGGGCATGCTTTGATATGAAAAATCCTTTTTATTTCAAAATGAATTCCAGATAATTATCCCGATGGATCGTTTGAAAGCTCGCCTCCGGATAGGACGTTTGCCAATCTTGCGGAGGCTTGGCGGCTTTCTTCTGCCATTTCATTTCATAGCCGTAAAGCTTGCCGTCGCGTTCTTCAATCAAATCGATTTCCTTTTGATCGTAAGTTCGCCAGAAATAAAATCGGGTAAATTCTCGCAGATATTCCTGTCGCTTCATCCGTTCCGTGATCACATAATTTTCCCATAATTCGCCGACATCGTTGCGCAGCGTCAGGGGATTGAAATTTCCGATCAACGCGTTGCGAATGCCGTTGTCATAAAAATAGTAGCGGCGGCCTTTGCTGATTTCTTTGCGCAGATTGCGGCTGAATCCGGTCAACGAATAAACGACAAACACTTTCTCCAGCAAATCGAGATAACGTTCCACCGTATTTTTGCTCATACCCAACTGCGTCCCCAGTTCGGTCAACGAGGCTTCTTTACCAAGCTGAAACGCCAGCAATTGCAACAACTGCACAAGTTTGTTGGAATATCTGATGCCCTCGAGCGCAAGGATGTCTTTCATCAAATACGAGTTGACGAGCTCGCGCAAATACTCTTGACGCTGCGCATTTCCGGACATGGTGACCACTTCGGGATAAACGCCGTAAAGGAGTCGTGATTCCAGATTCGCAACGGTTTCGTGCAGTTTCTCAATTTGTGAAATTTCCATCTGGGCTAAGGGGAACAACTTCAAAACATATTTTCGCCCGGTCAAGGGTTCACCGATGTCTTTGGCCAGATCAAATGAAGACGACCCGGTGGCAATGACTTTGATGCCCGGAACGTGATCCACAATGAGCTTGAGATTCAAGCCAATCTTCTCGATATACTGGGCTTCATCGATCACCAACAGCGTGTGGTCGCCGACAAAATTTTTTAATTTTTGCAGAGATTGACTTTCCAAATGTTGACGCACAACAATATCATCGCCATTAACAGAGAGAATATGATCACTCTCAGCCGGATTCTCCTGCCGATAGTTTGCAACAAAATTTTTGATGAGCGTCGTTTTGCCGACTCGCCGCGGGCCGTAGAGCACAACCACTTTTTGTGGGGCGAGCAATTGCTGCAGGTTCTCGACTTGTTTTTGCTGAATATACATTAGCCGAATTTTGCCAAATTTAGTCAGTTTATTGACTGAATTTAAGTAAATTTAGTCAACAAAGCAAGTTTTATCACATTTCTTTTGCCAACTGCCCCAACCTCGCCAGCGCGCGCGCCAACTCCTCCGACCAAGGATGCCCGCAGCTCAGACGGATAAAATTCGGATAACGCTGCTTCGCCGAAAAGAGCGGCCCCGGCGCAATGCTGATTTTTTCCGACAGCGCTTTGCGATACAGTGCCAGCGCATTCACCGACTTCGGCAATTCCACCCACAACAAAAATCCTCCCATCGGCCGCGTCACTTTCGTGCCCGCCGGAAAATATTTGCAAATGGCCTGCGTCGTGAGCTGCACTTGCGTCGCGTAGGCTTTGCGAATGCGGCGGAGATAATGATCGTAGCCGCCATTGCTCAGCATCTCCGCAATCGCCATCTCCAGTAACGGCGCCGTCGCCATCGTGTTCGTGAGCTTCAACCGCTCGACCTGCGTTTTGAATCTTCCCGGCGCGGTCCAGCCGATGCGATAACCTGCCGAAAGCGTTTTGGAGAACGACGAGCACAGCAACACCAAACCGTTTTTGTCGAACGCCTTCACCGGCTTCGGACGATCGGCGCCGTGGTAAAGATCGCCGTAAATATCATCTTCGATCAGCGGAATTTCGTGATGCGCGATCAGCTTGAGCAATTGCTTTTTATTTTCCTCCGGCATGCAACAACCGAGCGGATTTTGAAACGTCGGCGTGAGCAGGCACGCTTTCACCATGCGCTTCTTCATCGCGGCTTCCAGCGCTTCGAAGCAGATGCCGGTTTTCGGATCAGTGGGAATCTCCACGGCTTTCATTTTTAAGCTCTCAATAATCTGAAGAATGCCAAAATAAACCGGTGACTCCACTGCGATGGCGTCGCTCGGCCCGGCCACCGCGCGTAAACATAAATTCAACGCTTCCGTACAACCAAACGTCGTTATGATATCGTTCTCGGCAAGATGATAGCCCCAATCCAGCGCGCGCCGCGAGATTTGATGCCGCAGCGTTTGATTGCCTCGCGCCGATTGATACGTCACCCCGGCATAATTCGTCCGCCGCAAAATCGCGCCGAGCGTGCGATTGAGCTTGCGGCTCGGCAGCAAATCCAGACTCGGACACGCCGCGCCAAACGGCACAATGTCCGGATTCTCCAGCGCCTCGTGAATGCGCATCACCAGATCGCCGACATTCACGTGTGAGGCGGCAAGCGGCGGATGCGAGATCGCCGGTTCCGGCGGCAGCTCGCGAAAACGGTGGCGCACATAATATCCCGATTGCGGCCGCGCCTCGATCACACCGCGATCTTCGAGCAGCGCATACGCCTGCATCACCGTCGAAATGCTCACATGATGTTGCACGCTGTATCGCCGCACCGAAGGGATGCGCTCGCCCGCGCGCAGCGTGCCCTGCTCGATGAGGCCAGTGATTTGATGCGCGACTTGCTCATAGAGATGGTGATCGGCGTTTGTGGTTTTGCTCAGCATGGTTGCTCCGGTTTTGAAACATTTGTAATCAGAATCGTAAAACAGAACAGTTTACCTAATATAAACTGTTCTGGTCACAATTGCAAGTCACTGCATCTGTTCTGATAAAAATAATTTTGTTATATTTCAAAAGTTTTTTAATTAAAACCAAACGACGCCCTAAAATCTTTCGGAGGAATGGCTATGGCAGATCAAGATTTGCGTTATCCCATCGGAAAATTTGACATGAAAGGCGAAGTGACCGACGCGCCGCGTCCCGCCCTGATTCAACAGATTGCCGACACCCCCGCCAACCTGCGCGCCGCCGTCAAGGGTTTGAATGAGCAACAGCTCGACACGCCATATCGTCCCGGCGGCTGGACGGTGCGTCAGGTCGTGCATCACGTGCCCGACAGCCACCTCAATTCTTACGTTCGCTTCAAGCTCGCCGTAACGGAACAACAGCCGACGATCAAGCCGTATGAAGAAGCGCTCTGGGCCGAGCTTTGGGATGGAAAAACCGGCCCCATAGAAATCTCATTACACTTGTTGGAAGCGTTGCACCAACGCTGGGTCATGTTTTTGCAATCGCTCAAACCGGCAGATTTTGCGCGGACGTTGTTGCATCCGGAAAATGGCGTCATGAAAGTTGATACGCTGCTGCGTTTGTATGCTTGGCATGGCCGCCATCACGTCGCGCACATCACCTCACTGCGCGAACGCATGGGTTGGTAACGTCCGGAGTGCGAAGCTTTAAGCCATTGGTGACCGAAACGTAGAAAAAAGTTTTAAATCTTTTGAATACGGATTGCACGGATGACGCGGATTTGCACGGATTTTTATCAACTTCTCATGCCCCAAGTCATAATGCTTCATTTTTAATCCGCGAGAATCCGTGTTATCCGCGTCATCCGTGTTCAAAGCTTTTGTTTTAAAGCTATCCATTTGGGCAAGCGTTTTTACACTTGTTTGGTTGCGGCTTGCCCGCGTTGTCAATTTTAAGTCATCAAATTTTCTCGAAACACCTCTCATGAAAACCCTCGGCATCATCGGCGGCATTGCCCCGGAATCAACCATCGCTTATTATCGCCTGCTCGTCGATTCCTATCGCCAAAAGAATTCTGATGGAAATTATCCGTCGCTCATCAAAAATGAAGAAAATATTCATGGCCTGATTTTAGGCGGAACGGAATTGCCGTTGATTTTACGCGATGAAACTTACAACAAAATTCCATTGTTAGACACCGCCAGAATTCACGTCGAACAGGCGGTAACGCAGCTTTTATCATAAAATGGAGATAAAACAAAAAACTCCGCTGCTCGTGGGCCTCGGCGGCAGCATGCGCGAGAAATCTTATTCCCGCGCGGCGCTGCGCGAGGTCTTGCGCATCGCCGAAGCCGAAGGCGGCGCGGCAACCGAATTGCTCGACGTGCGCGAATTGAATTTGCCAATGTTCGTACCGGATCTCCCCATTGCGGGATATCCTTCCTCTCAGCAAGCCAATATCACTCACTTCATCGAAGCATGTCGCCGAGCCGACGTCATGATCTGGGCTTCGCCCACTTATCATGGCGCCGTCAGCGGGGTGGTTAAAAACGCGCTGGATTTTATGGAGTTTTTGTCTGATGACGAGCCGCCCTATCTGCAAGGCCGCGCGGTCGGCTTGATGACGATACCCGACCCCACGACTTTTGGCGCCATGATCAATGCCGTGCATGAGCTGCGCGCGTGGCTTGCGCCCACGCAAGTGACGTTGAGCCGGCAACATTTCACGGCTGAATTGGCGTTGAACGACGAACGGACACAGCGCCGCTTGACGCGTTTGGTCAACGAATTGTTGGGCTTTGCAAATGCCAATCTGAAATTAAAAGCATGAATGAAGCCGGAGTGCAAACTTTAGTTTGCGCTTCAAATCGCTAGATTTTTGCAATTAAAAAATTTTGTTATTGATTTTTATCCGTTGGTCGTTTTTTCATCCGTTGGAGCAATTTGTTTTATAACCCTGCGTGGTTTGTGTTGCATTAAGGAAAGGATGGATTCAAAAAATTATGAACGGCGTAATCTTCGCGTGGTTGGCATTGTGCATGATCTGGGGTTCCACTTGGCTCTTTATCAAACTCGGTTTGCGTGATCTGCCGCCCTTTACTTTCGTGGGAATTCGTTTTCTGCTCGCTTCCGGCATTCTCGGCCTCGTCATTTATTTTCGAAAAATTCCGTTGCCCAAAGATCGCCGCGATTGGCGGTTTATGGCATGGACGGGATTCTTGTGCTTTACGGTAAACTACGGCTTGGTGTTTTGGGGCGAACAATATATTTCCTCCGGACTCGCGGCTTTGCTCAATGCCACCATGCCATTCTTTGGCATGTTCATCGCGCATCATTATCTTCCCGCCGAACGCATTACGCCCATCAAGATCGGCGGTGTATTGCTCGGCATTGTCGGCGTTGGCTTGATTTTTTCCAATCAGCTCAGCTTGCAGGGAACGCTGGCATTGATCGCCAGCATTGGCATCGTGGTGGGAGCTTTGGTCGCAGCGTATGCGAACGTTCTCATCAAGGTGCGCGGCAAGCACATCGATCCGACGATTATATCCGCCGGCCAAATGCTGTTTGGCTTTCCACCGTTGTTGCTCGTTGGAATGCTCACCGAAGGCAATCCGCTTCATTTGAATTGGACGCCGTTGGCGATTACTTCATTATTTTATCTAACGATCCTTGGATCATGTGTGGCCTTCATGCTGTACTTTTGGATGCTGCAACGAATACAGGTCACCAATGCGCTGCTCTTGCTTTTGGTGATGCCGCTCGTTGCCGTCACGTTGGGCAAGCTCGTCAACGGCGAAGAATTGACGTGGCGAATCTTGGCCGGCGGCGCGTGCATTATTTCCGGCGTAACCGCCACGATCTTTCGGCAAGATATTTCATTAAAAATGAAATTAAACGCGCGGCAAAAAACCGCAACGGAGGCGGCGCATGTCTCCTAAACATTTGCCGGCCAAGCCGCCGCGTTGGCGTGTGGTCACCGCCTTTGCCGCCGTTTATCTCATTTGGGGCTCAACTTACTTGGCCATTCGCCTCGCCGTTGAAACGATGCCGCCGTTTTTGATGGCGGGCATTCGCTTTCTCATCGCCGGCGCCATCTTATATGCGTGGACGCGCTGGCGCGGAACGCCGCAACCAACGCGCGCGCATTGGCTCGCCGCTGCCGGCGTCGGCGGCTTATTGCTGCTTGGCGGCAACGGCGGCGTGGTTTGGGCCGCGCAACACGTGCCTTCGGGATTGACGGCTTTGCTGATTGCCACAGTGCCGTTGTGGATGGCGTTGCTGAATTGGCTGCGACCCAACGGCGTGAAACCGAACAACGGCGTCATCGCCGGCTTGATCTTGGGTTTCATGGGCATCACGTTGTTAATCGGGCCAAGCAAATTGGCCAGCGGACATCATGTTGATCCGTTGGGTGCTGCTGTGCTCATCATCGCCTCGCTATCGTGGGCCGCAGGCTCGCTTTATTCTCGCCGCGCGCAACTTCCCGCTTCACCTTTGCTGGCAACGGGGATGGAAATGCTCGCTGGCGGCGCGTTGTTGCTCATCGCCAGTTTGCTCTTCGGCGAGTGGACGCGATTCGAGTTGAGCGCGCCATCTTTGCGCTCGTGGCTCGCGCTGAGTTACTTGATTTTCTTTGGCGCCTTGATTGGCTTTACGGCTTACATTTGGCTGTTGCGCGTGACCACGCCCGCGCAAGCTTCAACTTATGCCTACGTCAATCCGGTCGTCGCCATTTTCCTCGGCTGGGCGTTTGCCAGCGAGCCTCTCACCGTGCGCACGTTGCTCGCCGCCGCAATTATTATTGGCGCGGTCGTCGTTATCACTTTGCAACGCGCGCCGGTCACTAAAGAAAAAAAACGTGATCAGGATGAACGCCGCATTTTGCCGAGTCCTCGCGTCGTGCCCGAGTTAGTTGAGTAATCCATTAATAGTCAAATCTGTGCAAAAAAGCAAAAATCTTTAACAAAAGAAAACAGAGCAAACAGAGATTATAAAGCCATGAAAGTTTTTCAACCATTATCATCTCTGTTTACTCTGTTTGCTCCTGTGTTAATCTTTTTGGTTGAGGTTTGTCCGCGTTTGGTGTTTATGAAACAAAGAATTTTTGCTTTTATCCGTTGGTCGTTTTTTAATCCGTTGGGAATCTGTTAAAAACTTTTTTGGTTGCGGCTCATCGTTGTGTTGTTGTAATTTAATTTTAAGGAGCATGATCACATGTCCCAAACCCTTTCCACTATGCTGCCGTTGGGAACGCCGGCGCCGAATTTCACTCTCCCCGATACGGCCAGCGGCAGAATGATTAGCTTGCCGGAGCTGAAATCAAATCTCGCGACCGTCGTCATGTTCATTTGCAATCATTGTCCTTATGTCAAACACGCGCAGCCGGAATTGGTGCGCGTGGCGAACGATTACCAACGCCGGAATATTTCCTTTATCGCCATCAGCTCCAACGATATCGCCGCGTATCCGGAAGACGCGCCGGAAAAAATGCGCGAAGTGGCAGCGGCGTTGGCCTATCCTTTTCCGTATCTTTTTGACGAGACTCAGGAAGTTGCCAAAGCATATCGCGCCGTCTGCACACCGGATTTTTTTGTATTCGATCGGGATTTGAAATGCGTCTATCGCGGCCAGTTGGATGACTCCCGTCCCGGCAATGCTATTCCGGTCACCGGCCGCGATCTGCGCACGGCCCTCGATAACATTCTGCAAGGCAAGCCGGTGAATCCGGATCAGCGGCCAAGCATCGGATGCAACATCAAGTGGAAATAAATGAAATGACACAATATTCTATTACAAGTTGAATCTTTGCAATAAAACCAAAGATTTTTACCACCAAGACACAAAGACACCAAGAAAAGTTTGATTAACTTCGTGTCTTCGTGACTTAGTGGTTAATTTGGCTGTGACTCGTCCACATTGGGAATATTTACAAACTAAAGCAAAAAAACTTAGAATAAAATTCTAAAAGTTTTTTGTCACTTTTTTTGAACGCGGATGACGCGGATTGGGCGGATTGATGCGGATAGAACAAAAATAAAAATCCGTGAGAATCCGTGTTATCCGCGTAATCCGTGTTCAAAAGCTTTTTGCTTTGATGCTGTCTCGCTTCTGGACTTCACACTTGAAAATCTGGTGTAGGACGTATGGATTTCGACATTAGCGTCAAGCTCGCGATTTATCGCGTCATTGCCGATACCGGCAAAGCGCCGACCATCTCACAAGTCGCCGCTAAACTTGACAGCACAACAGTTGCTATTCGCGAAGCTTTTCAGCGCCTTTTTGCAAAGCGATTGCTCGTGCTCGAGCCGGATACGTTTGAGATTCGCATGGCGCCACCTTTTTCCGCGGTGCCGACGCCGTTCGTCGTTGCCGCCGCAGGAAAATCGTATTTTGCCAATTGCGTCTGGGACGCTTACGGTATTGCTGCGGCGCTGCATCAGGATGTTGACGTTTCCACAAGCTGCGGATGTTGCGGCGAGCCGATGGCACTCGCGGTGCGTGAAAACAAACCGGTGCAAACTCCCGGCATCGCCCATTTTGCCGTGCCCGCCGCGCACTGGTGGGACGATATCGTTTATACTTGAAAAACGATGCTCCTCTTCCGGTCGGAAGAACATGTCGAACGCTGGTGCCAAATTCACAATTTGCGCCGCCGTCCGCTGGTCTCGCTCGATCAGCTTTGGCAATTAGCCGTGATTTGGTATGCGAATCGTTTGACAGAAGAATCCCGGCGTCCCGGCCCAGATGAGATGGAAGAAATTTTCGCGAGGCTTGGACTGCGCGATTCGTTCTGGCAGGTGCGCCGCTGAATAGAATTGTTAGCCGCGCATCAAACAAAGAGCAATTCGTTGAGTTAGGTAAGTATAATAAACTTGCATATAAGATAGCCCCGAGAAATGGATATAAACCAATTACGACAAATAATAATTGATTGGGCATCACAGATACCATACAAAATGAACGTCTATTTGTTTGGTTCTCAGTCAAAAGATAATGCTACCGAAAATAGTGACATTGACATCGCTGTAGAATTCTTAGATACTCTGTCTGATACTGAGCGTACGCTTTTATGGTTTGATAATCACGATAATTGGGAAAACTACTTAACCAAAATAGTTGGTGTCCAAGTTGATTTAGAATTGTATAGAGGAGATGCATCTCCAAAATTAAAAGCAGCCTTGTCTGAATCATCTATTTTGCTTTACTCATCGTGAATTCATACATTGTTACCCACAGCGTTTTTCACTGGGATAGACAGGGTGAAAGATGACTTCGCTTAATGTTTATACGATTTTAAATCAGTCCAAACTGAACATACAAATGAAAAACACTATAAAACTTAGTCCGGCTCCATCCTAAACTGATTGTCTCAAACAACATCAAGGACGATGCACCGCATCTATTGCTGAAAAGGAACTTGATCATGAGTGAATCTTTGAATCGTAATAAACTAGCAGAGTATGTGAAGAAGGCACAACAAAATGTCGCTTATTGCCCAAATTGTCAACCTGCCGATACCGGCGAGGAAATTTGGGTTTTTGGATCTCCCATGCTAATGGATGAATTTCTGCATGACCACAAGATACCAGAAAAGTATCATGAGTATGTTGCAGAAGCCCTTCATTGCAACAACTGTGGATCACCACTTGGCATGAGTTGTGAAGTCGGTGTTGAATATTTGATTACACCAGAACAATACAAGTTAGAAAAACTTTGGGACTCAAAATGGAAAATCTGGAATTTAAAAAATAATGAAAAGTTCAAAGATTTTTATGAATTCCTTGAAAAATACCCCTATCTTGGAGCCCACCACAATTTAGGGAAGCGAATTCTGAAAATAATCGGTAAATCCCCAAAGTCTAAGCTCGAGAATTCACTTTTTTATCGTGCTGTAAAATGTGAACAAAATGTCGTAATCAATACCGAAAGAATGTATCCACCTAATCCTGAAGAACGTGCCATCACGGAAGGGCGCTATAATCACTTCGGTCAAAGAGTATTTTATCTAGCCAATTCAGAAGAAGGAGCCGCAAAAGAAAAATTAGATGAAACTGAAAATGAAAAAACAGTCTGGATGCAGAAATTTAAAATAAAGCACGTAGATAACATTTTGGATTTGTCGCCTTATGATGACTCCGATAAACTACCTGAACAAATTGATCCAATTACATTTGGTTTAATTTATGGAGGAGTTTTACAACGTCCAGTCATGCGTGCAACCGGCTGGAAACCTGAGTATTTTATCCCAAGATTTATCGCAGACTGCGCTAAAATGTATGGAGTTGCTGGTATACAATTTTTGAACACAAAACATTATATCGGCGACTTTTTGATGTCAAAAAACCTAGTATTGTTTGATTGGTCGAAGGAAAATATTGAACCCGTTGATGAGCCATATGAATACAAACTAATAGAAAGGAAGCCGTTTATTCTTGATCTCTAAAAATTGTTATTTGAGTTGGTAATAAGGAGTTGTGAAGAGAAGTTAAACAAATCATGAAAAAATAATTACATAAAAACTAAAGTTTTATTGTAATGACGACATAAATTCGTAGTAAATGGCAAACTAAGCGGATAACATTGGCTGGCGTGGATTGAGCGACGGCGGCATGATTTTTAATCCGAACGGCCTCGAAGTCGCTCCGCCGCTGAATATTAATTAGACATAAACAACCAATAAACCGGCGGCCCATGAATAATCTGGCTCTCACCTTCATTAGCGCAATCCTCATGGGGCTTGGCGCAACGCTCACTTTTGATCTGTGGGCGTTGTTTCTCAAACATGCCTTTAAGATTACTCCATCCAACATCTGTCTCGTCGGACGCTGGCTGCGATACATGCCAGAAGGAACTTTTAAACATTCAAATATTGTATCTGCTCCACAGAAGAGCGCAGAATGCACGGTAGGATGGATCGCCCACTACTTGACTGGAATCATGTTCGCCATCGCTTTTGTTGCATTCGTCGGCAACAACTGGCTTCAACATCCGACGCTGATTCCCGCAATCGTCTTTGGGATGGTCACGGTCTTGGCGCCATTCTTTATCATGCAACCTTCATTTGGGCTTGGATTTGCCGCCGCAAAGATGTCAAATCCGACGCAGGCAAGACTTCGTAGTTTGATGAATCACACGGCGTTTGGCGTAGGTCTTTACCTTTTCGGATTGTTGGTCAATTGGTTGCTATGACGAATATGCTACGAAATCTGACGAGGCAGGATAAAAACAGCCTTCTCATTCATAGTCCAAAAAGGAGATGAGAGATGAATATTGCGACGAACGTTCTTGAAGCCATCGGCAACACGCCGCTTGTGCAGCTTCAGAAGGTTGTGCCACGCGGCTCTGCCCGTGTCTTAGTCAAGTTAGAAGGGGCGAATCCGACGGGCAATATGAAAGATAGAATGGCTAAAGCCGCAATCGCAGCAGCAGAAGCGAGCGGACGGTTGCAGCCCGGCGGTACTGTTGTTGAGTACACCGGCGGCTCAACGGGAGCTTCACTGGCGCTGGTCTGCGCGGCGAAAGGCTATAAACTTCATATTGTCACTTCAGATGCTTTTAGTGAAGAAAAGATAGGAACCATGCGCGCCTTCGGCGCTCAAATAACCTGTATTCAAAGCGACAATAAGAAGATTACCGAGAAACTGGTGAGAGATATGATTGAAGCGGCTCGCCAGATTAGTCAACAACCAAAACATTGGTGGTTTGACCAGCTCAATAATCAAGATGGCCCGACAGGCTATCACGGGCTAGGCGAGGAAATCTGGGAACAAACCGGCGGAAAGGTTGACGCCTTTGTGCAATCAGTCGGCTCTGCGCACTCGCTTAACGGCGTGGCGAAAGCTCTGCGCGCGCACAAACCGGATCTTTATGTTGCCGCTGTTGAGCCGGCTGAATCAGCCGTGTTGTCCGGCAAGCCGAAAGGCGCCCACAAGATCGAAGGTATCGGCATCGGCTTCATTCCACCTCTTTGGAAGCCGGATCAGGTTAATGAAATCCTATCGGCCACGACAGAAGCATCTAACCACATGTGCCGGCGTTTAGCCCGCGAAGAAGGCGTCTTTGCGGGCACTTCATCCGGACTCAATGTGATCGCCGCCCTTCGGATCGCAGAACGTCTCGGCCCTGACGCCACGGTGGTCACACTAATGATAGATTCCGGTCTCAGATATTTAAGCACGGAAGTATATCGAGGAGAATAATAGAGGGTTTTGTGTGGAATGATCGTCTTTATCGCTATCCACGATTACACCAATGTTGCGCCTAAACTGGTGTCATCTGGCTTTTTCAAAAGTGAAAGGAGTGTGCCCCTTGAATCGCCGTTTTCAGCTCGTTGATGTGTTTCATGATCAGCCGTTTTCTGGAAACCCTCTGGCTGTGATCTTGGATGCTGATGGCCTCTCATCGGAAGAAATGCAGCGGATCACCCGATGGCTCAATCTTTCGGAGACTACATTCCTCCTGCCGCCAACGATTAAGAACGCCGATTATCGTGTCCGTATTTTTACGCTGGAGCGGGAACTGCCATTTGCGGGCCATCCGACACTTGGTAGTTGCCACGCTTGGCTCACTGCCGGTGGCAAGCCGCAAAGCGCTGTTAACATCGTTCAAGAGTGTGGCGCCGGTCTGATTCCAATTCGTCGCAACGATACTCACCTTGCATTTGCTGCACCGCCACTCATTCGCAGCGGGCGAGTCGATGAATCTAAAGTTCAAGAAATTGCGGCGTTTCTTCGCATCGCTCGTTCCAAAATAGCCGAGGCACAATGGGCTGATAATGGCCCCGGTTGGATCGTTGTTCTGCTCGAATCTGCGGAAGCCGTGCTCGCGCTCAATCCGCTCCGCGATTATCCTACCCGCATTGATATCGGCGTCGTTGGCCCATACCCGTCGGGGAGTTCATTCGCTTTTGAGCTTCGCGCTTTTTTTACTGACCACAATGGCAGTGTGGCTGAAGATCCCGTAACCGGTAGCCTTAATGCCTCGACAGCCGAATGGCTTTTGTCAAGCGGTCGCGCCATCGCACCATACACAGCTTCACAAGGAACTCGTCTCGGTCGTGCTGGGCGCGTCTTTGTCACCCAAGATCACACAGCCTCTGTATGGATTGGCGGCAAAACAACCACGCTTTTCTCTGGAGTATGCTCAATCTAATGCACCCTTCGACTTCGCTCAGGGCGACACGTTAATAATAAATTATGGAGAATAACATGAAAAAAATCCAAACCGATAAAGCCCCGACAGCCGTTGGGCATTACTCGCAGGGCATTGCTCATAACGGACTTATTTTTGTTTCCGGACAGGTGGCAACCAATCCGGCGACGGGAGAAAAAGTTGTTGATTCAATCGAAGCGCAAACCGAACAAGCTTTGCGAAACGTTGAAGCCGTTTTACAAGC
>Ga0247727_10006451_pt1 | contig 23086 bp, 19 predicted proteins | sample WisWelCaveWW1625_FD_202498 | JGI IMG/M metagenome (GOLD analysis project Ga0247727, IMG submission 202498) | Biofilm microbial communities from Wishing Well Cave, Virginia, United States - WW16-25 | ecosystem: Environmental > Aquatic > Deep subsurface > Groundwater > Cave microbial mat | place...
TTCGTTTTCTACTTTGCTGTGTCCGTTTGATTTTGTTTTTACTGCTTTTACTGCTGTGGTTGCCATATATAGTTGGTTTTTAAAGTGCGTAAAAGTAAAATTATTTCTTAATTGGTGTGGGACAGTTTGGCTAATTTTAGACGAATGAAAATATTAAATTTTCTTACTAATTTCATAGTCTTATTATGCCTTTTTTTCACAAAAAAATAATACGACAAAAATCCATGATGGGCATCTGGCGCATCACCGAATCTCTGGATGAACTGCTGAGAATGAAAACTTTTTCTGAAGCAGATTTGTCTGCTCTGGATTCCAATCCAAATAAACGCAGAAGAAAAGAATGGCTTGCCGCAAGAATTCTTGTTGAGCAGTTGACAAATGAAAAAAATATTCGAATAATTTATGATGAGCACAAAAAACCTTTTCTTCAAAATTCAAAAAAGCATATTTCACTTTCGCATTCCCGCGATCTCCTTGCGGTCATTGTAGATGAGTCAGAAACCGGAATTGACATTGAGGGTATTGGGTCGAAAGTAGTAAGGATAAAAGAAAAATTTATGAGTACCGAGGAACTTGGTTCTTTGCAGGAAGAAAAACAAGAAGAACAACTCACCATTTACTGGTGCGCGAAAGAATCTCTTTACAAACTTTATGGTAGAAATGAATTAGTATTTAACAAGGATTTGATAATCGAACCGTTTCATTATTCTGAAAAGGGGATTATCAGGGGATGGGTAAAAAATTCTACTATGAAAAAATCGTTCAAACTTCAATACCAAAAACTGATTTCAGGCAATCACAGTTACATGCTGACTCATATCATTAATCAGGATTAGTATATTCGCCACGAAGTATTTGAAATGAAAAACAGCATCTACCAATCTATTCTCAATAGCAAAAAAAAAGGAAGAAAACTTTTTTCCGTCCTCGTTGACCCGGATAAGTTTTCTTCGGGGGTAATCCATAAAGCAGATAAAGAAAAAGTTGATTTCATTTTTATTGGCGGAAGCAGGGTGAAGAAAGAAAATTTTCACCGATGTATTGATATCATTCGGAAACTCACTGATACTCCACTGGTGATTTTTCCGGGAAGCAGAGAACAGGTTTCTGGAAAAGCAGATGCCATTTTGCTTCTTTCGCTCATCTCTGGTAGAAATCCCGATTATCTCATTGGTGAGCACATTCGCGCATCGCGTCAACTTAAAAAATCCCGGCTTGAAATCATTCCCACAGGGTACATTCTTATTGGAGGAGGAAAAAATATTGCCACACAATCCGTTACGAGGACTTCTCCGATAAAAAGTGCGGATAAAAACCTTTCTGTGTCAACCGCCATTGCAGGAGAATTGCTCGGAATGAAAATGATTTACCTCGAAGCAGGAAGCGGAGCAAAAACACCTTTGAGCCCTTTTATAATTAAAGATGTCAGAAAAAATATTTCCTCTCCCATCATCGCTGGCGGTGGAATTGATTCAGCAGAAAAAGCAATTATGCTTTGCAAGGCAGGTGCTGATATGATTGTGACCGGTAATGCTATCGAAAAAGATATTACACTTATAAATGAAATCTCAAAAGCAGTTCATTCATTCAACAGAAAATGAAACTCATTGTAATATCTCCTTCACAAAAAAAAGATTCGGAAATTCCTTTTCTGCTGAATATGTTTGAGCAAGGGTTACCAACCTATCACTTGCGCAAAACAAAATTCTCTACACGCGAATTGAAAAATTTCATATCTGAAATACCGGAAAAGTACCACAAGCGTATTGTCATTCATACCCACCACGAACTTGCCATGACATTCAACCTGAAAGGCGTTTACATTTCACGCTCGCATAAAAAAAGAAAACTCAGAACGTCAATGAGGATGGCATGGTTTAAATTGCGAAAAAGAAAATTACAGGTTTCAGCAACGTTCAGAAGTATTGAAGATATTTTGGATTACGATTCAAAATATGATTATGTGCTTCTCTCACCTGTGTTCGATAGCCTCTCAGGAAATTTCCAGGCTGGATTTACGGAACATACCCTGAAGCATGCGCTGAAATCTACCAAGTACAAAGTTCTTGCCCGTGGCGGTGCTTCGGTTGAAAATATTGACAAAGCCCATGAACTCGGATTTGGCGGGGTGGCATTGCACTCTTCCATCTGGAAAACAAAAAATCCTCTGGAAGAATTCAAAAAGGTAAAAGAAAAATTCAACGAACTGAAGATTCCGATGGAGTGATGGCTTCGATTCCCCCTGTGAGATTGTACAGATTTGTAAATCCAAAATCTTTCTGCAATAATTCAATTGCTTTCCTGCTTCTGCCTCCTCTCTGACAATGAACAATAACAGGAATATCTTTTCGGATTTTGTCCGCATTATTTGAAATGGTTTTCAGCGGAATATTTATTCCATTGATATTAAACTCTGAAAATTCTGATGACTCACGGACATCAATAATTTGAATTGTTTCCCTTTTCTCTATCAATGTTTGCAATTCCTTTGCAGAAATTTCATCAATTAAATTTGATTTTAGCATACAGAAATTTTCATAATCAATCAGCCTGTCAATTTTAAAATTCTCTTGATTTTTTTCGAAAGAAATAATTTTCGTCTGAGAAGTCAACGTATCAAACACAAAAAGTTTTCCTGAAAGGACTTCACCAATTCCAAAAATTATTTTCAGCGCTTCATTCGCCATCAGTGTTCCTATAATACCGGGCAAAACTCCAAGCACTCCAATTTCTGAGCAGTTGGGAGAATCCTTTGGTGGCTCAGGAAAAAGACAGCGGTAAGTGGGTCCATTTTTATAATTGAAAACAGAAACCTGTCCTTCAAATTTATAAATCGAACCAAACACAAACGGTTTGTTCAGCATCACGCAGGCATCGTTCACTAAATAGCGCGTAGGAAAATTATCAGGGCCGCCAATTACCAAATCATAATCTTTGATAATGTCAAGAGCATTCTGAGAAGTGAGCCGTAAGGCATGAGAAGCGAGATGAATGTACGGGTTCTGTAATTGCAATTTTTTCTTCGCTACTTCCACTTTCTTCAATCCAACTTCTTCCTTATTGTATAGAACCTGTCGCTGGAGATTTGTTTCATCTACCACATCATCATCTACAATTCCAATTGTTCCAACACCTGCTGAGACTAAATATTGCAGAAGAGGACATCCCAATCCGCCCGCGCCAATAACCAGAACTTTCGCGTGTTTAAGTTTTTCTTGCCCATCCATTCCGATTTCAGGAAGAATGATGTGACGCGAGTATCGGTTTATTTCTTCTTTACTTAACATTTTCTAATTGATATGTTCTATCCCAATCTTTCCAAACGGCTTCGTATCCTTGCTTGCAAATCATAGAAGCGATTTCCATAGGGGAACGGTCATCATGAATTTCAAACTGCTCCAGCGATTCCCGGGCAGAAGCATAACCTCCGGGATTTGTTTTTGAGCCGGCACTAATAGAAGTTATTCCAAGTTTGATAATATTATCTCTGAACTTCGGGCTTTCTCTTGTGGAAAGAGAAAGTTCAACTTCTTCGTCAAAAATCCTATAGGCACAAATTAATTGTGTGAGTTCTTTATCACTCATTGCCCTCACCCCCATCCCCTCTCCCACAGGAGAGGGGTGTTCGTTAGAATGCGGTCGTAGACGCGGAAATGAAATTGAATACTTCGTTTGCCAGAATTTTTTTTCCAGATAATCCAAGTGCATAGCGCAGAAAACAGAATCTATCCTCCAGTCTTCTAATCCGATTAGAACTCCCAATCCCATTTTATGTACTCCTGCCTTGCCGAGTCGTTCGGGTGTTTCCAATCTATAGGGGAAATTTGATTTCTTTCCTTTTGTATGGTGCTGGGCATAATTTTCTTTGTGATACGTTTCCTGATAAACCAAAACGGAATGGAGCCCGAGCGAAACGAGATATTCGTATTCATCTTGTTCCAACGGCTGAACTTCGATGGAAATATTTGAAAAGAAAGGGCGGATGAGATTGATTGCACTGGCAAGATACGAAACTCCAACCGTTTTGTTCGCTTCACCGGTTACGAGCAGAACATGGTCATAGCCCATCGCTTTAATCACAGAAACTTCTTTCAGGAGTTCCTCATCAGTTAAAGTCTTACGTGGAATTTTATTATCGAAACTGAACCCGCAATAAGTGCAAATGTTCTGACATTCATTGGAAAGATAAAGTGGAACATACATCTGCAAAGTTTTTCCAAAACGCTTTTGTGTAATGCGATGGCTGAGCAAAGCCATTTCTTCGAGATAGTCTGCGCCAGAAGGAGAAATCAGCGCTTTGAAATCTTCAAGCGTGCGTTTTCCCTTTTTGCTCAACGCGATTTCCACATCCGAAGAAGTTTTGGAATAAATGGTTTCCTTTACTTCTTCCCACAAAACTTTATTGAATATTATCTCGAATGACATAGCAGAGCAAATATATGTATTCGCGGAAATAGGTTTTACTTATTTTAATAACTTTGATTACAATTCTTAAACAAAATACATGTTAACAGGACTCCTCCACACCCACAATTTTCTTCGTTACGTTATTCTCCTCCTGATTTTGATTTCCATCGTGAAATCATTCAGCGGATGGATGGGCAAAAAACAATATACGCCAGGCGATAAAAGAGTTGCTCTTTTCACTTTAATCACTGCACACCTGCAATTGGTCATAGGACTTGCGCTTTATTTCATCAGCCCGAATGTGAAAGTCGGATTGGCAAATATGGGCGGTGCAATGAAAGACCCAGCACTTCGCTTCTGGACAGTGGAACACATCGCGATGATGATCATCGCTATCATTTTAATTACGCTCGGCTATTCACTCGCAAAACGCGCGAAAGATGATACCGGAAAGCACAAACGTGTTGCGATTTATTTTCTTATAGCACTTATCATAATCTTTCTTGCAATTCCATGGCCTTGGTCAGCAGTTTCACGTGGTTGGATTCCCGGCATGTAATAAATCACGAATGAAGTTTATTTTCCACCTGTTGCTAACTGCTTATTATTTGTTTGTTTTTTCTTCCTGCGGAAATAATTCCTCAGAAAAATCACAAATAAAAACTGCGGGGCAATCTCTCTACGAAAGCAATTGCACTTCCTGTCACGGTGAAGACGGAAAACTTTGTACTCTTGGTGCAAAAGATCTATCCATTTCAACTTTTTCCAAAGAACAGATGGAAGAAATAATCACCAACGGAAAAAGCACCATGACTCCTTTCGGAAACCTGCTCAACAAAGAAGAGGTAAGCGCGGTGGCTGATTATGTGGAAACTCTGAAAACGAAATGAACCAGCGAAGAGCCATTCTCATAGGCATTATCAATCGTCAGCAGAACGATGTTACCATTGCTGAATATCTCGAAGAACTCTCCTTTCTCGCATTTACCGCAGGTATTTCTCCTGTGAAAAGATTTACACAAAGTCTCGGAAGACCTGACTCCTCCACCTTCATCGGGAAAGGAAAAGCGGAAGAAATAAAACTATACGTTCGGCAAAATAATATTGACGTGGTAATTTTTGACGATGAGATTTCTCCTTCACAGCAAAGGAATCTGGAAATTATTTTTGAAAAAAAAGTGATTGACCGCACCGGTTTGATTTTAGAAATCTTCGCTCAGAGAGCAAAAACTTCTTACGCGAAAACGCAAGTCGAACTCGCACAACTTGAATACCTCTATCCGCGCCTGATGGGAATGTGGACTCACCTTGAACGACAGCGCGGTGGAACAGGAACACGGGGCGGAGCGGGAGAAAAAGAAATTGAAACTGACAGGCGTATCGTGCGGAAAAAAATTCATTTGCTCAAGGAAAAACTAGTTGACATTGACAGGCAGATGTCAACACAAAGGAGAAATCGAGGAGAAATGATTAGAGTAGCACTGGTCGGTTATACAAACGTGGGAAAATCAACCCTGATGAACCTTCTCGCAAAATCTGAAGTGTTCGCGGAAAATAAATTATTCGCTACGTTGGATACCACCGTGAGAAAAGTAGTGATTGACAGAGTTCCATTTCTTCTTTCAGATACAGTTGGATTTATCAGAAAACTTCCGCACCAACTGGTGGAAAGTTTCAAATCCACGTTGGATGAAGTTCGCGAAGCAGATGTATTAATTCACGTGGTGGATATTTCTCACCAGAAATTTGAAGACCAGATAAAAGAAGTAAAAAAAACATTGGCTGAAATTGGCGTAGGCGATAAACTCACTTTTACGGTGTTCAATAAGATTGACGCGCTGAAAAAAAGCGGGCAGGATGTTCAGCGAATAATCAATAAAGAAGAAGAACAGTTCCTATGGAAAGGAGACGAAGAAATTCCCAAAAAAGAAATTACGCTGGATGAACTGAAAAAATCCTGGATCGCAAAAATGTTTGAGCCAAGCGTTTTCATTTCGGCACACACTAAAGAAAACATGAACGAACTAAAGCAGGTTCTTTTTGACCAGATTAAAGACCTCCACATAGAAAGGTTTCCTCACCAACTACCATTTTAGTATTACATTTTTTCTTTTTTACATTTGCACTGTGACAAAAAGATGGAAAATAAAAGAATCTGCTCCTGCAAAAATTGCTGAACATCTTACAAAGGAGGTAAAGGTCAGTCCTGTTGTTGCGAATCTTCTTTATCAACGAGGTATTACCACTTATGATGAGGCTAAATTATTTTTTCGCCCGCAGTTAGAGCATTTACACGATCCGTTTCTGATGAAGGATATGGATAAGGCGATTGCCAGAATTGAAAAAGCAATTTCAGCAGGAGAAAATATTTTAGTCTACGGAGACTATGATGTGGATGGAACAACATCCGTTGCGCTGGTTTACTCATTCTTGAAACAACAAACCCCCTCCAACTCCCCCAAAGGGGGAGAGTCTGCGGGGGGGAGTATTCCGAACTATCATACAACAGACAAGCAAATGTGGAAATTGCTTCATGAGAAAGCAGTTGCTATGAGAAATAATCCTACGCCTGCAGAAAATGTTATGTGGCAAATATTGAGAAAACATGGAATGGAATATCATTTCAGAAGACAACATATTATTGAGAATTGCATACCTGACTTTGTCTGTCTGGAAAAATCATTAGTTATTGAAGTTGATGGAGACATTCACGATTATCAGAAAGAAGAAGATGAGGAGCGCACGATGTTTTTAAACAGCAAAGGATTTACAGTTATTCGTTTTAGAAATGAGGAAGTGATTGGCGATATTGATAATGTTGCAAAAAAAATATCTGATACTTTACAAACTCTTCCTTCTAACAAAAATCCATACGCGCAATCCCTCTCCCCTTTGGGGAGAGAAGGAGTGGGGTCTGTTATTGATTATTATATCCCCGACCGATATAAAGAAGGATACGGAATTTCCACAGCAGGAATTGACTTCGCCAAGGAAAATAATTTCTCTCTCATCATCGCGCTTGACTGTGGAATAAAAGCGATTGACAAAGTTGCTTACGCGAATGAAAAAGGAATTGACTTCATCATCTGCGACCATCACCTCCCTGGAGAAATTCTCCCAAATGCAATTGCAGTGCTTGACCCGAAAAGAAAAGATTGCCCTTACCCTTACAAAGAACTTTCAGGATGTGGAATCGGGTTTAAACTCGTTCAGGCATTTGCACAAAAGAATAATATACCGGTTGAAAATCTTGAATCCTATCTTGATTTAGTTGTCATCAGCATTTCGGCAGACATTGTTCCCATCACAGGCGAAAACAGAATTCTTGCTTACTATGGATTGAAACGATTGAATACTTCTCCGCGCGAAGGCATTCGCGCGATGCTGGAACTGACGAATATGAAAAAAGAACTCACCATCACCGATATTGTTTTTGTGATTGGTCCACGCATTAACGCAGCAGGAAGAATGGAAAGCGGGAAAAAAGCGGTTGAACTATTAATTGCTCCTTCACCGGAAATTGCCATTGAATCTGGGAACTATCTCAACAAAAATAATTCTGACCGCAGAGACCTCGACATTTATACAACTCAGCAGGCACTGGCGATGATTGCTGAAAGCCCAACTCTTCAACAAAGAAAATCGACAGTTCTCTTTGATCCAAACTGGCATAAAGGCGTGATTGGAATTGTTGCCTCGCGCTTGACGGAAACTTATTACCGTCCGACAGTCATGCTCACGCAGTCTAACGGAATTGTATCGGGCTCTGCCCGCTCTGTGAAAGATTATGATTTGTATGAAGCGCTCAGCGCCTGCAGTGATTTGCTGGAACAATTTGGCGGGCATAAATTTGCAGCAGGGCTTACGCTTAAGCCGGAAAATGTGGAAGCATTCAAGAAAAAATTTGAAGAAGTTGTATCTGCAACGATTACCGATGAAATGCTCATTCCTGAAATTGAAATTGACGCTAAGTTAAATTTCAGCGACATCACCCCTTCTTTCTTCAACATCATAAAACAATTCGCTCCATTCGGGCCCGAGAATATGAATCCGATTTTCTTAACTGAAAATGTTTCAGATAAAGGTTACGCGAACATTGTCGGCACAAACCATTTAAAAATGGACTTAATACAAAAAGGAGAGACAATAAAATTTCCTGCTATTGGATTTGGATTAGGGGAACAATATGAATTCGTTGCCAAGAAAAACTCTTTCAATGTTTGCTACCACATCAACGAACAGCAATGGGATGCAAAAACTTACCTGCAATTAAACGTGAAAGATTTGAAGAAGTAATTATTGCTTGATGAGTTTCCCTGAGTAAATCAATTCTCCATTTTCATTTCTCACTTGCAAAAAATAAATTCCATCAGGGTTTGAAGATAAATCAACAGGTACGTTTGACCCTGAATAATTATGTAACTGATGAATTTTATTTCCTAGGGAATTATAGATTTCAAAATGAGATTGTTTCGCTTCGCTAGCAATGACGTTAAACCTGCCGTTTGAAGGATTGGGATAAACAATAAACTGTAAACCGTAAACCGTAAACTCAACGGCTGTAGGATTTGTAATCAGTCCGCAATCCAACTGCCATCCAGAATTTATTCCTTCTGCAGAATATGATCCGGCATAATTGCTCCAGTTGTAAGTGGTGCCGTTAAAATCCTTATCCCATTCCTGAAAACTTTGAAACGGAGTTGAACTTGCACTGAATCCAGAAATCTGTCCAACCAAAGGAAACACGCTGAGCGATGGTGGTGCTAGAAAAGGATTTGTGAGATAAGTTGAAGCGGAAGAATAATTTCCCGTAAGATTCCCTTGCTGTTGAATCGTTGTATTTGTTTGAATGTTTGGAGAGGCAAACACCGCATTACCATAAGCGTATTGTGTGTAGCCGGTATTACAGTTGTAAAAATTAAGTCCAGTTCCTGATGCGACAACAATTGTGTTATGAAAAATATTCATGCTTCTTGGCTGAAAAGAATTGTGTTCGCGAATCTGAACTCCCCAGCCGTTCGCGTCATTGTTCACGCAGATGTTGTTGTAGAAAGTCACATTGCCTGTTGCCTGGAACAATGCTTCCACAGGATTGTTGTAGAAAAAATTTCCATAAACTTCATAATAATCCGTTGAGCCATTTCCGCTTGCTGGAAAATATCCAAGCAAGACATTCGGTCTTGCATTGCCTCCTGTGGAAGAATTATTTGCTTTGCAAAAAACATTTCTTCGAATAATCGTAAATCCCGACTGAGGCATTCCTGGTGCTGTCCTTACGCCAACATTCTCATGCTTTATCTCCATGCAATAGCCAATGGAATTCATCACAAGATTATTTTCAATCAAAGAATTAATCAGCGGTTCATTCCATGTTGAATTTCCAAGGTATAATCCTGTTCCTGCTCCGTCAATCACATTATTTTTTATCCACCAATCCCAGGACGGACATTTCGTGCTGATGCCAACTGTCTGCTGGTTTCCACTGTGACCGATGATATGCAAACTATCTATTGTGATGTGATGCGTCCAGTTATTTGCACTGCCTTCCGCTTTGATGCCATCAACATTTGGAATACTTTGCCCGTCAAGAGTAAAGTTTTTGAAAACCAAATAAGCGCACTGGGTAAGTGAAACAGTATTACAACAGGCATTGCCAATGAAAACTACTGATGACTGTTGCGTTCCAATAAAAACAATTTCATTTCCAGAAGTTCCGGAAATATTATTCAGCGATAAACCGTTCAAGTAATTTCCCGCTGTAAAAAGGATTGTATCGCCAGCAGCGAGCGAAGAAATAAAAGTTGTGTAGTTGGATGGATTAACGGAATAGGTTGCAGAAAAAACTTTCGTGAAAGCAATGAGAAGAAAAAATAAAATAGAATTCTTTTTCACTTACATAATTTTACCGCACGGTAAAATTAATATAAATCGTTCCCCGTGCTTCTTCTCCTGTAGGGCTTTGATTGAAAAGGACTTTATTCAGCAAACCGTCTTTCGCTTTTTTCCATAGTAGAGAACTGGTGGTGGTAGAACCGATGAGAACAGATTCCGCTTTTACAATCTTTCCGTATTTGTCAACAAGAATTTCTACGGCAACAATTCCTGTTTCCTGCGAGTCGTCATAAATGGCGACATCGCCAATCATTTTTCTTCCGCTTCCTTTTAATTTTCCACGAACTCCACCTGTTCCTTCAAAAGGACTGTACACATTTGAATTGAGCGAACCATTCGGGTCACCCTGATTACCTGGCGTGTTTGTGTTACCATCTCCCGAATTTGAACCTGTATTGCTGTGAACTTTATTCAACGCGTTCAATAAATTCTGGTCTGGCTGCGGAGGAGTTTCTTTTGCATCCGGCTTTTTATTTTTCACTACAGGAGCAACTACATTGCTCGCTTCATCACTTGAAAGCATTTCGGAAGAAGTATTATTCTCCGGCTGACTCGCTGCATTTTGCTTTTTGGGGTCATCGGCAACGGGCTGGGTAGAGTTATTATCTCCCATTCCCGCTTCGTCAAAACCAAAATTTACTTCCAATCCACCCATCGGGCTTATATCAAACGGTGGAATAGGCGTTATGAATTTTATGAAAAGAAAAATAATGAAAAGCAAAGTGGTAAAGAGAAGCGTAATGCCCAACGAGATAATTCTATTATTTCTTTCAATACGATATTCCATTGTTTTATTTCAATAAAGATGCGTAGAAACTATTTTTTCCATATCACCCAGCGTTGGGAGGTTTCGTTCCCAAAACCATTTTCACTTTGAGTTTTGCTCCTATCTGCATTACATTCACGAGGTCTTGCACGGTGAGTCCGTTATCAACTTTTAAAATAACTGTCGGCTCTTTCATCTGACTCATGGCGGCAACGAGTTCGCCTTCTAGATTCATTGCGTCAACGGGTTTGTTGTTGAGAAAATATTGCAAATCCTTCGTCACTACCAGCGCGATTGGTTTTGTATCAATCTGCTGATTATTTTTTGAAGACGGAAGATTTATTTTTATCACGCTGGGGTTTACGAGCGTAGAAAGAATCAGAAAGAATATCAAAAGAAAAAACATGATGTCATTCAGCGAGTCCGTGCTCACTTCCGCTCCTTCCTTATGTCGCCTGCGAATTTTCATCTTGAAAATTATTTATTCGGTTCTTGCAACAAATCCAGAAATTCCATAGAAGTTTTTTCCATTGCATTCACGCGCTTGTCCACCATCATCTGGATGATATAAAAACAAATGAAAGAAAAAATTCCGATGGTAAGTCCTGCCGCGCTGCTCACCATCTTCTGGTACAATCCTTCAGAGATAACATCTATCTCAACTGTTTTTGATAAAGATATTTTGTAGAAAATATTTATTACACCGATAATGGTTCCTATGAATCCCATCATGGGGGCCACGCGCCCGATAATGCTGAGGATGGAAATATTTTTTTCTATACGATATAATTCCTGCTGGGCAACTCCCTGCATGGCTTCTTCAATTTCCTTAATCGGTTTTCCAAGGCGGTGCATTCCTTTATCCACCATCATTCCTTGCGGACCTTTGGTGTGTTTGCAAAGAGTTTTCGCTCCTTCAATGTTTCCGCTGCTGAGCATGTCCTTGATATTGTTGATGAAATTGGAATCCGCTTTGCCTGTGCGCGAAATCGTGAGGAATCGCTCAATGAAAAAATAAACGGTGAGTAGTAAAAGAATTCCGATGGGAATCATAACGTATCCGCCTTTCATCATCAAATCAAACAGCGTGAGCGATGCTTGTGTGGGCTGAGTGAGTACAGGCATTGAGTTTGCAACTGTATTTACAACAGCACTTGCTGAATCTGTTGAAGCAGTTACTATCTGAAGAAGGAGTGAACTGAGCATATTTATACCTTATTAGTTATTCTTCCAAAATTACTTTGAACCATTCTTTGAATCAAGCGGAATCATCTGACTTATTCACATAACGATGTTAGTTGGGATTTGTTGCATGTGCTGTCATTCCGAACGCAGAGAGGAATCTCATATTATTGTGAAGAACTAAGAAGGGGATTTCTCGCTTTGCTCGAAATGACATTTATATTTGTATTACTTTTGAATTATGACTTGAAAACTTTTGACTTAACAAAATGAATCCCAACTTAAACCCCGATTCCGAACAACTTTCCGCAGTGGAGAAGGAAATTGAAAAAACACTTCGCCCTTCCGGATTCAGCGATTTCACAGGACAGGAAAAAGTGGTGGAGAACCTGAAAATATTTGTCAAAGCCGCAAAACAAAGAGGCGAATCCCTTGACCACGTTTTGCTTCACGGTCCTCCCGGATTAGGAAAAACAACTTTGTCATATATAATAGGGAATGAATTAGGTGTGAACGTACGCACCACCTCAGGTCCTGTTCTTGAAAAACCAGGCGACCTCGCAGGACTGCTTACCAATCTTGAACCCAACGATGTTCTGTTCATAGATGAAATTCACCGCCTCAACACAACAGTGGAAGAATATTTGTATTCCGCTATGGAAGATTACCGCATTGATATTATGCTCGACAGCGGACCCAACGCGCGAAGCGTTCAGATAAAATTAAACCCGTTCACACTGGTTGGTGCAACTACGCGTGCGGGCTTGCTCACTTCACCGCTCCGCTCGCGCTTCAGTATAAATCTGCGTTTGGATTATTACGATGCAGCACTCATCAAAAAAATAATTCTGCGCTCGGCAAATCTCCTCAACATCGGCATTGACGACAAAGCGTCTGAAGAAATTTCTCGCAGAAGCAGAGGGACTCCCCGCATCGCCAACGCATTGCTCAGGCGCGTACGCGATTTTGCCCAGATAAAAGGTGATGGAAAAATTGATTTGAAAATTGCCGATTACGCGCTCAACGCGCTCAATGTGGACAAGTTCGGACTGGATGAAATGGATAATAAAATTCTCAGCACCCTCATTGAAAAATTTCAGGGCGGGCCTGTAGGTATCACCACCATTGCCACTGCTGTTGGAGAAGAAGCAGGCACCATCGAAGAAGTGTACGAGCCGTTTTTAATTCAGGAAGGTTATCTCAAGCGCACTCCCCGCGGGCGCGAAGCGACTGAACTTGCTTTCAAGCATCAGGGAAAATTTCCGAATCAGAAGACAGGGAATCTTTTTTAGGGCGTTCCCCTCGAAGACTCAGGTCGCGCTTTCCGCTTCAATCTTTTCGCGAAACGCAAAGAGGATTTTTGCTACAATCGCTAACGCAAAAAATATTCAGCATTTATTTCGTACTTCGTATCTTCGTACAAAATTCGTACTTCTGTGGAATTTAAAATAGAACATATAGACAAAGAAACCAAAGCCCGCGCAGGAGAAATTATTACTGCTCACGGAAAAATCCAGACGCCCATCTTCATGCCTGTGGGAACAAGGGGCACAGTGAAGGCAGTTCACCAGCATGAATTGAAGGATGATATTGGCGCGCAAATTATTTTGGGAAATACGTATCACCTTTATTTGAAACCAGGCATTGATGTCATAGAAAAAGCAGGCGGTCTTCATAAATTCATCGGATGGGATTTGCCGATGCTAACCGACAGTGGCGGCTTCCAGATTTTTTCTCTCGCTGATGAACGCAGAAAAACCCAGCCGGGTGCAAAGCCAATGCGGAAAATTTCAGAAGAAGGAGTTAAGTTCTCATCTGACATTGACGGCTCCGTTCATTTTTTTTCACCGGAGAACGTAATTGATATTCAGCGCACGATTGGCGCGGACATCATTATGGCGTTTGACGAATGCACTCCCTATCCTTGCGAATATGATTACGCAAAAAACTCTATGGAGATGACACATCGCTGGCTGAAACGGTGCGTCAGGAGAATGGGGGAAACGGAGAGTAAGTATGGCTATGAACAATCTCTTTTTCCAATCGTGCAGGGAAGCGTTTACAAAGATTTGAGAATTCAATCTGCTGAATTCATCGCATCACAAAACTGCGAAGGCAACGCAATAGGCGGATTATCGGTAGGTGAAGCACAAGACGATATGTTTGGAATGACAGAAATTGTTTGTGATATTCTTCCGAAAGAAAAACCCCGCTACCTGATGGGGGTTGGAACTCCCGCGCAACTTTTGGAATGCATTGCGCTCGGCATAGATATGTTTGACTGCGTGATACCCACGCGCAACGCGCGCAATGGAATGCTCTTTACCTCGCAAGGAACCATTGCTATTCGCAACGCGAAATACAAAGACGACTTATCCCCTATTGACAAAAACGGAACATCCTTTGTAGACAAAAAATATTCAAAAGCATATTTGCGCCATCTCAACATGGCGGATGAATTGCTTGCTTCAAATATCGCCAGCGTGCATAATCTTGCCTTCTTCCTCTCACTCATGCGCGAAGCAAGAAAAAAAATAATTGAAGGCACATTTAAAGAGTGGAAAGAGAAAATGGTGAAGCAGACAGAACAACGTCTGTAACCGCTTCACCACTTCACAAAAAATATCTACTTAACAATTATCTTCTGCGTGTATTGATTGTCCTTCGCAACTCCAACTAATATGTAAATTCCATGCTGAAGTTTATTATCCGCCAAGGACAAAGAGAATTCTCCGTTCAAAATGGATATTTGTTGAGAAAACATTTCTCTTCCAACTGCGTCATAAATCTTTACTGACATGATATTATTTTCCGCAACAAGCATTTTGCCATACAGTACGGTTCCATTTGATGGGTTCGGATAAATTGTCAATTCATTCTCTGTCACACTGAGTCCCTCCTTTGTTGAGATAAACTCTGTCGAAGCATTTCTTTCAGCATCTATAGGAGGAGCAATCGGCAGACAAGAAGTAATTCCTGTTCCACCCACAGAGTTTATTTTCGTTGTACCTATTGAATTTATCTGCGCGATGGTAGGAATAGTTCCCTGCCCGTAACCAGAGTTTGGAAAAACTATGTAGTCAATTATGCCCGATGAAGTGCCTCCTGTTTTCGGATTAGAATTAATTCCTAACTGGTTGGCAAGATAAATAGAACCTTCGCCTAATTTTCCCGCGGGTCCCTGATCAGCAAGAACCGCATAACATCCCAGCCCGTTGGTTGTATTGTATACGTACGCGATATCACCGTTTTGAATTCCGGCAATTGATTTTACCGCGGCAGGCAAAACAAAAAACGGAATTGTTTCTGCATTTACATATCGCAGAGGGTTTGTGGTTGCATAGGCAGAATTGTACAAAGAAGTTGTTGAAACATACATACCCGGATATGGATTGCTTGAATTTTGTATGACAGGATTTCCATTCGCGTCAGTCACAACTCCCCACCAGTTTCCGGGATAGCCGGCATTGGCAGTGTAATCCAACCCGCTGTCGTTGGGCCCGTAAGCGTGAGGACTTCCATCAGCATCCACCGCAAATTTCGCCTTGAACATGATTGCTCCCGATGCATTGTGCTGGTACACATTAAATCCTTCAATAGTTGTCTTGAGCGTTTTGTTGCAATCTACTGCAGGCGGAGGCGGAGGTATTGAGCCGGAAGAGAAAGTCATTTTTGTATTCGGACGATAAAAACTTTGTGTGCCCATGCTTTGCGCACAAACACCACCACTTGATAAGTCCTTCCTGTAATACAACGCCATGTAATTGGCATAACTTGTAGCGAGAACGGATGAGTTGGAAGTGTAACTGCTGTTGTTCCAGCAAATCGTGATTAACAAATTGCCCATTCCGTTATATGCGAATGGCGTGCTGAAGATATAGTTGTTCCATCCCGCCACTGCGGTTGCTGTTCCTGAATAAACAGTTGTAGAATTTGTTCCTGTTAAAAAAGTTGTGCTGGTAAAAGAAGCATTAGAAACATGCCCAAGCGTGAGCGTGAAGCCGTTCATGGATTGTGCCGCTGCGGATGAAACCTGAAAAGCCAATGATGTGATGTTCGGAGTCGCGGAAGTCCATCCTGCTGCTGTAAGTTCTGATTTTGTGATGATATATTCTGTGCGCTCATCCATATAAATGGTGCTGTACGGATGCGCGGAGTATGCGCTCGTTCCGTTTCCGACAGTAACCGTTGCAGTGGTAGTTGTGGGAACTGCAGTTGTAGTGAAAGTTGCAGAAGAAGAATAAGCACTTGTTCCACTGGAGCAAACCGTTTGCGCCTGAAATTCATAAGCGGTAGAAGCAGATAATCCAGAAACAGATTTCGAATTTGTTGTGGAAGAAGTTGTTGTCCACGTTGAAGATGCCGTTGGTTTGTATCGTACATTGTAACTTGTTGCTCCTGAAACCGCGCTCCAATTAAGCGAAGCGCTGCCCGATGTAACTGAACTTGCAGAAAGTCCTGATGGAACTCCGCAAACAATAACCGCAGGAGCAGTCACGCAAATATTAAGGGTAGAGGTGGAAGGAGTTGCAGAGCCATAACTGTAAACTCTTATATAATAGGTAGAGCCGACAGTTAATCCGCTTGCATTTATTTTTTCTATTCCTCCGGGACCACCACCGTTATCCGAACATCCGATTTGCCCGCTGCTGCAGGAAGTGTATAAAGAAAGAACTCCATCCAATCCTGAAGAAGGGGTTAACGTTACTGTGCTTGTTGAAGCGGTTGCCGTGAATTTATACCACACATCTTTCAGCGAAGAAGAACTGGAAACATCGCAACTCGCTTTGGCGAGTCCGCTTATTGTTGCGTTAGTGATACTTCCCGCTGTAGAAACACAAGTTGTATTTGGAGTAAGAGAAACAGAGGCTGAACAATTATCATTTGTAGGAGGAGTTGGAGGGGGCGGTGGAGGTAAATTGTTTATCAAACTGTAAAAGTTGCTCCAGTTCCAGTTTGGTCCCGGGTCAACTTTTCCATTAGTAATCGCAAAGTGCTGATGCCCTTTTATCTTTATGCTTGTTGAAAGCGTTTGCTGGCAGTTGCAGGCAGGTCCGTTGTAAGCAGTTGTGGGATTAATTCCATATCCGCTGTTGCAAATATCCTTCACAAGATTTGCCGATGCATTGTACATGGCAGTTGTGTACCAGCCCGTTTGCTGAGCGTATCCTTCGTGCTCAATGCCGATGGTGTAACTATTGTGATTGGCAACATGCTGGGCAGTGTTTGACTCAAGAACCATTTGTGTTATCTGTCCGTCAGACGAGCGCACCACATAATGGGCAGAAACATTCGCGTTGCAGTTCTGAAACCAGGAAATGCATCCGGCATAACTACCCTCAACATCATGAATGGCAACTGCTGAAATTGAATTTGTGCGGCCTGTAGAATAATTGCATGATGCCGCTGCATTCCAAATAGCAGGAGCGTAATCCGATGACATCACAGAGGGAGGATCGGTTTTCTTGAATGTGTTTCCGTTGTTATCATAAACTTTCTCATCCGAAACTGTTACATGCGATGAACTCAACACTTTGTAGTTTTCTTCTCCGAAATAAGAATGAAGGTCAAGATTGTAATTCGGGAAATTATACTTCGACTGAAAATCCGCATCGTTGAGAAATGTGAGATAAGAATACAACTGTGTGTTAAGGGCGAAGGTTTGTCCTGCATCATTGTGCGGAAGTTCGCTCAGCAGGATTAATGCGCTGGAAATATTTTCAACACTGTTTGTTTTCTTATTGGTTGAAGAACTCATCACCGCATCCAGCGCACTTGCATACGCGAGAATATTTTTTTCGGGATTATTTATTATTTCATCAACCGTAACTCCTGAAAGATTTGAAACCAATTCAAGATTATTATTGAAATAGTTTTTCCCATCCAATATCAACCCCATCACTCCATACGCACCCGACATTCCCATACAGTTTTCCGCATCGTCCGCATTATGGGTAACATGATGAATGTGCGTGTTGGTGTAAGCCACCGCCTCCAGAATTCCTTTTGGAATGGAAGGATGCTGCTGATATGTCTGCTGGAAATAAGCGCTGTAATCTTCTGTTGAAATACTTTTGTTCTGCTGAGAAAAAGAAATTATTGGAAGAACCAATAATGCGAGTCCCGCGAAAAGCGGGATCAGTCCGTTGGCTGAGAGAGTTGTTTTCATTGCAGTTGTTTTAGCCCTTTCGGGAATTGTTACGTAAAGGAAAGCCCGTTAAAAACCAAAAGCAAGTTTTAGATAATGATATGTTAGAAGTTTAAATGGTGCAGATAACAGATAAATACAGATTTGAAGAAGATGTACAGAGGAAGACGCAAAACAAAACAGGGCATAACTTAAGTCTTACATTGAAAGAATCGTGTCTTACATGGAAGGAATCGGGTGTTACACTGAAACAATCGGGTGTTACACTGTTAAGTTGGGGATGGGCTTTTATTTCACCACGCTCACATGACCAATGTAATTGTATTCCTTTTTGAATACGCTGGTGAACTTCACTTTCCATACATACACATCTTCCTGCACAATTTGCTCCGAACTTCCTCCTCTCACTCTTCCGTTCCACCAGCAGGGCTGTGTTTGAGGCAGGTCATTTATATCGCAATGGAAAATCAGATTTCCCCAGCGGTCGAATATCCACATTTCATATTCTGTGATTCCGATTCCTTTGCCAAAGAAAAATTCATTGTCGTTATCACCGTTCGGAGTAAAGCAATTGGGAATGTAAAAAGCAAAATCTTTTATCTTCAGCGGATGCTCCACGGTATCCACGCATCCGTATTGCGAAACCACGATGAGCGTAATCATATACGTGCCTGTGTCCCCGTAAACATGAATAGGATTCTGAATGCTGTCCGTGCTTCCGTCTCCCAAATCCCATGCCCAACTAACAATTCCGCTTATAGAAAGATCAGTAAAGAAAACCGCATCGGTGAGTGTAACAGTAGGACCCGGTATATATGAAAACTCCGCGATCGGCAGCGGATGCACCAGCACAGCAAGTGTGAGTACACTCGTACAATTATTATTGGACGTAACGCTTAACGTAACATTGAAAATGCCATCGGATGAAAAAGCGTGCGATGGATTCTGAAGCGAAGAGGTGTTGCCATCCCCGAAATTCCAATTCCAGTTGATAATGTTTCCTGCCGGGATAGATGAGAGGTCAATAAATGAGGTTGTATCTCTCAGGCAAACAGTATCAGCAGCAAAATTCACAATGGGAACGGGATATACAGTAACCGTATCCATCACCGTGTCCTTGCATCCGCCTGCTGAAGTTGCAATCTGCGTTACAATGTAAGTGCCGAAACCTGAATACGAATGCGATGGGCTTTGTGAGGTGGAAGTATTGCTGTCTCCGAAATCCCACTGCCATTGCGCGGCTCCTGCGGAAGCATCGGTGAATTGCGTGGGAATATTAAGACATTCATTTGGCGCGGTGAAAGCCGCAATGGGAAGCGGCAAAACAGTGACCTGAAGAATGGTTGTGGTCGCGCAAGTGTCGCTGGATATTACCGTGAGAATTACATTGAATGTTCCTGAAGCAGTGTACGTATGGCTTGGATGCTGGGCATTGGAAATATTATTGGGACCGGAATTGGGATCGCCAAAGTTCCAATTCCAATTAGTGATTGTTCCGGAAGTGATAGTTGTTAAGTCGGTGAAAAGGGTTGGATTGCCGAGGCAAACAATGGTCACACTGAAACTGGCAATAGGAAGAGGATACACTATAACGGGCTGCTGCAAGGTATCCTTGCATCCGAAAGAATTTGTGGCAATGAGCGTAACGGTATAAGTTCCCGGATTATTATAGGTGTGAGATGGATTCTGCAGAAGAGTATCTGTTCCATCGCCAAAATTCCAATTCCAAGTTGTGATTGTTCCTGTTGCGGTGGTTGTCTGGTCGGTGAAAATTGTAGGGTTGTTGAAGCAAACAGCAGGCGCGGTAAAAAGAGGAACAGGAAGAGGATTAACAATTACAAGTTGTGTAATACTATCGGGTATGCAACTATATGTTGTATAAATAACAAGCGTTACGCTGTAAGTGCCCGCTGCGGAATAAGTATGAGCCGGATTTTGTGTGGAATCAAATGGTGAGCCGTCACCAAAATCCCATATCCAGTCTGTTACAAATCCATATCCTGCTGTGGAGCCATCAATAAAAACAGTTGAATCGCCAAGGCATACCGTGTTATTAATAAACTGTGCTACATCCGGAGTAATGGATTCGCACAAAGCATATTCATTGGGATTATAACTGTTTTGTATATAAGCAGGAGCAACTCCTGTCGGCAATGTATTTAAGGTATAAGGAAAAGGGGTTGTGGTTGGGGTTCCTGTTCCCGTTATGGTTGCGGGGGTTGTTTCATTACAGCCGCTTACGCCTAAACTATCTGTTTTGATAGCATAGGCATCAAAATCCGGAGCGAAACTTTGTGAATATCCATCTATATAATATCCGTGGTCAATGGGGGATTGCCTGACGCTTTCGCCTTTTTCCCTGGCAACTCCTCCGAATGTTTTTGACCAATTAAGATTTCCCAGCGAGTCAGTTTTCAAAAGATAAACGTCCTGCTCTCCGAACCCAAAACTAAAAGTCCATCCTACAATTGCGAATCCTCCGTCAGCAGTTACATCTAAACCGCGGGGCTGTTCATCAAGTGCTCCTCCATACGTTTTGCTCCATTGAACATTTCCGCTTGGATCTAACCTCAGCAGCCAGATATCCGTGCCATTCACTCCGAAAGAACGTGTGGTAGTAACAATGGCATATCCTCCATCGGGAGTTTGCTGCCCGTTGGTAGTGAATTCGGGATAAACTGCGTCATTGCCATCATCATTAGGACCTCCATAAACATTTGCCCACTGAACATTGCCGTTGACATCTGTTTTTATTCCCAATGCATCCGCATCAGCATTAACCGACCCTTGCGAATATCCTGCGATGAAAAATCCTCCGTCTGTGGTTTGTTCCACGTAGTGAGAAAATTCATTTCCAGGTGCAACAAATACCTGCGACCATTGCGTGATGCCGGCTGCATCTGTCTTCAATAAAAAAACATCCCGGCTGGCGGGAGTCGGGCTATCGGTTCCTCCGGTTACAATATATCCTCCATCGGTGGTCTGCTGCACATACATTCCCCAGTCATTACTGTTATTTCCATACGCGTTGTGCCATTGATAATTTCCGGCAGCGTCTAATTTCATCAATAGTATTGAAGGTGTGTTCCGAATGAGCCCGCTAACAATAAATCCTCCGTCAGCAGTTTGCGCGACACACTTTCCTCCGTCCTGACCTACATATCCGTATGTATTGAAAAAAACTGTGTTGCCGCAGGCGTCACGTTCATAGACATACACATCGCAATCGCCCGCGCCCGAAGATTGATGCTGGCCTGTTACTACATAACCGCCACCTGTGGTGAGGGAAAGAGATAAGCCACCGTTCATTCCTGCTGCCTGGAAAGTTCGCTGAAATGTAATCTGCGCTGATACTTCAACTGCGGACAGCAAAAGCAAAAGATAAGCAAGAAAAAAAAACAGCGGCTTATTTTGAGGAGTACGCTTCAAGCAATAATTTTTTTACTTCGGTTGATTTTCAAATGGTTTACTATCCACAAGAACATTCACTGTCTGTGCCGGGAATCCGCATCCCATTGCCATTGTTACAATTTGCTCTTTGGTAATAACGCCTTCGGGAATGTTGAATAGAATGCTTGGGTTTTTCATATCCACATTATAATCCTTGATGCCTTTAAGCCCCATTAATTTATCCTTCAGCCTCGGTGGAAGAACCGGGCAATTAAGTATGCCCATTCCAACTTCTATCTTATAATAGTTCAGAGGTTGCTTTGAAGCGGAGGATGTGGTGTCCTGAGCAAAAGAAGGTATAGCGGTATATGGTATAAGGCATAAGGTTAGAACTGCTGTGAGAATGATGGCTTTGGTTTTCATATTATATAAGACGTAATAATTAGAAGTGGGTTGCCTGTAAAAAGAGTGTAAAGGAATGCAAATGTTTTATAATACGCAAATCGTGTAGTATATTTTATTAGACACCCAAAATACTGCTCTAACACAATACATCTATCTCACTAATGAAACATTCCCCTGCTTGTCAATTGTTTTTCCGTCAAGGAAAATAATATGAAGGTAATACGCCACTACCTGCGTATCCATGATTTTGCCTTTGTGCGTTCCGTCCCAGGTTTCGGAAGCCTTAATGCTTTCAAAAACGTTTTCTCCCCATCGGTCGTAAATAACGAGTTTATATTCGCTGATGCATCGGATGATGTCGTCAGGAAAAATTTTCAGCACATCATTTTCATTATCTCCGTTTGGAGAAAATGCATTGGGCAGGTATATATCTCCGCAGGGAGGAATATCTACCGTAATATTTATACATGCATTTGCTGTGCAGCTGTTGGCATCGGTAACAAGTACGCAGTAATTGGTGGTAGAGGCAGGAGAGGCTATGGGATTAGAACAATTGCTGCAGCTTAGTCCTGCACTTGGTGTCCATGTATAATTTCCTCCTCCTGTGGCATTTAATTGCGAACTGCTTCCCCATGGAATAGTAGTAAGTGTTGCAGTAGCAGTAGCGATGGGACTGGGGGCTTGTGTTACTGTTACTGTTTGTGTCAAGGAACAAGCTCCGCTAGCATCGGTAATAGTAACGGTATAGTCGCCTGCACTTAGGTTGAAGATTTGCTGAGTGCTTAATCCATTGCTCCATAGATAAGTATAAGGCATTGTGCCTCCGCTTGGACTGGCAAGAGCAGTTCCATTGGGAGTTCCGCATCCTGTTTGAGTGGCGGTTACTGTGGCTGTAGC
>Ga0247727_10006452_pt1 | contig 23085 bp, 21 predicted proteins | sample WisWelCaveWW1625_FD_202498 | JGI IMG/M metagenome (GOLD analysis project Ga0247727, IMG submission 202498) | Biofilm microbial communities from Wishing Well Cave, Virginia, United States - WW16-25 | ecosystem: Environmental > Aquatic > Deep subsurface > Groundwater > Cave microbial mat | place...
GCGTCGATCAGAGTCTGGAGGTGCGTGATGATTTCCGGCGTGAATGATTGATTCGAGATCGTCACGCCGATAAGATAAAAAATCTTTTGGTCTGTGTCCAGTGAAATATTTATGGGACATGGTCAGCACAATCAGAAATAGAAAAATCTTCGAAGTTTATTCACAAGAATTGAATGAATGGGTAGGATTGGAATCGACTATTTTGAAACCCGTGATTCGCAGTGGCAATATTGGTCGATATTGGACGGAAATTAAGGCGCTTGTTCTCTTTCCGTATGAAGTAGCGAATAATTCGGCAAGGATCTTTTCACAGGAAGAAATGAAAAGCAAATATCCGCTTGCTTGGAATTATTTGGCTCGTAACAAAAAACTTCTCGAAGGGCGAGAAAAAGGTAAATTCCAAGATGCGCAATGGTATCGTTTCGGACGGACACAAAATCTTGGAATATGGGAGCAACCCAAGCTCATGATTCCGTACATGATCACTGAGTTGGCGGCTTTTCTTGATCGCTCGAACAATTATTACTTCATCAATGTAACTACCGGAGGATACGGCATAACCAGCGGCGAATCTTCAGGAAGCTACGCCTATTTGTGTGGCTTATTGAATTCCCGCTTGCTCGATTTCTATTTTAAACGCATCTCTACAAATTTTCATGGCGGCTACTTTGCCGCCAATAAACAATATATCGAACAACTCCCCATCCGCCCGATCAACTTCTCCGACCCCGCTGATAAATCCCGCCACGACCGCATGGCGGCATTGGTTGAGCGCATGCTGGCGCTGCACCAGCAAAAGGCCGCGGCCAAAATTGCGCACGAGCAAACCGCGCTGCAGCGCCAAATCGAAGCCACGGACCGGCAGATCGACCAGCTTGTGTACGAGCTGTACGGCTTGAGTGAGGAAGAAATCAAAATCGTGGAAGGACAGGAATAAACATTTGCTTGCCTTGTCGCCATGAGATTTGTATTTTGCTTCATCATATTAAATGATGGAGATATATCATGAGCTTACAGGAAATCTTGGCCGATATTCACGCGCTGGAAGAAGAGCTATTAAGGCTTGAGCGCAAATACGGCATACGCTCGGAAACTTTTTACGCGGCCTATCAAAGCGGCGAAGAGCCGGAAGACGAAAATTGGGTTCTCGATTTCGGTGAATGGGCCAGCATCTATCGCACCTGGCTCGCGCGCCAGGCCGAGTATCGCAACGAATTACAACGGATGCAACGACAAGCCCCGAGCCTCGCAGGCCTGATTCGAGTGGCAGCCGCATGAACGATCCGTTACGAACCATCGAAGATTATGAGTTTTTTTTATATGCGCTACCGCAGGAATTTCCTTCGATTCTTCGTTCGACAGTGACTTTGGTTCGCCTCGGCGCGACACTGGCGCGAGTGGCTGGTGAGTTGCATTTCGGCAATGACGTACGGGTGATGATTCGTGAACGAATATTGTATCATCGTCTTCCTGCGGTTATTGACTGGTATGGGTATGAAGTTTGGCATGGCGAGGAGAAACTATTCTGGTACGATTCGCAACCTCATCCCAACGATCCCACCTTGCAGAGCACGCACCCCCATCACAAGCATATTCCGCCCGACATAAAGCATCATCGTATTCCCGCACCGGCGATGAGTTTTACACAACCCAATTTGCCGGCGCTCATCAACGAGATTGAATCTCTTCTGCCAAAGATTCAATCTCGGAGTTGACTATTTCCGCCACGACCGCATGGTGGCATTGGTCGAGCGCATGCTGGCGCTGCACCAGCAAAAAGCCGCGGCCAAAATCGCGCACGAGCAAACCGCATTGCAGCGCCAAATCGAAGCCACGGACCGGCAAATCGATCAGTTGGTGTACGAGCTTTACGGATAACTAAATTTTTATCTCCTGCGCACTATGTGCGTCAGCGCTTCTCCGCCAGGGTTTGCAAGCGTGCGTGAATGAAAGGCGTGTCCGGCTTCCATTCCGGCGCGCGCAAACCATTGGCCAGCTCATAACTCAACGCGAACAGCAACTGTGCATGCTGTTGCGCGGCGGCGAAATTCAAGGGCTGATGCAAATCATCGGCCGGCGCATGATAAAACTGCTCGCCCCATTGCAGAAAACGCTGCCAGCCCTCCTCTTTGGAAGTGTGGCGATAATCCAATCCTTCCATGACTAAAAGCGATGGAATGCCGGCTTGCGCGAAGACCACTTGATCGGAGCGCGCAAACGGCTGCGTGCCCGTAAAATAATCGGGCACCGCCGAGAGGCGCAGGCCCAATGCCGCGGCCACTTGTTGCAGGCTTTCTTGCAACGACGAAAACTCGGCGCCCACGGCGGCAACGTCGTTGAACGTATCGAAGAGCGCGAGACCATCGACGTTGATATTCGCGATCGTGCGATGCAAAGGCACAATCGGATGCTCGACGTAATAATTCGATCCGAGCAAACCCTTCTCTTCTCCGGTGAGAAAAAGAAAAAGCAGCGAGCGCCGGGGGCGCCCGGACAATGCCGTTAAAGCTCGTGCAATTTCCAACACCGCGGCCACGCCGATGGCATTGTCGAATACGCCGTTGTAAATGGAATCGCCCTGCACCGCCGTGCCGACGCCGAGATGATCGTAATGCGCCGTGAGCAGAACGTAGGAATCTTTCAACGCGGAATCGCTGCCTTCCCACCCGCCGATGAGATTGTGCGCGAGAAAGTCGCGCTGCTGAAACACGCCGCGAAACGAGGCCGAAGTTTTGAGAGAAAAACTGCGCATGGCGTGTTGCGCGTCCAGATCGAAAACCTCTTGCAGCGAAAAGGCCGCGTCTTCAAACAAAACCCTGGCCGTTGCCGGGTTCAGCAGGATGCTCAAATTATTCGTGGCGGAGGAGAGCAGCGTCACGTCTTCGAACGCGAACTGCCGCGCCCAATAATCCCACGTGCGGCCGCGTTCCTCGCGCGGCAAAGGAATCATGATGCTGCCGCGCGCGCCGCGGGCGATCGCCATCATTTGCTTGTAAGCCGGAAAAGCATACAAAGTTTGCGTCTCGCCGGCGAAATAATTTTTGTCCTCCGAAGCCGGCTCGCCCGAAAGAAAGACCACGATTTTGCCTTCCACCTCCATCGTTTGATAATCATTATAATCATATTCCGGCGCGGTAATGCCATAGCCGACGAACACCAGCGGCACAGGCTTGGGCACGAACGTTTGCGCGCCGGAATGATAGAGCAAATAGTCTTTGTTCAAAGACAACGTGGTTTCGCCGCTTTTCGTGACGATTTGCAAACGCGATTGCGGCAACGGCCGGCTGCCGTGCATGGGAATGGCTTGCAGAAAACCGCCGTCCTCGCCCATGGGCTGCAGGCCCAGTCGCGCGCATTCCGCGGCAAGATATTGCGCGGCCCGCTCGCCGCCGCGAGTGCCGGTGCCCCGGCCTTCGAGCGCATCATCGCCGAGAAATTCAACGTGTGCGCGCAAGGCTTGCCGGGGAATGATGGCAACAGAATCTGCATTTGCCGGCAAAACGCCTTGCGGCTGCGAGTATAACGAGAGAAAATCAAACGCGAGAACGACGATCGTCCCCTTCCAAAAAAAGCGGCGAATAAAAATGTTCGATAGAGAACCCATCTTCATTCACAATTATGCTGGTCAATTCATCCGGGAGAAGGGCGCTTCCAGGTAACACGTCATGCGGTAAGCATCTTTTTCAAGCATGGAACCCTGCTCGCTGCTTAAAAAGTTCCTTACAGGATGACAGCCCGTTTTATAGCATTTTCACTTCGCTGCATTCCCCGTTCATTTGAACTTCGAACACCACCGGCAGATTGTCTTTGATCGCCTGCTCGTGCGTGATCAAAAAAATCTGGCGAAAGTAACCGCTCAAGTGCTGCAACGTGGCCAGCAGCAAAAATTTCCTCTCCTCATCCTGCGAGCCGAAAATTTCATCGAGCACGAGGGCTTGCAACGGCGGCCGGCCCGAGCGCTGGGCGATGACCTGGCTGATCGCCACGCGCAGGCAAAGATTCAACAAATCCTGTTCGCCGCCGGAAAAGCGCTCGAGCGCGTATCTGTGATTTTGATCGAAAAGAAAAATGTTATAAGATTCATCCAGCTCGAGCAAAGTATAACGGCCGTTGGTCGCCAGGCGCAAAATTTCCGAAGCGCGGCCCGCGATCAACGGCCGCAAGCGCCCGGCCATCTCCGCGCGAAAAGTTTTGAAGTGCTCCTGCAAAGCCTCCAACAAATTCATTTCGCGCTCGGTTTGTGCGATCTGCGCCGCGCGTTCCTGCGCTTGCGCAAGCATGGCTTCAAGCTGGCTGACACGCGCTGCCAACGCCGCCGCCGCAGCCTGCGCTTCACCCGCCAATTTCTGGCAGCGCAAATGCTCGGCGCGCGCTTCATCATAGGCGCGCTGTCGCGCCCAATAAAGTTCCTCGCGGAATTGCAGCGCGGCGATTTCGTTTTTCAAGCTCGCCCCGGCGGCATGCAATTCTTGCAGCTTGTTTTGTAATTGCGCCGTGCGGCCCTCCAACGCCGGCAAGTTCGCGGCCAGGCCTTCGAGATGAAGCAACTGGTGCACTTTTTTTTCCGCCGCTCTCAACTCAGCCTCGGCTTGCTCATAACGCGCTTGATCAAAAACAATAACGCCCAACAACAGCATGTCGTTTTGCACGGCCGCAAGCTGTTGTTGCAAAGCGGCCAGATGTTTTTGCACTGCGGCCAGCCGGTCCTGCTGCTGGCGAAATTTTTCGCGCTCGGCGCTGAGCCGCTGCTTTTCTTCCTGCAGCGCTTTCTCCACGCGCTCGGCTTCTTGCAAGCGCATCATCGCCGCTTTCTTCTGTTCGGCAAAAGCGGAATATTCCTGCCGCAAAGCTTGCAAATTCTTTTCGAACTCCGCCATGACCGGCGGATAATGCTCCAGCAGAGGCCGCGTGCATATCGGGCAGGGGCTGTCCGGGCCGAGCGTGTGCACGCGCTGCATTCTTTCCTTCAATTCCTTGCCGCGCGCTTCTATGGCGCTTTGTTGATTGGACAAAATTTTTTCTTCTGCGCGGCATTTTTGCAAATGCACTTGCGCTTCCTGCCGGCGCGTTTCCGTTTCCCGGTCTTGCTGAGCTAGGGCTTGCAAGCCGGCCAAAGCGTGTTGCAAAGGCGCGGCTTCATTCTGCAGCGCAGCGACTTGCTCCGCCAGATTGTTTGCCAGCTTTTGTTTGCCTTCCCGTTCCATCAAAGCGCTGCGCTGCGCTTCCAAAGCCTCTTTCTCGCGCCGCAGCTTTTCCGCTTCCGGCCGCGCGGGCTGCAGAACGGCAATCGTCGTTTGATGCGCCGCCAATTCCTGCTTTTCTTTTTCCGTATGCTGAATTTGTTGCTGCACCACCTGCGCTTGCCCCTGCGCGTTTTGCTGTTGCGCCGTCAATCTCTGAAATTGATCGCGGCGCCGGCTTTCTTCTTCCCACAATGCGCGCTCGTTTCCGGCTTGCTGCGCCCAGTGTTGTTCCTCTTTTTGACGAGATTGCAGCAACTCTTCCGAGACCGCGCGCTCCACCTGCAATCCAGACAACTGCTGTTGCAACTCGACGAGGTTGGTTTGATGCGCGCGCGCACCTTCTAAAAATTTGCGTTTTTGATTGGCGTCGTCGAGCACGCGCTGGCGGGCGAGGTCGATGGCTTCCAAATCGATCAAGCGGCTCACCAGCTTGCGCCGCGGCTCGTCGGTGAGCGTGCTCAACGCCGCGAGCTCTTTTTGCTTGGCGAAAATGGAGACTTCGAAGGATTTGTAATCGAGGCCGAGCAGGCGGGCAATCTCGGCGTTCACGCCGCTCTCACGCACCGCCATGCTTTCGCTTTGGCCGGCGCGATACAACACGGCTTCAATCGCCCCATTCGCGCCGCGCAACGCGCGTTGCACCACGTAATCTTCACCGGCAAGAGAAAAAGCCAATTCCACTTCACACGGCTCTGCTGCCGGCGCTTGCTGCCGCCGGATGAACATTTTATCCGTGCGCGCCGCGCGCGAGCCGTAAAGCGCCCACGCCATGGCCTCGAGCAAAGTGCTTTTGCCGGCGCCGTTGCGGCCAATGATGCCGATCACGTTTTCCGGAAATTCCAAAAACAAATCGGCATACCGGCGGAAGTTGCGCAGGCGGAGATGTTTGAGAATCATGCTTCCAGCCCGGCGCTTTCAACGGCGGCGAGATATTCTTCTCCCAGGCGCTCCAATTCTGCGCGCGGCAAGGCGCCGTTGCTGCGCTGCAAGAGATAGCGTGCAAACTCTTCGCGCAGCGAGCCTAACCTCATCATCATGGCGGAAGAGCCGGCCGGTTCGCCTCGTGCTTCAGTTTCAAAAACGAATTGTTTGTCGAGATAAAACGCTTGCGCAAAAATTTTGTCAAGGGCGGAAGTATCGAGCTGCAAATAGAGGTCGCGGGAAAGATGGCGGAATTCGAGCGTGAGCATTGCGCCCGCAAGGTCGGCGCTGCTGCGCTCTTTCAAAGCCAGCATCACCTCTTCGACGCTTTGATTGCGGCAATCAATTGGCGGCAAGCGCAGCATTGGCCGCGAAGGAATGGGTACATATTCCCATTCGCGCGTTTGCAAATCACCGCAAATATATCCGGAAGCGTAGCCGGCCTCGTTGAAGCTGGTGCGTTCGGTGGAGCCGGAATAAAAGGTGTGATCGTTGATCGGAACGTAACGATGAAAATGCCCGAGCGCGATGTAATCGAAAGTGAGATCCAAGCGCGTTTCCGGATCTTCCAAAAATTGTTCGTTAAATTCCCCCATGCGCGTGTCGATTTTTCCGGCGGCGCGCCACGAGCCGTGGGTGAGCAAAATATTCCAGCGGGCCGAAGGCTCAAATTGCAAATCGGCATAGGCTTTTTCCAAATCCTGGCTCAAAGAACAATGCGGAATGCAATGAATCGCGCAACGCTCTTGACCGTTTGGCGAGGTGAAAATAAATTTCTTATATACGCCGCAATAGGCTGCGTGCACATTCGGCAAAATCGCCAACGCTTCAAAAATATTGCCGGTAGCGCGAATGCGCGGGGTGGAATGATTGCCGGCGACGATGAAAATAGGAATGTTGGCGTCGTGCAAGCGCTTCAGACCTTCCAACGCCACGGCAATCGCGCGATTGTTGGGCCGCGGGGATTGAAACAAATCGCCGGCGTGCAAAACGAAATCGGGGCGGCGTTCTAAACTAGCAGCAATCACATGCTGCCAAGCGTCATAGAAATCCTGCTCGCGGCGATTGACGCCCGTCGTGGGATCGACTTTCGAAAGATCGGAAAAACCGAGATGCGTGTCAGCGAAATGAATGAAGCGCATGGTCATTGCGAATTGGGCAGGTTACAGCATCTGATCAGGTTTACAACGTCATCACAAAGCTTGAGCCAGTTGCGCATCAATAGCTTCTGACGGTTGACTCTCCAGATATAAAGTGTCATAACTCAAATCCAAGCCTCCTGGCCATTCCACGGAGCCTGCGACTACCCGAGCCGTTTGAAACAAGTTGTAGTTTTGCAACCGGACAAAAATGCCACGGCTCAAATAGGGTCTCATATCAAAAATTCGTCTTTCATCATTTTCAAATTCCAACACCAATTGGTAGTCATCCAATGTACTGACACTCTTGACATGAGGATTCATACTTAACTCCTGATCACGCCATAAAACATAGATAAAATCGGCATCGGCACTCCTTATAAGATAAGGTGTGCTTCAAAGTTCTCTGACGTGCGGCTCTTGCATAATACTCTATTTTAAAGAAACAATTCAAGTCATTTTTGCGGCTTTAATCTCTTCCAAACCGCCACCAACTTTCCTTTTTCTTCTTATCTTCTCTGCCGGGCCTGATGCTCTTGTCGATAACTTTGCTCGGCTCGTACGGCTGCTTCACAACCGAGCCTCTGGCCCACGTTTGCGTAAATTCGATCTTTGCTTTAAAAGCAAAACTTTTCTGTAAACGGATTAAACGGATCAAGCGGATAAACCTGTTCAGGATCCGCTTAATTCGCTTACAAAATTCTCTTTGATTGCTGCTTGTCCGCGTTGCGAATTTTTTTCCAGCGCCGGAATTGTGCTTGAGGCTTAAAAAATTCCTTATCGGATGACAAAGGTACTACGTGCAAATGAAATAACAGCGTCTGGCGGTATCGGACGATCCGTGCCGGAAACGTGAAAAGGTAGGATTATATCGGCTAAAAGCAAGAAGCGCGTGACGGTGGTTTCGTTTAATTTTTGCAACGAAAAATGGACATACTTTTGCGCGTTCTCAAAACTCAATTTAGTAGTGATAACGAGCTTGAAGAAAATCAATACGATCATGAAATCTACCTTTATTGGCCAAGCCCGGCCTCACGGCGGAGTTTCTCTATAGTTTGAGGTTTGATCGTTCTATTTTGGGCTCGATTTAGAGCGGTTAGCAGCCGCTTCGCATTCTTGGGAGATCGAAGCAAGTGGGCAGTTTCAGCCAGGCTTGCCAGTTCTGAAGCGGCAATCAGTACGACATCTTCATAGCCGCGTCGATTGATGATAACAACTTCTCGATTTCCTGTGACTTCATCACAGAGTTTCGCAAAATTGGCGCGTGCGCTGGTGTATGTTGTTTGGATTGGCATGGCAAGTTTCCAGGAATGTGGTTATGTACAGGATTAACGTACAGAAGGCAATTACGATAGTCAAGAATTTTTAGATGCGTCCTTGGCCCGCAGCAGACGCATGCCGTTAGCCGTGACCAGCAGCGAAGCGCCCATGTCGGCAACGACCGCCATCCACAACGTGGCGAGGCCGGGCAAGGCCAGCGCGAAAAAGATGCCTTTCAAAACCAAACTGATCGCGATGTTTTGCTTGATCACTCCCAAAGCTTTGCGGCTGAGTTTGATGGCGAACGGCAGCTTGCTCAAGTTGTCCGACATGAGTGCAACGTCGGCAGTTTCCAAAGCTTGCGCCGTGCCCGCGCCGCCCATGGCAATGCCGACGCTCGCGCTCGCCAAAGCCGGCGCATCGTTGATGCCGTCACCGACCATCGCGACGTGTTCATATTCGCGGCGCAACGCTTGCACTGCCGCGAGTTTTTGATCGGGCAGCAACTGCGCGCAGACTTCATCGACGCCGAGCGTTGCGGCGATATTTTGCGCGGTCACGGCATTGTCACCGGTCAGCATCACGTTTTTTTGAATGCCCAATTCTTTGAGGTTGACCAAAGCCGCGCGGCTGTCTTCGCGGGCGCGATCGGCAACGGCAATGTAACCCGCCACGCTCTTTTCCGTGCCCACCATCATGGTGGTGTGGCCTTGCGCTTCCAGCGTGTTGATGGTGCGGCAAACGTTTTCATCGTGCGGCAGCTCGGCATCGAAAAAAGCATGATTGCCCACAGTGATGATTTTACCGTTCACTTTGCCGCGCACACCGCGGCCGGCCAGCATTTCCACTTCTTCGGCAACATAGCCGGAATGCCGGGAGCGAGCATTGGCAGCTTGTACGATGGCTTGCGCGAGCGGATGTGTGCTGCGCCGCTCCACCGCTGCTGCCATTTGCAGCATGTCTTCACAAGAAGAGCAAGATTCGTTGTGGTCTTCGCAAGAGAAATCGCGGATTTCAACCACGGCAGGCTGGCCGTAAGTCAACGTGCCGGTTTTATCGAACGCAAAGGCTTTTACTTTGGCGAGCGCTTCAAGATGCGCGCCGCCTTTGATGAGCACGCCGTTTTTCGCGGCCGCACTGATCGCGCTCACGATTGTCACCGGCGTGGAAATCACCAGCGCGCAGGGACAGGAGATGACCAACAACGTTAGTGCGCGATAAAGCCAGCCGTGGGTGCCGTCCGGCAAATTCAAAAAGGGCGCATTGAAAAGCAGCGGTGGAAGGATCGCGAACAACAAAGCCGATATCACCACAGCCGGCGTATAAATTTTTGCAAAACGATCGACAAAACGTTGCGAGGGCGCGCGCCGGCCATGAGCTTCTTCCACCATGTGAATGATGTTGCTGAGCATGGAATCGCCGGCGCGGCGCGTGACGCGCACTTCGAGTGTGCCTTCGCCGTTGACGGTGCCGGCAAAAATTTCGTCGCGCTGCGCTTTGGGCACAGGCATGCTTTCGCCGGTGATGGGCGCTTGATTGATGGAGGATTGGCCTTTGAGAATAACGCCATCCACTGGAATGCGCTCGCCCGGCTTGATCAAAACGGTTTCGCCGAGGTTGAGCAGTTTGACCGGCACGCGGGTTTCATGCGCGCCACAAAAGGGGCAAGGCCCGCCGGCATAACCTTCGCGGCCGAAATGCTCGCGGCAATCAATACAGGGACGCAGCGTGGTGGCTTCCGCCGGCGCCAATGCAACGAGTTGGTGAATCGCGTTGCGCGCGCGATCCATGGTGTAGCCTTCGAGCGCTTCACCGAGGGCAAATAGAAAAATCACCGCGGCCGCTTCCGCCTCTTCGCCAATGATCAACGCGCCAATGGCAGCGAGCGACATCAACAAGTTGATGCCGACCTCGCGATTCAGCCACAAGCGCCGCACTCCCGAGCTGAAAATTGGATAGCCCGCAATCGCGAGCGCGAGCCAATAAATCGTTTTGTTCATCAATTCCGTCGCGCCCAAAAATTCGGCGAGCATGCCCGCGCCCACGAGCACGCCGCCAATGGCCGCCAGCGCCGTGGACAAACGCGCGAATAAAAATGGAATGAATCCCAGAATGCCGCCCTGGCGTGCAACCGGAAATTTTTCTGCACCGGCATTCTCAACTTGGACGTCGTAACCCAACGCACGCACGCGTTGCACGATTTTGGCTTCGCGCACGAACGCGGGATCGAATTCCACCTGCAATCGTGCGGTGGAAAAATTGACCGAACAATTTTTGACGCCGGCAAGGCCGCCGACGCCTTTTTCCAATGAAGAGGCGCAGTCGGCGCAATCCATGCCGGTGATGCGAAGATGGAGGTTCAGCATAATCGTGTCTATTCAAGGTGTCATTCTGGAAGAATCTTTTTGGGCATTGAGTACAGTGCTTATGCTGAAAAAGATTCTTACAGAATGACAGTGTTCGGGGATTCAACTTTGGGCGGTTAAACTCTTGCGTTTTACATCCCCGCCAACAACCGCCACACTTGTGCCACAAAAAAGCACAGCGCCAGTCCCATCACCACCGGCAAGAGCGCGGAAACCGCGGTCCATTTTACACTGCCGGTTTCTTTATAAATCGTGTAAATCGTCGTGGAGCAGGGATTGTGCAGCAAGCTAAACAACATTAAATTGAGGGCGGTCAGCAACGTCCAGCCGCCGGCATTGAAAACCTGCATGTAAGCATTGGCATCATCCAGCTCGAACATCACCCCCGCGCCGCCGCCAAAGCCGGCGACTTTCGCGCTCAAAACCGTGAGCATGAGCACGGTGGGAATCACGATTTCATTGGCGGGAATGGCGATGATATACGCCAGCAGAATCACGCCGTTGAGCCCGATCAGCCCGCCGAAGGGATGCAGAAAGTTGATGATGTGTTCCGCCATGCTCAACTCGCCGATGGTGATATTCGACAGCAGCCAAATGACCGCGCCTGCAGGCACGGCAAAAACTACGGCGCGCCAGAGCACGAAAATCGTGCGGTCGATCAACGAGGTGTACAGCGTTTGCAAAATGCGCGGCGGGCGATAGGGCGGCAGCTCGAGGCTGAAAGTCGAAGCTTCACCTTTGAGCACGGTGCGCGACAACAGCCAGGAAGTCACAAACGTGAAAAAAACTCCCAGCAGCGCTATTGCGACGACGGCGCCAGCAGAAACTAAACCGGCCAGTACCGCCGGGGCCGCGGCGCCAATAAAAAGTGAAGCGATGAGAATTTGGGTGGGCCAGCGGCCATTGCACAAGGCAAAATTATTCGTCACGATCGCGATCAAGCGCTCGCGCGGGCTGTCGATGATGCGCGTGGCGATGATGCCGGCCGCGTTGCAGCCATAGCCCATGCTCATGGTCAGCGCTTGCTTGCCGTGGGCGCCGGCTTTGCGAAAGAGATTATCCATATTGAACGCGATGCGCGGCAAATAACCGAAATCTTCCAGCAACGTGAAGAGCGGAAAAAAGATCGCCATGGGCGGCAGCATGACGCTAATCACCCAGGCGCCGGCGAGATAAATGCCATCGAACAAAAAGCCGTTTAGCCACCAGGGAAAGCCGAGGCCCGCACAAAAATTTTTGAAAATGGGATGAAGCGTATCGATCAACAACGACGCCAGCATTCCCGAGGGCACATTGGCTCCGGCGATGGTGAGCCAGAACACCAGCGTCAACAACAGCAACATCACTGGCAAGCCGGTGAAACGGCTGGTCAGAATTTTATCCAGCGCGCGATCCCAATCGAAGCGCGGCTTCTCGCCGGATTTGGTGACGACCTTGTCTGAAATTTTGGCGGCATCTTGATAGATCGCTTCGATCACATCATCGTGCAAGTTTTCGCCGACCTCCCAGCGCAGGGAGTTGGCGAGGGAGATGATTTCTTCAGAAGAAGCGTGAGCTGTTTTCATAATTATATCTCAAGATAATGCGTTGGTGTCATTCCGTAGGAATCAGACTGCGTGAAAACGCTGGAATTTATCATTGCGAGCGCAGCGAAGAAATCTCCAACTCCAATACGTGCAAGCGCCCGGATTGCTTCGCTGCGCTCGCAATGACGTTTTCACACAGTCTGAATCTTCCCAAGCACTAGCACTGTTGTCAATTTGAACTTTGTGCCAGTGCGTGAGAAGATTCCTTGAAATGACATTGGTGGATAGTAACGCCAAAAATTGCATGCCGAACTATTACGCTGCCATTGCCTGCGGCGCGATCACGGGCATTTGAATCAAGCTTTGCAAATCGCCGCTGTTGACGGCGTTGATGAGGCTTTGATCGCCTTCGAGCAGGCGCAAGGCCACCCAGCGCGCGTTGTGCAAGCCGGGAAAACGCGCTTCGATTTTTTCAACCAAAAATTTCAGCGCATGATTCAATTGCCGTGAGCCGCTTTTGATGCGCCGCGGTTTGCAAATGTAGGTGCCGGTCGCGACTTCATGAATCTTCGCCAGCAATTCTTTCATGCCCTCGCCCTGCCTGGCGGCCGTGGGCACGACAGGCACGCCCAGTTCTTTGGCGAGCAGGCGATCGTCGATTTGCAAACGATGCCGCTTCGCTTCGTCGATTAAATTCAAACACACCACCGCGCGCGGGGTGATTTCCAACACTTGCAATACCAGATTCAGATTGCGTTCCAAACGCGTGGCGTCGGCAACGATGACCGTAACATCGGGCTGGCCGAAAAGAATGAAATTGCGTGCCACTTCTTCGTCGGTGCTGGTGGAAAGCAGGGAATACGTTCCCGGCAAATCGACGATTTTGTAGCGCTTCTCACCATATGAAAATCCGCCCTCGGCGCGCGTAACGGTTTTGCCCGGCCAGTTGCCGGTATGCTGGCGCAAGCCGGTGAGACCGTTGAAGACCGTGCTTTTGCCGGTGTTGGGGTTGCCCGCAAGCGCCACAACATAATCCCACGATTCCATATTGACGCCAAGCTTGATCAAATTACCGGTGTGATGCACCGGACAGGTTTCGCAGGCAGCAGAAACAGAATTCGCCATAGCTCAAACTCTCATCATAAATACTGTATTCAAAAACAAAAACGCATTTTCGTGACGGGCCGCAGGAATACGCAAAAATTTTTCTTTACGATTCTCTGCGCCTTTGCGTGAGCTTTTATTTTATCTTCGAATGTGAACCAAATTCGCTTGATCTTTGCGCAGCGCGATCGTGGCTCCGCGAATGTTGTACGCCGTGGGGTTGCCGCTCATGCTGCTCAATTCCGCTGAAATGTTCGTGCCGGGCACGATGCCGAGATCCATCAAACGCCGCCGCTGCAAGCCCCGGCACGCGCGCGAGACTCCCACGACCACCGCTGCTTCTCCGACACGCAAAGCAGCAAGTGTGGCATGCGGCTGTTCTAATTTTACCGCTTTCGGCAAAGGCACCACTGTGACGTTTGCCGCCACCACCGGCGCAAGCTTGATTTCTTCGCCGTCTGCCGTGCAGAGCAGGCGTTCGGGAGATTTAGCGAGAACGCGAAGGTACATTCCCGGATACAAACCCTGCGCGACGAGCTGCGCATATAAAGCTTCAGGCTCGTCTTCGATATGCGTGATACGACCGGCTTCGCCCAGGGGAAAATCCGTCAACGGCATGCCCTCCAGCGGCGGCAAATCACCCGAGGAAGAGGGAATGGGATCGCCGTGCGGATCGTGCAGCGGATTCCCCATTTGCATGGCCAGCACCTCCGCCTGCTCCGGCGTGGTGTAATGCTCGCGCCGTTCCGCCTCTTGATGCCATTGCGTTTCCGTCAGTCCGGTTTCATCGGCAAAATAACGTTCCCACAAACGGTGCGTGCGAATGATGCGCAGCGCATAGGATCGCCCTTCCGCGGTTAGGCCGAAACTGCTGTATTGCGCTTTGACCAATTCCATCTCTTCCAATTCGGCCAGCAGCTTCGCGGCCTGCTCTTGCGGAAGAGGCAGCGCGCCGGACAAGCTTTCGAGTGTCGCTGCGCGGTTTTTGTATTCTTGATGATAAAGATGCTTGAGCGCATCTTCGAGCCGCACGCGCTCGTTGAGCGTTTGGCCGTGACGCCAGCGCCAAAGCAGGCCGCGATCCGGCCAAAAGAGCAGCGCCAAAATTCCCAGAAGGGCGCTGCCAATCAACAATGTATGAAGGGGATTAATCATAAAATAAACTGAAAGTTTTGCCTAGGCCCAAGCACCATAACAGAGCTTTTTCTTCATTTCAGATCAGGATAAACAAGAAGAGTATCAATTTCTGCTGAAGTTAAAGCCTCGTAGGCAGCAAGGTTCGGAATTAGCAGCTTCGACAACAGGCGTGTATTATCGCACAATAAAAACTGAACAACCAAAAGATTCGTTTTGTCGATTGACCATTCTTTGAGTTCCCACATACTTGTTTGATCAAATACAAGCATAACTCCTGATATATGGGGCATAGATGATACAGAGTGTTGAATAGATTCCTTTATATTTTGCAAATGTTTTGGAATATCTGGAAAATTAAAAACCTGATCACAGATGACAATTATAGCGGGTGTGTAATCTTTTATCTGTTCAGCCTTATTTAAAATAGAACTTTGAATCTTTTCTTGAAAATAAATGATCCACTGTGGCCCTTCGAAAGGCACAATAAAAAGTGGAGAACCTATCTTATAAATTCTAATTTGAATTCCTTATTCAGCCAACGGTCATCAATTTTTACTCTTAGATCGGGCGTTCGCGTTTTGGTTTCTTGAATAAATTCTGTAGTTATTCCTCCAGCCACGAAAGGATACGCTATTTCAACTTCGCTAAAAAAACCAAAAAAATTTTCTATGCTTCCACGATCAGGAAATTTTAAGGAAGCGTTTCGTAGCTGTTTGAGTCGGCGATAAGCATTTGGCACAGCACGTAATACATTAATTCGATGTCCAAATTCCGCATATCGTTGAAGATTCCATGGGGCCAAATTAATGGTTTCCGCGAAATACGGGTGATAACTTTCAAAAGCCACTTTCAGCACGTCATCGCCGAAAAAATTCTGTAAAAATATTAAACCATTCTTTACAAACTCCTGCTTCTCAGGCGAAGGCCAGTCGGCTCTCACGGCAGCGTCAATTAGTTCGGGCCATTCCATATTCATCAACAATGGCTATTCTACTATTGGGCCTAATATTTCGTGGTTCATCCAATTGCACCTTAAAAGTAAGTTGCCACGCCGAGCTGCACGTTCATGCTGTGGACGAGGTTATTGAAAGCGTCGTAATCCCACTGCCGCCAATAACTTAATCGTAACACGGTTTCATTGGTCGGGCGAAAAGCAAGTCCGGTAGTGAGGCGCCGCGTGACTTCGCCGGTATCTTCGCCGGTTTTGTCGAAACTGCCCACATTCAAATCAATATCATCATAACGTGAGAAAAACACAAGCGCGGCTTCGCGCATGCCCAATATCGGCCGGCGCAACAAAGTGTAATTGCCTTCAAGATAAAAACCGCGCTGCTTTCCGGCAAGAAAATCATTATTCACATGATCTGCCGGCACGTCGATGGCTGCCAGCGCCGCTTCGCCGCGCAGCAACAAACGCCGCCAGCGATACTCGGCGTCGAACGCCCACAGACGCAACGCGCGCGGGTCGTCCACCGGCGCGCCCTCGAGTTGATAAGTGTTGTAGCGCCCGGTATAATGAGAAATACCTAATTCGCCGCCGAAATGCGGATTATAACCGACTCGCCCCACCAAAGCCGGCGAGCCGTTGTTGTCTTCTGCAAACGCTTCTTCCGCCCTGCCCGCGGGAATGCGCGTGCCCGCGCCCTCGCCCAAAACCACGCCGTCCTGCAAGCCGTTGACCGTATAAATTTCATAGGTGACGCGATCAAATGGAGTCAAATAAAACGCGCCGAAAAATCCCGCGCCCGCCTCGGAGAGCGTGGCGGGAATAATCTGCGTCGAAACCAGCGGCCGGTCGATCACATTGTAAAGCGGGCTATCGTGCGCAATATTGAAGCGGCCAATCGGCGACAGCAAAATACCGGCGCGCAAATTAAGCGGCGTCGCGAACAGCACGTCCACCAATGCGGTTTCCAATTTAATTTCTTCCGTGCCGTGCTCGAACTCCAGCTCGGAGGTCAGCTTCACATGTTCGCTGATCGCGGAATACAAAAAAATATTGAAGCGGCGGTGCTCGAATGAAAAGCCCTCGGCGATGCCGTCGGCGCGAATGTAATCGGAATTAAATTCCGCGTAACCGCCGATCGCCGTTTTGCCGCCGAGATTCAAAATGTAAGGCCGGTCGTAAATGCCGCCGCGCTGAAAGGGATTGGGCGCGCTGTCGGAAGCCGCGGTTTGCGCGAAAAGATTGGCGCTTGTCGCCAGAATCCAGAAAACGAAATGCCGCAATCCACAATCTCTAATCCGCAATCGTCTCATGATTTCACCTTGATGATAATCGTATCTGTCGTTTCTTCCACGTTGAAGCGCTGCAACGGTCTCGAAGCCGGGCCTTCTTCAACTTTACCGTCGGCGGCATAGGCCGAGCCGTGGCACGGGCATTCGAAGCCTTGCGGCAGCGCGCGCACTTCGCAGCCCGCATGCGCGCAGATCATCGACAGTGCCAGCCATTGTTGATTCGGCATGCGCCGCAAGGCGATGGGCGTGGGCAAGTTTTCAGCGCGCACCAGCATCACACTGGCGGATTGCATGGCAATTTCTGCTTCGGTTCGAGGAATGGCGATCGTGCTGCCGTTGAATTGGCCGCGATACGTGGTCAGCCCGGCGCTGCAGCTTTGAAATGCTGCGGGAGAAGCCGCCACTGCCATCGCGCCGCCGAGGGTTCTGAGAAATTTTCTGCGTGTGAAAGCCATTTTACAAATTTAGATAAGAGTTTAGCCGTTTGAAATTGAATCGCCCGGCACTGTCATTCTGGAAGAATCTTTTTCAGTTTCAGCAACGATAACATTCTGCTTGGAAGAGTCATGGCTTCATCAACTGCAAACGCGGCAAAAATCTGCCGGGTTGTTTCATATAGTCACGATAGCGCTCGCCGAATTTTCCCAGCAAATGCTCCTCTTCTTGCGCGGTCAAAGCCGGAAGCAACGCGGCAATCATGAGAACCATGGCCGCCATGAACCAATTGGCCGCAACCAAACTGAGGGCGAACAATGCGATTGTCGCCGCCGTGTACAATGGATGCCGTACCCAGCGATAAGGTCCCGAAACGACCAACTGCTGGCTTTCTTTCGTCAATACGGTTTCGCTGATGTTTTTCCCAATGTGGCCGAACAACCAAAGCAGCAGCGGAAGCGTGGCCAAGCCTGCCGCCACTCCCAACCAACGCAACCACACGGGCAGAGGCATTTGAGCCCATTGCATCCATGCCGGATGGATCATGTAAATCAACATCGCGCTATACAAAGGCAGAGCAAATAGAGCGCGCAAAAACATAAAAAGCCTGCCCTCCTCTTTTCTCGCAATCTGGGCGGCTTGCTTTCGCGCTTGCCTCCGATGATAGGCTGAAATTGCAAAAACGGAGGAGAAGATTGCAATGAAGAAGATTCTGAAAATTTGCTCGCTGTTCATAATTGTGCTGTAGTTAGTGTGCAGTAACCCGTGACAAGTAATTCGTAAAACGTAAAGCGTAATGCAAGTGATCGCGGATTACGTTTTACGCATTACGGATTACGGGTTATCATAACGATTTCAAAAACGCCGACAACGCCGCTTTCTCATTTTCATTCAAATTCGCGAAGCGATTGCGCGCGTTTTCGGCTTCGCCGCCATGCAGCAGAATTGCCTCGCTCAAATCCGAGGTACGGCCGTCGTGCAGATAATATGGCGTGCCGCCGAGCGTGCTTTCCACAATACCCAAACCCCACAACGGCGTGGTGCGCCATTCGAAGCCGGTGGCGTCGCCTTCGGGAAAATGATCTGCGAGCGCCGGACCCATGTCGTGCAAGAGTAAATCCGAATACAACTTTGCCTTTTGAAAAGCCAGCCCGGCAATCGGATTTGCGCCGGTCTGCATTTCCGGGAGGTGGCAGGTCGCGCAACCGATTTGCGTAAAAATTTGTTCGCCGGCTTGCACCGCCTCCTCGTTTTCATTGCGGCGTTGCGGCGGCCTTAAAGTTTGAAGATAAATCACCACGTTGTTGATGGTCTCAGTCGATACTTCCGGGTCGGCAACGTTATCGCCCACGCGATTGCCCAGAACCGGATTGAACAACTCCACTGGCTCAAATTCGCTGGTGATGCCAATGTCGTTAATATATGCCGCCGCAGTTTGCTGCAGCAAATTGATCGCGGTGGCTTTGCGGCCAAAGCGGCCAAGATATTTGCCGTTGCGGCTGACTTTCTCCGGACCTGGTTGGAGAAACGGCGGCGCGGTGATAAAATTTGCCCGGCCCGAAATGCCGTCACCATTGGCATCATTCGGATCTTCATGCGCCAAAATCGCGGCATCGGGAATCGCTTCAATCAAACCGAGCCCCACCGCGATCGGGCCGCCACGTTCGGAAATCCCGGTCGCTTCTGCCGGCAACTGTTCCGGGGGATAGCCGGGAATGGCGCGATCTTGCAATTGCGGCCCGCCCTGTTCATACATGTAATCGAAGCCGTTCGCGGCCATCCGGCCAAAGCGCCGCAAATTTGTCGAGGGATGGCTGCGGCCTTCTGCGGGATGGCAGCCGTCGCACGAAGTTTGGTTGAAAATCGGTCCTAACCCGGTAACCGTAGAAAATTTTTCTCCGAAGGCTTCGTCTCCGGCAACGTGCGCCGCCGTTTGCGCCGGCGTCAAATCATCAATGGGCGCATCAAATACTTCATTTACAGGCGGGGCTTCGGTGAGCAAATCGGAACAGCCCAAGCTCATCAAGAGTAACAACATCATGTTCAATAAGAAAATAGAAGCTTGTCGCATGCTTTACGCTCCTCACTTTAGTGATAAAATTAGGATAACCTAAATATAAAATTAGTTATGAGAAAAACAAGAGGATTTTCAACAATCTTTTGAATTACACACTCTCGTTTTTACGCTTGACATCGCCCGCTTATTTTTGCATATTCCGGAAAAATTATAAAGGGGTGGTATGACGCAATTACTTCTTCGCGACTCCCACAAGCAAAATCCAAGCTTCTCGACCAAGTGCGCCCTGTCCTTCGCATGAGGCATTATGGCTACCGCACGAAAGAGGCTTATGCCGGTTGAATTGTCGTTACTGAAAATGAACGGAACGAGAGAGCTTTCGAAAAATTCCTAATACTGGGCATTTGAGATTTCCAATATTGGAAAGTTGGGGGAATTTGTTTCCAATATTGGAAACAAATTCCTATATTTGGAAAGTTCAGAGGCTGGCGGGCCGTTCCGTCGAATATTAAGTTAGGCTCTGATGTGTTACGAATTAATCTACACAGGAAAACAGCTATGGGCGATTATTGTGATGTACCCACTATTTTGATCACACAAGAAATTGATAATCGACCGTTTGATACCGCACATCTTCGCCAGCTTGTTTATAAAAACGATATTACTGGTTCTGAGTTTTTTGAAAAGGAGATGCCACAGGCTGTTCATGCAATTTACAAAATGTGCTATGAAATAGATTTAAATGAGAGCCTAACAATGCATCCAGCGAGCTTGGCAGGCCGTGCATGATTTTTAATCTGGTGCTGGGATTTAAAGTTTCGTTTTCAAGCGAGCTCGGTCTCTTGCCTGCCAGGCCGCTGATGCTCGCTAGAACCATTCGAGAATGCAGAACATAAATATGATTTGCATGTTCTGTATTTCATGCTATATTTTTGAAAAAAAAGTGGCGACCGACGTGCAACGATAAATCCAGTCTATGCGCATCTATCAAGATTTTCATGACCGAAATATTAGATTAACCGATGAGCGGTATGAACATATAGAATCTGATCATCCGGAAATGAATGGTCAAGACAATAAGATACGAGAGACCATATTAAGCCCTGATTCTGTCAGACGATCCAAAACCGATGCAGAAGTCGAATTATTTTACAGATTATATGCTTCGACACCAGTAACACGGAAATATCTTTGTATTGTTGTAAAAGCATCGCCGAACGATGCATTCGTTATCACTGCCTATTTTACCGATACCATCAAACAAGGTGAGATTCTATGGCAAAAGAAGTGAAAATCTGGTACGATGAGGAGGGCGATTATTTGGAAGTACTTTTTGAACAAAAGAAGGGATACTTTAAAGAAACTATCAACGACGCGGTTATGGAGAAGATAGATGAAAAGGGTGATATAATTGGTTTTTCTATTTTAAAAGTGAGCGCACTGCGGGGTCAAAAACCTCTTGCCCTTACTTTAGTCAACAAAGCTGCGTAGTAAAGCCTTCGTGTTTTCAAGAATTCTTCCAATCTCGCTATCAAAGTGGCTCTAACTTTTCGTGCTGCGGGCGCTGGCGCGCCGGTACATTTTTCAAATCGTGCAAGGGTCAAACTTTTGTGGCTTCGTCGACGGCTGGCGCAGAGCGCCAGCGCCGCAGACGAATCGTTAGGCAACAATGGTACAAGGCACCATGAACCTAATTTTCAAAATAGTATGAGGATTAGACCATGTTAAAAAGCAAGACCGACGAACCGACTCTGCAGAAGCCGCTCCGGCTGTGGCCCGGCGTGGTCATCGTGGTGCTGCAGTGGCTGGGCAGGTTTGTCGTCCCGATCTTCGTACCCGAGGCCCTTCCATTCGGGGTGATTGGCGGACTGGCCGGAGGGTTGGCTATTGTCGTGTGGTGGGCGTTCTTCAGCCGGGCGCCTCGGATCGAGCGCCTGGGCGCCGTCGTCCTGATGATCGTCGCACTGTTCGCGACACCGTACATCCTCCACGAGTCGATTGCGACGGGGGCGATGGGGATGTTGTTCGCCATCCTCGCTATCCCGGTCTTGAGCCTCGCCTTCGTTGCGTGGGCGGTGGTCAGCCGTCGCCTCTCTGACGGACCTCGGCGCGCGACTATGGTCGCGACCATCCTGCTCGCGTGCGGAGTGTGGACGCTCTTCAGGACCGGTGGCTTTACCGGCGACCTCGATCATGATTTCGCGTGGCGGTGGGCGGAGACTCCCGAGGAGCGGCTCCTGGCCCAAGCCGGCAATGAGCCGATGGCACTCCCGCCGGCTCCGGCAGCAGCGGAGACTCATGAGGAACGGCCCGTGGCCCTAGCCGGCGACAAGCCAGCGGCACTCCCGGCGGCTCCGGCAACGGTTGAGACAGGTGCCGACTGGTTCGGCTTTCGCGGATCCGAGCGCGACGGCATCATCCGGGGCGTGCAGATCGAGACCGACTGGTCTGCGTCGCCGCCGGTAGAGTTGTGGCGCCGACCGATCGGACCGGGCTGGTCGTCCTTCGCAGTCCGCGGCGACCTTCTCTACACCCAAGAGCAGCGTGGTGAGGACGAGGTCGTCGCCTGCTACAAAGTGACCACCGGTGAGCCGGTGTGGAGACACCGCGACGCGGCTCGGTTCTGGGAGTCGAATGGCGGCGCCGGTCCGCGCGGGACGCCGACCCTCAGCGACGGTCGCTTGTACACATTCGGCGGAACCGGAATCGTGAACGTACTTGATGCTGGTGACGGCACCGTCGTCTGGTCGCGTAACGCGGCGTCCGACACCGACGCGAAGCTCCCGTACTGGGGTTTTTCGAGCTCACCGTTAGTGGTCGATGATGTCGTCATCGTCGCCGCCTCGGGTGCGCTTGTCGCCTACGACCTCGCCACCGGCGATTCTCGCTGGTCCCGCCCGGACAGTAGCACAAGCTACAGCTCGCCACAGTTATTGACGATCGATGGCGTCACTCAGATCCTGACGCTGAATGGAACCGGCCTGACCAGCCTCACACCGGCCGATGGCACGCTGCTGTGGGAGCACCCGTGGTCAGGCTATCCCATCGTGCAGCCGGCCCTAACCGCGGACGGCGACGTTCTGATCAGCGTTAGCGCAGAAAGCGGCATTCGTCGCCTTTCGGTCGCGCAGGGACCCAACGGATGGACCGTCGAAGAGCGCTGGACCTCGATCGGGCTGAAGGCTTACTACAGCGACATCGTCGTTCATGAGGGCCATGCCTTCGGCTTCGACGGCAGCATGCTCGCGTGCATCGATGTCGAGGACGGCAAGCGCAAGTGGAAGGGCGGACGCTACGGCGCCGGCCAGATATTCCTGTTGGCCGACCAGGACTTGCTGTTAGTGCTGTCGGAGCAAGGTGAGCTGGCGCTGGTCAATGCGGCCCCCGACAAGTTCACGGAGCTGGCGCGGTTCCCGGCGATCGAGGGCAAGACCTGGAACCACCCGGTGCTGGTCGGCGACATCCTGCTGGTTCGCAACGGCCAGGAGATGGTCGCGTTCCGACTGGCCCTTGCGGGCGGCTGACGGGAGTTGCCTTCGCGGCCATCGACATGATAATAGTTATCAAGTAGGTCTCAAGTGCCAAGACATCGTGCACAGGTTTTTGTGCCAAGACATCATGCACAACTCCCAGCAGTGGTAACGGAAGGAGCCCGTAGGGCGACTGGAGTTACCACTGCTGGGAGAGATCAGAAAAGTT
>Ga0247727_10006453_pt1 | contig 23085 bp, 17 predicted proteins | sample WisWelCaveWW1625_FD_202498 | JGI IMG/M metagenome (GOLD analysis project Ga0247727, IMG submission 202498) | Biofilm microbial communities from Wishing Well Cave, Virginia, United States - WW16-25 | ecosystem: Environmental > Aquatic > Deep subsurface > Groundwater > Cave microbial mat | place...
GAGGTGAATTTTGCCAGGAATATCGGCATCTTTCGGATCGGTCGACTTTCTGAAATGAAGTACGCGGCCCATATCCCATAAGGCGTAATGCAGGGCTAAATCCGCAATCAGACCGTTGGAAATCCGCGGCACTTCGCTGGTGTGCAAGACTAGTTTTTTCTTGTCACCGATGATCTGGTTTTCGACGTATTTGTAATCCGCTAAGGTGTCGTTGATCCACGGAATGGAATCCGTAAATTCGAAGATCGGAAACACGCTCGTTTGGAGAATATCAGTGGTCCGGGCAATACGGTAAAAAAATGCGCGTTCTTCGCCAGAGAAATCCTCCCAGCTTTGTTTGGGTAGAAAAAATTCCTGTGAAAGCTGTGCGTAAAGCGTCGTCAGCGTCATCAGCGGAACAAAAAGACAAATTCTGAGCACTGTAAGGTTAGGGTTTATGTAACAACGGCATTTCGTCCGGATGTCACACCCAAAAGTAATCAAATCCCAAGGAAAACAATTTTGTCGGCTACAACAATCGGATCTTGGCCAGCAGCCAAAGGGTTTGTCGATTTTTCATTTGCCACGAAGCCACAAGGACGTAAAGAAATTCGAGTTAAAACTATGCGAACTATGTGGTTCAGTATTTTTTACCACATACGCCAGTCCGAATCCAGGTTCTCTGCCCGGGTCGTTGGGGATTGCCGGCCACCGGTAAGCAAACTCACCTGATCGTGCATATACCGAGAAATCTCACCGAGCAATATCACACCATCCTTGTCCAGATCCGCGGCTTTCGACGCAAGCCCGTTGAGCAGGCAGTAGGTAAATATTCCATTTTTCCATTGCGCCCCTTCCATCGCATATTCCGTTCCGCCGGCTGAAGAAATCACGACTGTTCCGCTGCTTTTGCGGATATCGGTGAACAATTCCTTCATCATTTCAAAACTATTCTGCAGTCCGATTTGCTTGAATGTTCCACTTGTTACGGCCCTGAACGTGACGTCGCCCTCAGTGCTCTCAACCGGCTCGGAACTCTCAACCCAGGCAACTTCCTCCTTGTCAATTTCACCCGAATGGCAGGCGTCGATCATCAGAATTTTTTTTCTCGCGGGGATACCATCTAATAATCCTTCGAGGTTTTCGTATCGGATTCCTCCTTCGGCGGGATTCTGGAAATTGACATCGTGTGCGGCGAGGTAATAGTTGAGGTCTTGGTCCAGCATACCGTGTCCGGCAAAAAACATCAGTACGATGTCATCTTCGGTGGACTTGATCAACACATTTCTGATTTCGTCCAGCGTGCTCGTAGTGACCTGTGCATTTTCATAGTGAATTTGCTTTACTTCGCTGAAAATCCCTGCCTGTCCTGCATACCTGGCCATCACATCTCTGGAATCTTTTGCCGCATAATTCAAATTGAACTGCGCATCCTTGTACTCCGATACGCCCAAAGTGACCAGATAAAGTACGGGAAGTTTGGTCTGTTCGGAAATATATTTGATTTCCATATTTACGGGGATGCTCTCGACTCCTTTTTCATTCATCGCACTCACCGCGATGTGATTTACTCCTTCCGACAAGGTGACTTCAATCTGTTGTTTGATGTGTTGGGATTTTGAGGGCATCAGATCGGCACCCCGGGAACCATCAAGCGGAACGCCGTTAATGCGCACCATCATCCGGTCGAGCAGGTATTTTGAGTCAATCGCCGTGACATCCAGTGAGACCGTGCGAGAAGCCGATAAAAAAGGCAATTGATCCCGGTTCGCGACCGATACTTTTGGAAGGTGAAACTCCCCGGAGAGCATATCCTCGGAATATCCGAGGCGCTGCAAGCGTTTTAAATAGGCGCGGTAAAAGGGTTCCTTCAGATCCTGATTGCTGGCCTCCATCGACTCGATAATAATGTCGGGCCGGTTATACTTCAAGTCAAACTGTTCGAAGGGAAAAATTTCCTGCCCTTTGACAAAGTGAATGAATTTTTGAGCGCCTTTGGTTGCATAGTAATAGTTTTGAGGTGTTACGATGGCATAATCCTTTTCGTCTGTTGAAATCAACGCGACCATTTCTTTGCCCGTTTCCAGATTCCAAAGCCGTTTACTGCCGTCGAATCCCGACGAAGACAAAAGTCGTTTTCCGTCGTCACTGAAGGCGATCTTGGTAAGAAATCCTGTGTGTCCCTGGAGTCTGCACACAAACTGCCCGGTTTGCAACGCGTAAACGTGAATATCGTTGTGTGGCAACGTTCCGAAGGCGATCAGACGGTTGTCCGGACTCACTTCAAACGCCAATACGGAATAACTGCTGTCAATGATTGTCGAGAATACTCTCTTTCCTGTTAGTGTGTTATAAATACACGGCTTTGCCTTTATGGACGAGTCGATATAGACGGTCTCATTAATCATTGCGTAAAGTTTGTTGTTCGAATATCCAGAGGGAGTCATATAAAATTCCGCCGAATCGAATTGAAACTTCGATGTTTTTCCACTGCCCATATCATAGCGATAATAGTTCATATACATCGAATCGACCCGCAGTTCATTCGGGTCGCTCGTGAAATAGGCACGGAACGTTTTTTTTATCGTATGCTCCACCTCCCCGGTGCTTGTGTTGGTAATACGCGCTTCAGGAGCATTGATCTTTGTCGGATTGTCCGGGTCGTACTTAACAAAAAACTGGCTGATTCGTGAGGCATTGACATCGACATCCTGCAAAATCGCCATAAACTCAGGAGAAGTAAAAGTCGACAGTATCTTTTTCGTACTAAGATCAATGACAGAATATCTTTTCTTCTTTTCCTTTTCATCGAATTGTTCCGCAACAGCGTAACGATAACCCGGCGCACAGTAAAAGTCCATCATAAAATCAAGGGGCACATCCTCAACATCCGGGAAATTCCAGAAACGGACACTTTTGGTTCCACAGGTGACGGGAATGTGAGTGCCGGGAACAAAAGCAACTCCACTGCCAGAAAACTTCGCATACTGGGTACGGCTGACGATACGAAAGACCTCCGTAGAGAAAACGGCCCCGTTGAGATAAAGTAATTTCGAATCGGAACTGAATCCGTAGTAGAATCCGAATCCGGAATCAACCGGAATGGGTTCCTGTTTTCCAATCTGGAGACTGAACAACATCTGATGCGGTGTGAGACCGGCGTAATCCAAAGTATATGGAATCCGGGAGAGAATGAGTTTGTGATTTCCGTCAGGAGATGTAAAGGACACCTGTTTTCTGCTTTTGTCGTTAAAAAACATAGCGCCAATCAGGCTGTTGCTGTATTGATACTTGTAGTCTGTATAATCAAACGGTGCCCCCTTTATTAGCGTGCACTTTTTGGATGTCGTGCTGACGAAATACCGGTCGTTCGAAACCCTCGAAGCCACTTCAATGTTGGAGTCATCCGGAGAAAACCACAACGAATCCCCGTTGAAACTTATATCTTCGGTATAATCGACGGTCCGTATGACGCGACCCGTTGCGACGTCCCAAAGCGATACCTTATCCAGGGCCAATTTGGCGAGCAAGCGGTTGTCGTGACTAAATGCGATGCAGGTCGCAAAATCAAATCCCGTGGTCACAACCAATTCAACTTCCTGAGCCAAGCACGGCGAAGCACCGCAAAAGCTCAAGAACAGGACCTGAATTTTTCGAATCATAGCTTTAAAAATCGTTGATTAGACCGAAGATACGATCAAATTTCGTGCTAAAATCGATTATACCTTACCTTTGTATACACCCAAATCGCAATGAGGTACAATTTAAGTGAATTAACCGAGATTATCAGGAACCGAAGAACGGTCTATCCGGAATTTTATACCGACCGTGAAGTTCACCGCGAACAGATCGAAAAAATCCTGAACAATGCCATTTGGGCACCCAGCCACGGGATGACTCAGCCCTGGTCCTTTAGCGTATTTACGGGCAAAGGAAGAAAAAAAGTATCCGAAAAATTCACCGAGTTGTACGCGCTTTATACTGTTGGCGACAAATTCGACCCGATTCGAGCTGAAAGAGTAAAAAGCCGGCCGCTACGGGCAGGCGCCATCATTGCGGTTTCTCTCAACAGAGATCCCGAAAGCAAAATTCGCGAGATGGAAGAAATTGAAGCCGTGGCCTGTGCCATTCAAAATATGTACCTGACCTGCACGGCCTGGGGCCTTGGTTGCTTTTGGGCCACTCCGGCTTTCATTTATACGCCGGAGATGAATACGTTTCTCGGGTTGAAAACGCAGGACAAGTGCCTTGGATTTTTTTTCATTGGATATGTCCCAGCGGATTTTGAGTGGCCGAAGGGGCGACGAAAGCCAATCGAATACGTCACAGAATGGGTCGAAGAATAGGACATTTCGGTTTGGTCAATTACCGCGAGCACCCAACCGAAAAAAATTACACGGTTTTTAATTTCAATTCGGCCGAGGAGGCCCAAATGTTTCACGGCCTCTTGTCGCAGCGAAAAATCTGGTTTGAGGAAGCCACCGAAGAAGATGAACGTGGCCGGATTTACCTTTTCGCGGTTCGCTTCTCGGACATCGACCGGGTTCAGCGGGTAAATTTCGAGGTCACAGGTAAATTTCGAAAGCGAATGATCAAGAGTCCGGTTCTGCGTTATTCCCTGGTCGTTCTTTTTCTGGGCTTACTTGTAATCGCAGTGGTTGGATACATAAAGAATACCGAAAATTCGGAGGGAACACCTGTCGAATCTTCAGAGAAATAGCGGACCTTTGCAGCAATGAGCACGAAAGTTTACTTTCTTATTCAGGCAGAGCATCGTGTGGTGCGGACGCTTGTTTTTTTGCTTCTCCTTTTTGTTCAGATCAATGCAATGACCCAGGAAGGCGTTACAACCTTCGGCATCCAATACAACCCAATAATTCCCAACCGGCTCATCGGAATGTACAGCCAGGATTTCGTCGATACGCCGATGGTGGCCCGAATGCAACAGAAATTCGGCAATCACTTTGGCGGTATCGTTCGACACGGCTTCACAAAGAATTTTTCGATGGAGACCGGACTCAGTTTTACGCAACGGAATTTCAATCTGTTTTACGAAATTGAAGATTCTGGATTCAGCGAAAAAAACGATGTCCGCATTCCGTGTTATTCGGTGCCTCTGTCGGGATTGGTTTTTATCCGGCTTGGCGATCAATTTTATATGAATACATCGCTGGGTGTTGCAATGACACTGTACCCTTCCGCGGTTCAGGTTTTTACCGAAGTGACCAATACGAACTACCATTTCCTGATGGAGGCGGTGTATAAATCGAAAGTGCAGGGCGCACTGCTTGCAAATCTCGGATTTGAATACCGAACGGAGAAATCAGGTTATTTGTACTTTGGTGCCACGTACAACCTGCCCTTCGCGCCCATCTGTGCGGCAGCGCTGGGATTTGAATACAGCGGAGGAGATTTTGTGGCGGTCGATTGGATACCGGGCAGCTTTCTGACGCTGGACTTGCGCTATTACTTCAACGAGGCAAAAGAAAAACGATTCGGGGAGAATAGGGATTAACACGGATTATTTCATCGATTTTTAGTGGAACTTTGCGCCTTCTGCCGGAAAAATTTCTCCCGCTGATCGCGCGGATTTACGCAGATCTTCTTCGCCAGGAAATAGTAAAAATCAACGTACGACAAAATCGAATTTTCAGGTTACTCCTGAACCACAAGGGTCAGATTCTTCATCTGACCGGAAACAAAGCGGATAATGTAAGTACCGGCTGCCATATCCAGAACGGAGAACTGCAGTTTGTCGCCCATTTCAAAAATTTCCAGATCCACTTTCTGACCAAGCGAATTGTACACTTCAATGTCAGAAGTTTCAAGGCCACCGGTGATGTAGACGCTGCTGTTTGATGGATTCGGATACACTGTTACATCGTTGCCATTGTAAACAGGAACGGCGTCACTGTAGCTGAATTCGCCATCCGTATCCGTTTGTTTCAGGCGGTAATACGAAAGACCTTTCAATGGCTGCGGATCGACATCGGAATATTCTATTGTCGAGGTGCTGTTGATGGCGCCCGGCTGGCTGCAAACAAAATCCCAGTCATTTCCGTCTGCGCTTCTCTCCACTGTGAAAAGTGCATTGCCCAGTTCTGATTCGGTGATCCAGGAAAGATCTACCTGATTAAAATTGAGCTCGGCAGTGAATTCCACCAGTTCAATTGGAAGCGGATTGATGGAACTCGTCGTACCCAGCGTGTACGGGTTGGTGTCCGAAAAGGAACCGACCGCAACACTGTTGTCCAAGGTCCCTGAAACCGTAGTTCCCGTCACGCTCGTAGCACTTAAGTCCTTCCAGGTGGCGCCATTCCACCTCATAAACCGAAGTTTTGTGATATCGCCTACTCCACCACTTCGGGGAGTATTCCAGGTAAGCGTAATAGTAGGCACCGAGGCTCCGCTGGTCCGATTCATTCTCCAGTATTCAACTTTGGAAATGTAGACTACTGTGGGATCGTGCAGCGAGGAATCAAAACCTGCCGAGTGCGCCGAAGCATAATGGTAACGCGCCTCGAACTGGTCCGTTGTTGTGCCCGGAGCGGTAGCTAAATAAATCGGTGCCCAAAAACCACCGTTCCCGGAAGGAAACTGAAATACTTCGTTCCCCGTTTTGCGCATATACCCATCGACATAGCTGTTGTCGGAAGCTCCTGCCGAAGTTGCATTGTCGGCAACTTCAAGAATGTCTGTAGCGTTGGAAGAGACGACCCCATCGTTCATTTGCAAATTTCCGTGAACAATGGCCAACCCCTCTACGGTTAGTTGTGGAATGACCCCGAACGAATTGTCTACTTCAAGATGATGGTAATAGGTAACGTCTGTTCCGCCGGCGTCATCCTCTGCGAGAATCTGTGCAGAGGAACCCATATATTCAATCGTTGGCGTTCCCTGTGCAGCGGTGACTGTACCAAAATCGTTGGGTTCGGCCGCTCGGACGAAGTTTCCTCCAATCCTGAAAAACGTGGTGTTATCGAGTCGGATCGACAATTCACCTTGAGCCGGCGCCACAAGATTGACATCGCCTATCACCGCAACATCGGAAGTATTCCGGATGTCCATTGTGACTATTGGCGCAGCGGTGAAGGTTTGGGTAAGTGTCATATCGTCACCGACATCAATCTCAGTATCCAGATAGACATGGTGTATGAGGTTCGAGCCTGCACTGTTATTATTATGCGTGACATTGTAGTCGCCTCCAACAGTAATCGTCGGTGTAGAGCCTGCAACGGAACCCGTATTAAACGTCAACGAATCTCCGCCGTTTAGTGCCAATCCGAAATTACCGCCCACAGTAAGCGTTGCGTTTTCATCCATTGTAAAAAGCACGCTGTTAGCCCCGGCATTTTGTGTCACCGTCATATCGCCATCGACATCCAAAATACCGCCGTTGAGATCAATGTAATTTGTAACCAGATTGATGGCATTTGTCCATACAAAATTTCCCCCAACGTGCATCAAAGGGTTATCTGTAGAGCCAGTCAATTGAAGTCTGTATACATTGGTCGCAGCATCCTCTCCATTCGTATTGGTCACTGTAAAATTACCGGTAACATTCAGCAACGCATCATTATTGAGTTCAATGAATAATTCTTCCGGCGTGGTCCCAGTGGACACGATCGTCATATTGCCTCCAATGTTCATTTCAGAATCATCATCATCGATGAATATTTCAATGTCGTCGCCTTCCGTTCGATTGAGGGTAAAATCATTGGTGACATTAAATTCCGCAGAGGTTCCGCTGGTTCTGTTCAGATGAATGAAAAAGTCATCGGCGCCTGTATAGTTCGACGTAAAACTTGTGCAATTGAACTCAGCTGTGGCATCGATAAGAAAAAATGTCGCGCCCTCGGCCAACGTAGCACCTGCCTGATTTGTGGTAAAATCGTCGCAGGTAAAAACACCTCCATCGAGATCCCAGGTCGTCCTGCCGGAAGCAGCAGCCCCTGTGACGGTCACATCTCCTGTCACCGTGAAAGTCCCATTGTTCATATCAAAGGTATAAAGGTCAGCAGATGCACCATTCAAAGTGGTTGTGAGGTTACCAAGAACTCTAATCTCACTGAACGCATCGTCGATTGAAATGACAAAATTTGCCGAAGTCGCAGCGTGTGTAGTTATCCAATCGCCATTGACATTTACTTCAGCTGAATTTCCCGAAATCATATTCACTCCCAGAAACCAGTCGCCACCGACATCAAGAGACGCGTTGATATCATCCGTAATATTGAACTCTGCGTTATCGTCGACATCCATATCCAAATCGTCGCCACCGTCCTGATCCACCAGAAAATCATCGGTGACGGTCATTACGGCATTGTCTTCAATGATGACGAACACGTCATCTCCTGTATCCATATCGACGATAAAATCACCGCCAATATTTACAATTGGAGCGCCGTTATGTACTCTGAAGTTCGCATCATCTCCAGCCGTAGTGATTTCCAGTTCAAGGTCTGTTGTAACAGTTAGCGTAACGGCGTCCACTTCAAGCAATGTATTTACGCCGTTGACTGCTGTTTGCAGTTTGATGCTGTTCACCGTGACATTTCCAGTAACTGCATCAATGTCAATATCGTGCCCATCTATCAGAACGTTACTGCCCGCACCGGGAACACAACCACAGGCGGCACCATTGATGCTTGCTGTCGACCAAACGGTCAGATCATCCCAGTCTCCACTGAGTCTGGAAAAATGCGTTTGGGCAGCAACACCGCCAAAAAAGCAAATAAAACAGTATACAAGAATTATTCTCATTCCAAACAAAAGATCGAATACGGGATCACAGTTATAGAGACGAAGTTACGTAGAAAAAGGTTTACTTTTTCCAGCACAAAACGATGAATATCCAAACGATTGAGGTGTGTTTTCAACGCGAGGTCGTAAAGAATTCAAACACAAAGGTTTGATTGTCAAAACCGCAAAGTTTTTCGTTAAAATTACGCAATTGATTGATTTAGTGATTACTATGGTAAAAACGAGGCCCATTCCACAACGCGCGGTGAATTTTTCAAAATGGGTTCAGAATCAAGGTTCTCCGATCCTTTTAGGTGCATTTGGGTGAAGCACTTTGCGGATGTAAAAAAAGGTCTTGTCGATGGATTCGTACTCACCGTCTGGGGTTGGACGCATTGCCGGCGCTGCCATAATATAACCACCTTGATCCACCAGATAGTACGCCGGCACCGCGGTCACTTTCCACGATTTGGCGAATGGATGGTCCTCTCCGAGATACAATACATCCCAGTCCATTTCGGGGTGTTCGGTCTGAAACTTTTCAAATCCCTGGCGGTCCTTGTCAACACAAAGCGAAATAAAAACGACGTCCTCGCCGTACAACTCGCGCAGATTGACCATCACTTCCATTTCGGTCATCGCCTTTGTATCCCACGTGGTAAAAAAATTCAGGTAAACAAATTTGCCTTCGAAGGTCCGCCACGTAATCGAACTGTCGGTTCCGATCTTCAAATCCATCACCGGCGCCGGATAACCGCGTTCGAGATTGGTCAGGTACAATTTGATGTTTCGCGCAGTATTGGCATTGACCGGATAGGCCGCGTGTTTTTCAAGCGAATCAAGAATAAACAATATAGCCGGTTTGTCGTAATTGCTTTTGTAAAATTGTTTGCCCAGGCGCTGAATCATCATCATTTCGCGCAACTCCGGATTGGCAAGAAAAATATCGCGCTTCATCGCCTTCATCAGCATTGTCGGACTTGCGGAATCAATTGCGGAGAAAATTTCCCGTTCGGTCAGTGGATCATAGTCGTCAAAATCCTGTTCGTAAAAATGTTTGATAAAGGTCATATACTGGTCGTTCTCGTGGTACACTGGAAACGGGCCAATGTAATCCAGAAAGGTGTTCAATCGTTTTTCGGAGTTGCTGTTTCCTCCGAGGGTTTGATCCATCTCGGCAATGTTGTACCGGACATACGTCAGGAAATATTCATCCTTTACATCTTTGTACGCATCGGCTGCATAGATCTTGAACGTGTCGAGGTAAACGCGGAAATGTCCCCGGGAAATTTCGGGTGCGTAAAATGCGACGTAGGTATCGAACCATTGGTGGTATTGCAAGATTCGGTAATTGATATCGGTGGAGTCCAGGCCGAAAAAGGTGAGTTTTGACGATTTCTTGGCAAAACTTTCGGGGCCGGTCGGTTTATGACAAAAGATGTGGTAGTCCGCTTCCGGCGCCAAATACAATTCCGATTCCGAATCACCGATTTCAAGAACAGCTTTGACGGTTGCCCTGTTTTTGAGTTGAATACGGAACGTACTATCAGCGCCGTCAACAAGGCCCTGACCGATGAGTACTTTTTTCATCGTGATGTATTCCTGATAGGTGTACAATTTCACTTGTTGTCCGACAAAACCGGGGGCATAACCGACCAGAAAATGATCCGCCGAGGCAGCCGGAACAGCAACCAGAAACAATAGGAAGAACAGCAGATTTCTCATCGCAGGTCTACTCAGCCCTTTTTATCAATAATCAGCAAGTCCGGCTTTGTTACAAATTTTGTAATGTCGCCGCCGTTAATTGCAATTTCGCGAACGATGGAAGAATTGATGGCCGCAAATTCAGGCGCCGTCATCAAAAAAATGGATTCCAGTCCCGATAAACTCCGATTCATTTGCGCAATCGACTTTTCGTATTCAGCATCCAGTCCGCTTCGGAGTCCACGTATCAAACAGCGCGCCGCTTTTTGTTTGCAGAATTCCGTGGTTAGTCCGGTATAGGTCTCGGCAGAAACTTTAGATGTACCGGCAAACAAAGTCCGGATGTGATTTAACCGGCTCTCCAGCGAAAACAAACTGCGCTTTTGTGTGTTTACGCCAACAGCGACAATCAGTTCATCGCAGAACGGAAGGATGCGGTGTACAATATCCTCGTGGCCCTTGGTGAAAGGATCAAAACTTCCCGGAAAAACGAAGATCGATTTCATCGTTCAAAGTTGAGGAAAATCAAGGCAGTATGAAAACACTGAAATGAACCCCTCCATATTTACGCAATTGGCTGAAATGGGTTGTGTTTTCGAAAGAGTTGTTTTTATCGTGCTCGATAATCAATATTCCGTTGTTTTTCAATAGATTGTGTTCAAAAATCAAAGCGGGTAAGGCCGAGGTGGCCGGGTCGTCAAACGGCGGATCGGCGAAAATCACGTCAAATTTCAGATTCGTCTTTTGGCAAAACAGCTTCGCATCTGACTTCACCGGATTCCAGTTTTCAATGCCGAGTTTCGCGATGATTTCGTGAATGAACTTTAGCGTCAGCCCTTGATTGTCGACACTGGTTGCAGTCCGCGCACCTCTGGAGACGAATTCGAGTCCGATGGCTCCTGTTCCTGCAAAAAGATCGAGCACATCACAACTTTCAAAATCGATGCGGTTGCTGAGCATTCCAAAGATTGCCTCTTTTCCGAAGTCGGTGGTTGGTCTGGATTTGAATGCCTTCGGCGGCTGAAAGCGGCGGCCTTTGTATTTTCCTGAAATTACACGCACAAGAGGTGTTTGTACAGGAGAAAATCCTCATTCTGTTCGACCGTGTTTCCAATGTTCACCTTTTGCTCCATCAACTTTTCAAGTTCGGCCCGCTCATTCCAGTCCACCGGTTTTCCGTAGACCACAATTTCGAGCTCCTTTCGGTCGATGTTCCGCTGTTCCATCACAAAAAGTGCGTGAAATGCGATGTCCGACGCAGAACGGCAGGGAAATAAATTTAAAAACTGAAGTCTGGATTTTGACGTGATTCCGACATAGGTTTGACCGGCCTCCACCAGCAAATGAATTTTCGTCCGGAACGAAGGCTGATCGAACATTGCCCGGAGAAAAACCGTAGAACGGTGAACGATTTTTATGCGTGGAAATTTCACGACAAACAAGGACTTGATCCACATTGGAAATTCGTATACATTGACGATTCCCAACTCCGAAATTCGCGTGTAATCGACGTTGTCAAAGGGCTCGGTAAAATTGAGGCGGAACACATCGGGCGCTTTGGTGTGATTGAATATTTCGACCGGCACGAGGGTGTTTCGGTCCTTTCCGGAAGACAGAACGGTGTCGTGAAAATCGAATTTAAAGAAATCCTCCTTCAATAAAATAACTTCGACTTCTTCCCGTTCGAATCGCGAAATTTCCCACTGAAAGCGCTGAGCGATTTTTTTTTCCGTTCGGTGGATGATTGCAACACGAAATACGTGCTGACTTAAATCCAAACAAAGGATATGTTGGGATGCCTCTCCTTTGCCGATAGGACTCATACGAACAACTTATTTTTTCCAGTTCTCGCGAAGGTGATTGTCATTGACGTCACCAATCTGGTAAAGGGTTGAATCCATCGGGTGGATCATCGCGATTTGGAGGGTTGAAACTTTAATTTCACCTTTCAGCAATGATGCGGTGTCCAACTCTACCAGAATCTTCGAATACGGCACATAACGAAGTGAATCGGGATGAAAGGCGAGGTCGCAACCACTCTTGTCACGGTTCTCAATATACTTCGGGTCGTTGAAAATGGCGTCAAGAACCGGAATGAACGCGGTATCGCGAAGGAATCCCACAAGGTCTTCAGGAACTACCGCGGATTTCTTCACAATCGCATAGGCTTCAATCTCGGTCATATTGTAGTCAATCGCCCGGTTGTCGCCATAAATTAATTTGTATTCCTCAGGCGTTGGTTTTCTCTCGGGTAGAGCGCCTATTTTTTTTATCGTCATTTTGGTTCCGGTCCGGACGAAGTCGATCAATTCGTCCATATTGTTTGTGTATCTGCCGTTCGCTTCTTTATACGCAAGCTCGGCCTCCTTAATATCATTCATCCTCGCCTTGATGTCTCCATCCATCATATTCCAGGTACTCAGCTGTTCTACATCGTACGCAATGATGTCATAATCCTTGTATAGAACGACGATACCCAAGGTGAGCATAACCACCATAATTCCGTACCCGACCATTGTTTTGATAACACCCAGAAGATATAAAGTCCAAATCACAGTTCCCAGAATCCAGAGCAAACTTGCCCATAGAAACCAACTCGATTGTTTAACGGCCATTATTGTTCCGTTGTTCAGCTCGATGTTTTGCGTTTCGGTAGCAATGCTCAGCAAATAAAATCCGGTGAAGAGAAATATCACGGGCCAGATAAAACGTTTTATCTGAAAAAAGATCGAATCAATTGTTTCAAAACCGCTCATTCAGCAAATGTTGGGTTAAAAAATATGAGACCTTTGCAGGCCATAGACAAAACTACATTTTTTTTTCAGAGCCGGGAAACCGTGCGGTATATTTTTTCCATATTTGGCTCAGTCGATTAACCCTTTCTCCGTGTCAAGCAAACAAACCGAGGCGATTCATCATTTTTCACAGCAATTTGCAAAGAATCTGGGCTTTTCTCCCACGGCCGATCAAGAGCTTGCAATTCGTGCGCTTTCTGAGTTCTTGTTCGTTGAAAACCAGCTGAATATTTTCCTTTTGGGCGGATATGCCGGAACGGGCAAAACCAGCCTGATCGGTGCATTGGTCCGAACGCTGGCCAAAACAGGGATGAAATCCGTTTTAATGGCTCCGACTGGGCGGGCAGCCAAGGTGATGTCGTCGTTCAGTGGAAAAAGCGCCAGTACGGTTCACCGGAAAATTTACTCCTTTGGCGAGGATACCGGTGGCGGTTACCAGTTTATGCCAAAGGAAAACAAGCTCAAAAACGGCGTTTTTATTGTCGACGAGGCCTCGATGATCACCGCGAGTGAAAACCCTGAAAAACCGAGCTTGTTGTACGACCTGATCGAGTACGTGTATTCTGCACCGGGATGCAAACTCATTTTTGTCGGGGACATCGGCCAATTGCCGCCCATCGGCCTGGATTTTAGTCCGGCTCTCAACAAAAAATATTTACTCGACGAGTTGGGTTTTCAGACCATCACGTCGCTTTTGTCGGAAATTCTGCGCCAGGAAAGTGATTCCGGTATTTTACATCTGTCTGCGCAACTGCGAAAATTTGCACCGGAAATTCCAGCCCTCTTTTCCAACCAACTGGATGTCGTCCGGATTGATTCGATGGATCTTCAAGACGAAATTGAATCGTCCTTCTCCGCATTCGGACGGGAAAATGTAATGATTGTCTGCCGGTCGAACAAACAGGCCAATCTGTACAACCGCCAGATCCGCAACCGGATTTTCTGGTACGAAGAGGAACTCAATGCCGGTGACACGGCAATGGCGCTGAGCAATAATTATTTCTGGCTTGACGAAAAATCAGAAGCAGGATTCATTGCCAATGGGCAGATGATGGAGATTCAGAAAATCGCCCGGGAGGAAGAAAAGTATGGCTGTCGTTTTGCCGACGCCGTGGTTCGCTTTCCCGATTATCCGGAGATGCCGGCAGTTGAAATCAAAATTCTTCTGGACAGTCTTTACGTCGATTCGCCTTCGCTTTCACAGGAAAAACTGAGAGACCTCTACAATGCAATCACCGCGGCTGAATATGCAGGCATCGCGAACAAACGGGAACGAAGAGCCAAAATGCGACTGGATCCTTACTTCCAGGCTGTGCAAGTGAAATTCGGATACGCCGTCACCTGCAACAAGGCCCAGGGCGGTCAATGGGATGCAGTTTTCGTAGATCCTGGATATTTCACCACCGAAATGTGGGACCGCAACTATATGCGTTGGCTGTACACTGCCATAACCCGGGCAAAGAAAAAACTATACCTCGTGAATTTGAGTCCGGCTTTTGGACCAGCGGAGGATTCCGAATAGATGAGGTAAGGGTGCAGAAGAAAAAAATCCCGTAGACTTTTCCAGAAGAGGCTGCAAAGGTTTCCCGCAGATTAACGCGGACAAAAAAAACCGCAGATTACTGCAGACTTTTTACGAAGAGGTGGCAACGGTTTCCCGCAGATCACGGTCGATTGGCCTTAGCTCTTTTTTGAATGTTTCCGCCGTTTCCTCTCGCGGATGATCAAACCCAGCTCTCTGCCGGTTTGCCCGGAGACAGAGGTATTTTCCTGTGCTCTGCGAATGAGGTATGGCATTACCTCGCGGACCGGTCCGTAGGGAACATATTTGGCAACGTTGTATCCCTCGTGGGCAAGGTTGTAGCTGAGGTGATCGCTCATCCCCAGCAATTGCGCAAAGTAAACGCGTTTGTCATTTTTCGCGATTCCTTTCTCCTTCAGAAGTTCGGTCAGTAGCAGGGAACTTTTTTCGTTGTGCGTTCCGGCGCAGAGATAAAATTGCTCCATATGTGCGGTCAGAAATTTCAAGGCCTCGTCGTAATCCCTGTCCGTGCTTTCTTTGTCCTTTTGAATGGGCGAGGTGTAATTTCCTTCAATTGCCCGTTCCCGCTCTTTTTCCATATACGCTCCGCGGACCAATTTTATTCCGCAGAAATAAGATCCTTCCTGCGCATCGATCAAACATTGCTTTAAAAAGGCGAGTCGGTCGTGACGGTACATTTGCGCTGTGTTGTAAACGATAGCCCTCTCGTTGTTGTAGCTCGCCATCATTTCTTTCGCCATTCGGTCGATAACGTCCTGGTAACAAAAATCCTCGGCATCGATCAAAACGGGTACACCCAAACTGTGTGCTTTGGCACAAATCTGATTCACCCGTGCCAGTGCACGACTAAGCTCAGTTCTTTCTGCCTCCGTAAGTTTCGCCGAGAGATCGTTGGCCTTTTCGAGTAAATCAACACGGCACAAGCCCGTTGGTTTGAATACCGAAAATGGGATGCCCTGCGACGAAGCCGCTTTATCGATGGTTGCGATGATTTCGTCCCTTGTGAAGTCAAAATCCGTTTCTTCCTCCTTGCCTTCGACGGAATAATCGAGAATCGTCCCAATGTTGAATTTCTGGAGTTGCGCAATTTTCGGTTCGCATTCGGTTATGTTTTCGCCGCCGCAAAACTGACGGAAAATGGTCTTTTTGACGATTCCTTTTATGGGCAGACGAAGGGCCAGTGCGAAGCGTGTCATCGAACTGCCGAGACGGACCATCCATTGTTTGCCCAGAATTTTGAACAGGCGATACGACCATTTCAAGTCGCTGTCTGATTTGCCTGCAAAGGCAATTTCTGTATTCTCAAAGGAAATCATCCGGACAAATATAAGGGAATGCGCAGTCTCTGTTTCCATAGGTCATTTTTTGCCACAAAGGCGCGAAGGCACGAAGTATAAAGCGGAGTGAACAGCTCTGCCCCTTGTGAAATCAGAAACTTTTGAAAAACAATACCACGTGAAAGATATCCATTTGGCAAGAATTGCAAAAAATCTTTGCGCCCTCGCGTCTTTGTGGCAAAAACTCCAAACCACGGTTTGAGAAGCCATAAATCCTGCGGTATGCGTACCTTCGTCCACAAAGCACGTTTTTGAAACCGTCTGAAATTCATTACGGACCGCTCGAAGAATCGGGATTTGAGGAATACCTCGCCCGGCATTATTCGAAGTCCAAAAAAATGATTCTCACCGACGAGACCGTCTTTGGCCTCTGGGGTGAAACGCTCGTTACCTCGTTTGAATCTTTGTTCAATGCGGAAGTCATTCAGATTCCACCGGGGGAAGATTCAAAGAGCCTTGAAATCTGCACCCAGATCTGGGAATCGTTGCTGGAATACAAAATCGGGCGGGACGACCTGCTGATCAATTTTGGTGGCGGTGTCGTAAGCGATCTCGGAGGCTTCATCGCGTCGACCTACAAAAGGGGATGCCCATACATCAATATTCCGACGACTTTGCTCGCAATGGTCGATGCGTCGGTGGGCGGGAAAACGGGAATCAATCTCGGCGGAATCAAAAACCAGATTGGTACGTTCAACGCACCGTCACAGGTGTTCGTTCATCCCGGATATTTGTCGACGCTGAGCGATCTGGAATTTTTGTCCGGTTACGCCGAAATGCTCAAACACGGCCTGATTGCTGACAAAAGTCATTTTGATGCCTTGAAAAAAATCGGTGCGGACCGGAACAAGATTTCGCCGGAACTCATTCGCCAATCACTTGCGATCAAAGAACATTTTGTCAAGCTGGATTTCAAGGATCGCGGCCAGCGGAAAGTTCTGAATTTCGGTCACAGCTCCGGTCACGCGTTTGAAAGTTTTCTGTTCTCGACCGGTAAACCTGTTCCACACGGAATTTGTGTTGCCTGGGGAATGATCGCCGCTGCCTTTGTTTCCTTTGAAACGAAAGTCCTGTCCGAGAAAAATTTCGACGCGATCAACACGTTCATCCGTTCGATTTTTCCTGCGCTTCCGATAGAGGAAAAAGATATTCCCAGCTTGATGGAGCGAATGACGCAGGACAAAAAAAATGCATCCGATCAATCCGAAGATTCTTTCAACTTCACTTTGATTTCGGAACCCGGTCGTGCGATCCCGGACAAACTAGTCAGCCGAAAAACGGTAGAAAAAGCGCTTCGGTTTACCGTATGTTCCTGAGGTGAAACTCGTACTTTGTTCCACGGTCGAAGGTTCTGCTCACACGACCATCGAGTTGCTCCGTCAACGTTGCGATCAGCTCCAGTCCGAACGAATTATCCCGCGCCTCCTTTTTCCAGGTTCCGTTGTCGCGGTAGATAAAACTGAAGGTATCCGGCTGTTTGCCATCCGAAATCTCGACTGAGATGAGTCCTTCATTGACTTCCGAAAAGGCGTGTTTAAGGGAATTGGTGATGAGCTCATTAAAAATCAACGCCACCGGCACAAGCGTGTCGTTGCCCAAGCTTTTAATATCCGATTCAATGTCGATCGAAACTTCGGCGTTGCGGGCATAGGTGTCGATCAATCCGCTGGCGAGCGATTCGAGATAATCGTGAAGGTCAATCTGCCCGAGATTTTTGTTCTGGTACATTTTTTCGTGAATCAATGCCATTGCAATGACCCGATACACGGCATCCTGAAAATGCAGCTTCGCCTTTTCCTCCGTAATTTCGTGCGACTGCAAACGCAGCAGACTTGAAATCACCTGCAGGTTATTTTTCACCCGGTGGTGAATTTCCTTGAGCATAATCGTCTTCTCCTCATTTTGGGCCTGCACGAGCCGGTTCTGTGCTTCGAGTTCGCGGTTTGTTGTGGCAACGAGCGCTTCGGAATGAGAAGACAGCAAAATGAACTGGTTGATGAGGTACGCGATCAGCACAGAGGCGACGAGAATATTGACAATGGTTGCCGTTACCTGGTAAGGTTGAAGCGTTTCGTTCAAGGTAAAAACATTGGAGGCGAAGTGAAAGGTAAAGTAACATCCAATCCCGATAACGCTGAGGCCAAGTAAAACGTAACCCTGCGTTTTTCCGATGGCGAGAAATGTGTAGATGATGAACACAATCATCCAGAAAAATTCGATGGCGTGGATGACGTTCGGCATAAAATTCAGCGTGTAGGTGAGAAACAATACCGCGTGAAGGGCATAAATGAAACCGATGAAGCGGTAGCGTCTGGTGCGTATGAACAGGTAGTGAAGTCCGACGGCAATCACCCAGGCATAAACGGAAGCGCCGAAGGCCTCGTATTCGAAAAAGAAATAAAGAACCGAAAGCAACAGAACAAAAATGGAATTGAACATAAACATCTTCCACGTCAGTTCAAAGCGCAGTTGAAGCGTGTAATCCTCGAACTGGCCTTTCGGCGGTACAAAGAGATTTCTCACAGGCGAATTTTCAACTGAATCTTGATGTCCGATTTCCGGTTGCCGGTTATTTCCTCAAGACCTGAAGAAATAACGTCCCGGTTTTCGTACGACCAGATTCCCCAGCGGATCCAGACATCGGCCCATCGTCCGATTTCATATTTGAACATCAGATAGGCACGTTGTCCTCTGTAATAATACGAAGGAATTGAGAAAACGTAAAGTAAATCGTTCTCGTAGGCATAAATTCTCGAATCGTAATCGTCGCTGTCGAAAATGGCGTAACGGCCAAAAATTTTGAGCGGAATTTTTTTGAAGGACAGCCCGATGTCCTGGAACATCAGCAAACCGTTGCTCATCTGCGAACCGTATTTGTACCGCACCCACTCGATTCTTGTTTTGAGTGTGATGCGAGAATTCACTTGTTGTTCGTAATGGAGACGCAGGCCGGTTTTATTCAATTCCACCTGATCCTTGATGCCCGTCACGTCGTCGCGCGAATTTTGTTCGGTTGATTTATTCCGGAACCGCAGATACAGTTTCGCACTTCTGCTCAAACGGAAGTCGAGTTGGGTAAAAATCTCCCGGCCGACGCTGTAATCATCCGTGAGATATTTCAAATAGGTTCGGTTCCATTGATCGTAGTAGGCGGAGAAACTCATTCCTTTCGTTAGCCGTGCCAGGAAACCAAGGTAAATCCCCTGTTCGGCCGAATTGGTGCCTCCTTCAGCAAATCCCGCTGAGTAAAGCGACTGGAATTTTTTGTCGTAGTACCGGTGTAGTGCGATCAAATCAACCCGCGGATCGATGTGCCAGGTGAGTCCGTTAACGGTTCCAATGTGAAAGTTGTCGCTGACCGACGTCTCGCCGAAAACAGAGACATTTCGAACGAAAGCTCTGTAGTTGATTCCACTTACGAGCAAATGCCTCGAAGCAAATTCGTGCTGATTGTAATGCGACGGATTCTGAATCAGTGCCTGATCGTACTGGGTGTAAACCGAAGCCAGTCCGATGCGGAATTTCTCGCCTTTCAGCGCGACTTCTATTCCCCCCATTCCTTCGCGGATGGCCCTTTTGTCGGCCATTTCGCCCGGCGTGCGGTGGTATCCGGACGTTTGGAACGAACTGAAACCGGAAGAACCGGACTCGAAGGAATCGTTCACCGTGTCAACCTGGACTACGTTTGCGTCAATTCTTCGGTACGATCCAAACGCGGTGAGCTCGGCGCGATCATTTCCCAAGGTGATGGCGCTTCCCCGCAGATAGCGCGATTCATTGGCTGAGGTATAGGGCCGCAATCCAAGCGACATTCTCTTCGCTGCCATTACGTCCGCTGATTTGCCCATTTGAAAAGACGACCACATCGTGAGCCCTTGTCCAAAGCCCAGTTGAAAATCACCGACGGCGAGTTTTTTGATCACGCCAAAATCCTTCAGGAAAAGGTGGCCGCTGTAATAATCGAAGCCCGTTTTCTGCGTGCTGTTGAAGAATTGTTCGCCGGCATCTTTCTCCGCAGTTATCCCCATACTGACGCGGTCCTTGTATTGGGTCCTGTAGCGGAAATAGAGATGATCCGGAGAACCGAGGTATTTTTTGTTGGGATTTTCGGCGAGGATGCTGTCCGGCACGTCGAGGTATCCGGCCTTTTGCTGGATCACGCGGTCGTAGCGGGTAAAAATTTCGTGTTTGCCGCGGGTGAGTACTTCCTTCCACTGGAATTTTGTCTCCAGGACGTCGCCAACGGTTACGAAGGGCAGGATCATTTCAATGGTCAGTTCGTCGAGTTGTTCAATCGCGTTCAATTCATAAATGGAAATGAAGGCACCATAATTTTTGCGGTAGTTGATGATGGCTTGCATCTGTACATCGCTGAGTAAATGCAAACGGCTCAGCTCTTCGAAGTGCGTTTGGTTGAGGTTGATCGGCGACTCGAGGTACTGGTACAGTTCGTCCAGGAACGCGGTCAGGTCAAGGTCGGAATCTTCGAGGTTTTCTCCGATGAACTCAATGCGGCGTTCAATGACTTTTTGTCTTTCATCGTCCTGTGCCCTGGCTGAAATTGCCGCGAGCAGTAGAACGATGAGACCGCTCAACTTCATCAGAAATTGAATTGAATACCTGCCGACGGACTGATGCCAAGCGTCGAATGCCAGATCGTCGCGAGGTCGAATCTAAATTTCCTGAGCTTGAGTCCCAGCCCGAAAGAGGACTGAAAAGGCCGCGAGTTCACACCGATGCGCAGTGCGAGAATTTCGTGCGGATGAAACTCCAGTCCGCTTTTGACATTGAGGCGATGGATCATCGTTTTTTCCGCTTCTGCAGTCCACAGCACTTTTTCGCTGAAGTGATAGGCGGCACCAAGGGCAAAAGTTGTAGGGAATCGTTCGTCTTCCGGTGAAGCCAGACGGGTTCGGGAGATGTTCAGGGCCCGCACGCCAAATTCGAGGTTGTCGTTCATCCGGTAAAATAAACCGATTCCGGCGGTAAGTGCATTTTTCGATCCGTAAAAATCATTCAGCGCGACGCGGTGGTAATTGAGTTGAATTCCGGCCGAAAAGTGTTCGAACAGTTTCATACCGTAGGTCAAACCGAGCAGTGATTCCCTGTACAGATTAAAACCAAATTGCTGGAAGTGCACCCCAATATTACCCGCTTTGGCCGTGTGGTACCCAAAGGCAAAACTCTGTGTGGACAATTCCTTCACAAGAAAACGGTTCTCATACGCCGCTGCGATGCCACTCTCCTGCAGCATTCCGAAAATTCCCGGATTGTTGTAAACGGACCAGGTATCTGACAGGCACAGCGAGGCGTTGCCCATCGCAGCGGAGCGCGCACCGGTTTGAGGGTAGGTTTGTGCGGTGCCGGAAAGCGCCAGCAAAGCGCCCGTTGTAAAGAGCAGACATTTCATCGGTGATAAAGTTAGAAAAAAAGCGCAAACAAGGGTGTGTCGGAAATGGGTGCAATTTTTACCGCAGTGGTCGCAAAGCGAAACGCAAAGCGCGCTGAGAGCATTGGGAAACGAAATGAACAAAATACGGACGTCATACAGACGTCAGCGCAAATTTTGTGTGTGAACATCCGTCGACGTTTCTCCGAAAACAGGCGTGTTCATTCATTGTGTACAATTCTTACGGAGGTAGCCCCTCCAGAGGCCCTATCTTTGTGGACAAAACACGCATTGTGCTTAAAATTGAATTATCGAAAGGAGAATACGAGGGAAAAACGCGGCTCTTTGCGGCCTTTCCTTACGACAGGAACGTCGTGAAGGCGATTCGTGACATACCGGGCGCACGGTGGAGCCAGTCGAAAAAAGCCTGGCATTTTCATTTTTCTGAATCGGCACTGAATTCCGTTCGGGCAAGTTGTTCGAGGTTACCAGAAATTCAGTTGGCGCTGTCAGAAAATCTCACATTTGAGAAGGCGCTGTGTGACCCGTGTGGTCGCCTGGAGAAATTTCGGCTTTATCTGCGATCGAAAAGGTATAGCGAAAATACGATCAGTACCTACTTGCAGTGTTTACATACATTTTTTCATTTTTTCGCCGGGAAGGATGTTGCCAACATTACCAACGACGACCTGATTCGCTTTAACAATGAGTACATATTGAAAAACAAGTTTTCTTCCTCCTTTCAGAACCAGGTGGTGAACGCCGTGAAATTGTTTTACCGTGTTGTTGGAAACAGAGACCTTGCTCCTGAATTGATTCACCGGCCCCGGAGGGAGAAACATTTACCGAATGTTCTAAGCAAGGAGGAAGTAAAGGCAATTCTGGAGGCTCACTCAAATTTCAAACACAAAATGATGCTGTCACTCATTTACAGCTGCGGATTGAGGAGTAGTGAGTTGACCGGATTAAGACCTTTGAATATTGACAGCAAACGCCACCTCGTTCTGATCAGGCAAGCAAAGGGTAAAAAGGACAGAATTGTGCCATTGAGTCCTAAAATCCTTGAAATGCTGCGGGCATATTTTGCGATATATAAGCCCAAAACTTATCTTTTCGAGGGACAGTTCCCGGACTCGGCATACGACAGCCGCAGCCTTCAGCTGGTTCTAAAACAAGCGTTAAAAAAGGCCAATATTTCAAAACCGGTAACATTGCACTGGTTGCGCCACAGTTACGCCACGCATTTATTGGAAAACGGGACCGATTTGCGCTACATCCAGGAATTGCTCGGTCACAGCAGTAGCCGGACGACAGAAATTTATACACACGTGACCACGTTGAGCATTCAAAAAATCGTTTCGCCATTCGACAGTTTGTAAAAATTCCTATCTTGGGATATCCGAAACAGAGTATCGCATTTGCAGCAAACGGGTGTTGGCTAAGCGAAACTTTGTTTCGCATATAAGCAAGTTGGGCGGAATTAAGTGGCAACCCAGAGTTCAAGATGCGATACAATCCGGGCGAAAAAAAAATAGTTCTCTGCGTTGAATTTTTGCGGCATAATTTTTTTCGAAGACCGTTTAGGAAGGAAAATTT
>Ga0247727_10006454_pt1 | contig 23083 bp, 18 predicted proteins | sample WisWelCaveWW1625_FD_202498 | JGI IMG/M metagenome (GOLD analysis project Ga0247727, IMG submission 202498) | Biofilm microbial communities from Wishing Well Cave, Virginia, United States - WW16-25 | ecosystem: Environmental > Aquatic > Deep subsurface > Groundwater > Cave microbial mat | place...
AACCCCGCCGCGCGCCGGCTGATCGATACGAAAGAAAAGCAGTTTGGACACACAATCTGAAAGAGACTGTCAAAGAACGAAGGATCAAAGAACCACTTTTAATATACGAGGCACAAAGCGCACAAAGGTTTTCTTTGTGGCCTTTGTGCTCTTTGTGGTAAAGTTGGGTTGCGGCCAGTCCGCGCTAAGGCAATTATTTTTAAACCCTGCGAACGTAGCCGGTTCGGTTGCAGCTCGCATTGGGAGAAACAAATTATGAAATTCGTAGCACTCCGCCCATTATGGCTGGCAGTTTTTCTAATCGCGCCGGCTTATGCGCAAGTCGGCATTGCCCCGAATGACATCGAGCGCGTCGGGCAAAGCGGCTGGCAATTTTTGAAAATCAACGGCGATCCGCGGCAGGCGGCGTTGGGAGGCGCTTTCACGGCGCTGGCGCACAGCGACGCCGGCGCGGTTTTTGGGAATCCGGCCGCGTTGGCCGAAGTCAAACGCTTCGATCTGCACTTGAGCTCGGTCAGTTGGATCGCCGACATCACGCACCAATCCGCGGTGTTTGCCGCCCGCCTCGGCGATTTCGGCGTCGTGGCCGCGAGCGTCGTCACGTTGGATTACGGCGACATCCCGGAAACCGTTAACAGTCTCATCGCCGGCGAGAGCCGCACCGAGGCCGTGGTCACCGGCAATTTTTTTTCGGCGCGCGATTTCGCCGCGGGGTTGTCGTATGCGCGCAAAATTACCGACAAACTTTCCATCGGCGGCAATATGCGTTGGGTGCGGCAGAGCATTGCCGAGCTTGACATGACCAACTGGTCCCTCGATTTCGGCACGGTCTATTACACGGGATTCAAAACTCTGCGGCTGGCGATGACCGCGCGCAATTTCGGGCCGGATGCGCACCTCGCCGGCTGGAGCGAAGAATATAAGGCGGAGCCGGATGACGTGCGCATGCCGATCGATTTTCGTTTCGGCCTGGCGATGGATTTTGGGCACGAAACCGGCGGACCGCATCGGATGACCGTCGTGGCGGACGGCGATCATCCCAACGACGGGCCGGAAAAATTGCACCTCGGCGTGGATTACACCTTCGATCAAAAATTTTCTCTGCGCGGCGGCTACCGATTCAACTACGACGTGCAAAGCTTCACCTTCGGCGCCGGCCTCGATTACCCGCTGGGCCGCTCGACCGCGCGGGTGAATTACGCGTATGTCGACTTCGGCGCATTGAAGCAGGTTCATATGTTTTCGCTGGGGATTTCTTTTTGATCTGATTGGTTTCTGAAAGTGAGTTTCGTGCAAACACAGCAAACAAAATTTAAAGACTGTTTTCCAACGGATAGAAACAACCCAACGGATTCTTATCGCATCTGTTGGGTTGTTTCTATCCGTTGGTGCGTGCTCTTGTCGCCTTTCATCTTGATGCTCGGTTGCAAATCCAATCCCACGAGCGAAGCGCCGATCGTCCAGCAGGAAATTTACAACCCCGGCGGCCTCGGCTATCTTCTCTTCATGCCAACAAGCGCCAAAGCGCAAGTCGATGGAAAATTTCCGTTGCTCTTTTCGCTGCACGGCATTGGCGAACGCGGCAATGATTTGCAGCGTTTGAAGCGCGACGGACTGGCGAAGATTCTCGACGGCAACAATTCTTTTCCTTTTATTGTGGTTTCCCCGCAGTGCCCCATCTCAACCGAGTGGTATTACGACCGGACTGATACGCTATTAAAGAAATTGCTCGACGAGGTGATCAAGCGCTACCCGATTGATGCGCAGCAGGTTTATCTGACCGGTTCCAGCATGGGCGGCATCGGCGCGTGGGATATGGCGATCCGCTATCCCAATTTGTTTGCGGCCGTCGCGCCGATTGCAGCGCGCGGCGAATCTTATGCGGCCATCTGCGCGATGAAAGCCGTGCCGGTGTGGGCCTTTCACGGCGGCAAAGACGAGGTGGTGGATTTATTTAAAGCCGAGGCGATCGTGAACGCGCTCCGCAACTGCGGCGGCAATGTCCAGCTTACCATTTATCCCGATACCGGCCACGATGCGTGGACACGAACGTATAACAATCCCGAGTTTTATGATTGGCTCCTGCGGCAACGGCGACAAGTGCTAAGTGACCAAAACTCAGAATACAATTCTGGAAAGTTGTTTGACTAATAAACAGTTTTCTTAACCACCAAGACACGAAGGCACGAAAAAAACAAAAGACCGCATCACAAAGTTTTTCTTGGTGCCTTTGTGTCTTCGTGGTGGTTTAAAAATTCGTCAGGTTGAATGCTGCCCGAAGGGTTCAAGTTTTCAGCGTGACTGAAAACTTGCGTGATGCATTACGCTGAAAAAACCGGCAAGATCGCGAAGTTTTTTGAAAGCAAAACCATTTCACTTATGCCCAATAAAGTTGTGGTTGTCGGCAGTTACAATACCGACATGACGATCAAAGCCTCACGCATTCCGCGATCGGGAGAAACGATTCTTGGCGGCAAGTTCGCTATTGGCGCGGGAGGGAAAGGCGCGAATCAAGCGGTGGCCGCCGCTCGCGCCGGCGCGCGCGTCTGGTTAGTGGCGCGCATCGGCAACGACGCTTTCGGCGCGGAAGCGCTGCGGTGCATTCAACATGAGCGTATCAACATTGATTACATGCGCCGCGATCCGGAAGCGCCCACCGGCGTCGCCTGTATCGTCGTCGATGATGCCGGCGAGAACAGCATCGTCGTGGCTTCGGGCGCCAATGCGTGTTTGCAGCCCGAAGACATTAGCGCGGCTGAGGAAATCATTGCTCATGCCGACGTCTTGTTGCTGCAATTGGAATCACCACTGGCAACCGTCATTGCCGCGTCGCGCCTCGCGGCGAAACACGGCGTAACGGTTGTGCTCAATCCTGCGCCGGCGCAGTTGCTCACCACAAATTTGCTCGAGCACGTCACGATCATCAGCCCCAACGAAGTCGAAGCCGAGATGTTGACTGGCGTCAAGATCAACGACAAGAGCCTGGTTGCTGCCGCGCAACGCTTACATGCGCAAGGCCCGGCAACTGTGCTGATCACGCGCGGCCCCAAAGGCGTGTTCATTTCCTCAGCCGCCGGAACGCATTTCCTTCCGGCGTTCCAAGTTGCCGCGGTGGATACAACCGGCGCGGGCGATATCTTCAACGGCTGCCTGGCCGCATTCCTGACGAAAGATCGCTCGCTCGCCGAAGCAGCGAGATTGGCGGCGGCGGCAGCGGCGATTTCCGTGACGCGACTCGGCGCGCAAGCTTCGGCGCCCGCCCTTGCGGAGATCGAACATTTCCTGCACCAATAATCTCAGAGCGTATTTGAAAAGTCACTGTCCGGTCACTTTTTGCGCGCAAAAATATCATCACTTCAACAACTTTAAGTGACCGGTCAGTCTCAACAATACGCTCACATTCACATAACCTTAATCACAAAGAGGTGAAAGATGAATCCATTGAGAAAAGCATTTCATCTTGCCGCAGCCGCGCTGGTTTTGCTGCTGACGCCGCTGTGGTCGCAAGAGGTGAAAAATGTAACGCTGGTGGGAAATTTCGGCAAGGGCGAAGGCGAGGCGAAATCGGTGTTTGCGGCCGGCGCGCTGGTTTATTACGGCATCGGCAACAAGCTGCAGATCGCGAGCTTCACCACACCGGCGAGTCCGCAGAAGGTCGCGAGCGTGCTTCTTTCCGACGTCATCGAAGGCATCGTGCGCACCTCGATTGCGGGCAATCAATATCTCGTCGTGGTCGGCGGCCCCAAGATGTGGCTGATCAACGTGCAGAATTCGACGGCGCCCAGCGTTACTGCGACCGTTGACATCGGCGGCGTTTGCGAGGGTGTGGCCACCAGCGGCACGAATGCGTATGTTGCTGCAGGATCGGGCGGCTTCAAAATTTTTAACATCGCCAATCCCGCCAGCCCAACTCAAATCGCTGCCATTGACTCGCTTCGATATTGCGAGAGCGTGGTCATCTCACCGCCGTATGCTTATATTGCGGCGGCGGACAGAAGCCACATTGTGAACATCACGAATCCCGCGGCGCCAGTTTATGCCGGGCGAATTCCGGTATTGGCCGGCGGTTACCATCAGTATCTGAATGTTCGCAGCGGGCATGCGTATATCTGCGATTTCAACGCCGGCTTGCAAGTCGTCAATGTAACTAATCCGGCCAGCCCGGTGAACGCGGCTTTTTTAGCAACCGGCCTGCGCACGGCTTGCATTCTCTTTGACGGCAATTTCGGTTATGTCGCCAACGGTGATTCCGGCATGCGCCTCATCGACGTTTCGAGCATCGCCGCGCCGAAGAACGTCAAGCTTCACGACACGCCCGGACGCGCGGCTTTCGTTTCTTTTGGCGCGATTACGATTGGCAGCTCGCCGGCCGGACATATTTATGTCGCGGATCGCAGCGCGGGTTTGCGCGCGGTCAATGTTTCCAATTCGATCGCGCCAGTCGAATCGGGCGCGCTCGGTGTGTTGGCGGCCGCGCCCGGCACGGCGTTCGGCGCTTTCTTTTTGAATAACAAAGTTTATGTCGCGTACGGAACAGCAGGTCTGCGCATCATCGACGTCGCGACGCCGGCCAATCCGACTTTGCTCGGCACTTACGACTCGCCCGGCGAAGCGCGCGGCGTGGTGGCCGTCGGTGATTTTGCGTATATCGCGGATCGCGACTCCGGCGTGCAAGTGGTCAACGTGGCGAATCCGGCTTCGCCCACGCGCGTGCGGAACATCGTCACCTCGCGCTCGCGCGGTATTGCGATCAACGGCAATTTGGTTTATATCGCCACGCGTGATAGCGGCATGATCATTTTAAATGTTGCCAATCCCGGCAATCCGGTCAAGGTCACTTCGGTGAAAGGTGTGGATGGCGAAAACGTTTCTGCGGATGGCAGCATCGCCGGCGTTTCGCTTTATAGCAAGCTTAGATTTTATAACGTCGCGAATCCGGCGCAACCCGTTGCCGGCGGCGAGACTCCAAGCCTCAAAGTCGGAAATGAAGGATTTGCGATCAAAGGAAATATTGCCTATGTTCCTGACGGTGATTCGCTTCGTCTCTTCAACCTTGCGAACATTGCTTCACCCGTGCAAACCGGCAAGGTGCGGACGTCGGGATACGGCTTCTACGTCGCCCTCAGCGGGAAATACGCCTACGTTGCAGCCGATGATAAAGGGCTGCGCATCGTCGATGTCTCGACTCCCGCTAACCCAACGGAAGTCGGATATTTTGACGGTGTACCGACCGCGCGCGGCCTCGCCGCCAACGGCCCGTATATTTATGTCGCCGAGCGCGCCGACGGTCTCACCGTTTATAGCAACGACCTCGCGACCGCGGTTGATGAAGAGAAGAGCGCACCGCCGCCGCAATTTGCTTTGCATCAAAATTATCCGAATCCTTTTTGGAGCGGAGCGACATCCCCCGCTCACGGGGGAAATCCAAACACGACTATTCGGTTTGATCTCACCAGTCCGGCTTTCGTGACGTTGGAAGTGAAGAACGTGTTAGGCCAAACCGTTGCCACGCTCGTCAGCGCCCACAAAACCGCCGGCTCGCATGTTGTCGACTTCGACGCGAGCCAACTCGTCAGCGGCGTGTACTGGTATCGCCTCAAAGCCGGCGGCGTGCAGCAAACACGCAAGATGCTGTTGATGAGGTAGCAGAGAGCATAGCGCAGAGGGCATGGCGCATAGACAAACTCTGCGCCATGCTCTTTGCTCCATGCGCTCTGCACAAACGTCGTTTCGCTCAAAATGACAAAAAAATTTTCTCAAAACTTCATAACGCTGATTGCGCTCACGCTTCTGCTGGCGCTTTCACCCGCCGCGGCTCAAATCGATATTGAGGCCGTGGCGCGATTGCATTTCCGTGTCGCCGGCGATTCGCTGAATTGGTTTGAAGGGTTCGCGCAAATTGCAACCGCAAACTTGGCGCCTTATCCTTCGCATCGCAGCGAGGGCCGGCGTGACGCGGCGCATGTGGTGCGCACCACGGAAAGCGCGGTGATTGAATGGAAAACGGCCGCGGTTCCGGCGCGTTGGTCGGGCGATTCCGCGGCTTTCGCTTGGGTGTGCGGCTTCGGCAGCAACCTCGGCAATGAACGCTTCGTGCTCACGATTAACAACAAATATGATTTCACATTCTCAACGCCGCAAGAACCGTTTTGGCGTATCGCCGGAAAAACCGACGGGACATTGGCATTCACCGCGGTGCATCAGAACCACAACGGCGCGTTGTTCGGCTACATGGTTGTGACTGCCCCGGCAGCGTGGTTGAAAAAAGGCCAGCCCCTCACCATCAAAATTACCAATAGCAAAGCGACGAAAGAAATCTGGTATCGAACTTTTGCTTACACCGACGCGCTGGCCTATCTCCGCGCCCGTGAGCGCAAACATATTTTTTCGCAACTCAGCTTTTGGAATTTGGGCGACGCCACGCTGCGACTTGCGACACGCCAGGAATGGGACGGGCAAACCGTTTCTGTCCACTCCGCCACCGGCGTGTTGGGAGAAACAATTCTTCGCCGCGACCATGATATGGCCGTGGGCGAACTCGTGATCATGCGGCCGCAACAGAACGGACTTGCCAATCCGCTGCAGTTGCAGTTGGCGGGAAAAAATGTCGAAACGATTAATCTCCCCGACCTCACCGAGAAGCGTCTCAAAGCTTTTTTCGAAGAGGAACTCGCGGCCGAGAGTTACGTTTTTCCTCCCGGCAAATTTCCGGCTGTGCAATGGAAACGCCCCGGCATGGTCGACAATGAGCTGGGCAAATTTGAGCTGAGCGTGCGTTATTTTGATCGCGACATGAATCCAGCCGAGACTGCTGCCGCGCCCGGCAGATACGCCGCCGTGGTGGAGGGAACAACGCCCACGGGGTTCACCATCCAACGATATGCGACCTTGTATTGCGCGCCGGTTGATTTGGATGATTATGGCGATGAAGTTTCCATTACGATCAATCCGCTGCCGTCACTCGGCATTTCGCACGCCTTGTGGAAACGGTATGAGAAAAATTTCCGGCCGTTCTCGTTCGGCAATTTGGTCGCTTATTTGAAAACGAGCGCCGACGCCGCAATTTTTTTAGCGGGATTATCCGAAATGGCTTCGCTGGCAACCGGCATGGATAGCCCGCGTCTGCGCGACCGGCAATGGTGGATCACATTCAAACGCAAAGTCATTGAGTCGAATCATATCTCTCCACCGCTCGCGCTGCCTTCGCGTCGCCCAAATTCATCCAACCGCGAGTTGATTGAAACGCCGCAGGCCGGTTCTCCGTTTGGCGCCGCCGCGCTCACTCGCATTCGCCAGGTTTGCTTCGAATGGGCCCGCGAGGCGGGTGAGCCGCTTGTTACGCTGGTTGCCCATCAAGGCCATATCGTCTTTCACGAAGCCTTCGGCAAAAAACGCGACGGCACTCCGATGACGGTTGACACGCCAACGTGGATGGCTTCGATCACCAAGCTGTTGACCGGCGTTTTGATGATGCAATTTGTCGATCAAGGTTTGATCGACCTCGACGCGCCGATTCAACAATACTTGCCGGAGACCAAATCGGCAACGGCGGCTCCGGTTCTAACGATTCGTCACCTGCTGACGCACACGAACGGCCTCAGTTGGCACAGCGAATGGGGCTCGGATTGGAATCCGGCGCTGGAAAATTATCTCGCCCATATTTTGCCCGATTTGAAAGTCGGAGAAACTTTTGAATATAACCGACTCGGTTACGCGCTTGCCGGCAAAGTGATGGAGCGCCTCACCGGCCGCGCCGTGCCGTATCTTTGCGATGAGTATGTGTTCAAACCTTTAGCCATGCGGCACAGCGTCGTTGACAACACCTACGGCAGTTTGTATTCGACCGCTCTCGATCTCGCGCGGCTTGGACAAATGCTGTTGAATCGCGGCAGTTACGGCGAGTTAAGTTTTTTTTCAGAAGCAACGTTCGACAAAATGTTGCCGCAGAAGCTCGACCGAATCAATTCCAAACTCGACCGCAGTTGGGGCATTGGAACAGCGCCCTTGAGCGGCAACGGCTTGAGTGAAAAAACTTTTGGCCACGAGGCCGCTTCCGGCGCCATTTTCCGCGTCGATCCCGTGAACGATCTCATCATCGTCTCGGCGCGCAACCGCACCGGCTCCAGCTACGAACGCCACGCCGCAAAGTTGCTCGAAGCATGTGTTGCGCCTTTGCAAATGAAAATAAAAAAGTATTGAGCTTCATAGCCGCGCAATAGCCATAAGCATTGATTAAAGGCAAAAGGCAAAACGATTGAGGGCAAAACTATTAAAAAAAAGCTTTTGCTTTTAAAAATGGTTTTGCCTCAAATAGTTTTGCCAAATGTTTTTTCGTTGCGGTTCCCTTTTCGTTGCAAAACCTTGCTTTTAAAATGGTTTTGCCCCAAATAGTTTTGCCAAATGCTTTTTCGTTGCGGTTCCCTTTTCGTTGCAAAAGTTTGTTTTTAAGAATAGTTTTGCCAAAAGCTTTTTTCGTTGCAGTTCTCTTTTCGTTGCAAATTTTTAAATATGTTTTTAAATATAATTGCGCCGCCCCCTCGTAAGCAGCGCTCAAAATCGCCCGGCGCGCAACAACTCGGATTCTTGTTGCCCGCTTTAATGCTCGTGCTCTTGTTGTCGGTGGTTCCGCTGCTGCGCGGCATTTATCTTGGCTTCACCGACTACCGTCTGGGCGATGCGATCCAATTCAACGGCCTCGACAACTATGCGCAGATGGCGAGCGATATTTATTTCTGGCAATCCTTTCGCGTCGGATTTCTTTTCACCATCATCGTGACCGCCGCACAAGTCGTGTTGGGCCTTGGCCTCGCTTTGCTGCTGAATTTGAAACTCCGCTTCACCGCAATACACGGCGTATTGATGCTGGCGCCGTGGGCCATGCCGCCGATCATTCGCGGCATCGTGTGGAGACAATTGTATGATCCCGACACCGGCGCGTTGAATGCGATGTTGCTCAATCTCGGATGGATCAGCCAGCCGATCAGCTGGCTCGCCAGCTTTCAGTTGGCCATTCCCGCGGTCATCATCGCCAGCGTGTGGGGAGAAATCCCCAAAGCCGCGGTGTTTCTGCTGGCCGGCTTGAAATCCATTCCCGCCGACTTATATGAAGCCGCGCGCTTGGACGGCGCCAACGCTCGACAAGCTTTCCGGCACGTGACGTTGCCCATGCTCAAACCGGTGATGGCCGCCATCGTTTCGCTTACATTTATGTGGAATTTCAACACTTTCGGATTGGTCTGGGTGCTGACGCAAGGCGGCCCCGGCGGATTGACGCGCCTGCCGATGCTGGCGGCGTATGAAGAAGCCTTTCGCTACGGCTACGTCGGCTACGCCGCCGCGATTGGCAATGTGATGGTCGTCATCATCGCCATGGTTTTGCTCATGTATTTGCGCCTCCAATTGCGGGAGCGTGTCGCGTGAGCCGCATCAAAAGCAAACCGTTGTTGTTCCAAATCGCGGCGCACGCGGCGCTGGGCCTTTACGTGATCGTTTTGGTGATGCCGCTGCTCTGGCTGCTCGCCACCTCGTTCAAGCCGACGCCGGAGATCTATTCGGGTCACCCGACTTTTTTTCCAAAACAGTTTTCACTCGCGCATTATGCCGGCGTAATGCAGGAAGAAAATATTTTACGCAGCATGTGGAACAGCCTGGCCGTTGGAGTCATCTCGACCGTTGCCGTCGCGCTGATCGCCCTGCCGGCCGCGTATGCGCTCGCGCGCTTCAAATCGGCCGCCAACCATCTTGCGCTCGGCTGGATTTTGACCTCCCAGATTTTTCCGGCGATTTTGATTATGATTCCTTTATATGTGGTTTTGCGCAGCCTGAAGCTGACGGATTCGCTGGCCGGCCTCACGTTGGTTTATGTCGTTTGGGCCTTGCCCTTTGTGTTGTGGATGTTGCACGGCTATTTAAAAGGCATTCCAATCGAATTGGAAGAAGCTGCGATGATTGACGGCGCGACCCGATCGCAGACGCTTTATCGCGTGCTGCTGCCGCTGCTCATGCCGGCGGTCGGCGCCGCCATGCTCTTCGCGTTCATCTCCGCGTGGAACGAATTTTTCTTCGCGCTCGTTTTAATGAAAAGCCCGAGCGCGGTGACGCTGCAAGTCGAGCTGGCGCGCTTCACCGGCATGGAAGGCCAGGCGCGCACCGGCCCGCTCGCCGCGGCCAGCGTGATCGCGACGATTCCTTCGGTCATTTTGTTCGGCGCGATTCAGAAGTGGTTTTCCTCCGGCTTGCTGGCCGGCGCGATGAAGAATTAATTTTTAAAGAGTGAAATTTTTGCAATGAGAGCAAAAATTTTTCCAACTGATAAAAGCGGCCAACGGATGACCAAATCAAAATCCGTTGGCCGCTTTCATCCGTTGGACATTTTTCTTGTTTGATTCCGGCTCGTACGGGTTATAATATTTTCCTGAAAAACTAGCGCAGTTGCGAAGATTTGTAGCGTAGTCATCCTGCTTGCTTGGTTTGCAGACTGGAAGTCTGCGCTACGTGAAATCCGATATAATTTTTCATGTCCGTAAAAACATCTCTAACTTTGCTTGTTATCGCCGCGCTGGCATTGAGCGCTATCGTTTTTCTGAAAAAGCCGGTGGAAGATGAATCATCTCCGCGCCGACTGCGTTTCGTGAGCCTCGCCTGGCAGGAACAGGCTTTGGCGACGAACAAGGCGATCGTGGCGGCATGGAACGCCGGCCATCCTGAAATGCCGGTCGAATATGTGCAAGGCACCTGGAGCTCGATCCACGATTATTTGATCACGGCTTTTGAAACCGGCGAAGTGCCCGACGTGTTTCACTATGAATCTTCCGTCATCGTGGATTTCGCGATTCGCGACTATCTCGCGGATTTAGCGCCGCTCATCTCACCGGAAATGAAACAGGATATTTTACCGACGGCCTGGGCCGCAGTGACGCGCACCAACGGCGAGATTACCGGCGTGCCGTTTTTGCTGGAATCATTAGTGGTTTTGTACAACAGAGATCTTTTTGCGCAAGCGCAGATCGAGCCGCCGACCATGGCGCAACCGTGGACGTGGCAGGATCTGCGGCAGGCCGCATTGAAACTGACAAAAGATACTAACGGCGATGGCGCGATTGAGCAATGGGGCGCGGCGTTCGGGCTGCGCAATTCGGCCAACATGATCATGAATCTCTCCATCGCTTTTGGCGGATCGTTTTTTAAGAAAGCCGGCCCCAAATATCTCGTGCAGGTTGGCGAAGATGAAAAAGAATTGTTAAACACATTGACGGACATGTTATATCGTGACCGCTCGGCTGCGCCGGCCGGCGTCGGCCAATCCGGCGCGAGCCTGATCCCCGGATTTTTCAGCGGCAAATATGCCATGCTCGTGGGCATCGGCGCATGGGCCAGACAACAACTCGTGGAAAATGCGCCGGCCGGATTTCACTGGGGCGTGATTCCGCCGCTCAAAGCGGTGACGCAAAATTCCGGCATCAGCGCGCAGACGTTGAGCATTCCCAAAAAATCCAAACGCCAGACCGAGGCGATGGCGTTCATCGAATTTATGTTGAGTCCAACCAACATGGCGAAGTTGGCGCAGAGCGATTGGATGATTCCCGCGCGCCAATCGTGCCTCGCGATGCCGGCATTCCAAAATCGCGACGACGGCTGGGATGTGGTGACCGCGTCCGCGCGTTTTCTCTCCACCGGTCCGTGGCTGGGCGCGCCCGGCTACACGGAGTGGAAAAGCCGCGTCGCCAATCCGATTCTGCAAGAGCTCTTCGCCAATCGGCTTGCCGTGGAAGAAGCCGCCCGGCGCATTGAAATCGAAAGCAACATCGTCCTGTCACGCTATCAACGCCGAGATGCGCCATGGTAAATGATCTCAGAAACCACGGTCGCGGCGCGCTCATTGGGCTGGCTGTCGGTGATGCGTTGGGAAGTCCCACGGAAGGAAAAACGCCGGAAGAAATTCAGCGGCGTTGGGGACGCGTCACGGATTTTCTTTCCGCTGATCAAACCGGAACGGACGATACGGAATATGCGCTGTTCAGCGCCAGGCTGCTTCTGCAACATGGGCGCGCCCTCACACCGGAGTTGGCAGCGCAGGCGTGGAAAGACGAAATTATTTCCGCCTCGAATGAATACAAAGGCGCCGGCTTCAGCGAAATTTTGACGATTGCAAATTTGCAGCGCGGCTTGATGCCGCCGCATTCCGGCCAACATCTGCACAGTTGGAGCGACGGTTTGGCGATGCGCGTGGCGCCTTATGGCATTGCTGCCGCAGGCAATCTGCAACTCGCCGCCCGACTCGCAGAATTCGACGGCGCCGTGAGCCATGCAGGCGAAGGAATTTTTTGTGGCCGTGCCGTTGCCGCTGCCGTGGCGATGGCCATGACTGATGCTCCACTCGATACAATTTTCGACGCTGCATTAGCGGTGATTCCGGAAGACTCCTGGAGCGCTCGCGCCATTTTGCAAGGCCTCGAAATTGGAAAACAAAGTTCCGACGTTTGGGCGGCATTGGAGCCGTTGTATCATAAAATTGCCTGTCCTTTTTATCATTGGTCCGACCTCGCGCCTGAAGCTGTTGGTCTGGCGTTCGGCGTGCTTGCCGCCGCGAGAGGAGAATTTGAATCAGCCGTGCTCGGCGCTGTTAATGTCGGTCGTGATACCGACACGATTGCGGCAGTTGCCGGCGCAATTGCCGGCGCGAAAGCGGGACTAAAAAAAATTCCAGCGCCGTGGGCCGAGCGCATCGGCGTGGCAAAAGGGAATTGCATCAAAACCGTCAAAGGCATGCGCCTGCTTGAAGTGGCAGACGCGCTCACGATGCTCGCACAAAGCTTCACAGAAACCTAGGAGTGACAAACTTTAGTTTGTCAGCTTGCAGAATTTACAGCAGTTTTCGATTGCATGCACAGTTTTCGTAGTCCCCGCCCCTTGTGGGCGGCTTTCTTGCGAGAGTGCCCCACAAGGGGGCAGGACTACTTTTCCTATTCATCCATTCGAAAATCGCTATAAAGTTTCTCGCAGCACCGAACCCCGATCACTATGATTGATTTGCGGCAACGCGCTTATAACGCCATGCTCGGCCTGGCGGTGGGCGATGCGATAAGCTGGCCGGCCATGTTCCACCGCAGTTTTTTGTTGCCATTTTGGACGCGACGAATTCGGCGTGAAATCGATGCGGCGGCGGAGAACACGAATGTCATTCGCCCGCCAATGCCGTTTTCGCTTAATCGTCCAGCAGAAACATTTGCGATCGGTCCGACTGATGACGCCGAATGGGCGGCATTTATCGCGCAACAGCTTTTGGCGCAAGACGGCCATTTGACGCCGGAGAAAATTTTAGCGGCCTGGTTGGAATTGGCGCAATCAACGAAACCGGTGCGCGGCGGCGTGAGCATTCAAGCTGCGCTTTTTAATTTGCGCGCGCAGAAATTTCCACCGGCGAGCGGCAACGACAATCCGCATTATTTTGATGATGGCGCGCTTTGCCGCGCCGTGCCGATTGGAATTGTGTGCGCAGGACAACCGCTTGAAGCTGCAGCGATGACGGCGCTCGAGGCCTCGGTGACAAATGCTGCAGATGGCGTTTGGGCCGCGCAAGCGCTGGCAGCCGCGATGAGTGTCGCCTGCGCCGGCGGCAGCACGGAAACGGCGATTGCTGCGGCGATTGATATTTTGCCCAAAGATTCCTGGGCGAGACGAACCGTGACGCAAGCGCTCTCTTTTTGCGCCGGCATGAACTCCATTTTTGAAATATTTCCGCAGCTCAGTGAGGCGATAGTAAATCGTGAATACAGTTACGGCAACGTCGCTCCGGAAACATTGGCGCTGACGCTGGCGATCATCAATATCACCAAAGGGCAATTTGAGCCGGCGGTGATGGCAGCAACCATGTTTGCGAAAACGGCTGATTCCGTCCCCGCGCTCGTGGGCGCTCTCTCCGGCGCGCTGTGCGATAAAGAAATCGTTTCACAAGAATGGAGCGCGCGTTTAAGAAAATTGCACGGGATCTGCATACCAGCGATGGCCAGCAAAGATTATCTCGACCTTGCTGAACGTCTGGCGGATTTGACCGTGCGAAAGAAGGAAAAAAATAACATTAAACATTCGTAGTCCCGACCTCTTGTGGGTCGTTAATTTAAAACGAAACGATTACCCTTCAACAGTCGCCCACAAGGGGCGAGGACTACTTATGACACGATTAAGGCCAACATGAACCTCTCGTGGATTAACGCCGAAGATCTCGTCAGCTACGAGTTGCGACAACAAGAGGAAGAAGGAAAAGACGTAACGCGTTTTCGGCAACGGTGGCAACAGATCAAACAGGAAATTCAAGATCATCGTGAAATTCAGCGCGAAGCCCACCGTTTGCTGGAGGCGCTTGCCGCGTTGCCGCTTCCGCTGGAGGTCGCGGAACGAGAACCTTCCACACTGTTAGAGATTCACGCGCAGCGGCCGGCGGGTTCTTCGATATTGCCGAAGCTTGCTTGGTCCAACGTCGAATTGCAGGATCGCATTGCCGGCGGCTGGCTCGGCAGAGCTGCCGGATGTTTGCTCGGAAAGCCGGTGGAAAAAATCCCGCGCGAAGGCATCAAAACGATTTTGCAATCCAACGGAACCTGGCCGCTTTCGGATTATATCACCGCGCAGGGAATTCCGGAAGAGTTGCTGGAAAAATATCCGTGGAACCGGCACAGCGGCAGAGAAAGCTTGCGCGAGAACATCGTTGGCATGACCGAAGACGATGACATGAACTATCCGATGTTGAACTTGCACGTTCTCGAAACTTACGGACCACAATTTTCCACCGAGCAAATCGCGCAAACCTGGTTGAGTCTGCTGCCGGCGCTTTCAACATTCACGGCCGAGCGTGTGGCTTATTTGAACTATCTTTCCGGCGTGCAGCCCCCAGAAACCGCGACCATTAAAAACCCTTATCGCGAATGGATTGGCGCGCAAATTCGCGCCGATATTTGGGGCTGGGTTTCACCAGGAAATCCCGCGCAAGCCGCAGAGCTGGCCTGGCGCGATGCGCGTTTGAGTCACGTGCGCAACGGCATTTATGGCGAAATGTTTTTTGCGGCAGTTATTGCTGCGGCTTTCGTTACGAAAAATCTCGCGCAGGCCATTGCGCAAGGGCTAGCGCAGATTCCGCAAAACTCGCGGCTTGCCGCCGCGATTCATTTTGCGCTCGCGATCCCTGCGCACGAGAAAACCTGGGAAGGCGCGGTTGATCGTCTTTACGAACGCTTCGGCGCCTTTCATTGGGTTCATGCGATTAACAACGCCGCTCTGGTGGTGGCCGGGCTGTTGTACGGCGAAGGCGATTACGAACGTTCGATTTGCAACGTCGTCATGGCCGGCTGGGACACGGACAGCAACGGCGCCACCGTCGGCTCTATTTTGGGAACGTCGCTGGGTGCTGCCAGGCTCCCCCGCAAATGGATCGCGCCTTTGCGCAATACCATTCGTAGCAGCATGAAAGGTTTTGACTATACCGAGTTCGATAATTTGGCGCAACGAACTCTGGCGCAAGTGATAAAATAAAAAGGATTCGCATGATTGCACGATCTGACCTTATTCAAAATAAAAAACCCTGCCATGACCGCGCCTGCGGTTGTCTGATCGGGCTTGCCATCGGCGACGCGTTCGGCGATGCAGCGCGAACGGCGGAGAATCATTTTCTCTACGGCATCACGACGGACTTTCGCGAAGGCGCGCCCGTTGCCGGCACCGACGACACGGAATTTGCGCTGTTGACGGCGCAAACTTTGATCGAGTCCAAGGGCGAGCTCACCGAGCGCCATGTTCTCGACGCCTGGCGCAAACACATTCTTAATCTCGATGTCCTCAACCGCGGCGGCGCGAGCGAAAGAGAAGCCGCGGCCAACCTCAGACGCGGTTTGCTGCCGCCACTTTCGGGCCAATACAATTCGCATTATATGAGTGACGGCGCGGCCATGCGAACGGCGCCGATTGGAATTGTTTGCGCGGGCGATCCGGCGCGCGCCGCGCGTTTGGCGGAAATCGACGCGTGCATCAGCCATTGGCGCGACGGCATTTGGGGCGCGCAGGCCGTCGCCGCTGCAGTTGCCGTGGCGATTGCCGGCGCGACGGTGGATGAAATCATCGCCACTGCAATGCAAGTTATTCCCGCCGACTCGTGGTTGCATTACAATTTAGCGAAAGCTTTGCAGATTATCGCCGCGAGCGCTTCTTTGGAAGAAGCGTGGATGCCTCTGCACGATGCGCTCTGGAGCGAGTACAAAGCCGTCGTTCCCGAAGCCGTGGCGGAAGCTTTTGCCGTTTTCAAAATAACGAACGGCGATTTTAGAAAGGGAATTATTTACGCCGGCAATTTCGGCCGCGACGCGGACACCATCGCGGCCATTGTCGGCGCGCTCAGTGGCGCGATGAACGGCGCCGCTCAACTTCCGCAGCTTTGGATTGACAAATGCCGCTTCCCCAATGGAACGTGCTTGCCGTTTACAAAAGGAATGGACATCTTCAAAGTTGCAACTGAATTGGCAGAGTTGATGTAATGCCTCACTCTCGAGTGAAAACGTAGCGCAGTCATCCTGACTGCAGACAAGATGTCCAATGCTGCTAACTTTTCAAAAAGGCAAAATGATTGGAGGCAAAACTATTAAAAAGCCTTATTTGAGCTTGGCAACGTTAAGTTGGCTTGAACAAAAGCAATGACAGAAAAATGAAGGACAGAAACACGAGGCTTGGTATCATCGAAGAAATGCTCACCATGGAGCAACGAGAAGTCGTAAAAATTTTTCTGCCCTACATTTTTCTGTCATTGTTTTCTTAAAAAGTTAGTGCCATTGGACAAGATGTCTGCGCTACCCATCTTTTGATTTCAGTACAATGGTTGATAAATCGCACAAAATCGGCGCGGCGGGCAAAAGAGGCGAAACGATTCGCTCCGATTGTTTCGTCGAAGTCGCGCTCAAAAATTCCGGCGGCATCAAATTGAAGCTCGAGAGCAAAGTCGGCGTTCTGTACGGCGATTCCATCCAGCGACTTGTTTTTGAAATGTGTGAGCACTTCGGCCTCAAGCACGCGAACATTTATCTCGAAGACAAAGGCGCTTTGCCTTTCACCATCGCCGCGCGATTTGAAACGGCATTGAAGCGCGCGCGGCCCGAGCTGGAGACAGAGTTTTTTTTACCGATTAACGGGAAAAATTTTTCGCCACCTTCCAAAGATCGGCTGCGCCGCAGCCGATTGTATTTGCCCGGAGAGGAGCCAAAATTTTTCGTCAATGCGGGCTTGCACAAACCGGATGGCATTATTTTAGATCTGCAAGATAGCGTCGCACCGAGTGAGAAGGATGCCGCCCGTATGCTCGTTCGCAACGCCTTGCGCCGCATCGATTTTTACGGGGCGGAGTGCATGGTTCGTATCAATCAAAATCAAGCTGGCTTGGAGGATCTGCGTTATATCGTGCCGCATCACGTTGAAGTGATCCTCATTCCAAAATGTGAATCGGCACCGCAAGTAATTGCCGTTGAAAATGAAGTCGCGAAATTGCGCCGGCAACATGGCGTGGCGAATGAAATTTATTTGTTGCCGATTATCGAAAGCGCGTTGGGTGTGATCAAGGCTTATGAGATCGCCGCGGCCAGCGCACAAAATTGTGGCCTCGCTATCGGCCTGGAAGATTACACCGCCGATCTCGGCGTCGAAAGAACTCGCGACGGAGAGGAAAGCCGCTTCGCGCGCAGCATGATCGTCAGCGCCGCCAAAGCGGCCGGCATTCAAGCGCTCGACAGCGTTTTCTCCGAGGTGAATGATCTCGATGGCCTGCGCGCCAGTGTGAGCGAAGCCAGGTCGCTTGGGTTTGAGGGCAAGGGTTGCATCCATCCTCGGCAAATTCCAGTCATTCATGCCGGCTTCATGCCGAGCCAGGATGAAATCACCAAAGCGCTGAATATCGTCATCGCATTCGAGAAAGCGCAAAGCCGGGGAAGCGGCGTCGTGGCGTTGGATGCAAAAATGATTGACGCGCCGGTGGTGAAACGCGCGCAACAGACGATAAAACTGGCGCGGCGTTATCAACTGATAGGGACGAATTGACGAGACCGTTGACAAGATGAAATTCGTTGAAAATAAAGCGGGCCGCCTGGTGCCTTTAGAAGTGAATGGAGAAAGACGCGTTCTCTATCAAGGCCTCGGCGGCTTTCGACCTCATGGCGACAAGGCTAGGCCGCGTATTGCGACGTGCGCGGATTATCCTGCTGACGGCAACAAATTCGTGCCCGGTTTGCGCGAAACGCTCAAAAAAGCCGGATTGAAAAACGGCATGACCATTTCGACCCATCATCATTTGCGCAACGGCGACGCGCTGACCAATCTGCTTTTTGATACGATAAAAAAAATGGGCATCCGGAATTTGCGTTGGTTCCCCAGCGCTTCTTTTCCCGGCCATGAACATTTGCTGCGTTATTTGCAAGACGGCACGATTCATCATATCGAGGGCAGCATGAACGGTCCGCTCGGGAGATATGCTTCGCAAGGCAAAATGCCAGGACTCGGCGTTTTGCGTTCACACGGCGGACGCTATCGCGCGGTCCAGGATGGAAACGTTCATATCGATATCGCCGTTATCGCTGCGCCGGCCGCGGATGCGTTTGGCAATGCCAATGGCGTGCAAGGCCAATCCGCCTGCGGCCCGCTCGGCTTCGCTTTGGTTGATTCGGAGTATGCCGATCAAGTCATCGTTGTCACCGATCATCTCGTGCCGTTTCCGTGTGTGCCCTGGCAAATTCACGGCAATCACGTTGATTATGTGGTCAAAATCGATTCGCTCGGTGATCCGGGCAAAATCGTGTCGGGGACGACCGAGCTCACGAAAAGTCCGGATCGACTGCTCATTGCGGAATACGTGGCGCGCTTTGTTGAAGAGGCCGGCATCATGCAGAACGGCTTTTCGTTTCAAGCCGGCGCCGGCGGCATCAGTTTGGCGTTCGTGGCTTATCTCAAAGAGAAGATGAAAGCCCAAGGCGTGAAAGCTCGCTTTGTGCGCGGCGGCAGCACGAAGTATTTAGTTCAGCTTCTCGAAGAAGGTTTGACAGATTATATTCTCGACGGACAGGCCTTTGATGAAGCCGGCGTGCGCTCGCTGCGCGAGAATCCTCGTCATGTGAGCACAAGCCCATTCACCAGCTATAATTATCACGGCAAGGGGAACTTCGCCTCACTAGTGGACGTCGTCGTGCTGGGTGCAACGCAGGTGGATGTGCATTTCAACGCCAATGTGGTGACGCACTCCGACGGCTATCTGCTGCACGGCATCGGCGGTTGGCAGGATTGTCTTTTTTCAAAATGCGTTGTTTTAGCCATTCCCTCTTTTCGCGATCGCATTCCGATCATTGTTGACGAAGTCGCGACGCTTTGCGGGCCGGGTGAATTGATCGACGTGGTCGTCACCGAACGCGGCATTGCCGTCAATCCGCGGCGTCAGGACCTGTTGAAAGCGCTGGCCAAAAGTTCTTTGCCATTGCGTGCGCTCACAGAAATTCAAAAAGAAGTTTACGGCCTTTGTGGCGGCGCGCCGGCAAAACCGCGCGTCAAAAAAAACCGCGCCATCGCCGTGGTCGAATGGGTGGATGGCACTCTGCTCGATGCGATTCATCAAGTTGTGACATAGCCATCTTTACATTTATTGATCGCCGAAGCGCACCACGATGGACTGGCCGCGATCCCCTCGAAACATTTTGACCACAATCGCGCTTTTTTACAAATCGCGATGTTCAGCTACAATCTGTGGCGACATCTCAAAGCGTTTGCCAATCAAAAAGACGAGGTCGCGTGGAGTCTTCAGAGCAACGAGACCAGCCGTCTCCGCCTTTTATTTTTGGCGGCGAAGGTTAACTTCCACAGTGACCAGACCGAGATCAAATTTTCTGCGCATCTCGCGGTCCGGCCGACGTTGGATAATTTGTTTCAGCGTTTGGACCATCTCCGCGAACCTCGCGAGGTTTGGAAGAAGCCGCCGGCGCCCGCGCCGAAAAATTCCCTGCGTCCGCGCGAGCAAGATCGCATCGTGCAAAAAATTTTGTGCACAACAGATGGCTAACAGTAATTTTGGTGCAAAATTAAGGTTCTCACTAAATACACCGAAAGGCATTTAGCAAGATAATTGTGGCAAAACAATTACAAGGGTATTAAATCAATTATTTGCCACAATCATTTTGCATTAAAACTGCTTTTAACGAATGCCCGTTTTGAGCAAATCGTGCAAATGCACCATGCCTTTGGGACGATGTTCGGCATCGACGATCACCATCTGCATGATGTCATGTTCCTCCATAATTTCGAGCACCTGCGCGGCCATCGTTTCAATATGCACAGTTTTGGGATTACGCGTCATGATATCATGCGCCAGCGAACCGTCTATCGAATGGCGATTTTTGAGCAAGCGCCGCAAGTCGCCGTCGGTGATGATGCCGGCGAGTTTTCCATCGGCAGAAAGAACACAAGTGCCGCCGAAACGTTTGCGCGTGATTTCAAAGATGACTTCATCAATCGTCGCATTTTCGCTGACTGTCGCAATCTTGTCGCCGGAATACATCAAGTCATCAATCCGCAAGAAAAGCTTTTTGCCGAGTGCGCCGGCGGGATGACGCATAGCAAAATCTTCGCGGCTGAAATGGCGTTTCTCAACCAACGCTACCGCCAGCGCATCGCCCATCGCCAGTGCCGCCGTTGTGCTCGCCGTCGGCGCCAGATCATGCGGGCATGCTTCTTTCTCGACGCTGATGTCGAGCACAATATCGGCGCGTTCGGCTAATGGTGAGTGATGATTGCCCGTCATCGCGATGATCGGCGTTTCCAATCTTTTCAACATCGGAATGAGCGTATAAAATTCTTCGGTGCTGCCGCTTTTGGAAATACAAATCACCACGTCGCCGGGCATCACCATGCCGAGATCGCCGTGCGCCGCCTCCGCCGCATGCAGGAAAATCGCCGCTGTGCCCGTGCTCGAAAGTGTTGCAGAAATCTTCTGCGCGATAATTCCGCTCTTGCCAATGCCGGAAACAATGACACGGCCTTTGCAGTTGAAGAGCAAATCCACCGCGTGCTCGAAGTTGGCGTCGATGCGATTTTCCAGTGCCGCCACCGCTTCGGCTTCGATGCGGATCACTTCGCGGGCTTTGTCGAGAATTACGGACACTATAGTAAAATTTATAATCCGATCTTTTTCACGTAGTCTTGCAAGCCATTTTTTAATGCAGAACGCAACGGCTCTGCCGAGTAGCTTTCACAGAACGTCAGCACACCGGCTGCCTGCAGAAGATCTTTTTGGCAATCGTGATAAGAATTCAAGTCGTTTCGTTTAAAATCATAATCGGCCTGCGTCCGGCGTTGGCGCAAACGGCGAAGCCAAACTGCCGCATCTTTTGCAGACTCTATTCCAGCATTATAGAGCAAGATGTATAACTTCTCATGAGCCGTGGCATCTTTTGGCAAAGAAAACCCCAGACTTTCTACTAAATCTTTTCCAAAATGAAAAGCTGCATAGTATCCACGACTGATGCCAGAGCGCAGAGCCGCTTCCGTACGCATTTGTACGAGTTTACTCGCAAGGTCAAGATAATCTTTTGCATCCATTATGTCACACTCAAAAGCATAACTAATTTTTGGCTATGTTCACGCGGAATAGAACGAATATAGGCGCGAACATACCTATTTTCCTGTTCAAACAACTCTTCAATAGTACCCACTGCTTTTACATAAATAACGACAGCGTTAAAAAATGACAACTCCGGATCAGGCTCATACGACAACTTGATTTCACGCACATCAATAATAGATTCTCTCACAAGCCGAATCGACGTTTCCAAATGCGGTAAAAGATTATTGCTTTTTACAAATGCCCAAACTTCATCATCTGCCGAAAGACCGGCAATCGTTCGCGCCGGCGGCCTCCACTTTGCATCCGTGCGCACTGCATAAGCTGTCGACACGGTTTCCGAAACTTTGTCGACTTCTTCAGAAACTGAATCCGCTTCGGGATACGGTTTTGGTTTTGAAGAATTTTCCTGGCTCATGAAAATACCTCGTGATTGAAAGAAAATTTACAGCTCAACATATTTACGCACAACGCGATCAACTTCCACTGCTTGTGTCAGCAACTCTTCGAGTCGTGCCAATGGCCATTGGCTCGCGGCGTCGCACAAAGCTTTGGAAGGATCGGGATGCGATTCGATGAAAAGCATGTCGACGCCAGTCGCGATGCCGGCACGAGTGAGGGCCGGAACAAATTGCGGCGTGCCGCCGCGCGGATCGGAGGAGGGCAAGCCGTAAACGCGAATCGAATGAGTCGGATCGAACATCACCGGGTAGCCGAGCTCGCGCATCGTCACCAGCGAACGCATATCGACGACCAGATTGTGATAACCAAAACACGCGCCGCGTTCGGTGAGAATGATTTTGTTATTACCGGTGTTCTCGATTTTTTTTATGACGTTTTTCATATCTTCCGGATCGAGAAACTGACCTTTTTTAACATTGACGACTCTGCCGGTTTTCGCCACCGCAAGTGTGAGCGTCGTCTGCATGCACAAATACGCCGGAATCTGAATCACATCGAGCACCTCGGCGCAGGCTTCGGCGTCGTGCATGTCGTGAATATCCGAGAGCACGGGAATGCCGAATTTTTCTTTGATACGCCGCAACATCGTCAACCCCTCTTTCAAACCGGGGCCTTGATAACTTTTTTCGGAAGAACGATTGTCTTTTAAATAAGACGCTTTAAAAACCAACGGGATTCGAAGCTTTTCTGTTATCTTCAAAATGCCTTCAGCAGCGGCCATCATGGTTTTCTCGTCTTCGATCACGCAGGGGCCGCAAACGAGCGCGAGCGGATTGCCGCCGCCAATTTTTATCGAGCCAACTTCAACGACACGAGTCATGATAATTGCTTTCTTTTATGTATGTTTCGATAATAATTTATTGACCTAATTTTTCGTCGAACAATTTAACGAACTTATCAATATTTGCTGGAGGGATCGGACTTGATTTTAGCAAATCTAAATTGTATTTCATTGCTCTCAGTGTTTCTTTAGCAGAATTCATCGCAAACGCTTTT
>Ga0247727_10006455_pt1 | contig 23083 bp, 19 predicted proteins | sample WisWelCaveWW1625_FD_202498 | JGI IMG/M metagenome (GOLD analysis project Ga0247727, IMG submission 202498) | Biofilm microbial communities from Wishing Well Cave, Virginia, United States - WW16-25 | ecosystem: Environmental > Aquatic > Deep subsurface > Groundwater > Cave microbial mat | place...
CGATGTCATCTGGGGAGGTTGCTAAATTAGCGTTTCTTGGCTTCGGAGTGGACCTTCCCTGGCGGCCACAGCCTCTTGCGTGGGCGGCCACGCCTTCGACGGCCCGTAGCGACGACCTCCAGAGCCATGATGCATTCGTCGATCGTGCGCAACTCACACCTCATTTGTTCGATGACTTCGGCCAGCCTGGCAAGTGTCATAAATATGCTTTCGGACTCTGGTCGCCATGGGTGGCTGCCCGACGCTGAACCTCAGGCCGGCAGACCTCAGTACGGGCCCTTTAGGTGAATCGCACAGGTCCTCTTCGGAGTATACCAGCTAATCTGCTCGTGGTGCTTTTGCTCGTGTTCGGATAAAAGCGAGGGGTGAACGATCAGCATGCCGAGTTCTTTCGCAGGCTGGGCCAGCGTGTTAAGGCACTGAGGAAGAAGAAGGGTTTCAGCCAGGAAGACATGATTTCGTTCGGCTTCTCCGCGAGGCACTGGCAGCAGATTGAAGCAGGAAGGCCGATCACCCTGACCACGCTCCTTCGCATCTGCGCTGCGTTTAAAGTCCCAGTGTACAGAGTAGTAAAAGGGCTCGATCAAGGCTCGTATGAAGGGTCATCATGACCACCCGGCCCGGCGCTATGGCAAACTTTGCCTTGTTAAGCGGTGCGGGGCCAGGTACCTCAGTTCCGCCGCGCAGGGCAACAGCCGCCCTTGCTCCGCTTGTTTCTAGGACCGAGTTCAACGAGGCCGAGAGCCACATTCCCCCGGACGGCCGTCTGACGCGATCCCGATTCGGCCCATCTTCTTGCGGACCTGCCCGCTGATGAAGCCCCGGACGCTGTGGGCCTGCCAGCCTGTCGCGGCCATCAGTTCCTTTAGCTTTAGCGACGCCCCCTGGGGTCTCTCCGGCAGGGCCAGGATCTTCGCCGTCTTCGAGCCTTGCCGCCCAGTGGCGGCCTTCTTCGCGCCCGGGTGCGCCGTGGCGCGCTTGTTCCCCTTCTCCGCCTTCTGACGCGCCCTGGGGCGGCCCGGCACGTCTTGGCGCGCCTGTGCGCGAACGTTGGCCTCCTGTCCCGCCACAGGCCGTCTTGCGGTCCGTGAACTTGGCCAGCACGCGTACTCCAGGCAGGCGGTTCCAGACCTCCGCCAGCCGCGCCAGGGGCCACGCGGCGGTGGGGCCCTGAGCGGAACCATTCATCCCTCCGGGGCGCGACCACAAGCAAGCAGAATCTCCCAGAAATGTTTGAATCGTAAGGCCTTGACTTTGTTGCCGCGCCGAGGCGCTCATGGTCACTGCCATGAGAATTGCCATCTACGCCCGCGTCAGCACCACCGACCAAAGCTGCGAGATGCAGCTCCGGGAACTACGCCACTACGCCGCTGGCCGACGCTGGCAAGTCTTTGCAGAGTATGTGGATACGGGCTGGAGCGGAGCTAAAGCCAGCCGGCCCGAACTCGACCGCCTGATGCGCGATGCCCGGCAACGGCGCTTCGACGCCGTGCTGGTCTGGAAGCTCGACCGCTGGGGCCGCTCGGTGGCCGACAGCATCCGCTCCATCCAGGAGCTGGTCTCGCTGGGCGTGCGCTTCCTGGCCGTCACCCAGAACCTGGACACCGACGAGAGCAATCCGATGTCCCGTTTCTTGCTGCACATCCTGGCGGCGTTCGCAGAACTGGAGCGCGAAATGATCCGGGAACGGGTCCGGGCCGGCTTACGGACCGCCAAGGCCAACGGAAAGTCCCTGGGGCGCCCCAGGCGGGCCTTTAGGCGCGACGAGGCGGTACGCCTGCGCTCTCAGGGCCTGAGCTGGCGGAAGATCGCGCAAGTGCTTGACCTGCCTATGTCTACGGTAATCAACGCCTGCCGTTCCAAAAACCTCCCCCACCGCTAGGCCCCCGGCCCGCAGAAACACGCCAGATAGCCCCGCGCCAACCGGCGTTCCAAAAACACCTGTTTTCCGCACTCCTCCGGCCCGGCCAAAAGCTGGGGTTCGACTATAATCCGCCGGTCGCAATCGCCCGGCCAGGCGCCTTTTTTATGGACCCGACAAAATGCTGTCGGGTGGGGCAGGGATACGAGCTGTTGCGGTTTCGGCCCCCACACATCGTCGCCTGTCCTAAGTGACGTGACCGTTCCGTAGCGTCACTGGATTATTGCTCGGACGTAGCCGAGCGCAAACTGAAATGCCGGTAGATATCGCCCAACATGCAAGCTATTGATTCAATGGCAGATCGCACGTCCCACGCTCGCCGGAAGCTTTCAAAAGGTTTCAAAATGTTTCACTTCCACGAGGCTCCTGCATAGGTAAGCCTGAGCAGGGACCCTCGGTACCTTAGGCCGCCGAAGTCAGGCATAATAGAGGGCAGGATCGCGGAGCCTATGATTCGGCTTGGACTGATCGAAGTGACCGAGGCCAAACTCGCGGAGATCTGCCGGCGTTACGGCGTTACGGCGTTCGGGAGTTGTCTGTGTTTGGATCTGCAGCGCGGGGAGAGATGCGAGCCGACAGCGACATCGACCTGCTGGTCGAGTTCTTTCCGCAGGCCGAAACTGGGCTGCTGGACCATGCCGGCCTGATGCTGGATTTGTCGGACCTGCTCGGCCGCAAGGTAGATCTGGTCTCGAAAAACGGGCTCAAGCCCCTCATCCGCGATTCGGTGATTCAAGACGCGCGGCGCCTCTATGCGGCGTGAGGAACTCTACCTCCGGGGGGAGGGGTCTCAGGAAGCCGCCTCCGGGGGGCGCGGTTTCCGGCACTGGCGGCGCCGGGAGGTGGCAGGAGCGACCCATACGGGCCATGCCGAAGTCGGCGGTGCCGAAAAAGTCATAGAAAAAGTCATGCTGCGGGTTGACGCGGGGGGGGTAGGGGTATATATTTGCCCATATTTGCCCATATTTGCCTTGTACCGGAGCCCAAATGGAAATTCCGGCTGAGATCGATCGCGCCCACCGTTTTCGAAGACCTCGCTGGCTGGCATCAGGGGGTGCGACGCACTTAACCCTAACGATCCAGATCAACAAAAGCCAGTCTACCAATAAGGAATCTCGACAGCCGCCAATCCAATCCACCCCAGCAGCTCGTAGATGTCATTGCGAGCCTTATTGGATTCAGTGTGATTCAATGCGGATCGCGGCACGCCCTCAAAGGCCTTGCAGGGAGAGTACGTACGGAACGGAGAGTGAACATGAAACGAATATCTCAAGGATTGATCGCGGCGACCTTGCTCGCCGCGAGCGGAATCACGGTGCACGGGTCGAGCCATCGCGAGGCGCTGGCCGTCCTCAACGAGCCCTGCGCCGACAACACCGACACCTTCGCCTGGGTGTCCAACACTACGCACGACAAGCTCTACCTGATCATGGACTTCAACCCGCTCCACGAGCCGGGTCAGGGCAACCAGGGCCTGCGTGCATGCAACGGCTACCGCTACGAGTTCCACATCGGCACGGGCGAGAGCCTCAGGGACAGAGTGGTATACCGCATCGAGTTCACGAACAATCTCCAGCCTGAAGCGGCTCCGAGTCCTAGGGACCCTCTGGGCGGCGGCAACGAGCTACTCTGGCAGCTCACCGGCGGCACCGAGACCATGAAGGTCACGCGCATCGTATATTCGGAAGACGTCGAGGATGCCGGGCGTGCCGCCGTCCTTGGTGAGGATCTCGCTGTCCTCCCGAACAACCACGGCCCGCAGACCGATCGGCTCATCTACGGTCTCGGCCCCTTCCGGGGTTACCAGTCCGGGGATCCCACGAGTCGTGAAGTGGGTCTCTACGATCAGCCTTTCGTCGACCGGTTCATTCACCGTCTGGCGAATGGCGGACGGGTGATCGCCGGCCAGTTCGACGATCCCTATCAGCTCGATGAGAAGGGAATCTTCGACTTGGTCAACTTGACCACGGGCGATCTGGGTGGAATCCCAGGCGCGCGCCGCGATCCGGCTAAAGACGTGTTCACGGGCTTCAACGTCTTCTCGATCGCCCTGGAGGTCCCGATGACCGACGTCTTCCCGAACGGCACACCGCACAACGGCCTGCTCGATCACAACTCGACCGACAGTCTGCTCCGGGTGTGGACGAGCATTAGCCGTCAAAGAATACAGACCGTCGATTCCAGCAACATCATTACGGGCCTCAAGGGGTCCGGCAACTTCGTACAGGTCGGTCGAAATGCCCTGCCGCTCTTCAACGCAGGCCTCGTGGGGACCCAGCGTCAGACACTCTACCTGCGCAGCAGCCCCCTCGGAGACGTGACCAACTTTGGCGCCGACATCTTGTTCCCCGTGCTGGTGCGCGACGCCGAGGCGCTCGGCATCTACGCGGCCCTGGGCGTTCCTGCCAGTGCCGTGGCCACGCTCAAGGGCCCCCGCCTGGATATCATCAGGGCGATCAACTTGAATCGGCCCATCCCGATCGGCGACGGCTTCACCGGGGACGTCATCACCCTGGACGCGGCCATCGATTCGAGCTTCCCCAACGGCCGTCGCATGGGCGGCGGGACTGCGCCGAACCGCAACCAGGTGAATGTGAACAGCGTGCTGCTCAGCCTGATCGTCGCGGGTAACCCGGCTGCCGGCCTTGCCAAAGGCGTCGAAGTCAACGACAAGAACTATCTCGACAGGTTCCCGTTCCTGGCTCCTGCCCACCAGGGTCTGCTCCAGGGGCACGGTGGTGTCAACGTTCCTACCGTACCGAACATCCCGGTCCCTTAGCATGCCAACGATCGAATCGGAACGGTCCCCGCTCGCGGGGGCCGTTCTACGTTCGCTGGTGGTGGCGGCCATCGCCCTGAGCCGCGCGCCGCTCTTCGCCCACGACATGTGGATCGAGCCGACGACCTTCTCTCCGGAACCCGGCCAGATCGTCGGCGTGCGGTTGCGTGTCGGACACGACCTCCTCGGCGATCCACTGCCCCGCGATCCCGCGCTCCTCAATCAGTTTGTCGTCGAGGATGCGGCCGGCCGCAAGCCAGTCGTCGGCCGAAACGGCGCTGATCCGGCGGGCTTCTTGCGTGTGGCCATGCCCGGATTGCTCGTCATCGGCTATCGCAGCAACCCGAGCGCCGTCGAGCTGGCGGCAGAAAAGTTCAATCAGTATGTGAAGGAAGAAGGGCTCGAGGCGGTCGCGGCACTGAGAGCCCGTCGCAACCAAACTGGCGCCAGAGCCCACGAAATCTTTTCACGCTGCGCGAAAAGCCTGGTGCTTTCGGGGTCGCCGAGCGAAGCGCAGGGCGATCGGGTACTCGGTTTTACGCTCGAACTCGTGGCCGAACGGAATCCGTACGCAACCCGCGCTGGTGAGGATCTTCCTGTTCGCTTGACGTACGAGAACCGTCCGCTCGCGGGCGCGCTCGTCGTTGCCATGAACCGTCTGAATCCTTCCGAGAAGCTGACGGCTCGCACTGGCAATGACGGTCGGGTGCGATTCCGGTTGCGGCCGGGCGGGATGTGGTTGGTTAAAGCCGTACATATGGTTCCGGCGCCTGCCGGCGCCAACGCCGAGTGGGCGAGCTTTTGGGCGTCGCTCACCTTCGAACTGCGAACCTCGAACGCCGCGGGGAATTAGGGCCAAAGAACACAAAGGTCACCAGGCAATGTTCGCGCGCATTTCCGGGGTTCTGCGTTCAGCCTCACGGCGCCGGTGGCTTGCCCGCCCAGCGCTGTGCGCCGCCGCCGTCGCCCTCCTTTGCGGCGCAGCGGTTCGCGCCCATGAGATCGGCACGACGCGCGTGTCGGTCCTCTTTCAGGGGGGCCGGACGTACGACGTCGAAATCGTGACCGATGCCACCGCGCTCGTCGAGAAACTCGAGGCCTCTGCCGGTCGTTCGTCACCTGCCGACACGCCTCCGGCTCGTCTCCAATCTTTGCTCACAGGTTTCGACGAGAAGTTTCGCCAGCGAGTGAAGATTGTGTTCGACGCGTCGGAGGTTCGTCCTGCGATCGCGTATTCTGTCACGCCCGGGATCGACGCCGCGTCGGCCGCGGTTGCCGCCATCCGATTGACCGGCCAGATTCCTCCGGGCGCGCGCCACTTTACCTGGACCTATGCCTGGACGTTCGCGTCCTACGCCATGACGGTCCGAAGCGCCGCCTCCGAGAACCCCGCAACCGAATGGCTGGAAGGCGGCCAGAGCAGCGCGCCGTTCGCCTTGACGTCGCCGGCGCAGCCGGTCGATCGGCTCGGCATTGCCTGGCGCTATCTCGCGCTCGGCTTTACCCACATCATGCCCAACGGACTGGATCACGTGCTGTTCGTGCTCGGCATTTACTTGCTGAGCGGTCGCGCTCGCTCCGTCCTGTGGCAGGTCAGCGCATTCACGGTCGCTCATTCGATTACGCTGGGGCTGAGCATGTACGGCGTCGTCGCCGTGTCGCCAAGGATCGTCGAGCCCTTGATCGCTCTCTCGATTGCGTACGTCGCCATTGAGAACATCTTTCTTTCAGAGCTGAAGTCGTGGCGGGTCGCCCTCGTCTTCGCCTTCGGGCTTCTGCACGGCATGGGTTTCGCGGGAGCGCTCAAGGAACTCGGGCTGCCGCGCTCGGAATTTGTGACGGCGCTGTTGACATTCAACCTGGGGGTCGAGGCGGGGCAACTGGCGGTCATCGGCGCGGCTTTCATCCTCGTCGGATGGCATTGCGGCAATCGGGCCTGGTACCGCAGCCGCATCGTCCTTCCCGTCTCGACGCTGATCGCCTGTACCGCGGTATACTGGACGATCCAGCGGTTGTCGTTGTGAGCGGCGGTTCGTTGTCGGTCGCCTGAACGGACGATGCGCCTCGGACGGCGCGAGGAATCGCGACGCCTGTGGAGGCACACCATTTGGTGTCTCGTGGATGAATCCAAGTTCTTGAATGACTCCGTAGGAGAAATGATGGGGACCGGAGCGGTGGAGCAGAACGCGGTCCGGGAAGCTGGCGGGCTGACCGAACCGCTGTGGAATCAATACGTCCGGCGAACAGCCCGCGGCGACGAGCGGGCTCTGGCCGCCCTCTACGACGGGACGAGGACTCTGGTCTACAGCCTGGCGCTGAGGATCGTTGGGGCGCCGCCGGACGCCGAGGAAGTAGCTCTGGACGTTTACACGCAGGTCTGGCGAAACGCGGGGCAATTTGACCACACGCGGGGCAACGTCCTGGCTTGGCTGATGATGCTGACCCGCAGCCGGGCGATCGACCATCTTCGGTCCGGGGCATCCCGCAGGCAGCGAGAGGAGCTTTGGAGCGAGGCAGTTGAACCGGCCTGCAGCCATGAGAACCCCGAACAGGAGACCGCGTTGCGGGAACAGCAGCGGATGGTCCGCTCAGCCCTGGCCATGCTCTCGGCTGAGCAGCGGGAGGCCATTGAGTTGGCTTTCTTCTCCGGGTTGAGCCACTCGGAGCTGGCCGGGCGGCTGGGGCAGCCGGTCGGCACGGTCAAGACGCGGATCCGCCTGGGCATGATGAAGCTTCGGAAACTACTATGCGACACGACCGCGTGACGGACCAGGTCCGCGAGCAGGCCGCCCTGTACGCTCTGGGAGCGCTCGAGCCCGACGAGCGCGGCTCCTTCGAGCGGCACCTCGAGGAAGGTTGTCCGGTTTGCAAACTGGAGATGCAGGAGTTTCACGAGGCGACCGCGCAGTTGGCCCTGTCGGCTCCGACGGTGCAGCCCGACGCGCAACTCCGCCAGAGATTGATGGCCACGATTCAGCCCGAGCCTGGACGCACCCAGGTGTGGAAGGACTGGCGGCAGGAGACGCCGACCGGTCTGTGCGTGGTTCGCGCCACCCAGGGAGACTGGGAGGCGACCGGCGCCCCGGGCGTCACCGTCAAGCAGCTTTCTGTGGACCAGGAACGAGATCGCGCCACCATGCTGGTCCGCATGGCGCCCGGCTCGCTTTATCCGGCCCACCGCCACGCCGGCAAAGAGGAGTGTCTGGTCCTGGAAGGCGACTTGCGCGTCGGCGACCTCGTTCTGCGCGCCGGCGATTATCAGTGCGCCTGGGCCTCCAGCGTCCACGGGGTCAGCAGCACCGTCGAGGGATGTCTGCTGTTTATTGTCTCCTCGCAGCACGACGAGCTGATGGCGTGAGTACTACCGCTCGCTGCCAGCTTTCCTGCGAGTCGATCTCGGCCGCCGCCACGTTGAGCGTCTAGTCCAAGGTTGGGGCTAGCAACTTAATCCGCGGGGCGTAGCGGGTTTCCAGGTACTGATTCAGTATCCCGATGAACTCGGGGACGATGTTGTTCCCGCGCAGGGTTCGCAGCAGCCGGCCGTCCACGTAGACCGGGGCGGTGGGCTCCTCGAAAGTCCCCGGCAGCGAGATGCCGATGTCGGCGTGCTTGGACTCGCCGGGGCCATTGACCACGCAGCCCATCACCGCCACCTTCAGCTCCTCGACGCCGGGATAGCGCTGGCGCCACCGCGGCATCTGCTCGCGCAAGTAAGTCTGGATCTGGTCGGCCATCTCCTGGAAGAAGCTGCTGCTGGTGCGCCCGCAGCCAGGGCAGGCCGAGACCTGCGGGGTGAAGCTGCGGATCTCGAGCGACTGCAGGATTTGCTGGCAGATCCGCACCTCCTCGGCGCGGTCGCCGTTGGGCAGCGGGGTGAGCGAAACGCGAATGGTATCCCCGATGCCTTCTTCGAGCAGCACGGCCAGGGCGGCGGTGGAGGCCACGATGCCCTTGGCGCCCAAGCCCGCCTCGGTCAGGCCCAGATGAAGGGGGTAGTCGCAGCGGACGGCCAGCTCCCGATAGACGCGCAGCAGGTCCGGCACGCGGCTCACCTTGGCGCTGAGAATGATGCGGTCTCGGGGCAGGCCGTACTGCTCGGCCTGTCGCGCCGAGTCCAGCGCGCTGCGGACCATGGCCTCGGCGGTCACCTCGGCGGCCTCCAGCGGCTCGGCCCGCTTCGAGTTCTCGTCCATCAGCCGGGTGAGCAGGACTTGATCGAGCGAGCCCCAGTTGACGCCGATCCGCACGGGCTTGCCGTGCTGGATGGCCGCCTCGATCATGGTGCGGAAGTTCTGGTCGTGCTTTTGCCCGATGTTGACGTTGCCCGGGTTGATCCGGTACTTGGCCAGCCGCCGGGCGCACTCCGGATAGCGCGTGAGCAGCAGGTGGCCGTTGTAATGGAAGTCGCCGACCAGGGGAACCCGGGCGCCGCGCTTTTCAAGCTCGTCGGCGATGCGGGGCAGCGCCTCGGCCGCCGCCTCGTGGTTGACCGTCACGCGGACCACCTCCGAGCCCGCCTCGGCCAGCTCCATCACCTGCCGGACCGTGGCGCCGACGTCGGCGGTATCGGTGTTGGTCATGGACTGGACGACGATGGGGTGCCTCCCGCCGATCCGCACCCCGCCTACTTCCGCGACCATGGAAGCTCTGCGTTTCAAGCGCGCCCCTCTAAAGGTTCATGGTAGCATTCCGGCCTAGGCGTTGCGCTATAATCCGCGTCTTGCCCGTCTTCCGTCGATTCCGCTGGGTGGTTCTGAGCCTGCTGTTTTTCGCCACCACCATCAACTACCTGGACCGGATCGTCTTTACCGTGCTGATCCCGGAGATTCGCAAGGACCTGCACCTGAGCGATCTCGACTATGGATACATCAACGCCGCTTTCCAACTCGCCTACACCCTCGGGTTCCCGCTCCTGGGACGATTCGTCGATTGGTGCGGGACCCGAATCGGATACCTGGTGTCGATGGTCGCCTGGTCGATTACCGGCGGGCTGACCGCCACCGCGTCGACCGCCACGGCCCTGGGGGCCTGGCGGTTCTTGTTGGGAGTGGGCGAGTCCGGCAATTTTCCGTGCGCGATCAAGGCGGTGGCCGAGTGGTTTCCCGTGAAAGACCGCGCCTTGGCCACGGGAATCTTCAATGCCGGCGCCAACGTGGCCGCCACCATCGGGCCGCCGGTCATTGTCGCCTTGCAGGCCGCCTACGGATGGCGGGCCGCCTTTCTGATCACCGCCACGTTGGGCGCGGCCTGGGCGCCTCTGTGGTGGCTGCTCTACGATCGTCCGGGAAGGCATCCTCGGGTGAGCGCGCCGGAGTTGGCCTACATCCGATCGGGCGAGGCGGAAGCAGGCGCGCCGCGGGTCGGCTGGCTGGCCGCCCTGGCGCACCGGCAGACCTGGGGATTCGCCGTCGCCAAGTTCCTCACCGATCCGGTGTGGTGGTTCTACTTGTTCTGGCTGCCGCCCTATCTCTACGATGTCCGGCACTTCAATCTGCGTCAGATCGGCTGGGCGCTGCCGGTCATTTATTTGGCGGCGGACGTGGGCAGCGTCGGGGGCGGGTGGATTTCGAGCCGGCTGATCCGTCGAGGCTGGCCGGTCGGACGCGCGCGCATGGCGGCGATGCGGGCCGCGGCCGTCTGCATGCCGGTGGCGGCGACGGCGGTGGCGGTGGAGAGCCCGATTCTGGCCATCGCGTTGATCAGCCTGGCCACGGCGGCGCACCAAGGCTGGTCGGCTAACCTGTTCACCACCACCTCGGACGTGTTCCCTTCCCACACCGTCGCCTCCGTGGTCGGCATCGGCGGTTGCGCCGGGGGGATGGGCGGACTCCTGTTTGCGGCGCTGATCCCCGGTTTTGTGATAACCTATTTTGGTTACGCGCCCGTGTTCGTCCTCATGGGCGCGCTGCACCCGCTGGCGCTGATCGTGGCGCACAGGCTGATGGGCAGGATGGAGCGAATCTCCTCCGAGGGAGCGATGTGATGAAAAGACTATGGGTGGTTGGGTTGTCCTTTGGTTTGCTGGCCGGCGGATTGCAGGGGGCCCCGGTAATCGCCGCCAACGGTATTGTTAATGCCGCTAGCTTCAAGCCGGTGGGGGCGCCGGGAAGCGCGCTGGCCCGCGGCGCGCTGGCTTCGCTGTTTGGCGCCGCGCTGGGACCAGCAGCCGGCGTCAGCGCGGCCGCCTTTCCCCTGCAAACCACGCTGGCCGGCGTGTCCATCCGCATGACGGCGGGGGCAACCACCGTCAACGCGATTCCGGTGTTCGTGAGCGCGGGCCAGATCAACTTCATCGTGCCTTCCAACACGCCCCTGGGGGCGGTGCAGGTGACCGTCACCTTCAACAACGAAACCAGCCCGCCGGTGACGGTGCAGGTGGTGGCGGTCTCGTTCGGGATCTTTACCCGAGCCGGAGGCGCCGGCCAGGGCATCATTCAAAACTTTGTGTCCGCAACCGAGACGCCCCTGAACACGCCTTCCAACTCGGCGCGGCTGGGACAGGCGATGATTGCTTACGGCACTGGCTCCGGGGGCATCAGCACGCCGGACAACGTGGCGCCGCCGGCGGCGGACATGAACATCCAGCCGCTGGATGTGCTGGTCGGGGGAGTGCCGGCCCGCCGGCTCTACGTCGGCCGCAGCCCGTGCTGCGCGGGACTGGATCAAGTGGTCTTCGAGCTGGCCGCCAACACGCCCACCGGGTGCTACGTGCCGGTCATCGTGCGGGCCGGCGAGTTCGTCAGCAACGCCGCCTCGATTGCCGTTTCCGCCTCCGGCGGGGCCTGCACGGATGCCAACAACCCCTTCGCGCGGATCCTGACTTCGGGCGGAAACCGCCGGATCGGCACCGTTTCGCTGGACCGCACCTCCATTCGCTTCACCCTTCCCGGGTTGGGGGCCATCGAGTCGGTTCAAGACTCGGCCACCGCCCTGTTCTTCCGCGCCGACGAGTCCTTTTCGAATTCCAATTTTACGCTCCCGCCGCTGGGCGCCTGCACGGTTGCCACCATCCGCGTCACGGATGCAGAGCTTCCCGTCGACCGGCCCCTGGGCCTGCTGGACGCCGGCACGCCGTTGCGGCTCACCGGGCCCATGGGCGACAGAAACATCCCCCGCGGGACCGGCAATCTCTACTCGGCGATGCTGGGCGGCGGCCTCCCGCTGCCCGGTGTGACGCCACCGCCCCTCTATCTGAGCCGGGGACGCTACGCCATCAGCGCGCCGGGCGGCGCTGACGTGGGCGCCTTCAGCGCCTCGACCGATCTGCCCGACCCGCTGACCTGGACGAATCGTAACCTGACGATGGTGAACCGCGGCCAGTCCTTGCCGATCGCCTGGACCGGCGGCGCCTCGGGAGACTTTGTTCAGATCGTCGGGGCCTCGTCGGACCTGCGTTTGCAGAGCGGCGGCGTCTTCTTCTGCACCGCCCCGGTGAGCGCCGGGTCCTTTTCCGTTCCGGCTGCGATCCTGAGCAGCCTGCCGGTCAGCGGCACGGAGCAAGGGGTTCCCACCGGCTTCCTGTCGGTAGGAACCACCAGCTACGGCTCGGCCAGCACGTTCACCGCCCCCGGGCTGGACGCGGCGATTCTGTATTACATCTCCTCGAGCGGGACCCTGGTTGAGTTTCGCTGAGCCTGGCGTTCCGATCGGAGGTGAGTCAGAGCCACACGCTGTAAACGCAGAACGCCGATTCTGAGCCGCGCGCGTTAGCAAGCGGTTGATACTACCGATAGCTCAGAACCAGGGCGCTGCCGGCGCCCAGAAGCATCTCCGCCACGCCGTTGCCGTTCAAATCCGCCAGTGCGTCGACGGAGTGTCCCAATTGAGCCCCTTGCTGCTCCCCGTGGAAGCTGAACACCACCGGGGCGGCGAACGAGGGGTCCGACGGCATCTCCATCAAGCCCGTCGAGGGCGAAGCGCTTTGCCAATCGTCAATCAACAAATCAACAAGTCCCTTCGGCCCTCCGCCTTGTGCTATTCTCGTCGATGGGGGTGGGAGGCGGAAACTAGGGTCCGTTGCCGCTGGCTCCCTCTATGTTTGAACTGCTCTTCAAATACCCGGCCACGGTTTTCCGAAAGGGCGAGGTGGTGCTGCTTTCGGGGTTGTCGCTGGTGTGGCTGGCGGCCGCCATTGTAGCGGCGGGGGCGGCGATTGGGTGGCACCTGTGGCGACGCCGGTATCCGATGTCGGCGGTCCGGCAGGTTGCGGTGTGGGTCCTGCAGACCGCCCTGGTCGGACTCCTGCTGGCCTTGCTGTGGCATCCGGCGATCCGGGTGTCGGCGCTGCGGCCGCAGCAGAACGTCATTGCCGTGCTGGTGGACACCTCGCGCAGCATGGCGCTGAAGGAAAGCAACCAGACGCGTCTGGACAAGGTGCAGCAGGCTCTGCAGGGAGGCCTGCTGAGTCAGATCGGGAACCGTTTTCAGGTCCGGCTGTACGGCTTCTCGGGGGAGTCCCAGCCGGTAGGCGGCCCCCAGGCCCTGTCGGCCGCGGGTAACGCGACGCGTTTGGGCGAATCGCTGGCTGGCGTGCTGCGAGAAACCAGCGCCCTGCCGTTGGGAGCGGTGGTTGTCTTCTCCGATGGGGCGGAGAACAGCGGCGGCCTGGACCGCAACCTGATGGCCGAGATCCGCCAGAAGCGGGTCCCGGTCCACACGGTGGGGGTCGGCCGGACCGAGATCCCGCGCGATCTGGAGCTGCTGGAGGGGGTTGTGCCCTCCCGCGCCCTGCCCGGCTCCCGCCTCAGCGCCCGGCTCACTTTTCGCCACCGCGGGCTGGATGGCCAGAAGGCGCGCCTGTCGGTGAGGGAAGGCGCCCGCGTGCTGGCCGCCCGCGAGGTGACGGTGGCTTCCGGACGCGCGGTGCAGAGCGAAGAAGTATTGTTCAACGCCGGCGAGCCCGGCGCCCGCCAATTGACTCTGGCCGTCGAGCCGCTGGCCGGCGAGGAGATTACCGGCAACAATCTCCTCACCCGGCTGGTGCAGGTGCTGCCCGGCAAGCGCCGCATCCTGTACGTGGAAGGCGAGCCGCGCTGGGAGTACAAGTTCATCCGGCGCGCCGCCGACGAGGATCAGACCATCGAGCTCATCAGCCTGCTGCGAACCTCGGCCAACAAGTTTTACCGGCAGGGCGTGGAAAGCGACAAGATGCTCGCCGAGGGATTCCCCGGCGCGCCGGCTGACCTGTTCGCCTACCACGGGCTGATCGTCGGCACCATCGAGGCGAACTTCTTCACCCCGGCTCAGCAGGAGATCATTCGCGAATTCGCCAACCGGCGCGGCGGCGCCGTGTTGTTTCTGGGCGGCCGCAAGTCGTTCAGCGACGGGGGATGGGCGGCCTCGCCGCTGGCCGAGATTCTGCCGGTGCGACTGTCGTCCGGCGAGGGAATGTTCCACCGCCGCCCGGTCAAGGCGGAACTAACCCCCCAGGGACGCGAGTCGCTGATCTGCCGGCTGGAGGAAGATCCGGAGAAGAGCGCGGCGCGCTGGGCCAAGATGCCCGACCTGGCCGATTATCAGCAGACGGGCGAGCTGAAGCCCGGGGCGGTGGCGCTGCTGAACTCCACGCTGCCGGGAGGCCGCTCGACTCCGTTGCTGGCCGTGCAGAATTACGGTCGCGGCCGGACCATGATTTTCGCCACCGGCGGAAGCTGGCGCTGGCGCATGCGCCTGGATCACCGCGACTCTTCCCACCATACCTTCTGGCAGCAGGTGCTCAGGAGCCTGGTCGCGCAGACCCCGGGTCCGGTCACCATCGCCGCCGACCGGCTGGTGTACTCCGATGAGAACCGGGTCAAGATTCGCGCCGAGGTGCGCACCAAGACCTACGAGCCGGCCAACAACGCCACCCTGGTCGCCACCATCACCGGCCAGGACGGCAGCCCGGCCACCGTGGAGCTCGATCCCTCTCCCGACCAGGAAGGCATCTACGAGGCGGAGCTGGCCGCCGAGAAGACCGGATCCTATCGGGTCGAGGTCGTGGCCCACCGGGGCCAGGAAGAATTGGGGCGCGACAGCGTGGTATTCCACCGCGAGGACGGCGTGGCCGAGAATTTTCATCCCCAGCAGAACCGCGAATTGCTCCAGAGAATCTCCGAGCAGACCGGCGGCCGGTACTGGAGACTCGAGGAGGTAGGGAAGTTGCCGCAGGAAATCAGTTTCTCGGAGGCAGGCATTACGGTGCGCGAGGCTTTGGATCTGTGGGATATGCCCATTGTGTTCTTGGCCGCTCTGGGCCTGAAAGCCGGCGAGTGGCTCCTCCGCCGCCAGTGGGGCTCGGTGTGAGGGCGCCGGCCGCGGTTCTTCTGGTTTGTCTTTTGGCCCTGGCTTCCCCCTCGGCCGCCATTGAAGGCGGACCTGCCTCGAGCTGCTTTCTGATCGTCGGCGGACTCGGGGGAGAGCCGGACTACGAGCAGCGGTTCGTCAGCTACACGCAGGATCTGGAGAAGATCGCCCGAGCGATGACCAGCGATCCGGCTCGGGTGATTGCTCTGTCCGGCAAGGCCGCCACCCGGAGCGCGATCCAGGGCGCGCTGGAGAAGCTGGCTCGCGGCATGGGAGCCCCCGACACGCTGGTGGTCTTCCTGATCGGGCACGGCTCTTTCGACGGAACGGCCTACAAGTTCAACATACCGGGCCCGGATCTCAGCGGACCGGAGCTGCGTGCGCTGCTGGACAAGGTCCCCGCCGGGCGTCAACTGATTGTCGCCGCCACCAGCTCGAGCGGCGCTGCCATCGAGGCGCTGGCTCGGGAGAACCGCGTGGTCGTGACCGCCACGCGCAGCGGCGCCGAGCGGAACGCCACCGTTTTCGGACGGTATTGGGTCGAAGCGCTGCGCGATCCGGCCGCCGATGGCGACAAGACCGAGACCATCTCGGCGCTGGAGGCATTCAAGTACGCCGAGGAGAAGGTCAAGCGTTTCTACGCCGACCAGAACCGCCTGGTTACCGAACATCCGCGGCTGGAAGGCAAGCTGGCCGGCGGCGTGATCCTGTCGCGGCTGGGCTCGGCGGCGCTCGCCGCCACCGACCCCGCGCAGCGGAAGCTGCTGGCCCAGCGGGAAAGCCTGGAGCAGCAGATCGACGCCTGGAAGCTTCGCAAGGCGGCCCTGCCCACCGAGCAGTACAGGCGCGAGTTGGAACGGTTGTTGCTCGAGCTGGCCAAGGTGCAGGGGGCTATCGAGGCGGCTGCCGGCCGCTAGTGTAGTGTCCAAGAATTAACTGGACAAGCGGCCACCGCTCCGTTACCGTCGCGGCTCGGTAGGCTTTGTGCGTGTTTGCAGTAGCTTACGGAGCCGCGCGCGTGAGCAAGCGGTGTCACAAGGCCGTCTAGTTGTGTTGTGTGGGGCGGCCTTCAGGCCGCGGCCGGGCTTTAGCCCGGCCCTGGCGGGGACTGAAGTCCCCGGCGGGCTGAAGCCTGGCTGAAGCCCGCCCCACAAGCTAAAGCATGCAACCACACAGACCTCCCCGCGCGGTAGCGGCTGTTTTGCCGTTGCTTCTGCTTTGCCCCCCGCTGGCGGCGCAGCGGGCCGGGGAAGCCGACGGACCCCTGAAGCCCTGCTTCGAGCACTGGGATCGCGGGCGCCGCCCCGAGGCTCTCCGCTGCTACCGCAGCCTGCTGAACTCCGAGTCGGATCCCAGACGCCGAGCCGAGGCCTGGTGGAAGCTCGGCGACTTGAAACAGGCCAACGAGCAGTTTCGCGCCGCCGTGGCCGCGCGGCCCAAGGACGCCAGTGTGCGCGTGGCCTGGGGCCGGCTGTTCCTGCGCGCTCACGACAAGGCGGAAGCCTCCAAGCTATTCCAGGAAGCCCTCCAGCTCGACGCCGATAACCCCGAGGCCCTTCTGGGCATGGCCCTGGTCGCCTCCGAGCGATTCGAGGGCGCGGCCGTCGATCAGGCCTCCAAGGCCCTGGCCCTGGATCCCCTGCTGGCGGAGGCTCACACCCTGCTGGCCTGGCTGGCGCTGGAGGAGGACGACGCAAAAAAGGCCGGCACGCACCTGGATCGAGCCTTGGCCAGCGAAGGGTCCCCGCTCGAAGCGTATGCCTTGAAGGCCGCCATCGATCTGCTCGCCGGCAAGGCCGAAAGCGAGTGGATCGCCAAAGGCCTCGCTTACAATCCTCGCTCCGGGCAGCTCTACGCGACTAACGCGCATTTCTTCGTCATCAACCGCAAATACCGCGAGGCGGTCGCTCTTTACCGCAAGGCGGTCGAGCTCGATCCGGAGTTGTGGGCGGCCCACGCTGATCTGGGCGTGAATCTTTGGCGTTTGGGCGAGGAAGCGCAGGCCCGGCGCCACCTGGAGACCGCTTACGGGGGCGACCCATTCAGCCCGACGGTGGTCAATACCCTGCGCCTGCTGGACAGCATGAAGCGCTTCCGCACCTTCTCGAACGACCGAATGATCGTGAAGCTGCACGAGAAGGAGGCGGAGCTGCTCCGTCCCTACGTCGAGGAGCTGCTGGGGAAGGCCATCGATACGTTCCAGAAGAAGTATGACCACGTGTTGCGGCAGCCGGTGCAGCTCGAGCTTTTTCCGGATCACGAGGATTTCGCCGTGCGCACCATGGGGATGCCGGGACTGGGGGCGCTGGGGGTGACCTTCGGCCACCTGGTGGCGATGGACAGTCCTTCGGCCAAGCCGCCCGGGGCGTTCCACTGGGGCAGCACCCTGTGGCACGAGCTGTCTCACGTCTTCGTCCTGGGCCTGACCAATCACCGCGTCCCGCGCTGGATCAGCGAGGGGCTGGCGGTCTACGAGGAAACCGTGGCCGGACCGGGGTGGGGCGATCGCCTGACCCCGGAGGTCATTCGAGCCATCGCCGGCAAAAAACTGCTGCCGGTCGAGCAGCTCGACCGGGGGTTCGTTCGCCCACGCTATCCCTCGCAGGTGGTGGTCTCCTATTTTCAGGCCGGCGCGATCTGCGAGATGGTCGCCGAAAAGTGGGGATTCCCGAAACTACTGGCCATGGTGCGGGGGTACGCGCAGGGGCGGTCGACCGGGCAAGTGATCCAGCAGGAGCTCGCCGTCAGTCCGGCCGAGCTGGACCGCCAGTTTACCGACTTCGTCAAGGCCCGCACCGAAAAGGTGGTAAGCTCATTCGAGCCGGAATGGCTCAAGCAGATGGAGCTGGTGGTGAAGCTGGCCAAAGAGAAGAAATTCGCCGAGGTCATCGAGCCGGCGCGCCGCGTGCGCGATCTCTATCCGGACTACGTGCAGGCGGGCAATCCTTACGAGATCCTCGCCGAGGCCCTGCTGGCGGCCGGAGACAAGGCCGGGGCGGCCCAGGAGCTGGATCGATACCGGATCGCCGGAGGGCACAGCCCGCGGGCGCTCAAGCAGCTTGCGTCGCTCTTGGAGCAACTGGGCCGGCGCGCCCAGGCCATCCAGGTCCTGGAACAACTGCTGTGGATCCGTCCCGGCGACGAGGAGCTCCACCGGCGGCTGGGTGAGCTGCTGCTCGAGGAGAAGCAGCCGCGTCGAGCGGTGCGGGAGTTCTCCTCGCTGCTGGCGGCGCGGTCCCTGGACCCGGCGGCCGCCCACTTCAACCTGGCCCGCGCCTTCCACCAGTTGCAGGACCGCGAAAAAACCAGGGAGCACCTGCTGGAGGCGCTGGAGGCCGCCCCCGGCTACCGCCCGGCGCAAAAGCTGCTGCTGGAGATCAATCGCTAGAGTGGACCCTGCCCTTATCCATGTCGACGACTACCCTTTCGCCCATTGAGACCACGGATTATCGCGAGCTGATTCATCGTTTTCGGGAGACCCAGACCCGCATCCGCGAGCAGGTGCGGCGAGTGATCGTGGGCCAGGAGGATGTGGTTGAGCACCTCTTGTACACCCTCTGGGTCGGCGGGCACTGCCTGATCACCGGCATGCCCGGCACCGCCAAGACCCTGCTGGTGCGCACCCTGGCCGACGCGCTGGGCCTGAAATTCAAGCGCATCCAGTTCACGCCGGACCTGATGCCCACCGACGTCACCGGCACCGACATCATCGAAGAGGACGTGACCACCGGCCATCGCACCTGGACCTTCGTGGCCGGCCCCATCTTCGCCAACGTCCTGCTGGCCGACGAGATCAACCGGACCCCGCCCAAGACGCAGGCGGCGCTGCTCGAGGCCATGCAGGAGCTGAGCTGCACCGTGCGCGGCTCGACTTATCGGCTCGATCCTCCCTTCTTTGTGCTGGCTACGCAGAATCCGATCGAGCTGGAGGGCACCTACCCGCTGCCGGAAGCCCAGCTCGACCGCTTCCTGTTCAACGTCCTGCTGGACTACCTCAACGTGGAGGACGAGATGGAAGTGGTTCACAGAAACACCTCGGGCGAGCTGCCCACAGTGGAGGCCTGCACCAGCGCCGCCGAGATCATCCAGTTTCAGAAGCTGGTCAAGATGGTGCCCATCGCCGAGGGGGTGGCCCGTTACGCGGTCGAGCTGTTCCGCGCCACCCGGCCGACCGACCCGCGGGCGCCGGAAGTGATCCGCAAGTACGTCAATTACGGCGCCAGCGTCCGGGCCACCCAGTTCCTGGTGCTGGCGGCCAAGGCCCGCGCCCTGACCCGCGGCAACTACCACGTCGCCTACGAGGATCTGCGGACGCTGGTCTTGCCGGTGCTGCGCCACAGGATCCTGACCAACTTCCACGCCGAAAGCGACGGCATCACCGTGGACCAGATCCTGCGCCGGCTGCTGGACGACGTCCCGGCCCCCAAGGAGTAGGGGGCAAAGCCAGATGGCGGCGCAGCGACTGCTGGATCCGCAAACGCTGGCGCGGATCTCGACCATCGAGCTGGTGGCCAAGACCGTCGTCGAGGGCTTCGTCGCCGGGCTCCACCGCTCCCCCTACTTCGGCATCAGCCTGGAATTCGCCGAGTATCGGCCCTATGTGCCGGGCGACGACCCGCGCTTCGTCGACTGGAACGTCTTCGCCCGCACGGACCGCACCTACCTGAAACGCTTCCTGGGCGAGACCAATACCCAACTGGTCATTCTGTTCGACTGCAGCGGCTCGATGGCCTATAGCTCCCGCGGGGTCTCCAAGGTCGAATACGCCCGTTTCCTGGCCGCGTCTCTGGCCTATCTGGCGCTGAAACAGCACGACGCGGTGAGCCTGATCGTATTCGATGAAAAGGTGCGGCGGTTCCTTCCTCCCTCCACGCGCCCCGGCCAGTTGCAGGGGCTGCTCCACGCGCTGGAACAAGCCGAGCCGGCCGCCCGCACCAGCTTCCAGCAGCCGTTCGATCACTTCCAGCAGTTCCTGACCCGGCGCGGCCTGGTGGCCGTGATTTCCGATTTCTACGACCACCCGGAGCGCATCCTGAAAGCGGCCCGGCCGCTCTGCTTCCGCGGAAACGACATGATCCTGTTTCACATCCTGGATCCGGGGGAGCTGGCCCCGCAACTGGGGAGCTCGACCCTGCTCGAGGACATGGAAACCGGCGAGCGCATGGAAGTGGCCCCCGAGTTTGCTCGCCACGAATACCGCCGCCTGATCGAGGCCCACATCGAGGAGCTGCGGCGGGAGACGCGCGGCGCCGGCGCCGATTATCTGCTGCTCGACACCTCCCGCCCCCTCGACACCGCGTTGAAGCAATACCTGCTGTTCCGCCATCGGCGGCCATGAAGATCCGGGCGGCCTTCTACGATCTGGACGGAACGCTCATCTCCGGCAACGTCGTCACCCGCTATGCCTTCTTCGCTCGCCACGACCCTTCCCTGGCCCGCGCGGCGTGGAAGTGCTCCAAGCTGCTGCTCAGCCTGCCCTTCCTGATCGGGCTGGACTTCTACTCGCGCCGCCTCTTCAACGAAGTGTTCTACCGCGAGTATCGGGGCCTGCGAAAGGACTGGCTGGAGGGAATGGCCGACCGGCTGTTCTGCGCGCACATCCAGCCCGGGGTTTATCCCGGGGCCGGCCCGCTGCTCGACGCCGACCGCGACCAGGGCTTCCGGCTGGTGCTGGTGACCGGGGGCCTCGATTTCGACATCGGCCCGGTCGCCCGCCACTTCGGCTTCCACCACGTGATTTCGAACCGCCTGGTGTTCCGCGACGGCGCGGCCACCGGAGAGTTGGCGCCGCCGATCATCGCCGAGCGGGAAAAACAGGCGGCGGTGCTGCGCCTCTGCCGCGAGCAGGACATCGATCTGAAGCAATCGCGGGCCTATTCCGACAGCTTCTCCGATCTCCCCATGCTGGAGGCGGTCGGGTTTCCAGCGGCCGTAAACGCCGACCGGCGGCTGCGACGCCTGGCGCGGAGGCGCGGCTGGCCGGTGCTCGATCTGAAGCAAGGACAAGAATAGCCGTTCAGAAGTTCACCCGCCGCCCGACCACAATCAATCCACTGCCGCCGGCGCTGGTGGTCTGGCCGAAGTTGAGCGAGTGGATGTCGGTGTTGAGGCCGACGATGCCGAACCGTTGCTCGGTGTGACAGCGCTCGAACCGGCAGGGATCCGCGTCGATCCGGGGACCCTACGCTCAAGCGCTTGCCGGCGATTCCCTTGAAATGAAGCAAACGCGGCGCGAGCCGGCTGATGGTTCTTCCGAAAGTGCATCGGGTGCAAGAAGTGCACCAGCAAGGGTCCGGAGGGGGCCTTCCTGGACGGCTGCCCCTGGGAGGCCATCGAGATGGTGGAGGCCAAGGAGTGGGAGGCCGGGCGCGGCGTGTCGTTGCCGTACTCACCGGGGGCGCGGTCAAAGGCCCGGCTTCTTAGTCACGGGCAATAGAAACGGCGACCAGTGTGGTAACGAGCTGCAGGGAGAACGCGTTTCCGGCTGCGCCACGAAGGTCCGGGTCTCGCTGGATCTGATAGCCGATTTTCGCCACCTGGTAGCGGTTGGGGCGGAAGCCCCCCACGACTTCGTAGACCTCGCGCCGGCGGAACGCGCTGGCTCGCATGTACCCCGCTCGTGAAGCGATATACCAGCGCGGGTGAAGCACACACCGGGCTTCGGCGTATCCGATGTGCTGGTTGAACGTAGGCCTGGCGCGATAGGCCTTCTGGAACTTCTGCCACTCCCCGTACAGGTTCCACCGGCCATGACCCCACGCAACGTCGATGCCGTACGCGGACCCCGGCAGGTCGCGCGGTCTGGCTTCGCCCGGACGGTAGGAACGATGCCCTCGATGAAGGTGGGGACCGCGATAGGCGGAGACGCCTACGCGAAATCCTTGCCCGATGGTGTAACCGGCGCCCGCGGTCCAGTTGCCGTACTGGTCCCGATCTAAGATGCTGCGGGGATTGGCGGGAGACGAGTTCGTGAACTGTGCCCGCAGGTCCAGCTTGGGAAGCGTGACCTCCACCTGCGCGCCGGCCAAGCCCAAATTCGAGACGGGCTTGTAGTAATAGCCGTAGGCAATCGGGATGTCGATGAGCGGATTGCGGGCGTCGTCATACCGCAATAGGAACGATCCGAAGGCGGAAGACAATTGCCCGAGACGAATGATTACGGAGCCGTCTTTCCAGAATCGAGAGTAGCTCAAGTGGGCCTGGAGAACATGCGCTTTGACGCCTGTACCTGCCCTGGAGAACTCCTCGTAAAAATACGGCCTGGAATGCATCTGGATGGCGCCTGAAACCGCCCAGCGCTCGTTGAGCTTCCACGTGGGATACAACATGGACCGGAAGCCACCCGTCAGCGGACCGCCGGAGCGCGGCGCGGCCTCGAGCAGGGGCGTATGGGACACTTGGCCGCTGACGGTGGCCTTGAGATCGAAGCCGGAGGTTGCCTCTTGCGCCCACAGGCAGGTTGCGAAGCAGCAGAACATCCAAACGCCGTGTCTCATGCCTCTTTGCCGTGTACTTGCTGGGGATGAGACCGTTTCTGGTTGCCGTCGACTACCCCGGCCAAGGCCTGAATCGACGCGCTTTCTGGTCCGCCCGTGCCGGACGGCATTGGCTGCTGCCGGGTAGTTCCGTGGAGGTTTGTGAATACCGCTGCCACCGCCGGGTCAAAATGGGTTCCGGCGTTCTGTTGCAGAACTTCGATGGCCGCCTCGTGACTCATGCCCCGGCGATAGGGCCGGTCGGAGGTCATGGCGTCGTAGGCGTCGGCCACGTGGACGATGCGGCCGCCCAGCGGCGTGGCATCTCCGCGCAGGCCCGACGGATACCCGCTGCCATTCCAGTTCTCGTGATGCAGCTCTACAATAGCCAGGTAGGCGTGGAACCCCTGAATCCCCTGGAGGATGTTGCGTCCGATCGTGGGATGCTGCTGGATCAGCGTCAGCTCTTCTTTGGTCAGCGCCCCGGGCTTCTGTAGAACCTAAATTATGCACGGCTTCGGTGCGGGCGCGCAACAGGTTCGCTCTGTTGAGGTCCTCGGTCTGTCTTGGAATCTGATCCGCGGCTTGTTTCCTGCTGTCTGATCCTCCTCCGATTTTCCCTCC
>Ga0247727_10006456_pt1 | contig 23079 bp, 24 predicted proteins | sample WisWelCaveWW1625_FD_202498 | JGI IMG/M metagenome (GOLD analysis project Ga0247727, IMG submission 202498) | Biofilm microbial communities from Wishing Well Cave, Virginia, United States - WW16-25 | ecosystem: Environmental > Aquatic > Deep subsurface > Groundwater > Cave microbial mat | place...
AAGGATGGCGATAGCGTTGATACTGCAGTTCTTTGAGGATTTCTGGCGTAAATTCGAGTTGGATTGTCATTTTTCTATCTTACCAGACCGATGCCTAAATGCGCAATTCGTCCCCGTGCTGAGTATAACAAACTAACAACCAACCAACCCGGAGGTATCAAAATGCATCTCTCAATGCACAACTGGATGCGGGCAGAACCCATTGAAGTAACCGTCGCCCGCCTTGCAAAATACGGTTACGAAAGCATCGAAATCAGCGGCGAACCCTACACCTACGACACCAAGCATGTGCGCGGTGTGCTGAAGCAGTACGGTATCCGTTGTTGGGGTTCCGTCACCCTGATGTTGGGTGATCGCAACCTGCTGGCCAAGGATCCGGCCCAGCGCGCGGCCTCCGTCCAGTACACGAAGGACTGCATTACGATGGTCAAGGAACTGGACGGCCACGAAATCACCATCGTCCCAGGAACGGTCGGCAAAATCTCTGCCGATGCCAGCCCCGAGGACGAATGGAAATGGGCCGTGGAAAGCCTCAAAGAGTGCCACGCCCACGCGAAGAAGGAAGGCGTCCGGGTTGCCGTCGAGCCGATCAACCGGTTCGAGACCTACTTCTGCTACCGCGCCAGCCAGGCCTTGGCCCTCGCCGAAGCCGTCGCCGATGATTGCGGCGTGTGTCTCGATGCCTTTCACCTCAACATTGAGGAAGTGGACCCCTTCGCGTCGATCATCAGCGCGAGGGGCCGCCTGGTGGATTTCCATGTTGCCGACACCAACCGCTTCGCCTGCGGCATGGGACACTGGGACTGGCTGAAACTCGTGGGCACCCTCCGCACGATTGGTTACGATGGCGCACTGACCGTCGAATTTGTCGCCCCCGTAGACCGCACTCCCGCCAACCCCTTCCCCGATGCCGTCGAGAGAAACCCGGTGGACATCTCCCCCGAACAGAGGAAGTTCATCGAAGATCACGGTTCCAGCCTCCTCACCGAGGCGTTCTATTCCGCGCAGGTGAAGATGTGCGCGGACACATTACTGCCGTTGATCAAGTAGGGAAGGAATAAAGTGATGAAGTGATGAAGTGGGTTTTTACTCCTCACTTCATCACTTATCACCGTTCACTTCCCACGGACTCAGGAAACCAACAATGGACAAAACCATCCTGATCATCGGCACGCTCGACACCAAGGGGGCAGAGATAGCCTATTTGCGCGACCGGCTCCAGGCATTGGGGTTGCAAACGATTATCGTGGACGATGGCATCCTGGGTGAGCCGCTCGGCATCACGCTCAACCCGGGCCGGGATGTGAGTCGTGCAGACGCAGCGACCTATGGTGGAACAACGCTCGCAGCCCTGCGGAACGCAGGCAGCCGCGGCAAAGCCGTCGCCGGGATGCGTGAAGCCCTCAAAAAACTGACGCTGGCGTTTTACCAGCAAGGGAAAATTGATGCCGTTGTCAGCATGGGCGGCGCTGAGGGGGCAGTCATGGGCGCGGCGGCGATGATGCAACTCCCGGTTGGCGTGCCGAAAGTGCTGGTTTCCCCCATTGCCTCCGGCAAACATTACTTTGACCCAATGGTGGGGACAAGCGACATCATGGTCGTGCACTCCATCGTGGATATTCTCGGCCTCAACCCGATCGCCACCACCGTCTTCGACAACGTGGCCGCGGCCCTCCAGGGGATGGCAGCCCATGGACATCCCCTCCCCCCGCCAAACCCCGGCGACCGGTACGTGGCCGTCACCATGCTCGGCAACACCACCAAAGCGGTGATGGCCCTCAAACAACGGCTCGCTGGCGCGGGCTACGAAGCCGTCATCTTCCATTCCAACGGCGTTGGCGGGCTGGCGATGGAAGAGCTGGCTGAGGCCGGGCAGTTTGTCGGTGTCATTGACTTCACCACAAATGAAATATTCGACCCCATGCACGGCGGCATCCACGATGCCGGGCCGGACCGCCTCAAACGCGTCGGGCTGGCGGGTGTGCCACAAGTGGTCGTTCCCGGCTGCGTGGATTTTTGCGTTTTCCACGCCGGGCATATTCCCGCCCACTTGCAGGGGCGTCCGGTCTATGACCATAACCCCGAATACACTCTCGTCCGCGCGACCCACGCGGAGATGATCGAACTGGGCCGTATCTTTGCCCAACGGCTGAACCTGGCGAAGGCCCCGGTCGTCGTCGCCATTCCCACACAGGGACTGTCCATCCCCAATATTCCGGGCGGCGTCTTCTGGAACCCGGAAGCGGACGCGGAATTTTCAAGAACTGTACAAAGCGAAATCCGGGAAGATATCCCCGTTTACACTTTTGAACGCCATGTCAATTCGCCCGAGTTTGGCGTGGAGGTGGCAGAGGTGTTTTTGGAGATGATGAAGGAGGGGGCGCATGCCTGAGAGGGATATAATTTCAGAAAATGATCGGTCATGTTACGAAGTGAAGGATTAAATGAAAGAGGCAGATTTGAGATGACGGACGAAACCATAACCATTCAAATCCCCGTGCCAGCTTATCAACAACTTCAACGTGTTGCACGGCAACAGCGACGGGATGTCCCTGACGTTGTACGCGACATGGTTTTGCACGATTTACCTGCCTTACCTTCCCTGCCGCCGGATGTTGAAGAGGAACTGGCCGCGTTTACAAACCTGTCAGATGATGTCTTGTGGTTGGTTGCGAGGAGTACCATGGCTGAGGCGCAACGCGAAGAACTGGCAGAATTAAATGACGCAACCAGAAGGCAACCTTTGACCGGGGATGAAAATAAACGCCACTTGGAATTGGTTGATCTATATCACAGGACTATCGTTCGCCGGGCGCAAGCTGCTGCTTTGCTTAAAAGACGCGGCTATGATCTCTCGAATCCGGCTGTTTTACAAACTCCATGAGTCGTCCGTACATATCGAAAGAGGTTCGGCGGCGTGTGGCCGAGACGGCCTTACATCGGTGCGGTTATTGTCTGACTCAGGAGGCAGTGACTGGTTTGCCTATGGAGATAGACCACATTATCCCTGTTGGAGCAAGTGGGGTATCCGAAGAGATGAACCTATGGTTGGCATGCCCCTCATGTAATCAACGTAAAGCGGCACAAACTCACGGGATTGATCCAAAAACGGGAGAACAAGCCCCTCTTTTTAACCCACGTGAACATGCATGGAACGATCATTTTGCCTGGGAGGCAGGTGGGTTATATATTATCGGTGGCACGCCGAGTGGGCGTGTTACCGTGGAAGCCTTGCAAATGAACAACTCGTTCGTTGTGCGGGCGCGTCAGATTTGGATCGATTGGGGATGGCATCCTCCTAAACCGTAAAATTCATTTCAAAAAGGAAAAAATATGATCGCCGACAACGGACGAAATTACAAAGACATCCCCCACCTCACCACAGGCGACGAAGTCTTTCGGGCGAAATTCCGCTCCTGGGATTTGGGGGACCTGACCTATGTGGACATCCGCGAATATCTCACGGTGAAGGATACCGTGCTCGTACCGATGGCCTCGCTGGAACAACACGGCCCGCATCTCCCGCTCTACACCGATACCATCACGGCAGTTGAGATTTCCAAACGGGTCGCGGAAATGATCGGGGTTCTGCACTCCCCGCCGGTCTGGATGGGTTACTCCCCCCAGCATATGTACGCGCCCGGTTCGGGGCGCGGCACGATCACGGTTCGCAGTTCCACTCTCTTGAACCTGATTCACGATGTGGCCCGGAGTCTGATCCATCACGGGTTCAATCGGATCATTTTCATCAACGGGTATGGTTCCAACGTCAAAGTGATTGACCCCGTCCTGCGCAAATTGCGCTATGAAACCGGGGCGTTGATCAGCTTTGTCAAACCCTATATGGAAAATTACGTCGGCATCCTGAAGGGGTTGATGGAAAACCCGCCCGATGAAACCCCCGGCTGGCATTCCAGCGAGTTGGAGACCTCTCAGGATTTGGCCTGGAACGCCAATCTCGTCCGCATGGAACGGGCGGATTTCACCCGCGCCCACATCCCCGACTTCCTGCCGAAAACCTTCGCCAAAAAAGACGGGATGCCGGACGTGGAATTTGACGATTACAAATACTTTACCTTCCCAATGGATCACCACGAGTTTATCGAAAGCGGCACCATTGGCAACCCCATGCGAGCCACCGCCGAGAAGGGCGAAGAGGCCTTCCGCCGCTTGTCTGACCACGTGGCACGCGGGGTGCTGGAGTTGATGAAGGTGCCGGTCGAAGTAAATATGCGCGAGTTCGTGGATCGCGTGATGTAACGAAGGAATGAGTGATGAAGTGATAAGTAACTGGTCAGCTATCCGCCTCCGCCGGGGGTTGAAACCCCCGGCTAGGCTGAAAGCCGTCTGAAGACGGCTGCTAACCGGTTGCCAGCCCGCTTCAGCGGGCTTGACGGCCTCAGCCGGTGGATTTATCCACCGGCGATGGAGTACAAGGCACTTTTGGCTGAGCAATTACCACTCATCACTCATTAGTCAGTTCCTTTCACCCCTCCCCATGCCGCTCTCCTCGTCAACATTCTTCGCAATGGCCGCCGTGGTCGCCCTGCTGATCGGCTTTTCAAAGGGCGGGTTGGGGGGGACGCTTGGTGGGCTGGCAACACCGCTGATGGCGCTCGTGATGCCTGCCGATCAAGTTATTGGGTTGATGTTACCGATTTTGATGGTCGCGGATGTCTTTGCTGTAGCCTCCCACTGGAAACGGTGGGACTGGGGGCTGATTATCCTGATGCTGCCTGGCGCGGTCGTCGGTGTCACCATAGGCACATTCTTCATTACCAACGCTCCCACGGAAACGTTGAAGCTGGCCCTGGGTATCATCGTCCTCCTGTTTGCGGTGTACAAGCTGCTTGAAGCACGGCTCTCCAAAACCTTGACCTACGAGGCCAAGGATTGGCATGGCGCGCTTGCCGGGACGGTTGCCGGATTTTCGTCAGCCCTGGCGCATACGGGAGGGCCGCCCATCAGTATCTATCTGCTCATGCGGCGCGTACCGACCCATGTCTTCAATGCCATCTCAGCGTTGTTTTTTGCGATCATCAACCTGATCAAAGTCCCCTATTACATGTATGCCCAGCTATTCGACGTTGAACAAATGCTACGGATGATCTGGCTGCTCCCTTTGCTTCCATTGGGCGTGTGGGGCGGCAAGTGGGCGGCGGACAAGATTAGCCGGGAGGCTTTTGAGCGGGTGATTATTGCCCTGTTGGCGATAACGGCATTATTGCTTATCCTCGCGTAGCCTGCTTTCAGACCTTTTTTTAGCTGCTGCAAATCGGATAAAATGATGTAAGCGCATTTCGGTTCAGTTGGAATGATGCCTGATAAACAGGAGACACAAATGACTAATTTTGAAATGAAGGAAAAAATTGCTGAACTAGTAGATACATTACCAGATATGAAGCTTGCCGCTTTGCTTGATTTTCTGGAATTTCTCTATGTGCGTGAAACCGCAAGTGATTTGCTGTTAATGCAGGTGCAATCCAACACTTACCAGAAATGGGTCAGCGAAGAAAACGACATATACGATCAGGTATTCGCACATGCATAAACGTGGGGATGTAGTTCTCTGCCAGGTTCCGATGCCTTCGGTCAATCTGAGACAGTTTAAATTACGACCAGCCGTCGTCGTTTCAACGGACATCAATAACCTGCGCCTGTCCGATATCATGATTCCCCCCTGCACATCGAATGTATCCCGAAAAAATCAGCCGACACAATTCCTGATTGAAGGGGATGAAATCGCGATAGCTGGTATTTCTGTACCTTCTGTTGTAAAGTGCGAATCCATATTAACTATTCCGAAAACTTTGATCACCCGCCATCTGGGGCAGCTTTCTAATTTGGGAATGAAAGCTATTGAAACCTGCCTGCGAAACGCATTTCAGCTGTAATCAGTAAATCATATGAAGGCTCCATGCCCAAACCCATAGTCCTCGTCGGCGCTTTAGACACGAAAGGCAGCGAATTTCAATTTGTACGTAACTTGATTTTGGGACACGGTCTCGAAAGCCTCACGGTGGACTTCGGCGTCATGGGCGATCCGCCATTCGCCCCGGAAATCTCCGCGGCTGAGGTTGCCCAAGCGGGGGGCCATCCCCTGGAGGAACTCCGGGAAAAGGCGGACAAAACGCTGGCGATGCGCACGATGTCCGCTGGTCTGACGAAGGTGGTCGCCGATCTTTATGCGACTGGCCGGCTGGGGGGGATTCTGGGCATGGGCGGGGGCGGGGGCACCTCCATCGCCACCGCCGCCATGCGGGGTCTGCCCACCGGGGTCCCGAAAATCATGGTCTCCACGGTTGCCGCCGGGGACATTGCCCCCTTCGTCGGCTCGCGCGATATTACGATGATGCCCTCCGTCGTGGACGTGGCCGGGTTGAACTCCATCAGCCGCAGGATTTACGCGAACGCGGCCGCGGCGATTAGCGGGATGGTGCAACAGGAAGTCCTGCCGGTGGGTGAAGAAAGACCACTCATCACCGCCAGCATGTTTGGCAACACGACCCCCTGCGTCACTCACGCGCGGGAACTGCTCGAAGCCAGGGGATACGAAGTCCTCGTCTTCCACGCCACCGGCACGGGCGGGCGCACGATGGAAGCATTGATCGCCGACGGCTATATCACTGCCAATCTCGATCTGACCACCACTGAACTCGCCGATGAAGTCTGCGGCGGCGTCCTGAGCGCCAGCCCGGATCGGATGCTGGCCGCCGCCCGCGCCGGCGTCCCCACCATCCTCGCACCCGGCTGCGTGGACATGGCAAACTTCCGCGCCCGCGCCGACATGCCCCGCGCTTACCAAGCCCGCCTGCTCTACGAGTGGAACCCAAACGTGACCCTGATGCGGACCAATGTCGAAGAAAACCGCATCATCGGTGGGATGATAGCGCGGGCCGCCAACGCCTCCACCGCTCCGGTGGCGGTACTCGTCCCGCTGGGGGGCGTGTCCCAACTCGACAGCCCCGGCGGGATGTTCTGGAACCCCGAAGCCGACGGAGCATGTTTCGACGCCATCCGGGAAAATCTCAATCCCGGGATACCGTTCATCGAAATGGCTCAAAACATCAACGACCCCGCGTTTGCCGAAAAAGCGGTCGAACTATTATTGGCGATGCTTTAATCTCCAATCTCCAATAACGATTTCCCAGGAGTCTCATGCCCGCCATCCCCCGCTCCGAAATTCTCAAACGTATGCACGCCCTCGTCCAGGCGCGCAAACCCATCGTCGGCTGTGGCGCGGGCACCGGCATTTCCGCCAAGTTCGCCGAAGCCGGGGGCGCAGACTTGATCATCATCTACAACTCCGGGCGTTACCGGATGGCCGGGCGCGGTTCCCTGGCGGGGATGCTCCCCTATGGGGATGCGAATGGCATCGTCGTCGAGATGGCCGCCGAAGTCCTGCCCATTGTGAAAAATGTCCCCGTAATGGCGGGCGTGTGCGGCACCGACCCCTTCCGTCTGATGCCCGTATTCCTGAAACAAATCAAGGAAATGGGGTTCTCGGGGGTCCAAAATTTCCCGACGGTGGGTCTGTTCGATGGGAAATTCCGCGCCAACCTGGAAGCGACGGACATGGGCTATGACAAGGAAGTGGAGATGATCCGCCTGGCGCATGAAATGGAATTGTTTACCACCCCTTATGCCTTCACCCCTGCCGAAGCCACGGCGATGGCAATGGCGGGCGCGGATTTACTCGTCGCACACGTCGGGCTGACCACGGCCGGGAGCATTGGCGCCGGGGAAGCCTTTACCCTGGACGAAGCGATTGCGCGCGTCATGCAAATGGCCGAAGCCGGGTGGAAAGCCCGCAAGGATTTGATGGTCATTTGTCATGGCGGCCCATTTGATGAGCCGGGAAACGTCGCAATTGCGCTCAAAAAAATGCCGGGAATTGTCGGCTTTTACGGCGCGTCCAGTATCGAACGCCTGCCCACCGAGCGCGCCATCCGCGGGCAGGTGGAAGCATTCAAAAAATTGGAGGTGGCATCATGAAGCCTGTGCGAGTCACGATGATTGGTTGCGGCAGTATGGCGCGCCATCACATAAAACAAATGTTGAAACAGCAGGATATCACCACAATTACCGTGGTTTGCGAACCAGCCGCTCAAAACTATGCAGCCCTTGTCGAAATTTTCACCACAGCGGGTTTGGAACCGCCGCCCAATGAGCCGGATTTGTCAAAGCTGCTGGCCGATTACACGCTGGATGCGGCTTTCATCATCACCCCCCACGCCTATCACCACGATCAAACCGCCGCCTGCCTGAACGCCGGGCTGGACGTCCTGCTGGAAAAGCCGATGGTGATGAACGCAGCCGAGGCGGCCAGCCTGATCGAGGCGCGTGACGAAACCGGGCGCTTGCTCGTGGTGGCCTTCAATGGCAGTCTCTCCCCGGAAATCCGGGAGGCCGCCCGCATGATCCGGGACGGCGAATTGGGCAGGATTCTCAGCATCAGCGCGACCATCTGGCAGAACTGGGGGATCAATACCGATGGAACCTGGCGGCAAAACCAAGTCGTCTCTGGCGGCGGCTTCCTGTTTGACACGGGCGCGCACATGCTCAACACCGTCGTTGACCTGGCGGGCGAGCCAATCGTGGAGGTGGCGGCCTGGCTGGAGAATATGGGCCGCCCCGTGGAAACCATGGCCGCTGTGATTGGACGGCTGGCGTCCGGCGGGCTGGTAACGCTGCATGGCTGCGGGGAGACCATTCCCTCCTGCGAATCTGATATTCGCGTGTTCGGCACGCAGGCGATTATTCGCACCGGGGCGTGGGGCCGCTTTCTCGAAGTGCAACGCGCGGGGGAGGCGGAACTTCAGGCTGTCACCGTACCCGCATCGCTGGGCGTGTGGGAACAATTCCTCGCCGTGCGGACGGGCAAGCTGGAAAACCCCTCGCCACCGGAGGTGGGCCTGCGGATGGCAAAACTGTATGATGCCATCCGGGCCTCAGCGGCGCATGGCGGGAAGGTGGTGCAATTATGACTCCAACAAATCCGCGTGTACTCGTCTGGAACGAGGGCCGTCACGAAAAGACAAGCGCTGCCGTTGCCAACATTTATCCGCATGGAATCCATGCGGCCATTGCCGACCCGTTGCGCGCCCGCGGCCTCCATGTGGAAACGGCCACGCTCGACGACCCGGAACACGGCCTGACAAAAGAAAGGCTGGCGCAAACGGATGTCCTCGTTTGGTGGGGACACCTTGCCCATCATGAAGTCGAAGATGAAATCGCAGCCCGCGTTCACCAGCGCGTATTGGAGGGTATGGGTCTGATCCCGCTCCACTCGGCGCATTTTTCGAAAATCTTCCAAAAACTGATGGGCAGCACCTGCAACCTGACCTGGCGCGAGGCCGGGGAACGCGAGCGCCTCTGGGTGGTGGAGCCGGGCCATCCCATTGCCGCCGGTTTGGCATCGTACTTCGAGATCGAGCACGAGGAAATGTACGGTGAGCCGTTTGAGGTTCCCGCGCCCGAAAGCCTCGTGTTTGTGAGTTGGTTTCAGGGCGGCGAGATTTTTCGGAGCGGATGCTGCTACCGCCGCGGGCGCGGCAAAATCTTCTACTTCCGCCCCGGCCACGAGACCCATCCCACCTATTTCCATCCCCAAGTCCAGCAGGTCATTTTCAATGCCGTGCATTGGGCCGCGCCCACCGACGGGCCTCCTCTGCAATTTGGCAACCGGAAAGTGATGCTGGAATCGAAGCCGGCGGGAAAACCCTGACAGCCGTGGAAGCAAAAGTGTTTACAGGCCAGACGGCCATCATCACCGGCGCGGGCGAAGGGATTGGCTACGAGATTGCCCGCCAATTGGCCCTGGCTGGCGGCTCCGTCCTGCTCAATGACGTCAACGCCGAACGGGCAGAACAGGCCGCCGCCGAAATCCGCGCGCAGGGCGGAAATTGCATCGGTGCGGGCGGGGATGTTGGGGATGTGGAGCAGGTACGCGGGCTGGTCAACCTGGCGGTTGCTGAATATGGCCGGGTGGATATTGCAATTGCGAACGCCGGAATTTCATTCTATGACGACTTCTTTGAAGTCACCCCGGAGGATTTCAAGCGTGTCGTTGCGATCAATCTTGGCGGGACGTTTTTCCTCGCCCAGGCCGCCGCCCGTCAGATGCGTGCCCAGGGGAGCGGCGGGCGCATCCTGTTTATGTCCTCCGTTTTGGGCAGCCAGGCCGCGCCCGAAGCGGCGGTATATGGCATGACCAAGCGCGGCATCGAAATGCTCACGCGCAGCCTTGGAGTTTCCCTCGCACCCTATGGGATCACGGTCAACGCCCTGGCCCCCGGCGCCACCGTCACCCCGCGCACCCTGCGCGATGACCCGGATTACGAACCCCACTGGGAGGCTGTCACCCCGACGGGCCGCCCGGCCTATCCCGCTGACATTGCCAGGGCCGCCCTCTTCTTCCTCTCCCCGGAAACAAGCCACATTACCGGCCAAACCCTGCTCATAGATGGCGGCTGGACGCTCACCAGCCCCCTGCCCTAATTCCCAATTCCCAATTCGCTATTCACAATTCACAATTCACCATTCACCATTCCCACTCCCCACTTGACCCCCCTCCTCGGCGACGAAAAATCCCTCAAACTCAGCCGCCTCTCCGCCCGCGGCCCAGCCGGTAAACTCCCGCTCACCCCGGAGATGCTGCGGGAGGAACCGAGCGGCAACCTGTTTGGCCTCACCCAAAACGTCGGGATGGGCTGGGACCCCTCCGAAGTGGGTAAACCCCAATACCTGATCCTGAGCACCCAGGGGGGCTTGCGCGCCGAGGATGGCACGCCGCTGGCCCTCGGCTACCACACCGGGCATTGGGAAATCGGCCTGCTGGTGCGGGAAGCGGCGCAAACCATCCGGGAGCAGGGCGGCATCCCCTTTTCGGTAACCGTCAGCGACCCTTGCGATGGCCGCACGCAGGGTACAACCGGCATGTTCGACAGCCTGCCCTACCGCAACGACGCCGCCATCACTATGCGGCGCCTGATCCGTTCGCTCCCGACGCGGCGCGGTGTGCTGGGGATCGCCACCTGTGACAAGGGATTGCCCGCCACCATGCTGGCCCTTGCCGGGCTGGGCGACCTGCCGGGGATCATTGTCCCTGGCGGGGTGACGCTCCCCGCAGAGGGTGCGGAGGATGCAGGGGCGGTGCAAACCATTGGGGCGCGCTTCTCCCACGATCTGATCTCGCTCGATTATGCCGCCGATATGGGCTGCCGCGCGTGCGGCTCGCCGGGGGGCGGGTGCCAGTTTTTGGGGACGGCGGCCACCTCGCAGGTGGTGGCGGAGGCCTTTGGGCTGAGCCTCCCGCATAGTGCGCTGTCCCCCTCGGGCGAGCCGGTGTGGTACGACCTGGCGCGCCGGTCAGCGCTGGCCCTGCTGCAACTCGTTGAAAAACGTATCCCCCTCGCGCAAATCCTCACCCCGCACGCCCTCGAAAATGCCATGCTTGTCCATGCGGCTTTTGGCGGCTCCACCAATCTCCTGCTCCACATCCCGGCGATTGCGTATGCCGCCGGCCTGCCGCTGCCAACTGTGCACGATTGGCAGCGCATCAACAAGGCCGTCCCACGCCTTGTGGATGCGCTGCCCAACGGCCCGCGCAACCACCCCACGGTACAGGTCTTCTTTGCGGGCGGCGTCCCCGAAGTGATGCTCCACCTGCGGCGGATGGGCTTGCTGAACACGGACGTGATCACGGTTGCGGGCGAAACGCTGGATACGATCCTGGACGGGTGGGCCGACAGCGCCCGCCGTCAAACCGCGCGCACCAGCCTGGCCCACGCGGGGGTGAGCGCCGATGACGTAATCCTGTCCCCGGAGCTGGCGCGCGCCGCCGGGCTGATGAGCACGGTCGTTTTCCCAACAGGGAATATAGCCCCGGAAGGGTCCGTGATCAAAGCCACGGCGCTTGACCCCTCCCTGGTGGATGCCGATCAAGTCTATCGCCATCACGGCCCGGCGCGCGTGTTTACGTCGGAACGGGAAGCCATCCGGGCCGTGAAGGGGCTGGCCGGAAACCCGATCCAACCTGGGGATGTGATGATCCTGATCGGGGGCGGCCCTCTGGGAACGGGGATGGAGGAGACCGCGCAAATCACCATCGCCCTGAAATTTCTCCCGTGGGGCCGGCACGTGCCCTTATTGACGGATGCCCGCTTTTCGGGCGTGTCCACCGGGCCGTGCATCGGGCACATTGGGCCGGAAGCGCTAGCGGGTGGGCCGCTTGGCAAAATTCAGGATGGGGATGTGATCGAGATTGTGATCGACCGCGCCAACCTGACCGGGCAGATCAACCTGATTGGGACTCCCGCAGAGGGGCCGCTCACCCCGCATGGGGCCGCGGCCCTCCTGCGGGAACGCGCCCCCCATGCGGCCCTCGCGCCCCATCCCGGTCTGCCGGATGACACCCGGTTGTGGGCGGCTCTCCAGAATGCGAGTGGGGGCGTTTGGCGCGGGGCGATTTATGATGTGGATCGGATTATTGAAGTGATCGAGGCGGGGTTGAAAGTAATGAGTGATGAGCAATGAAGTTTGCTCGTTACTTTATCACTTCATTACTCCTGCATGAAACAAGGAGCGGAGCATGAAAAAAACTTTTCTGGTGACTGGCGCGATGGGGTGTCTGGGGGCGTGGGTGTTGGCCCACCTGGTGCGGGAGGGGGCGCAGGCGGTCAGCTTTGACCTGAGTGCCAATCGCCACCGGTTGGATATGCTGCTCACCCCTGAAGAGCAGGCGTTGATCCAGTTCGTCGCGGCGGACTTGACCGACAAGGGACAGGTGCTTGATGTGTTCCAGATGCATGAGGTGACGCACGTGATCCACCTGGCGGCGCTGCAAGTGCCTTTCTGCAAAGCCGACCCGGTACGGGGCGCGCAGGTAAACGTGACCGGGACGGTGAATGTGTTTGAAGCCGCGCGGGAGGCTGGCATCAAACACCTGGCGTATGCTTCCTCCATTGCAGTGTATGGCCCGCCCGATGTGTATCCGGCAGGCCCGCTGTCTCCTGATGCGCCGCCCGCGCCGCGCACGTTGTACGGGGTCTATAAAGTCGCGAACGAAGGCACCGCCCGCATCTATTGGGCGGATCATGGGATCAGCAGTATCGGGCTGCGGCCTTATACCATCTATGGGGTGGGCCGCGACCAGGGGCTGACCAGCGACCCGACGAAGGCCATGTTGGCCGCCGCCCGCGGCGAACCGTTTGAGATCGGCTTTGGCGGGGCGATGCAATTTCAGTGGGCGTCGGACGTGGCGCAACAATTCATCGAGGCCGCCCTGCACCCGCTGGCAGGGGCGCAGGTGTTCAACTTCGATACCGCCTCAACCAGTATTGATGAGGTGATTCGGGTGATCAGATCGGTGAAGCCGGGTGCGCAGGTCACTCACACTGAGAATAGGCTGCCTTTCCCGGATCGAATTCAGCCGGGCGGGTTGCGCGACCATTTGCCCCGCATATTTGAAACGCCGTTGGAGGAGGGCGTTCGGCAGACGATCGGGCTTTTTGAGACCTTGATGTGACGTCAGTTCGCGCAAGCGTTCGCCCCCTGCATACAAAGAATTGAAAGCAGGCCTCTGATCGGCGATGGGAGGACGGCAACCCTTGATTATGAAGCGAAGATTGAGGCAGCCGAATTTTGTTGGGATGCAGAAAACTAATCCCCTGACGAACATTGAGATGCGAGACTTCCGAGTTCTGCAAGAACTCGGAAGTCTACGACTCGGAAACCCACCTTCGTCCAGAGGAACAACCGCGGCCCACCCGCCGCCCTCACGGGCATTCGTCTTGTATAATTATTTGGACCGGAGAAAATTATGCCTGCCACAGCGATCACCATCCCCACCGAGGCCATCGCGGCCTTCTGCCAAAAATGGCAGGTGACCGAATTTGCCCTGTTTGGTTCAGTGCTTCGTCCGGATTTTAGGCCGGACAGCGATATCGATATCCTGCTTTCCTTCGTCCCCGACAGCCGTTTGACCCTGTTCAACCTGGTTACAGTTCAGGACGAGTTGGAAGCAATCTTTGGGCGCAAAGTGGATGTTGTGCAAAAGGCGGCGATCGAGAGCAGCCCAAACTACATCCGCCGAAAAAGCATTCTGAAAAATCCAGAGGTCATCTATGCCGCGGGATGAGGCGTACCTCTTGGACATCCTGCTGGCGGCCAGGCAAGCGGTGCATTTTGTTGCAGACCTCGAGGCTGGCGGGCGTTATTTTTGCGCACCCTGCCGGTTTCCCGCCGCCACGATCTCAGCCATAATCGCCAGCGCAATTTGCTCCGGCGTTTTTGCGGCGATGTCCAGGCCGATTGGCCCATGCAGGCGGGCGATTTCCGTTTCGGTCAAACCGGCCTCCAACAGCCGGGCGCGCCGCTTGGCCTGCGTCGTCTGGCTGCCCAACGCCCCCACATAAAAGGCCCGGCTCCGCAGGGCCACTAGCAGCGCCGGGTCATCCAGCTTTGGTTCGTGGGTCAGGACGGCAATCGCCGACCGGTCAGAAATGGGCAGACCGTTCAACGCCTCATCGGGCCATCCCTGCACCAACTGATCGGCATGCGCAAAGCGCTCCGGGCTGCCAAAGGCGCGCCGTGGGTCAATGATGATCGTCCGATAGCCCAGTACGCCAGCAATTTTGGCCAGCGCAATCGAAATATGCACGCCCCCCACGACGATCAGGTTGAGCGGCGGGAGCAGCACCTCCACAAACGCCTCAGCCTCCCCCAGCATCACCCGGCCCGATGCGCCGCGCGCCCGCGCCGCTTGGGCCGCCTGCCGGGCTGATCCGGCCAAGGCGGGGGGCAGTGAATCAAACAGGGTCTCCGCCCCCCGCAGGGCGAGCGCTTTCCCCGGGAGGTCATCAGGCCCGGCGATCACGGTGACTACGGCGGCGGATTCACCGCCCTCCAGGGCCGCCCGCATCCCCTCAAATCGTTCCCGTCCCAGGGGCTGGACAAAAACGTCAATCGTCCCGCCACAGGCCAGCCCCACTTCCCAGGCCGTCTCATCAGCCACGCCAAAATGCAGGAGACGCGGCCTGCCGCTCTGGATGACTTCCATCCCGGCCTCCACCACCGCTCCCTCCACACAGCCCCCGCTCACCGAACCAGCCATCCCGCCGCGGGCCGTGATTGCCATCTTTGCGCCCACCCCGCGCGGTGACGATCCCCAGGTCTGGATGACGGTTGCCAGGGCCAGCCGTTCATCCGCTTGCATCCAGGGTTCCAGTTCAGGGAGGATGTCTTTCATGGGATTGCACGCTCGTGTTTCAAAGGGCTCCGGCTGTTGCCGCGCGGGCCGATCTTCTGCAGGTGTGCGGCCAGGTCTTCCAGGCTCGCCAGGTTGTGGACTGGCATAAAGTCATCCATATGCGGCAGGGCGGCCTGGATACCGCGGGTAAGCGGCTCGTACGTGGGCGCACTGAGCAAAGGGTTGAGCCAGATCAGCCGGTGGCAGGTGCGATGCAGGCGGGCCATTTCATTGCCGAGCAGGTCGGGATCGCCGCGGTCCCAGCCATCGCTGATGATCAGGACGATGGCGCCCCGCCCGAGGACGCGCCGCCCCCACTCGAAATTAAACGTTTTCAGCGCATCACCGGTGCGGGTGCCTCCGGCCCAGTCATGCACCCTGCCGGACACTTCTGCCAGGGCTTGTTCGATGTTTTTATATTGTAGCTGGCGGGTGATGCGCGTCAGCCGGGTGCTGAACACGAAGGCTTCCACGGGCTGGTTGTGCGCCTGCGCCAACCCATAGATGAAGTGCAGGAGCAGGCGGGTATATTGTTCCATCGAACCACTGATATCGGCGATGACCACCATGGGGCGGGGTTTGTATTTGGGTGCGCGGGTCGCCCAGGCCAGCACCTCCCCGCCGGTTTTGTAGCTGTACCGGAGGGTGCGGCGCAAATCGAGGCGCTGGCCGCGCCCCGGGCGCAGGCGGCGTGTGCGGCGCTCGCCCACCTGAAGGGCCAGCTCCCGCATCAGTTTCTTCACGGCTTCCAGTTCCTCCCCGGTCAGATCGGCGAAATTTTTGCGGCGGAGGGCTTCCTGGTCCGAGTACGTGCGGGTGACAAACAGGATGGGTTGCGGCTCGGTGGAACCCGGATCATCTTTGGGGTCGGGATGCTCCTCATCGGCGGTGAGGGGTGGCGGTGCGCTGCGCGGCATGGGTGGGCGCTGCCGACCGCTGATCATCCCCAGATTGACGTTGATCCACTCCTCCACCGGGCGCTGCCAGAACATGTCAAAAGCCTGGTCAAAGAGGGCCAGGTCATCCCGATCATGGACGAGCAAGGTGCGGGTGGCGTAATAGAAGTCGTCCTTGCGGCCAATCTCGATGTGCGCCAGGGCATGAACGAGGTCGATCATGCGCCCCGGATTAATGTCCAGCCCGAGGCCGCGCAACAGGCGTCCAAAGAGGAGGAGGTTGTGCAGGAAGTTGGCGTGCGGGTCCCGGGCCGGCGTGTCCACTATGTATTGCCTGGGCCTGCGGCGCTGATCCTGTCGAGGATGGCGTGTGCCTGCGCACCGCGAATCTTTTCCACATCATCCTGGTATTTGAGGATGACCCCCAGGGTGTCCTCAACCACGGCGGGGCTGAGGGCCTTTTTGTCGAGGGCCAGGAGGGCGGTGGTCCAGTCGAGGGTTTCAGCCACCCCGGGAACCTTGTAGAGGTCCATGCGGCGCAGTTCCTGAATGAAGGCCGTGATTTGGCGGGAGAGTTGTTCGGCGGCCTCGGGGATTCTGGTGCGGACGATTTCGAGTTCCTTCTCAAAGGTCGGGTAGTCAATCCAAAAATAGAGGCAGCGCCGTTTGAGGGCGTCGTGGACTTCGCGGGTGCGGTTGGAGGTGACCACGACAAAGGGTTTGTGCACTGCCTTGATCGTGCCAATTTCCGGGATCGTGATCTGGAAATCGGAAAGGACCTCCAACAGGAAGGCCTCAAATTCCTCATCGCTGCGATCCACTTCATCCACCAGGAGGACGACGGGCTGGTCGTGTGAATGCTCAATGGCCTGGAGCAGCGGGCGGCGCAGGAGGTACTCCCGGCTGAACAGCTCGCTTTCAATCGGGCGCTCACCACGCGCCTCGGTCAGGCGGATGTTCATCATCTGGCGGGTGTAGTTCCACTCGTAGACGGCGTGATGGACGTCCAGCCCCTCATAGCATTGCAGGCGGATCAGCTCGGTGTCGAGGATGTCGGCCATGATTTTGGCGACCTCGGTTTTGCCGACGCCGGCTTCGCCCTCCAGGAACAGCGGGCGGTTAAGCTGGTGGGCAAGGTAGATGGAGGTGGCAAGCCCGCGGTCGGCAATGTAGTGGCGTTCACGCAGGATGGCCTGGAGGGATTCGATGGAGGTGATGGAGGGCATAGGGTTACCTGGGTGGGCGGGGTGCGGGTGGGGTTTGGGGGCGGGCCGGAAGGGCGGGGGTCGCAGGGGTGCGGCGAGGCAGCGCCTCTACCGGCCGCGTGGCATGGGCCGTTGGCGGGTATCGTCCAGCAGCCCGCCGTGCCCCAGGGCGATCAAATCCCGGCGTGCCAGCCAGTCGCCGGCCAGCAGGCGGGGGAGAACCCAGTCAACAATATTCGTTTTTTTACTGCGGGCGCAGCCGGGCGCGCCGAGCACGGGAACGCGATCCAGATAGCCCAGCATCAGCAGGTTGCCGGGGTCCACGGGAACGCCCACCACTTCGACCTGGCCGCCAGCCCGTTCCAGCGCGCGTGGCACGATGTCCCCGCGGTCCATGATGGCGGTCTCGCCTGCCAGGATGATCAACTTTGCGCCGTCGGCCACCCGGCGGCTGAGCATGCCGGCCAGTATGGCCTCGCCCTGCTCATCTTCCAGCGGGAGGTAGTCGGTTGAGGCGATGTGGGAACCCAGCGCCTCAATGCGGGTGCGGAGCGGCGCAAAATCGGCGTCGAGCTTGGCACGCAGGGATGGCGAGCCGGAATAAATCATGCTGACGGGCAGCGCGCCGAGGGGATCGACGGAGATCAGGGGGCGCGGCTCCCCGGCGGGATTCCTCTCCACCTCGCGCAACTGGCTCCCCGGCACAGCATACGGGATGATCTTGATCGTGGCTACGATCTCTTTGGGCCTGACCGGCGTATTGGTCATCAGCGTGGCAATGGTCAGCCCCTCGCAATCATTGACCCTGGCGAGGCGTTCCACATCCACCCGGAGGATTCCCAATACGGTCGCGAGCAAATTGAGGCGGCCCGCAGAGGGGCCAACAGGGCGCAAATTCTTTCCGGGAACAGTACCCGCTAAAATGGTCGCGCCCACCTGGCGGGCTGCGTCGTTTTCCCCCACATCCCCCGGTTCCAGCTCGGCGACGTAGACGGTTTCCCGCCCAATGACGGCGAGCGCGCGCAGGTCTTCATCGGTCAACGGCCTGCCCTTTTTAAGCAATCTGCGTCCGTCCGGGCTGGCGATGTTATGCCCGAGGATTTTGCCTTCTGCGAGGGAAAGGGGGACAGGACCAAATTTCATTGCAGGAATTAGGAAGTGGGAATTAGTGCAATTCCAAACAACATATTCGGATGAGGTGACAGTCACCTTGCTTGAAATTAGTCATGCTGAGCAGTTTTGCAGGTGACTGTCACCTGAGCTTATCCCAAAATGTCCCTTGTTCTTGCATTAGGAAGAGGTGAATTACCTGTTTCCTGTTTCCTGATTCCTGCTCACCCTTCGATCTTCGCTTTTACACAATCGAAAAACATCCCGGTCATTTTACGCGTCACCGGCCCCATCAGCCGGGAGGCGAGGCTGGCGATGCTGCCGACCACAGCGATGTCTGCCGTCCATTTCAGATCGGTAGTGCCGTTAGCGCCATCCGCGAAGGCCATTTCGCTCATGACATCCACGGCACTGCCGGGGGCGTTGCCGTGCGCCTTGATTTTGGCGCGGTCGTTGGGGACAAGTTCAAGGAATTCCACATCCGTGCGGAACTCCGTTGAGACTGCGCCGAACCCCACGACGGCGACGGCCTGGTATTTTTCATTGGGGACGACCTCGACCATTTCTTTAACGCCGGGCGCGCACTGGGCGACAAAGTCCGCATTGGTGAGTTGGCTGAAGACTTGTTCACGCGGGGCGTTGATGTTGACGGTTCCTTCAAAGTACACGGGGGGTCTCCTGGGAAATATATTTCTCCGGTTCTTTATCGAACGATCTTTTGCACCCGGCGGCGCAGAAATAGTAAGTTGCGCCGTTATATTCGCTGGTGAAGTGTGCGGTCGCAATTTCAACGGTCATACCGCAAACGGGGTCGAGGGCAACCGTTGGTAATTCGTCATTGGTAATTGAGTTATCGGAGATGGGAGACTTGCCCTGAGCTTGGTCGAAGGGTTGGAGATTGGCCGCAATCGGAGATTTTTTGCGGAATTGGAGGATTTCGGCGAGGATGCTGAGGGCGATTTCCTCGGGGGTGGTGGCACCGAGGTCAAGCCCGGCGGGATATTTGAGGCGGTGAATCTGGTCATCAGCGAGATCGGATTCGTGCAGGTATTGCAGGATGGCGGCGGCACGGGTTTTGCTGGCGATCAGGGCCACATAGGGTGCAGGGGAAAGCAGGGCGGCGACGAGCATATCTTCATCGTAATTACCGTGGCTGGCAACGATGATGGCCGTGTTCCCATTGATTGCAAGCTGTGAAAAGTCGAGTTGATCGAGGACGAGGTCCGCATGGGGGAAGCGTTCCCGCGAGACGTCCAGTCCCATCAGCGACACGCGCCACCCCAACCCCTTCCCCAGCGTTACCAGCGCCTCCGCCGTCGCAAGGTGCCCGATGACAACCAGGTGGGGCTGGGCCAGTTGGGGTTCGATGTAGATATCCAAGGTGCCTCCACTGATACAGGTCAGGGCGATCTCCATGATCCCTTCCTGCCCCATCTGCCCCAATTTTTCCGGCGGGCACAGGCGGATGAGGCGGGGCTGGCCGTCCTGCAGGGCCTTCTTCGCCTCGCGTTTGACGGTCGGCTCGGCGCAGCTCCCGCCGATCCAGCCGGTCAGTTTGCCGTCTTCGGTGATGATCGCTTTGGCCCCCGGTTTGGCGGAGGTCGGCCTCTCGGCGCGTACGACTGTCGCAATGGCGAAAGGCTGGCCGGATTGGTGGAGGGTTTGGAGTTGGGGGATGAAGTCAGACGTCATATTATGCCTTGCGATAACGAGACCGTCAGGCGCTCGGTGGGTCTAGTCCAAGTCGCTCGCTGACCAGAAACGATACGATCAAGCCTCATTCGAACTCGAAGGCGTTAGCCGAGTCGCCTGTACGCAAGGTTGGGTGCGACTTGCTTTATGAATGCTCTCCCGCGCGCTCGACCTTGTGCCAATTCTTGGCATCCGCCAGTTTGGTTAACTGGTCTACATCGTGCACATATTGCTCAACGTAGCCGCAGTTGCGGCACACGTAGCATTCCAGGTAAAGCAAGGTAAATCCATCTCCGAAGAGTCCGCCTTCGTCCTTATGGATGTTGAGCAGGGTCTGTCCCTCCCCTGCCCTGAGCCCGGCATCGAGACTGCCTTGGGCATAGGCCGAATAGACTTCTGACGAATTACACTTTGGGCAAGTGCCGAGACGCATAAGTTTCTCTCCTGAAAAGGGATGGATGGGACGATTTCAAGTTTCTTTGGCAGCAAATTCTGCTATCAATTTTATTTGTCATGAAGATGGAAAACTTTATAACCACCCCGGAAGCGAAGTGGTTATTAAATGGAACTTCCGTGCCGCGACGCTACCACTGCCCTGGCTAAAAAAGCATTAAGCATCATGACGAGGTCGCCACGGCTCATCCACGTGCGTGAGCCAGACCAGCTCGGGGTCGAGCGCGCGCACCCGCAGCTGGCCTTCGGTGCGCGGCTCGTCGAGCTCGCCGAACCAAACCGCCACGTCGCCGCCAACGATGACTGGACGCCCGCCAGTCTCGACGACGACCATTTGCGACCCGCGTGTGTGCCCCGGCGCCGGGACGAGCCGCAGCCCGGGAAGCAATTCAAGCTCGCCGTCAACCGGCACGTACTGCGCGCCGGGCGCATCAACCCACTCGCGAATAGTGTAGTCGTCCTGACTGCGCGCGTCGTCGAGCTCCAGACGCTGGACGTAGATCGGCTTGCCGGCGAAGAGGTGGTTGCCACCACAGTGGTCGAAGTGTAGGTGTGTGTTGGCGACGATGTCAATGCTGGCGAGGTCAAAGTCCTGCTTGCTCAGTGGAAGGAGGCGGGGATCCATATCGGCCGCCGCCGGGTGCAGCTCCGTCATGCCAGTGTCAACCAGCACGCGCGCATCGGGATGATCGATGACGTGCACAAAGACCGGCATCCGCTCGCCCTCAGCGAGCAGGTCGGCAACGCGGATTGGCGTGATGGTGATTTTCTTTTTCATGTTTCTTATTTTACCAAATGTTCTATTTATATTCTTTGGCGGCAAATTCTTTTGTCACGGATTCCCCAAAACATCCGTTATCGATTTATTACTTGAGCTGCTCGCTCAATCCGACGATGATGCCCTCGGGACCTCGGATGTAGGCGAGCCGATACGTGTCTTCGTATTGCACTACTTCCCCGACCAGTTCGGCGCCGTGGGCAAGCAGGCGCGTGACCATATTATCGAGGTCAGCGACGGACAACATGATGCGGCGGATCCCGAGTTCGTTCACCGATGCCTTCTCGGGCCCAGTTCTGATCGCTTCCGGCGTGTGGAACTTGTCCAGCTCTATCCGTCCGTGACCGTCCGGAGTGCGCATCAGCGCGAGGGTAGCACGGACGTTGTGAAGGCCAATGAGACGATCTACCGATGGGCCCTCGACGGTCGTCTCGCCTTCCAGCTCCATACCGAGTTCAGCGAAGAACGCTTTGGCAGCCTCGAGGTCATCGACAACGATGAGAACGTTGTCCATTCGCAGTAATTTATTTTTTGTCATAGTCATAAAATTGTTATACCGGCTTAAATCTTCTCAAGTTGGACGCGACAGCCCAACGGTTTGCGGTAGTGGCAGGTGGGTTGAGCCTCGCTCTCGAACCGGAAAAAACCTAACGCCGAGAAAAATGCCTGAAATCGCGGCGCATACCCACCTGTCCACTGCACCCATGAAGATGGCGGGCCATCATTTTAGACAGGAGAACGCGGTTCACGTTCTGAGAATCTTGGAATAATCGAGATGAGTGGCAAGACGATATATAACGACCCCGATTAGGAAGCTGTCGTAATACCCTAAAAGCCGCGCCATGCATGTCTAATAATTGAGGCCGAAGCAACCGAGAGGCGTGTCCGCAACGCCTGTTTTGGGTTAAGGTGCGCATCGGAAATTGGAGAAAAAACGCTATTTTGGGAAGACTCTGGTTTCTTAGGACGCTGTGTTAGGTGCGGGTTTGTTTAGCAGCCTCGCCATTAAATTACATCATTGTCTCTATGCTCATTGCTCAACTTAATGTTTCGTTCTTTTTTTGAACCTTTTTAATTACGTAAATTGCCACTGGCGAGACCTTTTTTTCATCAAGCCACTCAAAAGGATCGGTATCGTAACCTAATGGTTTATGGTGTTCAACAATGCGTAAGCCAAGACGATCAAGAATTTGCTTATAATCCTCATCTGTCCATAAATAGTCGTATAAGATTATTTCAGTTCCTTGAAACTGAAGTTTAAAGGTTTCACCACTTTGAATATCTCTATTGTTCTCTGGGAAATCATACTTAAATCCAATCCAGTTGCCTTTGTAAACGTCCATAGACGAGGTTATGACAATAATAACTCCATCTCTCCTTAACACTCGCATCATTTCCAAAAAGATCTTTTCAATCTCTTTTTTAGTAGAAATTTCTAAAAACACAAAACTGGAAAAAACAATATCAAAACGCTCGCTTTCAAAGGGCAATTGCTCGCTTTGGAGTTTGTAATAACTGATTGATCTGTCTCTAGATACTGCTTGCTCCAACATGTCTTGACTAATGTCGACACCTACAACATGTAGCCCTAAATTTTTCAAAAAACGCGTCGAGCGACCCGCTCCACATCCATAATCTAACGCCGCTAATCCCTTTGCATGTTTTTGTATCAACTGGGGAATATCCCGAAACGCT
>Ga0247727_10006457_pt1 | contig 23077 bp, 24 predicted proteins | sample WisWelCaveWW1625_FD_202498 | JGI IMG/M metagenome (GOLD analysis project Ga0247727, IMG submission 202498) | Biofilm microbial communities from Wishing Well Cave, Virginia, United States - WW16-25 | ecosystem: Environmental > Aquatic > Deep subsurface > Groundwater > Cave microbial mat | place...
CCAGCGTTGCCCGCTTCCGTTTCGCCGAACGGAACAAAATAGCCATGGCGCTGTTGAAAGGCAAGCTGGAAGCTCGCCCAAATCCCCCAAATAACGTAGAGGCCATTTGGCCTGAATGGAAATAAGAATCGTCGCTTAATCCGAGCTATTCTTTTGCTGCCACACGCGCTTTTGCCGCGCGGCACTCCTCTCTTTCCGCCAGTTCCCGCAAAAAATCGAAAGTATAAATCCCCTCGCGGTGTTCATCGCTCCAACTGAAATTCAACGCGTAACGCCCCACCACTTCCGCTTCTTTCAAATCAAGCTGCGCGGAAACGATTTCATGCGGTTGCAAAATACGAAACGGATTTGCCGCCGGAGCTTGCGCTTTCATCTTCGATTCTTGACAAGTGGCGCACGGGCATTGCCGCCGCAAAAAATTCAACGGATAGAACGACACTTCGCCGTCATCCCAGGTGATCTTCAACGTTTGGGCATCGGCTTTTTCTAGATTGCTCGGGAGCATATTTCGTTTCGCGGTTTGAGTTCAAAACCTTTTCTGAAAACTTCTACATTATAATGTACTCGACCCAAGAAAGCAACTCTGCCATGCTGCGCCAAATTGTGCTCGCCTGTCATCTTCACCCTGCCAAATCTTTCCAGCGTGGCAGACTCACCTTGCAAGCTTGTCTTCAAAAGCGAGATTCCCCGGCCAATCTTTCCGAAATCGTATCTGGCATATCGGTTGCCTAAAGCAAAGGCGAAAGCAGTCAAGAAATCAAAAACACTCAAACCATAAACAAGGAGCAATAGCCATGTTAGTCAGATGGAGTCCTGCGATCCCGTCGTTGTTCGCCGAGTTGGAGAACAGCTTCTTCAGCGATCGTGCCCCGCGTGAAGCCCTCGCCACGTTCGCGCCGCGCGCCGAAATCATCGAGAGCAAAGATACTTTCATCGTGCGCGCCGAGCTGCCCGGCGTCAAGAAAGACGCGGTCAAGATCACGCTCGACAACAACCTGTTGACGTTGAGCGGCGAAAAGCGTTATGAAGAGGAAAAGGCGGAAAAAACTTTTCATCTGCGCGAAACGCGCTACGGCAAATTCGAGCGCAGTTTCCGCTTGAGCGAAGGCATTGATCGCCAAAACATCAAAGCGGATTACAAAGACGGCGTGCTGGAAATCGCGCTGCCGAAGACGAAGGAGGCCTTGAGCCGCGAAATCAACATCAATCTCAACTAAGCGTTTCGCCGGCCCTTTCAAAAGTGGCGCGGGAAAGCAAAGTTGCTGTGATGGAGTAGATTCTCGTGGTTGACATCTATCGTATCGCAACAATCTATTCCAAATATAAAAGCCGAGCCTGCTCAACAGGCTCGGCTTTTTTTTGCTAACAGCCCTACGCCGATTTGCTCTGTCACAGCGGGGCAAATTGAAGCTCGCGAAGCAGCAAAAACATTCGTCGAAACTCGGCACCTTCGGTGTCACTCGGCGGTAAAGCTTTCCGCCGAAATTCGCCGAAGTCACCGCGTGTCGCCGAAAAAAAACTTTGGCAGGGTGATTTATCGGCAGGATCATTTCAAATCATTCTGCCGGCAAATTATTCTGCCATAAACTTTCAGTCGTGCCACTGCGGGATTATTCTGAGTTTGGTTTTGTAATTCGCCTACTTCCCTACCCCGTGCTTGACAATAGTCGCCGCAACTCTCGCACAGCTTCCAAACTCGTAGCCGTATAATGCTCCTCTGAAACGAATCCTGCGCTGCTGAAGCTGATATGCGGTCGCGCGCGTGTTGAAGCATCGTGCTTCATTGTGCTCAACGAAGCATGCACCTGTTTGCAGCCGGTGCGAGAGAGAACATCGGCGAGCGTAAAACGATTGATCCCTCCTGCCGGAAGAATTTGTATCCGCCTCGCGGCCCGCCGAATGTAATGCGCGATATTCGCCGCGCCGTTGTAGGCATTGCTCTCCTGCCCGGAAGTCATCACGCGCGTCACACCCAAGTCCATGAGTTGGTCGAGAGCTGCAAGCGGCTCCGGAGTGACATCGAACGCGCGATGAAACACGGCCTCGCGGCCTTCGGCTTGTTTTATGATTTGAGCGCAGCGCGCGTTATCGATGCTACCGTCTTCGAGCAAGACGCCGAACGCGATGCCGTCCGCGCCATTGGCTAACGCGAGCTCCACGTCGCGTTGCATTACAACAAACTCGCTTGCGCTATAACAAAAACCCGCCGGGCGCGGGCGAATCATGACGATGATCGGAATGCGCAACGCTTGCCGGGCTTCGCGCAACAAGCCGTGCGAAGGTGTCAGCCCGCCCAACGCCAGTGCCGCGTTTAGCTCGATTCGATCCGCGCCGCCGGTTTGCGCCGTGAGGCAATCTTCCAGCGAGGCGGCGCAAATTTCCAGCAGATTTTTTTTGTTCTGTGAGTTCATTAAAAAAGCTGACATTAAAAAAGCTGTCATTCAGAAGGAATCTTTTTAAGCACTCGGCAGTATCTCCAGCGAGTAAAAAGATTCCTCCTGAATGACAGGCGAGGAGGAAAAGTGTAACCTATATTTCGCTCGAAGTCGTAAAGATGCATTACCGAACAATTCCCCCCTTAAGAGGGCCAGGGCGATGTTGTTGAGAGTGTTGTTCATGATTTCTCCAAGCCCAATCGCTTCATCTCATGGCGCAATTGGCCCGTGCAGATCAACGCCCACATTTTCCAATCACCCAAAAATGAAAACCACGGAGACGTGAACGTGGCCGGCCGATTCTTTTCCAAAAAGAAATGGCCGATCCACGCGAAAGCATAACCGGTAATCAACGCCGTGAGCAAAAACCAATAGCGTTGCGCCACAAAAGCGTAAATAATTTGCGCGAGCGCAAGCGTGGTTCCTAAGAAGTGCAAAGCGCGATTCGCAGCAGACACATGTTCGCCGAGATAGAACGGCCAAAACTCTGCGAAAGTATGATATTGCTTTTCCATCTTCTCTACTCCCTTTTGAAAATCCAATTCTTCGGATCGACTACCGGCTCCTCGCCATTCTCAAGCGCAAGCGTTGCGGCGCCATTGGTCATTTCAACACGCTGCACTTTGCCGTCGAGCTTGACTTCCACCGGCATAGGAAACGGTAAATTATCCGGTGTGTCCCAACGCAAGCTCAGAGCATTGGCCGTGCGCTCGATATTCAAAAGCGGCAACACGGGCCGGCGCACATACACTTCAAAGAACCAATCCAGCTTCATGCCCGAAACTTCTTCGGCGATGGCGACGAAATCATCGGTCGTCACAAAGCGGCACAGCCGCCCATCTTTGAGTTTCTCCATCTCCGGCGTGGGATAAGCCATGAGACGCAGCGTTTTGAGCAACGCCTCTTTGCCGATGAGATAACGCAGCGCGTGCAGAACCAGTGAGCCTTTCGTGTAAATGTCGCCATCACTCGCAACATACTCGGGCGCGGCAAAATAAACTTGTGTGGCCGTGCGCGACTCGCGTGGCGCGAGCGTTTTGAGGTTGCGCACCGCGCCGCGTGTGTTCTTGAATGATTCGTGATACGTCGCTTCGCCGCGCAATTGCTCCGTGTAGAGATGCTGCATGTATGCGCAGAAACCTTCATGAATCCAGAAGTCGCGCCAATCCATCGCAGTGACGAGATTGCCCCACCATTCGTGGCCCAGCTCGTGATGGTGCAAATCATCATAGCCATATGCGTTGTTGCGATAACGGCCGTATGCGATGATGGTTTGATGCTCCATGCCGAGGTGCGGCGTTTCGGCCACGCCGTATTTATCCGCGCGAAACGGGTACGGCCCGAGCAGCTTTTCATAAAACGCCAGATGTTCGTTGAGCTGCGGAAACACGGCTTGGGCTTTATCAAAACTCTCGGGCAGCGCATAGAAAATCACGGGCACGGTTTCGCCCGCAGTGCTTTTGTACGCCGTTTCGAGCGTGCGATACGGCGCAATGTTGAGCGCGACATTATAGTTGTTGATGGGATTGGAATGAAACCAAAAGTACGTGCGCGTCTGATTCGCATTCTCACTCACGTGGCGCAGCTTACCGTTCGAGGCCACAACGAGCGGCTTGGGAACGGTGATCGTGATCGCAACGGAGTCCGCTTCATCGGAAGGATGATCTTTGCAAGGCCACCACAAATCCGCGCCATCGTTTTGCACGCTGGTCGCAATCCAATGTTGACCATCCGCGGTTTTCGCCCACGTGAAGCCGCCAACCCACGGCGGCATGGGCGCGACTTTCGGTTTGCCATTGTAATGCACGCGCACGCTCGCGCGCTCACCCGGCTGGCGACTGCGGCGCAGATGCGTCCAAATGCGCGCGCCGCGTCGTTCGAACTTTAGCAGCGTTGCTTGCGACTCACGCGTCAGCAGTTCCACTTTCGTAGCCGTCAATGCTGTATCGAGATCGAGCACGAACCATTCGAGCGGATGCACGATCTTCGCTTCGACGCGCAAAGAGCCGTCAATGCTGCGTTGCTCGGGGTTAATGTTGAGGGCGAGATCATAGAACGTGACGTCATACGCGGCTTGCTCCGGCAGCAACGGCCCGCCGGAATCGGTCGGTCTCGCGCCGAGGTAGCGTTGGGCATGGAGAGGTATTGCGAGTGACAAGAGAAGTGTGAGTGCAATTGTCTTTTTCATGATTTCCTTTTTGAGTAAGGCCTTGCGAGGCCGCACGATAATTGTCATTCAGGAGGAATCTTTTTCAGCATAAGCACGACGGCCAGTGCTTAAAAAGGTTCCTTCTGAATGACAGAGCGAGGAGGCCTGCTCACCTCAAAATAAACCCATCTTTCAACGGATCATTCGGATCGATCAAAAACTCGTGGCGACCAGTGATAAACGCGCGGCCTTCGACTTCGGGAATGATCGCAGCGTATGGCCCGAACGTCGTGGTTTGCGCCACGCGCGTGGTGAAGGTCGAGCCGATAATGCTTTCGATGATAATCGGTTGATTCACGCCAATCTCGCCGCGCGCGTGATGAATGGCAACGCGGCCGCTCACGCCCGTGCCGGTCGGGCTGCGATCCACCTCGCCCTCCGCGAAGATGCACACGTTGCGGCTGTGCGCGTGCTCGCTTTGCGATGCGTCAATGAAGATCGTGCCGTAGAGAAAGCTCAAATCTTTTTCAAAGGGATGTTCAATCGCGCGGCTGTGCATGATCGCGCGTTTGATAGCCATGCCCTCTTCTATCAATGCGCGATAGTTTTCCGGCGCGCAATACAAGCCAAGTTCGGCAGCTTGCACATACGCATAGAACGCTCCGCCAAAAGCCAAGTCGTACTTCACTCGCCCTAAGAAAGGCACATCAGCAGTCGCATCCAATTCCACTACGAACGACGGCACGTTGTGAAAGTAAACGCTCTGCACGCGATCATCCGCAATGCGCGCGTGCGCCGTCACTAAACCCGCAGGCGTATCGATCTTAATCGTCGTGATCGGCGCGGCTTTCGGCAGCATGCCGGTTTCGAGCACGACAGTGGCCACGCCGATGATGCCGTGGCCGCACATCGAGCGATAGCCTTCGTTGTGCAAGAAGAGCACGCCGAAGTCCGCATTGGGAGTGCCGGCCGGCGTGATGATACAGCCATACATATCCGCATGCCCGCGCGGCTCGAACATCAATGCCGTGCGCAGATGATCGAGGTGCTCTTTCGCATAACGCCGGCGCGCGAGCATCGTATCGCCGCGCAGCTCGGGATAGCCCGCAACGATCACGCGCAGCGGCTCGCCCTCGGTGTGCGCGTCGACGGTGGAAATTTTGATGAAGTTGGTCGGAGGGGCCAAGCCAGGTGCGTTGAATACGGTCACGACTGTTCTTTCGGTAATCGTTTTCGATAACCGCCCTTCTATCTCAGAAGGAATTTTTTTAAGCATTCGGCAGCGTCTCCAGCGAGTAAAAAGATTCCTCCTGAATGACAGTTTGGAGCGAGGTGTTTGATTAAACAAAATCGCTGTGGCTCAACCTTGAATAATCCCCAACGCTGGTCTCATTTTCCACTGCCCGCGTGTGAAATCGGGGAAGTCCATTGGGCGGCTTTTATTCGCGACCGAACGTTCGCTCAATGGAAAGACCGCGCTCAATGCTGCGGCGTCATACACGTCCATGTCCATCGGCAAACCTTTGCGCAGGCATTCGATGAGGCGATAGTCTTCGATGAAATCCATGCCGCCGTGTCCCACGCCTTCGTCTTTTTGATTGAGCGCTTTCCACAACGGATGATCGAACGCTTCATAGTATTTCGCTGCTTCTTCCCATTGATGTCCGGAACTCCGGCCTTCGATATGCACGCGCTCGGGATGGCCTTGCACTATACCTTTCGTGCCTTGCACCATTTTGATGCGGCTATACGGTCGCGGCAAATTGGTGTCATGGCTCACCATGATCGTGCGGCCGGTTTTAGTTTTGATGAGGCTGAGATTCACGTCGCCGAGCACGTATTTTTCCTTGCGCTCCGGCGCGCCTTCGGGAAAAGTTTTCGCGACGTACTCTTGCAAGCCGCGCGAATTGCTGCTCATGGAAACGAGATAGTCGAAAGCATCGCCGCGATTGATATCCATGCACTGCGCCACCGGGCCGAGACCGTGCGTGGGATAAAGATTCGCGTTGTGCTTCATCGAATAGGCGCGCCGCCACAAGCCTTCGCCATTGTAATCGAACTTCACCGCGCGCAGATCGTGAAGATAGCCGCACTCCGCGTGCATCACTTCGCCCAACATGCCTTTGCGCACGAGATGAAACGTGAGCAGTTCGAAGCGGTCATAGTTGCAGTTTTCCATCATCACACAATGCTTTTGAAACTTCTCCGCACCCTCGACCAATTCCCAGCAGCCCTCGAGCGTGTAGGCAGCGGGGACTTCGGTGGCCGTGTGCTTGCCGTTCTTCATTGCCGCGACGCAAATCGGAACGTGCCATTCCCAGGGCGTTGCGTTATACACGAGGTCGAGTTCTTCTTGCTCGCACATGCGAACGAAATCCGTGTTGCCGCGAGTATACGCCGAGGGCTTGGGTTGCCCCGCGTCTTCCACCCACTTTTGCGCGCGCTCTACTTTTTCAGGAATGATGTCGCACAGCGCGCGAAGCTCCGCGCCTTCGATCTTCAAAAGGTTTTGCACGTGAACGGAACCCATGCCACCGATGCCGACGAAGCCGAGGCGCACACGTTCGATTGGCGGCGCGGTGAAAAGTTTATCCGACACCGGCGCACTCAAACGCGCGGCTTGTGCTTCATTAAACAAGCTCACATTACCAAGCGCGGCGCCGAGTCCCGCAGCCGCGCCGAGCTTCACAAAGTCGCGACGCTTGAGTTTGTGTTGATGATCATTGAACATGGCTCTCCTCTCCTGCTTCGGTTGGTGAGATTAGAACACGGAGGTGATGAATATCAAAAAGCGTGGTTCGTATGTGAGAGCATATTAAAGACGGGCTTATGCTTGTAGTCCGAGAGCTTCGCGCGCGGCTTGGCGAAAGGTCAGGTTAAATCTTGATCAGCGAGAATTTTGTCCAACATATGCTGAAGGCGAATCCACTCACTTTTGGCCATATATGACTTCGGCCTCTTGCATGATTTGGTTTCGAAAGTAACGACTGAGGAAGGCGGGAGTATTCAAATCAACCTTACGAGAAAGAAGCTCCGAAAGCTCTTGCTGAATGCGAATGAATCCTAAACCTGGGACGTGACCGGGTTCGAACTCAACAAGAACATCAAGATCGCTGTCAGTGCGAAAATTTTTATGTAGCGCCGAGCCGAAAAGCGCCAGCTTTCGAATATGATACTTTCGGCAAATAGCTTCAATTTGCGCGTAAGGAATTTTTATGTCGCTTGGCTTGCTCATGGGCATGAATATAAAACTAAATCATCAAACGCAACGCCAGGGTGCTTGCAGCGAGATTCATGCTTGCAGCCCGAACGCTTCGCGCGCGACTTTGCGAAACACACGGCAACGCCGTCGCGCATCCAATGCGGTTTTGCGATCAGCGGATTCGCCGGGATAGCGATAGGCCACGGAAAAGTTGGTGAGATAAATCAAATGCTTGCGAAACGCCTCCCACAACGGTTCAACCGGCAAAACGAGATCGAGCAGCTTGGCCAATATGTGAATCTTGGGAAACTCGATGTCAGACTCGATCATTCGCGCTTTGAGATATTTTTCGACGCATTGTTGCGCATGAAAACAGAGACTATCATAATTCTACCGTTTTCGTGCGCGATATTCCCGCTCCATCGTGGCGAAGTCCCCTTCGGCCTTTTCCACCCATTCACGCGTGCTGGGCTTCATACAAAACTCTCCCTTTCGCCATTATTTCACGCATAAAAACGTCTCCCATTTCCAAACGCGCGCGCACTTTTCGGGCGTGCGCACGAGCAGTTCTAATGGAAAAGGCGCGCGAACTTTCAATTGCATCTCCACCGACTTTGTCGCAGTGCTGCCTTCAAAGGGCATGATGACCAACAAATCCACGTCGGAATCGCGCGTGGGCCGGCCATAGGCATACGAGCCAAACAAGATTACGCGCTGTGGCGCAAACTCTTCGCCGAGGCGTTGGGCGAATTGTTGGATTTGTTCGAGCGTGGTCATGGCGTTTTACTTTATCGTTTCCTCTGAAAATAACCAGGAGTACAGTGCTTTAGCATAGCAACTGTAAACTGTTGCACTCCGACGAGAACGGCGCGTTGGAATATAAAAACAAAACCGCGAAATGCAACAGCGCAGGTTTTTTGCTCTACGCGTTGCTATGTTTGCCACGTGCCAGTTTGCGCAGCATCTCGCGAATATCACCCGCGCCTTTGATGGCAACGTAAATCGTGATGGTCGAATACCACGCAAGGCACGCAATCGTGAGCGCGCCCCAGAACCAGTGGTTGGTGAGCATGTTTGAAATGCCGTTGAGCATATTTGCTTCCTTCATTTTAGAAAAGTATAACACGTTACACTTTACACCTTACACGCTCGTGTAACGTGTAAGGTGTAAAGTGAGGCTAAAACCGTGGTTTCAACAACGAACCCACCACCATCGCCAACGCGACGATGACATACGTGGCCACGCCGCACACCGTGCCGTTCTGCGTGAACCATTCCGTATATGGCCCGACCTTTTGCAAAATGAGCGTCAACGCGGGAATCGCCGCGCCGCACACGATGGCCGCAGCCGCGCCCCAACTGTTCGCGCGCTTCCAATAGCAGCACGCAATCAACAACACCGACATGCTCGAAAGATAAATCGAGCCGGTGATGCCGAGATAGGTCCACAAATCGCCTTCGAGCTTGTACCATAAACCATAGATGAGCAGGAACACGCCGATGAGCGCGATGATGGTGCGATTCCAAAACAGGCCTTTCTTTTCCGACCATGGCACTTTGCGAAACGGCGCCATAATGTCGTTGTAGATCACGCTGCCCCACGTGAGCATGTAGGATGAGTCCGTGCTCATGTCCGCGGCGAGCATGGAGGCCACGAGCAATCCCATCAAGCCCGCAGGCACAACGATACTGAGCATTTTCGGCATCGCAAGCAACGTGTCGCCGCCGATTTGCTCCGGCGTGAGCAACGCGAGCGCAGCAATACCCCAAATTCCGGGAATCAAAAACCGCGCAACGAAGAAGAACGAGGTACCGGTATAAACTTTTCTTCCGGTGGCGGAATCTTTTGCGGCGAGCACGCGCGCGATTTGTGTTTGCCACGTGAGCACCGCCGCAGTGTTGAGCAGCGCATTGAAGATGACATACGACCAACCCATGCTCGCGTTCTTCAGCGGATTAAAACCTCCTTCGCCGTAATTCGTTTGCACGGTGTTCACGAGCGTGCTCCATCCCACACGATCGAGTATCAAAAACGTGACGACGATCAAGCCGAGGCTCATGACGATGAACTGCAAAAAGTCCGTGACCAACACGGAGAGCATGCCGCCGAGAATCGTGTACACGGCCACGCCCACGAGCAACGCGGTCATCATGATTTCGAGATAACCAAACTTGATGCGTACTACGCCTGCTCCAATGACAGACAACTCGGTTATCCTGATTTCATGATACCCCGGATCGATGCCGCAAACGCTCACGAGAAAGTCTCCGCCGGTGCGCAGGAACACGCCCATGTTGAGCAAGCCGCCGAGCACGATGACCACGCCGGAAGTCCAACGCACCCGCGGCCCAAACTTCTGCTCGAACAACTCGGGAATCGTCATCACGCCGGAGTCGCGCAGCGGCTTCACGCAAAAGCCGGTGTAGCCCACGAGGTACATGGCGAGAAACGTGAGCACGCCGGGGATCGCGCCGGCAAAGCCTTTTTCAAAACCGTTCTGCGCGGTGTACATGCACGTGACGATGCCGAACTCCGTGGCCGCAAGCGAAGCAATGCCGAGATAGACGTTCATCTCTCTGCCTGCCACGAGAAAGTCTTCGACCTTGCCGACGTACTTGCGCACCATGATGCCCGCGATCATAGTCACGAGCAGATAGACTCCGACGATGCTGCCATCGAGGACGGAGAAGTTGGTCATGGAATCTCCTTTACAGGGGGGAAATGCCGGCTAGTTTCATATTTCACGGCCATAAAGATAGCCCCAAGGCCTCGTACTTATTCTCGGCACATGCAGACTGGAAGCCTTCACTACGTTTTCACTGCGCAATCTCCATCACATAAATCACACCTTCGTCCATCACGTCGAACGCAATGCGATTGCCCGCGCCCCACGAGGGGTTCATCTCCATTTGATCATCGGTATTGGTGAGATTTGTTTTCTCGCTGCCGTCGACTTTGATCACGTAAATATCCGAGGCGAGAAATTGATGGCCGTCATCGCCCGCGATCATGTACACGAGATACTCGCTGTCCGGCGACCATTGCGGGCGATTGCCGGGCCCGAGATCGACCAAGCCCGTGCCGTCAATATTCATCACGTGCAAGTTGCCGCCTTTCACTTCAAAAGCAATTTTGGTGCGATTGGGTGAGAGCACGAGATTGAGATATTCTTGTTCGGGCAGCGGTGCGAAGATTTGATATTGCGCCGTGGCGAGGTTGCCAATCGCGATGCGGCCTTCTTTCAGGAAGTGAATCGGCGCTTGCGCGTTCGCGTTCGCCGAAACCGGCGAGGCCTTGCCGGTGTCGAACACTTCGATTTGATCACGGTTGAACATGTAGGCTTTGTCATTCGAGGCGGACCAATGCGGCAAGCCGGGCATGAACGTGCGATAGTCCGTGAGCAGCTTGCTCTCGTTCGTGGTGAGATCGAAGAGCTTCACCGCGTTGTAGCGAAACTTGTCTTCAAATTTGGCCACGCGACTGAGCAACGCCTGCGAATCCGAAGACCATTCGAAGCCGAACCCGGCTGCGGCCTCGTCGCTCAATTGCCGCACGCCGCTGCCGTCGTTGTTCATCACCCACAAGCCTTGATAACGCATCTCCGTGAATGCGAGCTTGCTGACATCCGGCGACCAACGCGGGTTCATGAAGTATTGGCCTTCCCCGCCGATGAGCTTCTTTGCGGGTTGATTCACTTTCCAACCGGCGAAGCTTGAAAACGTCGAGAGTATCAAGAGCGACAATGTTGTCGCGAGAGTTTTGTGCATCTAGGTTTTCTCCGAGTGAGTTGGATTTGCACGAGTACGGTATTTTTCATTTCAGTGTACCGCACTCACATTGTCATCCTGAAAGGAACTTCCCTAGTAACGAGCACAATGCCAAGCGCGAGGGAAGGTTCTTACAAATGACATCGAAAAGTGAGCGCAAGCCTGATTTCACGAACCGGCCGTTGAAGTGAAATCAATTCGGCTCTTCGACAATGTGCGCAATTGCTGGATAGACCCGTTTGAGATGCTTGACATTGAAGGTCAGCAACTTGTCTGCCTGCGCCTTAAAAGCGGCATGGGCAATAAGCGCATCATACTACTCGGAGCACAACATAGGTTGCACTTCGCACCTCTAGTGCTGTCATTCAGAAGGAATCTTTTTAAACACTCGGCAGTATCTCCAGCGAGTAAAAAGATTCCTCCTGAATGACATGCGAGGAGGGAAGGTGTAACCTATATTTCGCTCGAAGTAGTAAGTCGCGCCGCCTTCAATGTTATTGGTTGCGAGAATGTTCAGCACGGTGAGATAGTCGTTTTGATCTAGCGCGATGATTTGAAAATGCGGGATGATATCTTGCAGGACGAGACGCTCCGCCGAAGCTGGTGAGATTTTGGTGTCGAAGTGCGCGTTCATTCGAAATCCTTGCTTAAATGCGCAATGCGCGCGTCGCGGTCTTCTTGAACCCAATCTTTGGTGATTCCGATGAAGCGAGAATTAACGAGCAGCAAGCCGTCTTCTTCAATAAGCTCCGGCTCTTCAGGCAGCGGCTCCAAAACGATTCGCCCATCTTTCAACTCCGACAGCAGCGTGGTTCCGGGCAAAAGATGCAGGACGCTCAAAAATTCCGGCGCGATACGCACACGCCCGAGAGCGTCGATCTCTGTGGTGACTTGCGCATGCTGGATGAACCTCCAATTGGAAGAAGTAATTGTTGTGCAATTCAAAATAAGAAAACCTTTGAGAAAAGCAACCGTGGTTTTTCTACTGAGTTTTGATGATCACATTCGGTAACCGGCAAGTCAGAACTCATCCCCTCAATCCCTTTCTCTTAAAAAGAGAGAAGGGGAGGTTCAGAGCTTCGAACCTGCTCTCCCCCTTCTCTTTTCAAGAGAAGGGGGCCGGGGGGATGAGTTCTGATTTAAACGTCATTACCGAATTTGAAAGTCAAAATTTATTTACCCCATCAAACCGCCGCCTAAAAATTTGCCGCGACCAATCCCGTTTTGACGGGACTGGACTCCCCCCAGAGAGCAGAGCTTCAGAGCAATGGAAGCAGCGCAACCCGAAAACCGACAACACTGCTTCCAGTGTCCGGGAGACCCCAATTGCGAACTGCGCATCGCAAATCCCAGTCACTATACTGGAACGCACCGCCGCGCAGCACACGACAAATCTCTTTCGGCGCTCCAAAATTTTCTCGGTTATTATCCGGTTTGTATGGATAGCGAAACTCTGATTTTTGCCATTCTTTACCCCACAAGCTGCGTGTCCATTCCCAAACATTACCGCTCATGTCTTCACAGCCAAAAGGACTTGCACCGTCAGGAAAACTTCCCACCGCAGAAGTTTTGAAGACACCAGTTTCACGATAATTCGCATACTTCGAATTAGCCTCATTGCCCCAAGGAAAAATACGACCATCTGAGCTGCGCGCGGCTTTCTCCCATTCTGCCTCGCTTGGCAAAGTAATCCGCCAGCTTTTTTGTCTCATCAAACCGGCTAATGGCTCGGGCATGTGTGTCCATTCGCGCAAAACTTTCGTGAGCCATTCGCAATAGGCCACGGCCTCATACCATGTGACATGAACCACCGGATGATTGGGTAACCCGTGCAGGCTTTTTTCATCTTGAGGGTGATAACCATTCGCTTCAACAAAAGCACGGAATTGAGCAACAGTAACGGGATAACGGCTGATATAAAATGTAGGTAGATCAAGCTCACGTTGTGGCAGTTCATCCTCAGCAGCATCCGGATCATCCTTTATATCGCTACCCATATGAAACGTGCCCGATGGAATTTCAATGAAGCCGAGCAAAGGTTCATACGGTAAATAAGAAGCCTCGGCACGAAAGCGCGGATCACCGAGTTGATTAAGAGAATCACTAACGCGGCAACGTTCGAGTATGCCAAAAGCATTGTGACGCAACAATGCTACTAAACGCCGGCGCAAGCGTTCAGCCAAATCTTTGCCTAAAGTAGTTTCGTTCACGCGATTCAATCCCATCTCCAAAAGCACTTCGCCGGCAAGCCAGGCTTTGCGCCAAGCCACGTCATCATCAATCATCTGCTGCGGACAAAGCTCACCCACTAATGCCAACGGCTTGTCAGTCTCGCCGACTAAATTCACAAGACGACCTCTGGCCAACAGAATAGCCTCGCGCCAATACGGCTTGGCGGCAAAAAGCCGCGTGGCTTGTTGCGCAAAATCCACATACGTAGAAAGTTGTGCGCCCGCGAGATATTCTTGAAACGTGCGATGTGGGAAGGTAAACACTTCGCGCTCGCGTTCGAGCAACAGACCCGCGCGCAGCTTGAGCGCCTCGACCATATGTTGCGCCCAATCGCGGCTGTTTTCAGGGTGCAGCTCGGCCAAAGTTTTTTCCAAACGCAGCTCGCCGATATCCGCCAAAGCTTCGCCTTCGTTCGCGCCCCCTTCATCGTGCGCGATAAAGGCCAAGCGCCACAACGCGCGTTTCAGATCCACGTCGCTGCGTCCGGCTTCTTGCAGCAATTGCCGCAATCGCGGCAGTTCAGCATCGCCCTCGCTTTTGAGCTGCTCCCAACGCCAGAGCAGAATATCAACCGTGTCTTCATAGAGCAAAGCTCGCGCATCGGGCAAGCGGCCCTTGTGTGTATGCACGAGCGCCATCACCGTCAAAAGCAACGGGTTGGGTGCAAGACGTTTCAAATCTGAGCGTTGTAAAGCATCCCTTAGCCGCTGCGCTAGACCTGCAGCTTCATACCATGGCACCAAGCCTAAACGACCAAGCTCGGAATACCACGCTTCGATGAAGGCATTGATCTTTTCTTTGTCTAGAGGCGCCAGTTCGAATACAGGCATGTCCGGCAATTGCCATCCCTTGTCTTGATAAGAGCGCGTACGACAAGTGACGAGCACGCGCAAGCGAGGATAACGTTCAACAAAGGCGATAGTGGCGTCGCGCATGAGCGTGCGTTGCGTGGCGCTCGAAATCTCATCGAGGCCGTCGAGCAGCACGAGCGCCTGGCCATGCTCGAGTTTATGATGCAATGCATCGCACGCGAACGAAAGATTTTGCGCGGCGAGTCGTTCGCAGATGAAATCCCACAGCAAACGCGGCTCGGCTTTTTTCGTCATGCTCGGCAGCCAACGCGCAAAATCACGCAGCACGACCATCACGGGCACAAGATCGGCTTCATGTTTCGGCCAATTTGAGAGGCGCGCGAGCCATTGCGCTTGCGGTTCGATTTGATGCGCCGCCAAACAGAGCGCGAGAAAATTAAAAAAGGTGGATTTACCGGAGCCGGGATCGCCTATTATCACGAGCCTTGGATTCTTGATCGTTGCTTCCAAAACCCTAAGAGGGCGAGCCTTCATTGTATCAAGACTAACAAGTTGTTCGCGCTTGCCCTTTTCCTCCTCCTCCTGCCTATCCAAAACACTCTTCCGTGTTTTGGTATCCAAATTCACGTAAACCTGCGCCAGCTCCAAACGCTGCTGTCCGCTCGTAGGATCGCTTGCGCCAATGTCCACGCCGCGCAAAGGGAGATGGCGGCAAGAGGCGAGCAACACGCGGCAATAAATTTTCAGCGCGGTTTCGGGATCTTGCGGTGTTGGGCCGATATAAACGTTGCCCTGCACCGTGCCGATGTTGTGTACGGTATTGTGATCGCCGGTCACGTTTACGCTGCCAATCATATCGCGGCCGACGATGATGCTACGCAAGGTGGCTTCGAACTTTTGCGCATTGCCCAGGGCTTGCAGCTCGTTTCGCAACTTGTCCACGAACCACTCGCGCTGTGCTTCGGGCAACTCCTCGTGGGCAAACTTGATAGCTTCGAACTTGGTGAGCAGCGCATCAACTTCTTCACGTAGAGCAGGCTCTTGCGCTACTCGCGCATTCAACTCGCGCGCGGCTTCGTCTTCATCGTGCCATTTTTGAATGCCGCTCGCCAACAAGTTCGTGGCCACGCTCGAGAGCATTTGCCCGAACGCGACCAAAGCGAAAACGTCGCCTTGCTGAAACGCGGCAATCACCGGCCACAGAGCCGTGGCTGCGAGACCGCCATAGAGCGAATCGACTTTGCGATCAAGCACGCGCTGCTTCCAGCTTTTGAGGCCGGAGGTGAATTGCGCTTGCCAGGTGTTGAGGGTGAAGGGCATAGGCTTTTGAATATCTCTTTTACAAGATCATTTCGTTGGGCGATAGAAGTGCTCGTAGTAGTGCCTTTAGGCGCAGGCCTTGCTGAATAACCGGCTCCTAAAGGAGCTACTACGAACGTCATTTTCTTGGCATAGTTGCTCGTTCACACCATTCAACAAACAAAGCCACGGCCAAGCCGTGGCTGCCGTGGCTGAGCGGTTTATTTCACTTCACACGCGCAGCCATCTCGCGCATCATGTCGATTTCAGAAATGCCTTGCCAGCAATGGCCTTCGCCCGGGGCGAAGAAGAGGCGCGCGTCGGATTTGGGGTTCTGTGTTTCGTTCAAAAACTTTTCGAGCAGGCGCATGGCATTGTTGAGATAAAAGTTATCCATGTCGCCCATCCAAATGTGCAGCTTGCCTTGAAGCTTTGGGCCAAGCTGCGGCCAGTTGTTCGCAAGCACTTCGCGCAAATCATATGGCCGCCACGCTTCCGCGATTTGATGATCGATCTTGCCGGTCCATGAATCCCAAATCGCTTGCGGCCAGCCGTTCGTTGCGCGAGGACTATAAACCGCATTCCACGCGCCCCATTGGCCGCCGGAAGTGACGAACGTGTTGCCGCGGCCGAGCACGCGTTCCATCATCATCTCGTGGCGCATCGAGAAACGCGGCTCGCCGTCGGTGTCGCGCATGCTCGGGCGCTCGTAGCCGTGCTCATTCACAAACGCGTTGTCATCGGAATAAACATTCACGAGTTGAAAGTAGCGGAAGTCCACGCCATCGGCGCAGAACGACCACGCGCCATTGAAGAAGTCGGGATAAAAAATTTGCAGCGCGAGCGCAACCCATCCACCGGTGGAACCTCCTTCGAGAAAACGCGATTGCGGCGTGGCGAGCGCTCGAAATTTTTTTTCAATTTGTGGGATGAGCTCTTGAATCGTTGCGTCACCATACGGGCCGTTGTTCGCGGAGTTCACTTGATAAGAATCGCCAAACGGCGCTTCACCGTCGAGATGCACGAGCAACATACGCGGGCACTCATCGGAGAGCCAATCATTGCGGAACGAAGAGCCTTCGCGCATCATGCGTTCGGCATTGGTGTAGCGCGAATGATAGCCGCCGATGGTGTAGCGCACGGGATAGCGGCGTTGCGGCTCTTGTTCATAACCTTTCGGCAGAATGGCCGCGGCGCGCAAGTACATCGGCTTCTTCCAAAACTCCGAAAGCAAGCGGCTCTGTATGCGCACATACTTGACATACTCCGTGTCTTGCGGCAATTGCTCCTCGGGAATGCGTTGGTCGAGCGTCAAACGAAAACTCTGCTTCCCTCCTGCTGCAATCTCGATCTTCATGGGCGCGCTGTAAAAATTTCCGGGCGCGTTGATGAATGAGAAAGTCGTATCGACATCATAAAGCGCTTGCGCGTAATAAGCGCCGGGCGCGAGCTTGTTGATTGATTCAATCGGAAAGCCAATCGCTTCCTCGCCAAAACTCAAAGCTGCCTTGCCATTCCAACCAAAAATATCTTTGGCAAAAAACGGATCGGCCTTCGGATCAGCCCAGCCTATGCCGAAACGCGGCTCGCGTTCTGCGGTCGAGTTTAAAATGACGAAGAGGCGGCCATGCACCGGCAAGCTTCCGGCAAGAGAAGAATGCGCGGCAATTTTAAACGAGAGATTTGCAGGTTGATTGGACCACGAACAGGCAGGAAACAAAAAGCACAAAAGCAGCAACTCGCCCCACAACTTGGTCGTGGAGCGAGAAGAGAAGACGGTCATATCGTTCATGCCGAAGCCAGTGGTTGTGAGGCTGACATGTTTCCTGCGCGCGTGTCCTTTAACCATGTGCGAAAATCATCAAGGGATTGGAGGTCGAAAATCGCCATGGTCAAGGCTTCCAACTGCGCGCTGTTTAACTGCTGCAGAGAGAGCTTGACGTCCGGCGCCAGCGCTCCGAATTTTCGCTCCAACTGCTTTTGCAGAGTAAAGTGTCTGCCTTTGATTTCGCCTTTGCTCTCTCCTTCGCTGCGGCCTTTGTTTTCGGCTTGGTCAAGTAATTCTGAGAAAATTGTGCTCTGCCGTATCATGGGGATCTCCTGGGATAAATTTTGTTTGATCACTTCATCCGAAAATACGCGCGCCGCGACGATGACGCCGAGGCTCTTCAACTCCACGCGTTGCTCGGGGTCGGCAACGGTTTCGATGATCGCGTTCATCTCCTGCAAAACTTCCGGGCCGGGTTCTTTTTCAAATAAACTAAAACCGTGATCACCGGCGCGTCGAAGAAAGCTTGCGCGGCAGCATTCTTGAGATTGAATTTTCGAAAATCGCGGCGCGCGGGCTGCATGATCGCTTCAAGCAGTATGTAGCCTTCTTTCACGCCGTCATGCACGCGCCAGGCTTTATCCGCGCGATGTTCGGGAATTTGAATCTGCGTGTCTTCGACGCCTTGCAGCTTCACCGTGTGCTCGCGGCCAAAAAACAATGCCATGAAAGAATTCGAATGGCGTCCGGCAATGCGTTTGATCGCATAATCAATTTCGTTCATCTGCACCTCCCTGCTGAAATATATCATTCATGCCCTCGTGTTGCAAGTGGTTTGATTAGTGGCGCTCGCAGCCCAGATTTCCAATCTACAAATTTTGCAGGTCGGAAAACTCATCGTAAAGGATTGTGCCGCTGAAAGCCGGGAAGATAATTCGCGATCGCGGCATCAAGATCCAACTCGCCTTTCTCGACGAGTTGCATGCTGCCAATGTCCGTGAAGAGTTGGGAAATCGAGCCGACGCGATGAATCGTTTGCGCGGTCGACGGCTTGTTGGAATCAGGATCGGCGAGGCCAAAACCTTTGGCCCAAACCGTTTCTTGATTGTCCACGAGCGCGATGGACAACGCGGGCAAGTCTTTGTCGCGCATTTCATGTTTGATCATGCGCTCCATCGCCTGCACGACCGCGGCATAATCCGCCTGCGGCGCGATTTCAACAAGCTGCGCGCTCTGCTTTGATTCACAACCGAGAAAGCATAACGTGAGTGTAATGATCCAAACAACGCGCTTGGTTTGGGACGGCATTTCCTTCCTCCGATGGTTAATAAGGCCGAGTCAAACGAAAGTATTTTGTACTCGGCTGTCGTAGCGCGTCGGCAGCTCATCGAGGCCGCGGGTGATGTTGATGGTGATTTTGTCGCGGCCAACGACGTCGCCGGCGATGGAGAGGTCGCGTTGGGCTTGGAGATTCATTTTTGTGTAGCACTCCGTTGAAGCTCTCTTACTTTATCCAATTGCTTGCGTGCTTCGTCAAGATCATCTGGACTTCTCACTTCTTCAAATATAGCCATTGCCTGAATAAGAACCTTTTCTGCATCGGCGAGTCGTTCCTGCTTTTCGTACACGTCGCCCATGTTCTTAAGCGTCAACGCCAAACCCGGCCTGTACCCGAGCTCATTGTAGATCGCACGGCTGCGCTCGTAATAGTTGAGTGCCTCGTCCCACAAGCCCTTGTTTTCGTAAATGACCCCAATGTTGTTGAGTGCCACCGCCAGCCCACCCCGAACGCTGATTTCCTCACTGATCGCCCGGCTGCGTTCGTAGTACTCCAACGCCTTGTCCCACAAGCCTTTCTTCTCGTAGATGAGTCCGATGTTAGTGAGCGCGGTCGCCAGCCCGTCTCGGTCGCCAAGTTCCTCACTGATTTTACGGGTGCGCTCGTAGTACTTTAGCGCCTCATCCCACAAGCCTTTGTGGAAGTGGGTTATCCCAATGTGATTGAATATCGTCGCCAGCCCGACTCGATTGCCAATCTCCTCAAATATCGCCCGACTGCGCTCGTAATATTCTAGCGCCTCGTCCCACATGCCGTTGCTGTCGTAAACGGACCCAATGTTGTCAAGCGACTGTGCCACTCCGTCCCGGTCGCTGATCTTTTCCCGGATCGTCCGGCTGCGCTCAAAGTACTCAAACGCTTTGTCCATCAAGCCTTTGTTGCGATAGATCATCCCAATGTGATTGAGCGACTGTGCCAGCCCGGCTCGGTCACCAATCTCATTGTAGATTTCCCGGCTGCGCTCGAAGTACTCCAGCGCCTCATTCCACTCGCCTTTCCATTGGTATGAGTAACCGATCTCATTCAGTAGCCTTGCCTCAAGTGTTCGTTCTCCCAGCGCGTGTGCCACTTCTAATCCAACCTGTGCCCATCGTAATTTATCATTCCAAAATCCACGCCGTTTCAAGAAGCCACGCAACGCTTGCTCATAATCCAGCACCATCTGTTTATCTGTTGACATCGAAGATACCCACTCAAACGCACTGCGTATCTGCCCCATCTCCACATCAACTGCCCGCCAATTCTTCTCCGCGTTCTTCCGTGCAAATTCCAAATAGTAGTTGGCGTGTGTTTCGTGTGCAGGCGCTGCCTCGCCATGTTCCTCAAGCACGCTCTCGGCAAAGTCGGCCAGTGTTGTGTGCAAAGTGTATCGCCCACTATCGTCCGGTTCAACAAGCGCACGGCCAACAAGCACTACCATTGTCTTTTGAGCCGGACGAAACTCCATTCCCCACACGGCAGCGGCGGCTTCAATCGAAAAAGTGAGCGGCTTGCCGCCAAACACGCCCAATAAGCGAAACGCGCGTTTGGTTGCCTCATCGGGCAAGCGGTCGTAACTCATGGCAAGGATGGCGCGCAACGAAGGTTCGGTCGTTGTCAATCCCGCTCTTTTTTCTGCGCCGGCCAATTGGAGTCGCGCCTCGCGATCTTTCAGCTCGGAGAGTGCGCCCGCAACGCCCAAACCAGCTTCCCATTCGGCGGCAAGCATTTGTCCGGCGAGGGTGAGCGCTAATGGCAGACCATCCAGTTCCATTACCAGTTCATTCGCGGCTCTTTCATCAGCAGCCACGGCTTCGGGCGCAAGTTCGCGCAGCAGATTGAGCGAGGCGGCATTGGTTAGGGTTTCGACTCGGATAGCCTCGTGACCAGCCAATTTGCGAGCAACTTCATTGTCACGAGTGGTGATCAACGTCCGACAGCGAGGGCCGCCAACGAGAAAAAGGCGTGCGGCATTGGCATCCCAAACGTCGTCTACAACGAGAAGCGCTTTCTTATCGTGCAGCAGCGTAGAAAGCCGGCGCGAGCGCGTTTCGGGAGAATCGAATTGCGCAAAGTCTTCACCAAGCTGCGTACCCCATTCGGCGAGAAGGGACATCACCTCCGGCTCCGGCCCAAGCCCAGCCCATAGTGTTCCCTCAGGTAGCGCCGTTTCCACTTCGGGATGATTGGCGAGCGCAGCAGCAAGCGTGGTCTTGCCAATGCCGCCCATGCCTTTAAGTGCGGTTAAAGCAATCGGGCCAGCACTATCCTCGCCCAATTTCAGCGCGGCAATCAATTCGCGCAGCACCTCGTCGCGACCGATAAAAACGCGCGGCGCTGGCGGTGCCATGCGCGGAGCGGGGCGCTCTTTCTTTTCGCCGTAGTGGTGATGGTGGGTGATTTTGTCGCGGCCAACGACGTCGCCGGCGATGGAGAGGTCGCGTTGTGCTTTGAGATTCATTTTTGTGAAGCAGTTTGTTGAAGCCCTCTCACATTATCCAATTGCTTGCGGGCGTCGTCAAGATCGGGACTTCCTAACTCCTCAAATATCGCTACTGCCTGAGTGAGAACCCTCTCTGCATCGGCGAGTTGTGCTTGCTTTTCGTAAACGTCACCCATGTAGCAGAGCGTGTGGGCCAGTCGGTCTCTGAAACCGACCTCTTCATTGATCGCTCGACTACGCTCATAATATGCTAGCGCTTCTTCCCACAAGCCTTTGTTACGATAGATTTCTCCGATGTAGTTGAGCACCACTGCCAGTCCGGTCCGGTCGCCGACTTCTTCCCGAATTAGCCGGCTGCGATCGTAGCAAGCTAGCGCTTTGTCCAACAAACCTTGGTGCATGTAGATGCTCCCGATGTCGCCGAGTGTCGATGCCATCCCGACCGGTTCCCTAATTTCTTTAAAGATCGTTTGGCTGCGTTCGTAATATTCCAGTGCCTTATCCCAAACGCCTTTGTCCAAGTAGATGTCTCCTATGGTGCTGAGTGTCCAAGCCAGCATGGCCCGCTCACCCATCTCTTCCCGAATCGCCCGGCTCTGCTCGCAATACTTTAGTGCCTCGTCCCAAAACCCTTTTTTCCTGTAGAACTCAGCGATATTGTTGAGCGACTGTGCCAGCCCGGCTCGATCACCAATTTCTTCCCAGATCGCCCGGCTGCGCTTGTGGTAGTCCAGCGCTTCGTCCCACAAGCCTTTGTTCATGTGAATGCGCCCGATGTCGTTGAACGACTGTGCCAGCCCGGCCCGATCACCGATCTTTTCTTGGATCACCCGGCTGCGTTCATAATAATCTAACGCTTCATCCCACAGTCCTTTGTAGTTGTGGATTCCTCCAATGCGATTGAATGCCGCTGCTAACCCAGCCTGGTCACCAATCTCCTCGCTGATCGTCCGGCTGCGCTCATAGTACTTTAGCGCCTTATTCCATTCACCCTTGTCATCGTATGAACTGCCGATCTCGTATTGTAACGCTGTCTCAAGTGTTCGTTCGCCCTTGGCGTGCGCCACTTCTAATCCAATCTGTGCCCAGCGTATTTTATCGTCCCAAAGTCCACATCGGGTGAAGAAGGTACGCAATGCCTGCTCATAGTCCAGCACCGTTTGTTTATCTTTTGAAATCGAAGATACCCAATCAAACCCTCGTCGTATCTGCCCCATCTCCACATCAACTGCCCGCCAATTCTTCTCCGCGTTCTTCCGTGCAAATTCCAAATAGTAGTTGGCGTGGGTTTCGCGTGCAAGCACTTCCTCGCCATTTTCTTCAAGCAAGCTCTCCGCAAAGTCGGCCAATGTTGTGTGCAAGGTGTATCGCCCACTCTCCACTGGTTCAACGAGCGCACGGCCAACAAGCGCCACCATTGTCTTTTGCGCCGGACGAAGCTCCAGCCCCCACACGGCAGCAGCGGCTTCAACCGAAAAAGTGAGCGGCTTGCCGCCAAACACGCCCAACAAGCGAAACGCGCGTTTGGTTGCCTCATCGGGCAGGCGGTCGTAACTCATGGCGAGGATGGCGCGCAACGAAGGTTCGGTCGTTGCCAATCCCGCTCTTTTTTCTGCGCCGGCCAATTTGAGTCGTGCCTCGCGATCTTTCA